>Ga0207647_10000587_pt1 | contig 28282 bp, 32 predicted proteins | sample KBSCornC2_FD_184295 | JGI IMG/M metagenome (GOLD analysis project Ga0207647, IMG submission 184295) | Corn rhizosphere microbial communities from Kellogg Biological Station, Michigan, USA - C2 (SPAdes) (version 2) | ecosystem: Host-associated > Plants > Roots > Rhizosphere ... | reverse complement strand
AACAGCGCAAGCGCGCTTGCTTCATCTACCCATGTATCATTGTTGTTTATAGCAAGAAATTTCTCGACTCCTATCAACGCTTTGCTCAAACGTTCAAAAACTTCCTGAGTAAGTTTAATATCTGCCATATTTGCTCCCCTTATTGCTCCCTAAAAAGAAAAAACTCGCCGAAATCCTTACTGGTGGCGAGTTTCATACTATTAACAGCGGAGAGAGAGGGATTCGAACCCCCGGAGGTGTTACCCTCAACGGTTTTCAAGACCGCCGCATTCGACCGCTCTGCCATCTCTCCGGCGCAAATATAGATTCACGAGTTATACGAACAAAATTCATTTTGTTATTCTCAAAAATTTTTCTGTTTTACTTTTAGTTTAATTCAATTAGCAATGATCTATCAGCAATTAGGAAAATCAAATTTGCAGGTAAGTAAAATCGGTTTTGGATGTATGTCGTTGTCACCGGCACAACACGATAATCAATACATACTGCTTCATGCAGTTGAATCAGGAATTAATTATTTCGATACTGCTGATTTGTACGACAAAGGAGCCAACGAAGAATTGCTCGGAAAAACTTTCAAACAAATACGGGATAAAATCATCATTGCAACTAAGGTTGGCAACCAATGGAGAAGGGATGGAAGTGGCTGGGATTGGAATGCTACAAAAAAATATATTCTCAGCGCAGTTGAAGAAAGTCTTCGCAGATTGCAAACTGACCATATTGATCTTTACCAACTGCATGGGGGAACCATTGACGATCCAATAGACGAAACGATTGAAGCATTTGAGCAGCTGGTTGCTCAAGGCAAAATCCGTTACTATGGCATTTCATCTATTCGTCCGAACGTGATTAAATACTGGGTGCAACATTCAAACATGGTAAGCGTGATGATGCAATACAGTTTACTGGACAGAAGACCCGAAGAAGAATGTTTTAAACTTTTAAAAGAAAAAAACATTGGCGTTCTTGCAAGAGGAACAGTCGCTCAAGGATTGTTGATCGATAAATCTGCAAAACCATATTTAAATTATACGGCTGAACAAGTTGCTGGTGCTTCGAAAGCGATTCAGGACGTGTCCCAAAACAAAAGAACATCTTCGCAAACTGCTATGCAATTTGTGCTGAACCATCCTGCTGTTGTGTCGGCTGTTGCGGGCATAAGAACGATATCACAATTAAATGAAGCGGTCGCAACTTTAGACCGGGCGCCTTTAATAGAACAGGAGATAAAAAAGCTTCAAAACGCCCTGCCGATCAATTATTACAAAGACCATAGGTAGTTAACTTAAAAACCTGTTAAACCAGCTTGGTTTTTTCATTTAAGGCATATTTCCTGCGTTAGGCTGGCACCAACAATTTCCTATGCATTTATCAAAAATCGCCATTCTTGCAGCCACCGTTTTTGTTTTTGCAAGCTGTACAAAAGTTGATATCTCTTCAACTAAGAACAATAAATCCAGCAACGATTGTTTTTCCGCAAGCAGCACGATAAACGGGCAGGCAATAGACGGACAATATATCGTTACCTACAAAAGTACCAGCGATGCGCCTTCAGTTTCCAGTGATGTACTCAGGCAGAAAATCCGGGACATGATTTTGGGTAAAAAAATGAGCGCATCTTCTGTTAAAGCGTCTTTTCTTGGAAAGGGTGGAGGAATTGTTGCAAGTCTATCGACTGGTGAAGTAGAACAATTAAAACAGGATCCTTCTGTTGATAAAGTTGAGTCTGATAAAATTGTTGCGCTAAGCACCTGTTTCACTGTAGTTGCCCCAACACTAATTACGTGGAACGTGAAGGAGGTTGGTTATGGTGATGGCAGCGGTAAAACTGCCTGGATCATTGATTCAGGAATCGATTTTAACCATCCGGATTTAAATGTTGACAAAACACAAAGCAAATCATTTATTGATGGCGTTACCTCGGCCGACGATGAGAATGGTCATGGGACCCACGTAGCCGGGATTATAGGTGCAAAGAATAATGATTTTGGTGTTCTTGGAATTGCGTCGGGAGCAAATCTTGTTTCACTTCGTGTTTTGGATAAAGATGGAAATGGAAAACTGTCCTACATTATCCAGGCGTTGTCCTATGTAATGGCTAACGCAAGACCAGGTGATGTTGTCAATATGAGTTTAGGTGAGGATGAAGGTTCCGATATTTTAGATCAGCAGGTGCAGGCCGTTGCAGCAAAAGGCATTTATGTTGCAATTGCGGCAGGTAACGATTCAAAAAATGCGGACTTATATTCTCCGGGCAGAGTGAATGGAAATAATATTTACACAGTTTCTGCTGTTGACAGCCTGAACAATTTTGCAAGCTTTTCTAATTACGGCAATGATGTTGTTGATTTTGCTGCACCCGGTGTGAAGATTTTATCTACTTATAAAGGCGGCTTATATGCAAAAATGAGCGGGACGTCTATGGCCACGCCACACGTTGCAGGACTACTTTTGTTGGAAGGGAAAAATATTTCTTATTCAGGATACGCACTAAACGATCCGGATGGAACACCGGATAAGATCGTACATAAATAATCAGTCTTTTTTGCCGGAACGATTATATACTCTTGCAATAAAAAAAATAATCACCAGAACAATTATCAGAAATTTCATTCGCGGTTAAAAGTACGCTTTGTAAAAATCATTCAACAAGAAAATATTCATTACAAAAGTTTTTGTCTGCATAGTAGAATGGCATGGTATTTTAGTTTTTAGCTATGACAACAACCTTAATATAAAAAGTGTAATTGTAGAAACGAGTTGTTGATTTTGTGTGAGTGAATTTTTTATTACGCTTTTACCAACGGCCCTTGCAATAGCTTGGGCTTTTTTTTGGCACAACAGTTGAAACTGTGATGTAATAATTTTTTGGGATGATTGTCTTTAGCACAGTTTTGGAAATTGATGGCCAGCCAACTTTATACAATGTCTATAAAAACAAAAGCCTTGCTTTTTTAAATCCATCCAGGCCACTCAAGGCCCCCATAATATTTGCTACATACGAGAATGCTTCGTGGACAATTAAGGGAACTGAAGATGACCGTTTAATAAAACAGGTGGTAAGTGAAATTGCTGTTATTGACTAGCATTTAAGGATAAATTTCTACGATCAAATTCTGTGTGCTGGACTTCATCGCCCTGTGCATGCGTGGCGTATTGAATTCTGCAACCAGGTTTCCTTTAGAATCAACGGCTATCAATCCCATATCCCCGTTAATATGCTTACATTTTTCATGAATGAAATAACGGCATGCTTCGCTTAAACTCATTGCTTTGTATTGCATCAATGCCGAAATATGAAATGCAGTTACATGCTGAATATGCAATTCCCCTTCGCCGGTTGTTGACACAGCGCAGGTTTCGTTGTTGGCATATGTTCCGCAACCTATCATTGAGCTGTCTGCGATTCGTCCCTGTCTGCAAAAATCAGTTCCGCCCGTTGACGTTCCTGCCGCCAGGTTCCCTCTCTTATCCAAGGCAACAGCACCAACCGTCCCGTGTTTTTTATCCACTTGTTCAATGACTGATTGTTGAGCGTTGTCATTTATTTTTTTTCGGGTGCTTTCAAATTTTTCAAATTGGTGTTCGGTAATAAAATAAGCATCAGGCTCCATTGGCAGGTTAATTTGTTTTGCAAACTCGGAGGCGCCAGTGCTTCCTAAATAAATGTGTTTCGTCTTTTCCATAATTGATCTTGCCAAACGTATTGGATTGCGAACGTTTTTTACAATCGCCGCCGCACCGCATTTCAGGTCAAATCCGTTCATGATAGAACTGCACATTTCCACTTCGGCTTTTTCGGTAAGCGCCGATCCTTTTCCTGCATTAAAAAGTGGATTATCTTCCAACATTTTTATTGCAGTTTCAACTGCGTCAACTGCACTGACTCCTTGCTCCAATACAGAATATCCTGCTTCGATCGCATCCTGCAGTGCTTTTTTATACTGCTTTAAATTTTGCTGGATGTAATCAGAGTCCGGCCCTGCACCGCCGTGAATGGCAATTGCTATTTTATTCATGCTGAAAGTTTATTGGTCGAACTAAAACTGCAGATTTCCGTCGTGAGTTTTTCTACCAACTCCTCGTAGTTCTCCAGATCGCTGATCCAAAGCTTTCCCTTTCTTCGGATTACAAGTTTTTCAGGAACATAATTTTCATTGCCTGCTTCTTGTTTTTGAGCAAGCCGCAAATGATAAATTTCATCTTCGTGAATTGTAATGTCATATGTCACCGGCTGGTTGTGATACGATATAGAAATGAGTAATCCCATTGTTGTTGTTTTATAAATTAGTTCAGTGAATGTGTTGCCGGAATCATTTCTCTTGATACCAGGTCAAAAACATCCGACTGACTTAAAACATGCACCGTAATATTTGATACCGAAAGCGGCATGCCATTTTTTATAGCAGCGATATTGTTACAAACCACATGGCTTCCATCAACAATCACTACGCTGCTTGATCCGATCGCTTTAATGCATTTTCCCCTCTCAACAATAATTCCCGTGTCTTCATCCAATCCAATTCCAATTTCACCCGGCTGCGATGCAATGGATTGAACCAGTCTGCCAAATCTTCCTCTTGCATCGAAATGGGTATCAATGATCACATTCGGCAATAAACCAAAACCAATATTGAGCTCTACTTCACCCTTCATAAAGGCCCTGTTTTCATTTCCACCACAAATCATTGTATTGCTCATGGCGGCAGCGCCGGCACTTGTTCCAGCAATTACAAAATGTTCATCGTAATACCAGTCTTTAGCAAGCTTTATAAATTGTGTTCCTCCCAATGCCGAACACAATTTCAATTGATCACCGCCGGAGAATAAAATGCAATTGCACTTTTCCAGCCGCTCCAGTGTTTTTTTATTGTCGGCATCTTCGCGGGTTTTTATTTTTAAATGGTTGATCTCGCAACCCAATTTTTTAAAAGCCTTCTTGTATGACAGCGCAACTTCATCAGGAATTGAAGATGCTGTTGTGATTAATTCAATTTTAGGATTTGATTTTTTCCCTGCTATTTCTACAATTTGTTTTAAGATGCCTTGAGAAGAAAAATCCAGCCTGTTATTCCTTACCCTTTGTTCTTCGCCTTTGTCTTCAGCTCCGCCGATTGCTATTAAATAACCCTTTGGATTTTGCATGAATTCAGATGTGTAAAAAATATGCCACTGTGGAGTTCCGTTTTGAATCATCGTTGAAACTGGTATAAAATTTTACGTAATAAACTTCAAACAAAACGGTTTATGATAGTAAGAGAGATAAGGGTGCTGAGAGGGCCAAACTTCTGGTCAATCAAAAAACACAAACTCATTCAAATACTTCTCGACCTTGAAGAGTTAGAGTCTAAACCCACAAACGAAATCCCTGGCTTTTACGAACGAATTCAACAACTGCTTCCTTCGCTTTACTCACACCAGTGCAGTGAGGGGCATGAAGGAGGTTTCTTTGAACGGGTGAAAGAGGGAACCTGGATGGGACATGTTATTGAACACATTGCTTTGGAGATTCAGGCGCTCGCAGGAATGAAAAATACCGGCTTTGGCAGAACGAGGAGCGCAGGAAAAGAAGGTCTTTATCATGTCGTGTTTTCCTACGAAGAAGAGCAAGCCGGACTTTATGTTGCAAATGCGGCTGTGCGTATTTCCGAAGCGTTGATTAAAGGTGCGGAATATGATATTGAAAGGGACATTCGTCAGATTCATGAGCTGTGGCACAATGAAAAATTGGGTCCTACAACATCTTCTATTGTACAGGAAGCGCAGAAAAGAAACATTCCTTTTTTGCGCCTGGATGATGGTTCATTGGTTCAACTTGGTTATGGCGCAAAACAAAAACGTGTTGAGGCCGCGCTCACTTCAAGCACAAATATTATTGCATCGGATATTGCAGGCGACAAGGACAGGACCAAAAAGCTATTGACAGAGGCAAACATACCTGTGCCATTTGGCGAAGTTGTCAGCGATGTTGAAAACCTCAAAAGCGTCATTGATTATATTGGTTTTCCAATTGTGTTGAAACCGCTCAACGGTAATCATGGAAAAGGCGCCACAATTAATATTACAAATTGGCCATGCGCAATGACAGCGTTTCACAGGGCACAAAAGTTTTCACAAAAAGTAGTGGTTGAAAAGTTTATTAGCGGTTATGATTTCAGAGCACTTATCGTGAACCACAAATTTGTTGCAGCTGCCCTGCGCAAACCCGCTTTTGTAGTTGGTGATGGGAGAAGCACAATAGGGGAATTGATCGAAGCCCTAAACAAAGATCCGAGAAGAGGACATTGCCATGAAAAGGTTTTAACAAAGGTTAAGGTGGATGAAGTTACTATAGAGCTACTCGAAAAAAATAATTACAACCTCGAATCTATACTTCCCCTGGGCGAAGAATTGCTTTTAAAACCAACTGCTAACCTGAGTACTGGAGGAACCGCAACAGATGTTACTGATGAAGTGCATCCTTCAAACATTTCCATGTTTGAAAGAGTTTCAAGAGTGATCGGACTGGATATCTGCGGTATTGATGTAATGGCAGCAGATTTAAAAACACCAATTAGGGAAAATGGTGGCGTAGTGCTTGAGGTAAATGCAGCTCCTGGTTTTAGAATGCATATTGAACCGACATCCGGACAGCCACGCAATGTTGCAAGACATGTTGTTGATATGCTTTTCAACAGCAATGGAAGAATTCCAATTGTTTCAATTACAGGAACAAACGGAAAAACAACCACAAGCCGGCTTATTGCAAACATGGCCCAGCAATCGGGACATGTAACCGGTTTTACTACAACGGATGGAATATATATTGACAATGAACTGGTTTATAAAGGCGATTGTTCAGGACCATGGTCCGCACAATTTGTTTTAAAAGACCCTTCTGTTGAATTTGCAGTCTTCGAAACTGCACGGGGAGGAATTTTGCGTTCAGGTTTGGCTTTTGACCAATGCGAATGTGCCGTTGTAACCAATGTTGCTGAAGATCATCTGGGACTGGATGGCGTGGACACGATAGAAAAATTATCAAAGGTAAAATCAGTAGTTCCCGAGGCGGTCTGTCCGGCAGGTTATGCTGTGTTAAACGCTGATGATGATCTGGTCTACGCAATGAAAGACCGGTTGAAATGTAAGGTTGCTTTATTCTCGATGTATGCGGACAATATTCGTATTGAAGAACATTGCAACAAAGGAGGGCTGGCTGCAGTGTACGAAAACGGATTTTTATTGCTGCGGGTGGGCAATCACATAATTCCTATTGAAGAAGCCAAAAACATTCCTTTGACATTTGATGGGAAAGCTGAGTTCAATATCGCAAACGTACTGGCTGCATCACTAGCCGCCTATACAAACCGTATTAAGTTAAGTACGATACGGCAAGTGCTTAAAAATTTTGTCCCATCTTATGAGACTACTCCTGGTCGTATGAATGTTTTTAAGTTTGCCGATTTCAATATCATTCTAGATTATGCCCACAATCCGCACGGAATAAGGGCAATGGGAAAGTTCATAAAATCATTTGAAGCAAAAACAAAGGTTGGAATTATCACCGGGGTGGGAGACAGGCGTGACGAAGATATTATTGCACTTGGAGAAGAAGCAGCAAAGATCTTTGATGAACTAATTCTTCGTCATGATAATGATATGAGAGGAAGAACAATTGAAGAAGTTGAAAATCTGCTAACGAGGGGAATTGTGAATGTAAATCCGGATATCCCGATCACTTATTCAATGGCAGAATGCGAGTCAGTTGAGTACGCAATACAGCATGCAGTTCCCAATTCTGTGATTGTTATTTTCACAGAAAACATTAAAAAAGTTACGGAGTGCATTTTGCATCACCAGGGTCTACAAAGGGAGCAGGTTGAAAATTTCAGAAAAGCTGTTTAATTATTGGCAATAATAATTTTATAAAAAACCTAATAAAATTTTCTAACCCTAACATGAACAACTATGCCAAGAGGAAGTTCAAAAAGCAGCGGTAGTCAAAGCGGTAGCCGCAGCAACAGTGGTAATGGTGGCCCAGCAGCGGACGTTGATTTATGAAAAGTAAAACTTAGTAAATGCCTGGCAAATTGCCGGGCATTTTTTTAACCACCAGTTTTTGAATGTGGAGCATCAACAGGTTTTGATTGCGGCGAATCTTTTTGGCGGAAATAAATTGAAAGAAAAGCAAGGGCGACAACAGAAAGAAATTCACTTTGCCAGTTTTCAAACGACTCAAACCAGAGCTTCGAATTGCCCAGGTATTGGAATGCTGTCTCAGTAGGCAAACCTTTCAACATTTGTTGATGGTTGTAGCCTTTCAGACTTCCATACCAATGCAGTAGAAATGATAAAAAGAAAAGAAGGAAAAGCACATAGCTCAAAGAATGTTTGTACAGGGTAAGAACAAAGCCCCCGTGTTTTACCGGCCAGGGAGCACCGGCCTTTTTACTGTCCGGTTCTTTGTCCACCTCCTCTTTTTTATCCGGATCCTTTGATTGCGAAGATCCTTTTTGATAAAGAAACATGCTTAACGTAACAAACATTGCCATTTGCAAAAATTCACTTTCCCAATTTTCAAACGTGGCTTCAATGAAATGGCCTGTTGTAAAATATTGAGCATAAGAAATCTTTGCTGCGCCATTTTCAGTTTGCTTTTGATTGTATTGTTTAAAGCCTGCGATACTTTGAAGAAAAAAGCTGACGAAAAACATCAGTAAAAAAACAAGCGTCAAGCTGTTATTGCGGAAGAACTTTTTCATAGTGAAATAAAAAATAGCCCCTGCAGCGGGGCTATTAAGTTTTTATCTGTTTCTGTTTCCCTTCAGGTATTCTTCAATTTTTTCCCTGCTGTTGCCAACTTTTTCAATGGCGTTTTTTATTTCGTCTGTAGAAACATTTAATTTTTCCGCCAGGTACTGTATTTCATATTCTTCTGAACCTGACACGCGTGAACGGTCGCGGCCATCACGCAAATTTTTATCATCTGCCATAGTAAATTGTTTTCAATATTGTCTAAAATTTTATGCCAGAGTTTGAATATTTATTATACATCAAATCGGGCAGATCAGTATGCTCTAGCCCTGAACAAATAAGTAAACAAATAAATGAAATGGCAACGGCACAATCTATGCATTAGTTGAAAGAAATGCTTTTATATGGAACGTTTAAATCAGCAAACGCCTTCAAATGATAACAGGCCGATGGAGTATGATGAAGCAAATGACCGGGCGACAAACATGACCGATCTTGAAAAATGCATGAATAAACTCGAAGCAGAAGGATTTACAGATCAATATAAAGTGGAGAATGGAAAACTGCACGATCTAACTAACAAAAAAAAATACAAACCCAACGAAGTGAAAGCAGTAAACTTCTACAGGTTCGAAGGTATTTCCAATCCTGATGACATGTCGATTTTATATGCGATAGAAACAAGCGACGGAAGGAAAGGAACCCTGGTTGATGCTTACGGTTACTATTCCGATGATGAAACAGGAGCATTTATTAACCAAATCGAGATCAACAAAAAAGCAGTTTAAATTTCTGCCTGTAAAATTCAATCGGCTGAGCCATTTCGAAGGAAATGGCTTTTTTATTGCTGTTAACAAGCTAAAAAAAGCTGAAAATTGAAATCAAATACAAAACATCCAAATCTATTTTTAGGTCTAGCAAGTTTTATTGTTTTAATTATCGGCGTCATACTTCGCAGCGATAATTTTGTTGAAGCCGATTATGTTTTGTTAGGCGCAATTGCAATGGGAGGAGTTCATTGGATATGGGCGATCATCAGTGTTCTTACCAAATACAATTTGAATCCTGATAGTAGGACTTTCTGGATGATCCTGGTGATGTTAATTCCTCCTTTAGGTGGAATTATTTATTACCTTATGCCAAGGAAGAACGTAAGTATTTGAGCCCTTTGTAATAAACCACCCCCGGTGCAACTGATGAGAATACGATTAGAACTTACAAACTTGCCAAAAAACTGGTTGGTTTAAACTAATTTTAGTCTTCGAACGTTATTGTGTTACGTTCATTCAAAAACACAATTATTTTTGCCGATCCTCTAAAAACCCTTGCCATGATTGCCGGTAATTCAATCCTTTTTAAACCTATCAAGAACATAATTCTTGCAGAAGATGATATTGACGACCAGAACATTTTTCAGCTGGCATTGCAGGAAGTAAATTCAAAAATTAATATTCAATTTGTTTCGAACGGAAAAGAGTTGCTGCAGCTATTATTAAATGCGGATCCCGACATACTTTTTCTGGACCTGGAAATGCCCTACAAGAATGGATTGGAGTGTTTGGTTGAAATCCGGTCAAATAAAAAATTTGAAAATCTTCCCGTTATCGTTTTTTCATCCACCACAAAACCCTCCAATGTTCAAACAGCTTATGAAATGGGAGCGAACTTATTTTTTATCAAGCCTGCTGTTTACTCTGAATATTTATCTTCTATCCAGGCACTTTTAAAACTCAACTGGAACCATCCTGATCAAGTGAAAGAGCAATATTGTATTAATGGAAGATATACCGCTTTCAACTGATCACTTCCGTAAATAATTTTTTAAAGGTTCAGCTTCTACAAAACAAATTCTTATTGAGGTGATTGCTGCGCATTTTTTTCAATAGCTACTGATCCGTTTTTCTTCAGTTTCAATGGCCGGAAATTTGTTCGCTAACAGTTTTCTTCAATCATTAATAAAAACTAAAACCATGAGACGAGTATTGTTTATAGCGGCTATCGCGTTTGCAACCTTTAGCTGCAATAATTCAGGCAGTTCGAGCAGCACAACAGATTCTACAACTACTACTACAGGTGTTGATACGCTGAACAACAGTGGCACGGGAACCGGAACCGGAACTGGAGCAACAGGGACGGACACCAGTACAATGAACAATGGTGGCGCTGTAGGAACAGGCACCGGTACCGATACAACTAATATGCACCATTCCAATGCCGGAGGTGCCGGCAGAACAAGGGGCAAAGACAGCACCAGGCACGAATAGTTTTTGATATTCAGTTTTAATTAAGCAGGACTTCTGCCCACAGAAGTCCTCTTGTTTTATTTTAAACCTGAAAATCCCTTCGAAAAACTTTTGGCGCGAAAATGAATTATGGAAGTCAGTAAAATTTATACAATGAAAATGCATTTTGAACGAGGTTCCATTTTCTTTAAGCCGTGGATTGAAAAATTAAATGCGATAAGAGATTTGTGGATAAATTATCAAATTCACTCCCAAGTGCTTTGATTTAAGTTTTAAAAGCCTGTGTGAATAAGCGATGCCCCTCGTTGTTTTGCTTTTTGATTTAGAAGACAAATTATTTTTAGATAGTTTTACACCCGTGTAAAACCCAGCCACCATGGAAAAGCAAACCCTTAAATTTGATTGCCTTATTAACATGGCAATTTTCTCCCGCCAACTTTCTTCAGGTTATTTAATGAATACAAATAATTTCACGCTTACTTCAAAACTTTCAGAAGAACAGATCACTGCAGCAAAAACAAAATACAATGCTGTTGTTATTGAAACAACAGACAAGGTTTTTTCTTACGAAGTTCTTGGCTAATTTATGCCTGGGCCAAATGTTTTCTTTCTTCACCTAATTCAATCAGGCACTCAATGATCATTTTTGTTTTAGCGGAAGATGCAAGCCGGGGATATTGCTTCTCAATCCATTTTTGAATTTGTTGAGCAGCTTTCTTTGCTTTGCGTTCTGCTGTTACTTCATAGCGAAGTAATTGATTCTGATTTTTCATTGCAGTTGGATGGTTTGGTTTTCAAAATATTGTCAATAGAAAGATAAGTCAATTTTTTTTCCCTGTCAATAAAATTATTCTTTACCGGGCAACGATCTGTACTGCAATAAAAAACAGGAAGACAAATAAACGATCAAACAATGCGAAGTGGGTGAGAGACCCTGGGATTCATTTTTTCATTCACTTTCAAACTTACAAGTTTTGCAATTTGGTAAACAAAGGGATGCTCCACATCTTTTAGTTTTATTTCACCCCTGTAATTGTAGAAACGTATATGCTCCAGGCCAAACACTTTTCGTAAAAACGAATTAATAAGCTGAATATGAACAAATGTTTTTTCATCATCGCAAATCACACTTACCAATGCTGAGTGCATAAGATTGCTGAACGTGAAATCCATTTTCGTAATTGTGGCAAGCTTCATACAAAAACAGAATTAAAAATCGTTCCATATTACGCAAATGCAGAGCTTCAAAATATTTTTTTAAATAATACAGTTTTGCATAACTGCGCTGCTTCTTTTAATATTGCAATGAGATTTAAAACCTCCTATACCCATTGCAATTATTCGAAGCCTATCCGGGAATGTACCGGTACAAAATTTTGCCAGGATTCGCTCAATTTATTTTGGAAAGGCATTTAGATGATTTTATAAAAGAGCAATTCAGGTTAAGCCGCCAGTTTAATCTTCCGCTACTGGAAAATATTACTTCACGTTTTACCGAAGAACAACTGGTTGAATTTTCAAAAAGAACGTCTGCGGAATTTTTAGATTTTCTCTCGAAGGATAAGGCATATGAACAAATTCAAAGTTCAATGGCAAAATGGTTGGACGATCAATTGGAAGTGATCGGCAAATTTCAAATTGTAGCGCAGGATATAACAGTGATCAATTTCATAAGAGAACAGTCTTTCAAAAAACTGATCCCGCTTTATACCAGTGATCTTACCCAGGCACTTGATCTAAGTTCTGAAATTGATGCGCTGATGTTAGGCAATACAACCACCGCAACCGATCTCTATGTAAATATTCTTAAATCAAAAATTGAAGAGGAGAGTAATTTTAGTGACAAGCTGATCCAGGCTTCTCCTGCTATTACGTTTTTGTTCGACCTGGTTCGAAATAAAGAAATTTTTGTAAGCGGAAAAATACAGCAGGTATTAGGTTATTCGCATGAAGAAATGAAAATTATGGGGGACGATATTCTTTTACAACTTACGCACCCCGAGGATTTGCAGAAGGTTGCCAGCGCCCTTGAAGTCATGGTTGAAGAAAACTCTAACAGTATGCACACTGTTGAATATCGCTTTTTGCATAAAGATGGAAATTACAGATGGATGCGAACCTATTTCGTTGTTTTCCGGCGTGATGAGCAGGATCTGCCAGTTGAGTTGCTTGGAAAAACATTTGAAGTAACCCAGGAAATCGAAACCGGGCTGGCACTTCAAAAAAGGGAACAGCAGTTGCTGGAAGCGCAGGCTATTGCACATATTGGAAGTTATGAATGGAATATCAAAGACGGCTACTCGGTTAATACGCAGCAGGTGTATAAAATATTTGAGTTGCAGCAAGGGGAGAACTACGATCAATTTATGCATGGCGTTCATCCCGATGATTTGCAGAAAGTAAAACATGCATTGGAGGAGGCCTACAAAACAGGGAACTATGATTGCGAGTACCGTTATGTGAAAAATGGAAAAGAAAAAGTGATATGGTCCCTTGGAAGAGTTGAATTTAAAAATGAAAAACCTTACCGCATGGTTGGAACCGTGCAGGACATCACTGAAATCAAAACAATAGAAAAAGAGTTGCGGAAGAAAACAACGCAACTCGAGCAATCCAATAAAAGTCTTCAACAATTTGCATCCGTGGCCAGCCACGACTTAAAAGAACCTTTGCGCAAGATCAGCATGTTTGCAGACATGGTCATGGAGGCCGAAAAAGATAACTTATCCAAAAGTTCTATGGAGAAGTTGGCAAGAATGCAAGCCTCATCAAAATCAATGATGCGAATGATACAGGACATTTTATCTTTTTCGATGCTTGAAGAAAGACAGCAAAAAGAATTCATTAACCTGCAGGATATCGTTGAAGATGTTGTTGATTTATTGGATGAATCCATAAAAGAAAAAAATGCGGAAATACATTTTGATGATTTACCGGAAGCCTTTGTGATTCCCTCTCAAATGAGACAAGTGTTTCAAAATTTAATTTCCAATGCTCTAAAGTTTTCGAAAAAAGACGTTCCTCCAAAAGTGAACATTGCAACCCAATGGGTGAATCAACCTGTTGAAGGAATGAAAACCGCGTCCAAATATTTGCGGATAAGTTTTTGCGATAACGGCATTGGCATTGAAGAAGAATACCTGCAAATGATTTTTGATCTTTTTAAACGCCTTCATCCTAAAGTAGAATACGAAGGAAGCGGACTTGGACTTTCTATTGCAAAAAGAATCGTCGATAATCATGAAGGCAACATTTCCGCCAGCTCAACGCCGGGTAAAGGAACATGCTTCCAAATTACATTGCCTCAATAAATTTAGTATTGGTACATACAAAACAGGTTTTTGTTTGCTATGAGTTCTGGTAATTTGTTTCTAACTTTTATTCACCAAAACCACCATTTATGAACTCAGCCCTTTTTTCAAACCTTAATTGGTTGCACATTCTTGTTGCCACAGTTGCCTATTTTGTTGTAGGGGCCATTTGGTACTCGGCTCTTTTTCAAAAGTCATGGATACGCTATCACGCAATCGATACCAGCACCCCTGATGCAAAGAAAGGTGCAGGACTGATTTTTTTAATCGGATTCATTTGGACATTTATCATCGTGACCGGCCTGGCAATTCTGATCGGCAAAATGGATTTGGCAGGAGGAGTGATATCAGCAATAAAATTGGGATTAACGACCGGTGTTTGTTTTTCTGCATTGGCAATCAGCATGACTTATCTGTATTTGAAAAAACCATTTGGGCTTCACCTGATTGATGGCCTTTATCACGTAGTTGGCCAGATCGTTGCAGCAATTATTTTGCTCGTTTGGAAGTAGTGTTGATATCTGCAATGATGATTTGCGTGCACAATTTATTGTATCATCATACTGTGCTTAGAAAATTACGCGTGCAATCGATTTGCATCGTAGCAAGATTGAACAATATAATCAAGGGTGCTACATGATCAATACAATTATTGAACGCCACAATTGAGCGACATTAAGAAAGCATTATAGTAGCACTACAGCTTGGTAAATTGTTCTTCAGATCAAATTGCAAGAAATTACTCCACCTTGGTAATCTTCACCATGTTGGTTGGCAAGTGCAAATGAACCGGTGTACTTCCTGTGCTTACAACAACATGGCCGGGCTTTAAAAACCCTCTCTCTTGCAAAATATCAATCTGGTCGAAGATGATGTCGTCAAGACTGTCTTCCTCTGAATAATAGAATGCACGAACGCCCCAGCTTAAACTCAATTGATTTACAAGACTTCTTTCTTTTGTGAAAATGAACAGCGGTGCTTTGGGACGATAGCTACTCAACATAAATGCTGTGTAACCACTTTGCGTCATCCCGATCAACGCGTCGGAATTTACATCGCCCGACAGTTTACACGCATTGTAACAAACAGCGTCGCTTAAAAAAGAAGGAGAGTGTGGCTGAGGGGTTAAACTTTCTTCCCGGTTGTATTGATATTCTGTTCTCTCTACCTCCATGATGATTTTGCGCATGGTTTCAACAACCAGTTTGGGGTGCTGACCTGTAGCCGTTTCCCCACTCAGCATCACTGCATCTGCACCTTCTAAAACCGCGTTTGCAACGTCCGTGATTTCACTCCTGTTTGGCTTACTGCGATCGATCATGCTCTCCATCATTTGCGTTGCCACAATCACAGGCTTTGCACGGTGAATGCATTTTGAAATAATATTGCGCTGAATCAACGGAATTTGTTCAATTGGTAATTCAACACCAAGATCACCACGTGCAATCATCACTGCATCGCTTTCAACAATGATATCGCGAAGGTTATTGAGAGCCTCCGGCTTTTCTATTTTGGCAATGATCTTCGTTTTGCTTTTTCTTTCCTGGAGCTTGTTTCTTAGAATAATAAGATCTTTCACGTGACGGACAAATGAAAGCGCGACCCAATCCAGTTCCTGGTCAATAATGAATTCAAGATCGACCAGGTCTTTTTCTGTTAAAGCAGGTAAAGAAATTTTTGTATCAGGAAGGTTAACGCCTTTTTTGGATGATAAAAATCCACCCATGGTCACTTCAACCTGGACGTCATTATTTTTTAGGATCTTTTTTACCTGCACTTCAAGCTTGCCGTCATCAATTAATATCTTATTTCCGATTTTTACATCCTTATGAAGGTTTGGATAGGAAACATAAATTCGATCTTTATTTCCGACCAGTTTTTCATTGGTAAATGTGAGAATGTCGCCGGGAACAATATCAATTCCACCGTTTTCCATTTCTCCAACACGAAGTTTGGGTCCCTGCAGATCTCCAAGTATTGAAATGTTGTAAGGTTCGGTGTTGTTGATTTCCCTTATGAAATCGATGATTTTCTTTTTGTCTTCGTGAGAACCGTGAGAAAAATTGAGGCGAAAAACATTTACGCCGCATTTTACAAGTTCCAATAATTTATCGTAAGTATCACAAGCAGGTCCAACCGTTGCTACAATCTTTGTCCTATGATATGTGTGTTCGATACCGGCTTCTTTATCCATCTGCCGGTGATAATATTTGTCTACGTTTTTACTCATTTGATTTTCATTTCAAAATTTCAGAAGTCAAATTTGAGAGCTCAAATTTAAAGATGCTGAAATCCCTTTTTTAATTTATTTGTTGATGTAGGCTGCAATAGAAATAAGATTGGAGATTCTAAGATGCTAATATCTTAACGATCTTCATCCATTCGTCACTGATAGTGCCTTTTCGTTTGCCAACATTTTCAAGAGGCACATAATTCATTTTATTGTTCATGATACCTACAAAGACATTGTGCCGTCCCTGCATTAAACATTCAACTGCATGATAGCCCATACGGCTTGCAATCAGGCGATCCAAACAGGTAGGAGCACCCCCGCGTTGAATATGTCCCAGGATACAAACTCTTGTTTCAATTTGAGGCATCCGGTCTTTTACAAGCTTTGCTACTTCATCGGCTCCGCCGAATTCATCTCCTTCAGCAACAACAATCAGGTTTACCAATTTCTTTCTTCTTTGTTTTTCCTGCAAAGAAGAAATGAGTGTTTCCACATCTGTTCTGCGTTCGGGGATCAAAATATTTTCAGCACCGGTTGCAATACCACTGTGTAAAGCAATATAACCAGCATCGCGGCCCATCACTTCAATAATGAACAAACGGTCGTGAGCATCGGCAGTGTCACGTATTTTATCAATGGCCTCCACGGCTGTATTGACGGCAGTGTCAAATCCAATGGTAAAATCCGTTCCATAAATATCTTTATCAATTGTGCCGGCCAGGCCAATACATGGAATGTCAAACTCTTTGCTGAATTCAACAGCGCCACGAAAAGAACCATCGCCACCAATGATTACCAAACCATCGATGCCTCGTCTTTTTAAAATATCGTAGGCTTGCTTCCTGCCTTCGGGCTTGTGAAAGATTTTACAACGTGCAGTTTTTAAAATGGTGCCCCCACGCTGAATAATATTCGCTACTGAGCGGCTTTCCATTTTATAAATATCATCCTCAATCAGGCCCTGGTATCCACGCATTATGCCGTACACTTCCAATCCATAATAAATACCTGTGCGAACTACCGCCCTGATTGCGGCGTTCATACCCGGAGAATCTCCTCCGGAAGTAAGAACACCTATGCGGTTAACTTTCTTTTGCATTGACATTTCCTGTTAATCATCAATTGTTTATCCAAAACCCAAAAATAAGGTTTTGTTGCAACCTGTGTAATTGATACACATCATTTGCGAACTTGATAAATGTTTTCTTGTATTCAACTCCCCGTTACTATCATCCCCTGATTGTCACTCGCTTCGGCGCTCTCATCACTGTTTTGCACTCACAACTCCGTTGTGGCCCTTCAAAAAAAGAAAAACCCACTGTAGAAACAGCGGGTGCTAACGATTGCTTGCTATATGAATAGAGAAACTTAAGTCAGTTTTTATGATGATTGATTCCGCAAGTGTTTTTGAATCATTCACTACAGCAAAAGTAGGGCTGGCATACTTTGCACAATAGATAAAATGAGCACCGTTTTACAATGGTGAAATTGGATGAGTATCGTTAAAAGCCTTTACCCTATTGGGTTTGAGCCATAAGTTGCTACGATGCCCAACTAAAAATGAAGATTAATTTAATACTTGAAAACGGGTGATGTTTAGCATATTTGAACTTTAATTTGAAAGAATTATGGAAAAGCTAAGGTATTTGCCTTTAAGAAAACGGGTTGCACTTGTTGCTCACGATCACAAAAAAGCGGATTTGATTGAATGGGCTATTTACAATAAAAAGGTTTTAACCCAGCACGACCTTGTAGCAACAGGCACAACTGGAAAGTTATTACAAGAAGAACTGGATTACCCGGTAAAAAGATTATTAAGCGGCCCGCTGGGCGGCGATCAGCAAATCGGGGCACTCATTGCAGAAGGAAATTTGGATATTATCATTTTCTTTTGGGACCCAATGGAGCAACAACCTCACGACAGTGATGTGAAAGCACTGCTTCGATTGGCAGTGACCTGGAACATCATCATTGCGTGCGACCGCACAACCGCGGATTTTGTTCTCACCTCAGTTTTGATGAATGAGAATTATGCTCTTTCCATTCCTGATTATTCAGGTTATCTCAATAGGAAAATAACAAGTACATAAAAAAGGTGAGGAACGTCCTCACCTTTAGACCTTTATTTTCGGCTGATCAATACTTCGTCAACTCCGGCTGCACTTCGTCGATCCAGCCAAGAATGCCACCTTTCAGATTGTAAAGATTTTTAAATCCGAATTTTTCTTCAAGTTCTCTTATTGCTTTTGCGCTCCTACCACCCATTTTGCAATGAACAATTACTTTTTTATCCCTGTCAATTCTATCTGCATTGTTTGATAGCGTCGACAATGGAATCAATTCTGCCCCGATGTTTACGATGTCGTATTCATGTGGTTCCCGAACATCAACGATCTGAATGTTTTCGCCGCGAACCTGCAGATCATACAATTCTTTTGCGGTGATTTCTTTAATAGGTTTTTCAACGGCCTTTACTCCGCAGAATTGTTCATAATCGATCAATTCTTTTATTGTTGGATTATTGCCATTTAATGGATTATCACGGTTGCGCTTGATATTGAATGTCCTCGTTTCAAAATTCAAGGCATCAAAAATGAAGAAACGTCCACTCAAAGTCTCGCCAACACCGGTGATGACCTTAATTACTTCCAATGCCTGCAAACTGCCAATGATGCCGGGAAGCACGCCAAGCACTCCGCCTTCTGCGCAACTTGGAACCAACCCCGGGGGCGGGGGCGTGGGGTAGAGGTCGCGGTAATTGGGACCGGCCTCACCACTTTCATTTTTGTAATTGAAAACAGAGACCTGTCCTTCAAACTGGAAAATGGATGCATACACATTTGGCTTGCCGAGTAAAACGCAAGCGTCATTGACCAAATACCTAGTTGGAAAATTATCAGTGCCATCGGCAACGACATCGTAATCTTTGATAATGTCCAACGCATTTTTTGAAGTTAGTTGTTCGTTGTAAATTTTTATATTGATGTGCGGATTCAAGGATTCCAGTCTTCTTTTTGCTGCTTCCACTTTTGGTTTTCCGATTTCTTCTACGCCAAACAAAACCTGTCTTTGCAAATTGCTGTCATCCACAACATCAAAATCAATAATACCAATAGTTCCAACGCCTGCAGCCGCAAGGTAAAGAAGTGACGGACTTCCCAAACCACCGGAACCAATCACCAAAACTTTTGCTGCTTTTAATTTCTTTTGTGCTTCAAATCCAAATTCAGGAATAATGATATGCCTGTCGTAACGTGCCAGTTCTTCTTTTGAAAAATGTATGTTTTCGTGACTCATGTCTTCGTTTTTTTGATAGTAAATAATTACGCAATTCCTCCGGCTATTGCAGGAACGATGCTGATAACCGTTTCTTCTTTTACCGGAGTTTGTCCTTTTTGGAGATTGCGAATGTCATCGTCGCCCACAAAAATGTTTACGAACGAACGGATGTTTCCTTTTTCATCCAGCAGATGCTTTTTTAAATCCGGAAAGTTGAGCGTTAACTCATCCACTACCGCCTGAACATCATTTGCCTGAACGTTAACCTTAGCTGTGTTGTTTGTAAACTTTCTTAATGGTGTTGGAATAATTATCGTAGCCATTTTATTTGTTTTGAATTATGAATAGTTGATTATTTATTTTTTCTTCTTCAAATTGAAAATCTTCATTGAGTTGCCATGAACGGATATCAGCAATTTCATTTTCTTTCACTGAGATAATGATGTAAGAAAAATAGGGTTGTGCCGCCACACGGTCATGCTCAGAGGGAATTGCCGGGTGATTGGGATGCGAATGATAAACACCCAACAGTTGTAGTTCATTTTCATCTGCAAAACGTTCTGCATTCAAATAATCTTTTGGCGAAATCTCGAACCTTCTGCGCTTGTCACCTTCTTTTGAATTATTTACGACGAGAGATTTTAAAATAATTCTTGCTTCGCCCGTTTCCTTTCCAAAGAAAAAACCGCAGCATTCGTCAGGAAAGGTTTGCAAACCATCCTGCAGCATTTCGTTCAACGGGGTTTGTTCAATTACCAGCATGCTATAAAATTTTTTTAATCACTTCGCTATACTTGTCTGCATTATCGGGCAATACCGTTACCACAGTGCCTTCTTCAATTCCATCAATCACTTTCAATGCACCGGCAAGGTTTGCTGCAGAGGAAGGACTCAACAATAAACCTTCGTGTTTGAACGCGGCTCCTATCATCTCATAAGCTTCTTCGGTGCTGATGTCGATATTTCTGTCAGCGACAAAAGGATCATAGATGGCAGGAACAATTGCCGTGTCCAAATGTTTCCACCCTTCCAGTCCATGCAAAGCAGAATCAGGCTGAAATGAAACCAGTTCAATTGAAGAATTATATTCTTTCAAACGACGGCCTGTTCCAACAAAAGTTCCGGTTGTTCCAAGCCCTGCAACAAAATGAGTGAGATCGGGAAGCTCTGAAATAATTTCTGGCGCGGTTGTTTGGTAATGCGCCCTCCAGTTATTATCGTTCTTGTACTGATCAGCATAGAAATATTTTTCAGGATATTTAAGTGCGAGCGCCTGGGCAACCTGTTGTGCACCGTCGGTTCCTTCAAATCGTGAAGTGTAAATGATTTCAGCGCCATACGATTGCAGAATTTCTTTTCTTTCTTTGGAAGCATTTTCAGGAAGACACAAGGCCACTTTAATCCCAAGCGCAGAGCCGATCGCTGCATAGGCGATCCCGGTATTACCACTTGTTGCATCGAGCAAAGTTTTGTTTTCATCAAGCTCACCTTTTTCAATTGCATCCAGGAAAATCTGGTAAGCGGGTCTGCATTTTACACTTCCCGAAAGTTGTGCCCATTCCTGTTTTGCCCAAAGCTGAACACCTTTTTTCGAAAACAAATTTTTAATAGGAACCAGCGGCGTGTTTCCAACCTGCTGCCTTAGTCTTTTTGCCTTGTTTAAAAGTTTTGAATTTAATTGCTGTGTTATCATCGGTATATAAAATAAAAAAGCCCCACAACGGTGGAGCTTTATATAATGAGTTAAAAAAAATATTTGCTATCCACCAAAAATACTATGTTGCTTGCAACAACAAGCTGCAGTACAACAACAACTGATATGGCGGAATTGTTTCATCATCGAGTTGCAAAGATAGATAGGATTGTACCCAAAGATGGAAAGGATTTGCAAAAATTTTTTGCCACAATGTCGCAAAGAGTTAAATCAATCTATTTGAAATAACTTCATTAAAGCTTTTTGCAATCCTTTATAGTTTTCTCAAATCGCTACCCGGGATTCTTTCGTATTTGTAGTAAATCGAAATTATGAGAAAGTCATTTTACGTTGCTATTGCCATGTTAGGTTTGTTTGCAACCAGCTGTATGGCTCAATCCGGCAAGAAAAAATTTCCAAATCCACAAGTGGTTAACAGTAAGCATGACTACCCGATGAAATTGTCTGAGGCCGAATGGAAACAGAGACTCAGCCCTACGCAATATTATATTCTAAGACAAGAGGGGACTGAAAGAGCAGGCACTGGCAAATACGAAAACAATGAACAAAAAGGAACCTATTACTCAGCAGCTTCTTTGCAGCCCGTATTTAGTTCTGAAACCAAATTTCATTCAGGAACAGGATGGCCAAGTTTTTATGCCCCGATCAACCCAAGTGCAGTCTATCTAGTTAAAGACAGCAGCGACGCAATGGTGCGACTTGCAGTTGTTGACAGCAAAAGCGGTTCGCATTTAGGACATGTTTTCGATGATGGGCCAAATCCAACAGGCAAAAGATATTGCATTAACTCGGCCGCCCTAATTTTTGTTCCCGAAGGCGGAAAAGCACCCACATCTTCCAAAGAATAAACACTTTTTATGAAACTTATCATATCAACTCTAATTGCGGTGTTTCTCTTTTCATCCTGTGCACAAACGCAAAGCAGATCAAGTAAGGACGAAGCAAAAATTTTTACAGGTACAAAACAAAAAGCCTCAGCAAATGAAGCCGTTGCCAGTTTTGCTGAAGGATGTTTCTGGCACACAGAAATCGTTTTTCAAAGTCTGGAAGGAGTCCGAGATGCCGTGTCGGGTTATGCAGGTGGAAGGGACACAAATCCTGATTACGAAAAAGTCAGCACCGGTGAAACAGGTTATGCAGAAACAGTGAATGTTTATTATGATCCAACAAAAATTTCTTTTCAAACACTGGTGAAAGCTTTTTTTGCAAGTCACGATCCAACACAATTAAACGGGCAGGGTAATGATGAAGGAACTCAATACCGTTCCATTGCTTTTTATCGCAACGATGAAGAAAAGAAAACTATTGAAGCAGAAATGAAACGACTTGCAGATTCAAAAAAATATTCTTCGAAAATTGTTACCGAAGTAAAGCCATTTACCAAATTTTATCCTGCAGAAGATTATCACCAGGAATATATTTCCAATCATCCCGATAATCCTTACGTGCAAAACGTTTCCATTCCCGACTATAAACAATTTAGAAAAGAATTCAAAGAAGGGAAGTTCAAATCTTAATTCATAGCACCGGCTTGACCGGGATGTTTGATTTTGAAAACATAAATTGATTTACTTTGGAAGTACAATCAAACCTTCATGAGATTATTATTCCTCCTATTGTTCATTCCCTTTGTTTCACCCGCGCAACTTTCTCAAAAAGAAATTGACCGCTGCAAAGCAGAGGCGCAAAAAGTAACGATCATCCGGGACAATTGGGGAGTTCCTCACATCTACGGAAGGACGGATGCCGATGCGGTATTCGGGTTGTTGTATTCGCAGTGCGAAGAAAACTTCAGGCAGGTTGAAGAAAATAACCTGGAAATGATGGGAAGACTGTCGGAGGTGTATGGCGAAGGCCAAATGTACAATGATCTGCAGATGAAATTGATTTATGATACAGCTGCAGCTATCGCCGATTACAAACGTTCTCCGCTGTGGTTGAAAAAACTCTTGGACGCCGCTTCGGATGGCGTCAATTATTATCTCTACAAACACCCTGAAGTAAAACCTGCTGTGCTTACGCATTTCGAACCCTGGTTTGCTTTGCTAAGAACGAATGGCAGTATTTCTGCAACGCAAAACGGTGGCATTACGACCCAGGATATGAAAAATTTAGACCCCGCAAAAAATAATTCCACTTCTTATCTCGAAAAAAATCTTCCATTCTATGAACTTGATCCGACGGGTTCAAACGGGTTTGCGGTTTCGCCAAAGAAAACTGCTTCAGGAAATGCAATCATCTACATTAATCCACACGTAACATTTTACTATCGTTCCGAAGTCCAGCTAGTAAGTGACGAAGGATTGGACGTTTACGGAGCAGTGACATGGGGAACATTTTTTGTCTTCCAGGGATTCAACCAATACGGAGGATGGATGCACACGACCAGTTATAGCGATGTAGCCGATTTGTTTATTGAACAAACTGTCAATCAAAATGGTGCCTTTTTTACAAAGTATGATAACAAGTTGATTCCTGTAAAAACAAAAACAGTAATTGTCCGCTACAAGAAAGGAAATGGCTTTGATGAAGAGCAATTCACTGCATACTTCACCAATCATGGTCCCGTAATGGGAAGCCGCAATGGAAGCTGGCTAAGCCTGAGGGAAAATAATCGTTCTTTAAATGCATTGATGCAATCATGGCTTCGCACAAAAACAAAAGGTTTTGAAGACTTCAAAAAAATAATGGATTATCGTTCGAATAGTTCTGATAATACTGTGTATGCCGATTACAAAGGAAACATTGCTTACTGGCACGGAAACTTTGTTCCGGTTCGCAGCAAAAAATTTGATTACAGCCTGCCTGTTGACGGCAGCAGATCGGAAACGGACTGGCACGGCATCTACGGTTTAGACCAAAGTATTCATGTTTACAATCCTGCAACCGGCTTTATCCAAAATTGCAATTCCACTCCATTCACTGTTTCCGGCGAAAGCAGCCCGAAAAAAGAAAATTATCCAACCTACATGGCGCCTGATGGACAAAACTTTCGTGCAATAAATGCAGAACGTTTGTTGAGTGGAGCAAGCAACCTTACAGTGGACAAAATGATCCATAAAATTGGTTACAGTCATTATCTCAGTGCATTTGATCTGATCATCCCCCAGCTGCAAAAAGATTTTGATGCCTTGCCGGAAAATGAATTGAAGAAAAATTTATCAGAGGCAATCGATTCATTAAAAGCATGGGATAAAAATTCTTCTGAAAATTCAATCAGTTCAACTGTTGCTATTGAACTTGGTTATCGTCTTTTGCAAAAGGCACCGCCATCTGCAAACCCATACGATGCCAGCAATGCTGTGGGACAATTAATGGCAACACTGAAAACAACTTCTTCAACCGATAGAATGAATTTGCTGCAGGAAACATTGAATGATCTTCAAAAAAGGTTTGGCGCATGGAAAACAGCGTGGGGGGAAGACAATCGTTATCAACGAACTGCAGACGGTAAATTTGATGACGCCAAACCAAGTATGCCAGTTGGTTTAGCTGCCGCAACTTTTGGTTCTATACCTTCATTCGCATCGCGACGCTTTCCAAACACGAATAAACGTTATGGCGTTTCAGGAAATAGTTTTATTGCTTGTGTAGAATTTGGAAAAAGAATCAAGGCAAAATCAATCATCACCGGCGGACAATCATTCGATCCAAATTCCAAACATTTCACTGACCAGGCCCAAATGTATATTGATGGAAATTTTAAAGATGTATTGTTCTACAAAGAAGACGTGTTGAAGCATGTAGAACGACAATATCATCCCGGAGAATAACTCTAAACCTCACGACTCTTCCATGGTATCCCACGGAGTGATTTGCTCGTCGTTGGTATTTTCGTCTTCATCCAATTTATCGGTGTCGCCCAGCAGATCCTCTTCGGCCTGGTCCTGTACGTTGTCATCCTCAAATCTTGCAGCCGTAGCCTCATCAAACTGCGGGTTCACTCCGACACGAACACTGGCAATATCCTCATCAGTAATGATGTCATCCTTGTTTTCTAAATGGCGACGAACGATTCGTTGGCTGTCGCTTTCAAATTGATCTTCATTTTCTGAATTTCTTTCCACGTTCTCATCCTGAGGCTGTGGATCGATACGGTCTTCGGGCATAATGCTGTTTTAATTCTACTCTAAAAAAGCTGTGCCATAAATGAAAAGAACCAAAAACTTTATGATTTAATGATATTAATATAAAAACAAAAGAGAATTTTGTAGTCAGCTCCATTGCTGTTGTTGGTCTTCCCTTGTAGCACTCACCCGAACGCACTTCAATTCTATTCAGCATTGTGCAAGTTTTCCTACAAACTCAAAATCTTTTTCAGATCGGCGTCACTAACAGTAAGCAAATTCACTTTAGGTAGTCTTCTTGTCAGTTCTTTCCAGTTGGCGTCTTTATCAAATACTTTTTTCAAAATAGGAAGAGCTTTATCAACCTGTTTGTTATTAGCCAGCGTGATTGCTGTCCAGTATTGCATTTCAAGGTTTTGTGGAAACATTTTCATAGCAGCATTGTATTCGTTCATGGCAAGCGTCATGTTGTTTTTCTCAACAGCAAGATCGCCGTTGTTCATGTGCTGGTAAGCCACTTGGACATTGTAGAGCCTTCGCAACTCTTTTATCGGATCAGGATTATCATCAACCCGCAAATCAACCGTTCTTTCGTCCCATGGCTTTCCTTGCGATTTCCCCGGAACAATAATAATTGCTGCTGACTGCCTACCGCGAATATCGCCACCTGCTTTTTGCCCGGCTTCCAATGCTGTGATCAATCTATCGGCAAGGGGCTTACCCTTGCTTTTTTCAAATGCGTCTGCCATTGACGATGGAACTTTATTTGTCAGCATCATGTTTGATTGCACAGAAAAATTATTTCCCTTGATGTGTCCTGCATAGTCAATACAGCCTTTGCCTGTATGCGTTGCAACGTTTCCATTATTATCAATAATGGCAACCTGCCTGACATCCCGGCCTTCATCATCTTTGAGCAAACTATCGAGCGCTTGTTGTGCAGTCAATCCTGTTTTCAGCAAATTCAATCCCCGGATCCCAAATGATTTGTTGGTGAAAGATTGAGTAGCTACCGCACCAACGCCTGCTTCTGCCCAGGTCACACTAGTGCCCACAGAAAACCAATGGCTTTGAACGGCAACACCAATTTCACCTGTGGCAGTGTCTCTTGCCACAATAGAAAATGTATGAGCAAAAGGTTCATCCGTCTTAAATGTTTGCGCAAATAAAACTCGGGATGTTATAAAAAAGCAGAGGAGTAAAAACGTTTTTTTCATGTGTGAAAGTTGAGAGATAAAATTAAGAGATTAAACGGACCCGCCTTTACCCTTTGCTATTTGTCCTGGCAGCTTTTTTATTAAACTTTCAATTTCAGAACAATTAAAATAATCAGAGGTTTAATTCGGGGCAATTTCTACTTTGCTCAATAGACTTTCCAGCTGCCCGAGAGCGCTACCAAACGAAAGTCAAATTGTAGCAATGCAGCCCCGAACATAATCATTCCACATTTTTTTAAAACAATGTTGATAAATCCAAGAGCGGCCCGGATCAAATCCGCCGTTTGTATTTTCCTGCACCTTATCTTTGATTTTTAATGAGGCTTTCTACGCGACATCTTCTTGGCATTAAAAACCTGCAACCGGAAGACATATCAATTATTCTCAACACGGCAAAAGAATTCAAGGAAGTTTTACAAAGACCAATTAAAAAAGTTCCGTCCCTGCGCGATGTAACGATTGTGAATTTGTTCTACGAGAATTCAACCCGCACAAGGATTTCATTTGAACTTGCAGAAAAACGTTTATCTGCTGACACCATTAATTTCAGCGCATCGGGTTCTTCGGTTTCAAAAGGCGAGACCTTGCTCGATACGGTGAACAATATTTTGTCGATGAAGGTGGACATGGTGGTGATGCGGCACAGTGCGAGCGGCGCTCCCCATTTTTTAGCAAAGCATATTCCTGCCTCCATCATCAATGCCGGCGACGGAATCAATGAACATCCAACACAAGCGTTGCTTGATGCGCTTTCCATTTTGGAAAAACACAAAACATTGGAAGGTGTGAAGGTTGCCATCATTGGCGATATCATGCACAGCCGTGTGGCGCAAAGCAATATTTATCTTCTCAATAAAATGGGAGCAGAAGTAACGGTTTGCGGCCCGCCAACATTGATTCCAAAATACATTGACAAGGCATTTAATGTCCGGGTTGAATACAATTTGAAAAAAGCGTTGGAGTGGTGCGATGTTGCAAACGTGTTGCGCATTCAACTGGAAAGACAAAACCAGGTTTTGTTTTCATCTCTGCGTGAATACAATTTGATTTATGGCATCAACAAAAAATTGCTGAATAGTTTGTCAAAGCAGATCACCATCATGCATCCCGGTCCAATTAATCGTGGAGTGGAGTTGGATAGTGATGTTGCCGACAGCGATCAATCGATTATTTTGCAACAGGTAGAAAATGGAGTAGCCGTGAGAATGGCCGTGTTATACTTGCTTGCAGGGGAGAGGAGTCAATAGACAATAAGCAACGAACCATGAACTTCTTATTCTTTGCACATTAAACTTCGTACTTTCAACTTCAAATCATTTGCATGCGTATTGCTTTATTTCCCGGAACCTTTGATCCTGTAACTTTTGGTCATATTGATATTATTGAAAGAGGCTTGCCTTTATTCGATAAACTATTTATTGGCATTGGCACCAATGTGAACAAGGTTCCCATGTTTTCGGCCGAACAACGCAAACAATGGCT
>Ga0207647_10000586_pt1 | contig 28285 bp, 23 predicted proteins | sample KBSCornC2_FD_184295 | JGI IMG/M metagenome (GOLD analysis project Ga0207647, IMG submission 184295) | Corn rhizosphere microbial communities from Kellogg Biological Station, Michigan, USA - C2 (SPAdes) (version 2) | ecosystem: Host-associated > Plants > Roots > Rhizosphere ... | reverse complement strand
CTTGGCCTGGAAAGGTCGCTCTATCTCGGCAATCTCGAAGCCAAGCGCGATTGGGGGCACGCGCGGGATTATGTGGAAGGCATGTATCGCGTCCTGCAGGCCGATCGCCCCGATGATTTCGTGCTGGCTACCGGCGAGACCCGCTCGGTTCGCGAATTCGTAGAGCTTGCCTTCGCGGAAGTCGGTCGCGGCATTGAATGGCGTGGCAAGGGCAGTGATGAAACCGGCGTTGACCGAAAATCAGGCGAGACGCTTGTGCGCATCGACCCCGTCTATTTCCGTCCAACCGAGGTCGATCTTTTGATCGGTGATGCCAGCAAGGCGCGCGAGCAGCTTGGCTGGAAACCGAAGACCACCTTCACCGAACTGGTCAAGGAAATGGTGGCAAGCGATCTCGATATGGCGCGGCGGGAGGTCGCCCTTGGCCGCAATCCCGTTTGAACTGAAGGGCAGGACCGTCTTCGTCGCCGGCCACCGGGGCATGGTCGGCTCGGCGCTGGTGCGTCGGCTGACGCGCGAGGACGTCCGGCTGTTGACGGTCGGTCGCGACGACCTTGATCTGCGGAATCAGGCGGCGGTCACCGGCTGGTTTGCGGCGACCCGCCCGCAAGTGGTGTTTCTGGCCGCCGCGAAGGTCGGCGGAATCGTCGCCAACAACACGCTACGGGCCGAATTTCTCTATGACAATCTGGCGATCGCGACCAACATCATTCAGTCCGCCCATATGCATGGCACGGAAAAGCTGATGTTCTTTGGCTCCTCCTGCATATATCCGAAGCTTGCGCCGCAGCCGCTCCGTGAGGATGCCATGCTGACCGGACCTCTCGAACCCACCAATGAGCCCTATGCCATTGCCAAGATCGCCGGCATCAAGATGGTCGAATCCTATCGGCGCCAATATGGCGCCGATTTCATCAGTGTGATGCCGACCAATCTCTATGGGCCGGGCGATAATTATCATCCCGAATACAGCCACGTCGTCGCCGCACTGCTACGCCGGTTTCACGAAGCCAAATTGTCCGGCGCCTCTGAGGTGGTGGTGTGGGGCACCGGGACGCCGCGCCGCGAATTTCTCTATGTCGATGATCTCGCCGACGCCTGCATCCATTTGATAAAGACCTATTCCAGCGAGGAACTGGTCAATATCGGTACCGGTGAGGACATCACGATCGCGGAATTCGCCGGCATGGTGGCAGAAGCGGTCGGCTATACCGGCTCAATCACGTTTGATCCCACACGGCCCGACGGGACGCCCCGCAAATGGCTCGATATCAGCCGGCTCGAGAAACTCGGCTGGCGAGCGCGCACCTCGCTGCATGACGGCATCCGGCTCGCCTATCAGGCCTATCTCTCGGAGAGAAAAGCTGTCTGATCAGCCTTGCGTAGCGTCGGCGTTGCGCGGCGGTTGTCGGGTCAATTCCACACCCATCGCCGAGATCAGCGGCTTCATGAAATAGGCGCCCTCGGGCGGCGAAATCTGCGGCGCGAGGCCGTGGGTTTCCAGTTCGTGAGTGACGACCGGGCCGACGGAGGCGATCTTCGTGCGCGCCAGACCCTCGCGCAGACGATCCTCGCATTGATGGCGGGTGGCCACCTCGAACAGTCGGCGGGCCTGGCCTGAACTGGTCAGCGCCAGTGCGTCGATCCGGCCCGAAGCCATTTCCTCGATCGCGGTGAGAATATTGGTCTCGGCGGCCTGCGGGTCGTAGACATAAGGCAGAACCGTATCGACTTGGGCGCCCTGAGCGAGAATGCCGCTGATCAGCGCGCCGTGATCCTTGTCGGGATAAAGTTGCAGCCCGATGCGGTGGTCGCGGAGATCGAGCCGGGCCAACAAGCCCGCGATGCCTTCGGAGGTCGGCGTTTCCGTGGTGATCTCCGGCTCGAGGCCGATTTCGCGCAGTGCCCGTCCGGGCTTCGGTCCGCGCGCAACCTTGCGGGCCTTGCCAAGGGCCGCAATGAAGGGCTGATCATTGCCGATCCGCCTGGCGACCTTCATCAGCCGTCGCAAACCTTCCCCGGTCATCAGCACCAGATCATCGAAGGGGCGGTCGATACAGCGGCCAATCCAAGCCTCAACCGGCGCGGAATCCGGCGCATCATGGATTGCAACCATCGGGCATTGCAGCACCTTGGCCCCCTGTTCCCCGAGCAGGCGCGAGAACTGCGCTTCCTCGCGTGTCTCCAGGATGAGAATACGGTATCCGTCCAGTCGGCCTGCCATGTCGATCTAACCCTGATTTAGGAGCAAGTGCCGCCTATTTTGACGAACTTCGGAAGGTCGGCACTGGTTTCATCCTGACCAAGCCGCGGGATTGGCGCAAGACCGCAGCCGGTGATAGAGCAGGGAACACGCCTTCTGATGGCGTTCCCAGCGGCGTCACCCGATCGGAACCGTCCCGTGCCCGACTCTCACTTCGTCCTGACTCTGTCGTGCCCGGATCGGCCGGGCATCGTCGCTGCGGTCTCGAGCTATCTCGCAGACCAGGGCCAGAACATTCTCGACGCGCAGCAGTTCAACGACGTCGAGACCGGGCATTTCTTCATGCGCGTGGTGTTCAACGCCGCCGGCCAGGCCCCCGGGCTCGAGGCCCTGCGCTCGGGCTTTGACGGCGTGGCTCGGCGTTTCGCAATGGAGTGGCGGATCCGCGATCGCGCCGCGCGCCAGCGGGTGATGCTCCTGGTCTCGACTTCCGACCACTGCCTCGTGGATATCCTCTATCGCTGGCGTACCGGCGAACTGAAGATGATCCCGACCGCCATCGTTTCCAATCATCCGCGCCAGGCCTTTGCCCATCTCGATTTCGGGGAAATCCCGTTTCACCATTTGCCGGTCGCGGTCCAAACGCGCGCCGCGCAGGAAGCAGCGATCCTGCGGCTGATCGGTGAAACCTCAAGCGATCTCGTGGTGCTGGCGCGTTATATGCAGATTTTGTCGGACCAGATGTCGGCGCAACTCGCCGGGCGGTGCATCAATATTCATCATTCGTTTCTGCCGGGGTTCAAGGGCGCGCGTCCTTATCACCAGGCCCACGCGCGTGGCGTCAAATTGATCGGCGCCACCGCGCATTACGTCACCAGCGATCTCGATGAGGGGCCGATCATCGACCAGGATGTCGAGCGCATCAGCCATCGTGACACACCGGAGGATCTGGTGCGCAAGGGGCGCGATATCGAACGGCGGGTGCTGGCGCGCGCGATGCGGCACCATCTGGAGGATCGCGTCATCCTCAACGGCCGCAAAACCGTTGTGTTTATGGATTGATGGATTGCTTGCCAGGTAGCCGTTAAAGGGCTTTTTGGCGTTGCCAGCCTCTGTCCGGTCCCCCTATAATTCGAGAGCGCGCCCGAGAACAGACCTTTCACGCGGCGGATTTTAAACGAAAAACATGGATTGAGGAGACGATCATGGCTAACGCCGCCGCCACGCCCGCACCGTTGACCGGAATCAAGGTCCTTGAGATCACAACCATGGTCGCCGGCCCCATGGCCGGATTGATGCTCGCCGATCTCGGCGCCGAAGTAACCAAGATCGAGACCTTCGAAGGCGACCCGATGCGGCATGTTCGTCCGAGACAGCACGATCTGAGTGCGCAGTTCATGGTGATGAACCGGAACAAGAAAAGTGTGAAACTTAACCTCAAGTCGCCCAAGGCGCAGGAGATCGCGCGCAAGCTCGCCTTGGAGTCCGATGTCGTGCTTGAGAATGCACGACCTGGCGTGATGGATCGCCTCGGCCTGTCCTATGAATCTCTCCGGAAAGATAATCCTGGCCTTGTTTACGTCTCGGTCAACGGGTTTGGTCCGGATGGTCCTTACGCCAATCGCGCCGCCTATGATCAGGTGCTCCAGGCCTTGACGGGGATCATGTATCTGCAAGGCGAGCCGGATGATCCCAAGCCGCTGCGGACCATGCTCGTCGACAAGTACACCGCAACAGCAGCTGCCAGTGCGGCCACGGCGGCGCTGCTTTTTCGCGAGCGCAATGGTGGTCAGGGGCAGAAAGTATCGGTGTCGCTCCTCAACGCGTTCTCGTCCTTTGCATTGATCGACAACATTACGAACATGGTGTTCCAGGACAACGACGAGGTCTCGCCTCGGATCAACACCACGACTCCGCTGCGAACCAAGGACGGTCTCATCATGGGCTGGCTTCAGAGCCAGGAGCAGTTCGAGTCCTTGTGCCGCATCTTGAAACTCGATCATTTGATCGGGCAAGAACGCTTCCAGGGCTGGACTCGCTTCGTGAACGCCACCGCCATGTGGGCCGAACTCGAAAAGGGCACGGTGAATTTCACCACTGCGGAACTCACCGCAATCTTGAACGAGGCCGGATTGCCGCTCAACAAGGTCAACACCGTTGAAGAGTTCATCCAAGATCCGCAGGCCAAGCATAACGAGTGCATCGTCGAATATGATGACCCGGAATACGGCAAAATGCTTTCCGTGAATTATCCTGCGCGGTTCGGTCTCACGCCTGCCCGCAAGGGAGGCCGCGCGCCGAGGCACGGCGAACACACCGAAAGCGTGCTGGCCAAGCTCGGTTACTCTGCCGCCGAGATTCAGGAGTTGAAGGCGTCTGGCGCCGCCGGCTGATCTCCGTCAGGTCGGCAATAGAGACCAGTCAGGCAAGCCGAACGTCAGCGCGAGGTGTCAGTACCTGGCGCGGGCGTTGCGGCCTCGTCTTTTTTGGCGGGCTCCAGACGTCTTTGTTCGCGCTCCCGCATGAACTCGTCATAGGCGGGCGTGCCCGGCCGGGGCGGTGCGTCGGCCGGCATTCCGCCCGCCCATTGCGGTACGTGGTCGCTGATCCCTGCGGCCAGATAGCTGTTGACGCTGCTACAGCCGCCGAGGCCACCCGCCATGCCCGAGCCAATCGCCGCGAAGGCTACCAGCCGGCGCCAGCGCCGGGGGAAGGCCATCGAAGAGGGTCGGCGTCGTAAAGCGATCATGGCGTCGTTTGGCGGAGGTTTGTGGCCCGGGCGAGGAAAGGCCACTTCGTAGGCGCAGACCAGCCTACCCGCAAAGGGATTGACGATCTGCCGAGCGGAATACGGTATTATAGAACCTGCATCTTGAATGTAGGAAGCCAAGGGCAGGCTGGAAGCCGTTAGGGACGGTTTCATCGATGGGCCATTGATGCTAGGAGAAACTCGGTGCCAGCTCCTGCCCACCGGTTTCTCCCAATCCGGGCCGATGAAGAACGACCAGATCCTCAGCCAGATATCCGAGTTCTGCCGCCAGGCGGACATCGCTGAATCGACCTTTGGCCGCCGGGCCGTCAACGACGGCAAACTGGTTCATCGGCTGCGCGAGGGCAAGCGCATCACCATCGACACGCTGGACCGCATCCAGGCCTATATGGATGCGGCCATGCCCGGGGGCCGTCCGGCGCCGCGCCTGGAACCGCCGCCGGAAAAGCGCGATCCCAGGGGCAATTTCCGCTTCTTCGAGAACCGGCAGAAATATCTCCTCTTCGTCCACACCTGCAGTGAGAAGCGGGTGATCGCCGAACGCGTGGCGCTTGAACTAGGTAGCATTCATCCCCGGCCGCCCGCGCTTCGGGTGTTCGACGCAGGCGTAGGCGATGGCACGGTGCTGGCGCGGGTGATGCGCGCGATGCATATGCGCTTTCCGCACATGCCGTTTTATATCGCAGGTAAGGAACTCAGCCTGGAGGACGTGCGGCTTACGCTCGACAAGATTCCTGACCGGCTGTTCGAGCATCCGGCCAGCGTGTTCGTGCTCACCAACATGTATTATTCCGAGGCGCCCTGGCTGACGCCGTCCTCGCCGGCTGCCGCCGCCCGCATGATCTGGCACGACGTGCCCCTGCGCGGCGCTTCAGCGGGGGAATTCGAGGCCCAGATCGCCGAGCTCGGGCCGTTTCTGGAACAGAACTGGCGGGCCAATGTCAGCGAGCGCTCGGGCATGCCGGTCTATGAGCGACCGGTGGTGATCGTGCTCTATCGGGAGGACCACCGGTTCCTCATGGATTCGGTGATCCCCCGGGCCGGCCGCGCCGAGGCCAATTTCGATCTTGTCATCGCCTCGCAACCATATCGGGCCAAATCCTCCGTCAATTTCCGCGCCCGGCGGATCATTGCCCCGCTGGCACGAGCCTTGCGTGCCGGAGGCCGACTGATAGGAATTCACTCCCACGGGCAGGACCCGGGAATGGAAATTATCCAGGCGATCTGGCCCGGAGAAAATCCTTTCGCGGTCAGCCGCCATGAGCTATTGCGCGCGGTGAAATATGAGCTGGGTTCGGCGGGACGCGATCTTAATTTTAATGCCTATGCCGATAACCGTTCGATCTTCCGCTATGATATGGAGGCGCTGCCCAACGAGGTCACCGGCTCGATCGGAAGTTCGACGGCCTTTGCGGCGTGGAATGCGGCGGTGTATGTCGCCCAAATCGAAGACGAACGGTTGGCGGAAATGACCCAGAGCGGGCGGACACTCGATGCCGCCAGAGACGTTTTGCGCAAGCATAACGGGCTCTGGTTCTTTGATGAATCCTACGTCATTTCGCGCCGTCGCGACTGACATTTCAGGACACAGGAAGACCGCCGCGAACGGCGGAGAGAGAAGGGATTGCTTGATGCGCGCGTCTTATCTGTTCACCTCCGAGTCGGTTTCCGAGGGTCATCCCGACAAGGTCTGCGACCGGATCTCGGACGAGATCGTCGATCTGTTCTACCGAGAGGGACCTAAGGCCGGCATCGACCCCTGGGCGATCCGCGCCGCCTGCGAGACGCTCGCCACCACCAACAAGGTGGTGATCGCCGGCGAAACGCGCGGGCCTGCCTCGGTCACCAATGAGCAGATCGAAGGCGTGGTTCGCGCGGCGATCAAGGATATCGGCTACGAGCAGGAAGGCTTCCACTGGAAAACCTGCGACATCGAAATCCTGCTGCATCCGCAATCGGCCGATATCGCGCAAGGCGTCGATGCGCTGCAGCCCGGCGAGAAGAAGGAAGAGGGCGCCGGCGATCAGGGCATCATGTTCGGCTACGCCACCAACGAGACGCCGGACCTGATGCCGGCGCCGATCTTCTACGCCCACAAGATCCTGCGGCTGATCTCCGAGGCGCGTCATTCGGGCCGCGAGAAGGTGCTGGGCCCGGATTCCAAGAGCCAGGTCACCGTGCAGTATGAAAACGGCAAGCCGGTCGGCGTGCGCGAGATCGTGGTCTCGCACCAGCATCTGGTGGAAGATCTCTCCTCGGGCCAGATCCGCGAGATCGTCGAGCCCTATGTCCGCGAGGCGCTGCCGAAGGAATGGATCAACGGCAAGACCATCTGGCACATCAATCCGACCGGCAAGTTCTTCATCGGCGGCCCCGATGGCGACACCGGACTGACCGGCCGCAAGATCATCGTCGACACCTACGGTGGTGCGGCGCCCCATGGCGGCGGCGCTTTCTCCGGCAAGGACCCGACCAAGGTGGATCGCTCGGCCGCCTATGCCGCGCGCTATCTGGCCAAGAACATCGTCGCGGCGGGCCTTGCTGATCGCTGCACCCTGCAGCTTGCCTACGCCATCGGCGTGGCGCGGCCGCTGTCGATCTACATCGACACCCACGGCACCGGAAAGGTTTCTGAGGACAAGCTGGAAAAGGCGGTGGCGCAGGCGATGGATCTCACGCCACGCGGCATCCGTTCCCATCTCGATCTCAACCGCCCGATCTATGCCCGCACCTCGGCCTACGGACATTTCGGCCGCACGCCGGACAATGAGGGCGGCTTCTCTTGGGAGAAGACCGATCTCGTCGAACCGCTGAAGCGGGCTTTGTAGTTTCTTACGTTTGGGAAGGTCGTGGCAAACTATCGAAGCCGCATGGCCGGGCGAGGCGCGAAGCGCAGATGTCCCGGCCATCCACGACTTTCCTCATTTCCGCCAAGACATGGATGTCCGGCACAAGGCCGGGCATGACGGAAGTCAATCAAGTCCGGTTTCGCAAAACGTTATTCGGGCGAAGACAAAGGAAGATTTCATGACCGCCACCGCTCTGAAGCCCGGCTTCACCGATTACATCGTCAAGGACATCTCGCTCGCTGAATTCGGCCGCAAGGAGATTTCGCTGGCCGAGACCGAAATGCCAGGCCTGATGGCCACGCGCGAGGAATTTGGACCGAAGCAGCCGCTCAAGGGCGCGCGGATCGCGGGCTCCCTGCACATGACGATCCAGACCGCGGTGCTGATCGAGACGCTGGCCGCGCTCGGCGCCGATATTCGCTGGGTGTCCTGCAACATCTATTCGACGCAGGATCACGCGGCTGCGGCGATTGCGGCTGCCGGCATTCCGGTGTTCGCGGTGAAGGGCGAAACGTTGACCGAATATTGGGACTACACCGCCAAGCTGTTCGAATGGCATGGCGGCGGCACGCCCAACATGATTCTCGATGACGGCGGCGATGCCACCATGCTGGTTCATGCCGGCTATCGCGCTGAGAAGGGGGATACCGCTTTCCTCGACAAGCCGGCTTCGGAGGAAGAGGAAATCTTCTTCGCGCTGGTCAAGCGTCTGTTGAAGGAGAAGCCGAAGGGCTGGTTTGCCGAGATCGCCGGCAACATCAAGGGCGTCTCGGAAGAGACCACGACGGGCGTGCACCGGCTTTACGAAATGGCCAGCAAGGGCACGCTGCTGTTTCCCGCCATCAACGTCAATGACAGCGTGACCAAGTCAAAATTCGACAATCTCTATGGTTGCCGTGAATCGCTGGTCGACGGCATTCGTCGCGGTACCGACGTTATGATGTCGGGCAAGGTTGCCATGGTTGCCGGCTTCGGCGACGTCGGCAAGGGCTCGGCGGCTTCACTGCGGCAGGCCGGCTGTCGCGTGATGGTTTCCGAAATCGATCCGATCTGCGCGCTGCAGGCGGCGATGGAAGGCTATCAGGTGGTGACCATGGAAGACGCCGCGCCGCAGGCCGACATCTTCGTTACCGCGACCGGCAACAAGGACATCATCACCATCGAGCACATGCGCGCGATGAAGGATCGGGCCATCGTCTGCAATATCGGACATTTCGATAACGAGATCCAGATCGCTCATCTGCGCAATCTGAAATGGACCAACATCAAGCCGCAGGTCGACGAAATCACCTTCGCTGACGGCAAGCGGATCATCCTGCTTTCCGAAGGCCGCCTCGTGAACCTCGGCAATGCCATGGGCCATCCGTCCTTCGTGATGTCCGCCTCCTTCACCAACCAGACCCTGGCGCAGATCGAGTTGTTCGCCAACAACAAGGAAGGCAAGTACAAGAAGCAGGTCTATGTGCTGCCGAAGTCGCTGGACGAGAAGGTCGCGCGGCTGCACCTGGCCAAGATCGGCGTCAAGCTCACCGAGCTCCGCAAGGACCAGGCCGATTATATCGGGGTCAAACCGGAAGGCCCGTTCAAGTCCGATCACTACCGTTACTGAGCAGCGCCTGGTTCATCAAAACAAAAGGCCCCGGAAAATCCGGGGCCTCTTTTTTGCGCGCTTTGCGAGCGGTCGTTCTTCGCTCGCTCACGCAATTTTAGTCAGGCAATCAGGCAACCTGTGCCAGCAGGTTGACGAAATCCTTGATCTCGCTGTGGAGGCTGTTGGTGGATTCAGCCATCTGTTTGGCCGAGGAGAGCAATTGGGTGGACGCCGCGCCGGTCTGGTTGGCGCCCTGGCTGACCTCGGCGATGGTGCCGGCCACCTGGGAAGTGCCCGAAGCTGCGCGCTGAATATTGGAGGAGATCTCCTGAGTCGCCGCACCCTGTTCTTCCACCGCGACCGAAATCGCGCTGGCGATCTCCGAAATCTGGCCGATGGTGGCGCCGATCGCATGGATCGAGCCGACCGCTTCCTGGGTTGCGGTCTGCATGCTCGCGATCTGGGCGCCGATCTCGTCGGTGGCCTTGGCGGTCTGCGCCGCCAGCGCTTTCACTTCCTGAGCCACCACGGCGAAGCCGCGCCCCGCCTCACCGGCGCGCGCCGCCTCGATCGTGGCGTTCAGGGCCAGCAGGTTGGTCTGTTCGGCCACCGAGGTAATGAGTTTCACCACGTCGCCAATCCGGCTTGCCGCCTGGGACAGCGCATTGATCCGGGAATCCGTCTCATGGGCCTGCTCCACGGCACTGCTGGCGATGCGGTTCGACTGTTGGACCTGCTCGGAAATGCCGCGTACCGAAGTGGCCAATTCCTCGGTCGCCGAGGCCACCGACTGAACGTTGCGGGACGCATCTTCGGAAGCGTTGGCTACGATCGAGGCGAGCCGCGTGGTGTCATCCGCATTGGCGCTGAGCGCGCGGGCGGTACCTTCGAACTCGTTTGAAGCCGCAGTCAGCGAGTTGATGATCGACTGGAAACGTTCCTGGGCAGCCGTCAGCTTTTCCTTGCGAACCTTGCTCTGGCCGCCGCCATACACCATCATCAGGTTGCCGGAATCCAGCATCATCGCCTTGGAAACGTCGCCCATGATCAGCGCTTTTTTTCGCTGGGCGGCCTCAGCTGCCTTGCCGAAACGCGGCATGGGCATTGCGCGATCCACCGCGACCAAGAGTTCGCCGGTCAGATACATCTGGCGGCAGCCCATATACCAATGGGTCGGAACGTCAATTCGGGCGTGAAGGTCGCAAAACTCCTGCAAGGACTTGATATAGTCCTCGCCGAAATTGCTCGATGTGATCAGCTCCCAATGGCGCACTTGCGAGCGGATTGCCTGCTGCAACAGGTCGCCGTGGAACAGTGGCGAGGCGGGTTCGTGCTTGCGCACCTTCTCATAGAACCGCTCCAGGATCGCCGGCAACGCCGCGACCACCACCGGCTGAGCTTCGCGCAGGCGCTCACGCATCGCCTCGTCAAATCCCATGAAATCGAGACGAATGCCTAACCAATCCGCGTTCATTCGAGCTTTTCCCCCTCGGCTATATTGTCGAAGCCTTATAGGCCAACAGGGTTAAGGGAGTGCGAATCCTGCCTCCGGATACCGGCAAGGAATCCTGAACTTGTCAGGCTGCGGGTTAGACCGGCTGGCCGATGGCAATTTGCAAGGTCGCCACGCCATCCACGCCGCATTCCACGCGATCGCCTGGCGCGAGCGCCGCCACCCCTGCCGGGGTGCCGGTCATGATGAGGTCTCCAGCAGCCAATCCCACCTGCTGCGACAGCTTGGCGATGATCTCCGGCACGTTCCAGATCATCTCCGAAAGATCGCCCTGCTGGCGGATCGTGCCGTTGACCGACAGCCAGATCTTTCCTCGCGAGGGATGGCCGATGCTGGCGGCAGGCTGCAGCGCGCTGCAGGGAGCCGACTGGTCGAACGACTTGCCGATCTCCCAGGGCTGCTCCTTCTTCCGCGAGGCGGCCTGCAGGTCGCGCCGCGTCAGGTCGATGCCGACGCCATAGCCGAAGACGTGGCCGAGCGCGTGGTCGGTGTCGATGTTCAGTCCGCCACTCTTCAGCGTCACCACCAACTCGACCTCGTGATGAAGGTCTTTCGTCAACGGCGGATAGGGAATGGTGGCGCCGTCGCCTGCCAGCATGTCGGCATGTTTGGCAAAGAAGAACGGCGGCGCGCGCTCGTCATTGCCCATCTCCCGGACATGTTCGAGATAATTGCGGCCGACGCACCAGATGCGGCGGATCGGAAAGGCCCTCGCGTCCCCGGCAACCGGGAGCGTGGCACGCCTCGGCGCGGCAATGACGAAGGAAGCTTCACTCATGCGCATCTCCCTTTGGAGCGGTCTTTCGCAAATGTCGAAACCCGTAACCGGCGAAGGACATCAGGCCGTGGCGCTTACGGGTGCGAGCGCCAGCGGGCCAGCATCCCGATGTTGCAGACGGAAGAACGAGGCGTAACGCCCACCACGTCGCAACAGATCATCATGGGTGCCGCGCTCGACGATCTCGCCGCCTTCGACCACCAGGATCGTATCCGCATGCATGATGGTATGCAGCCGGTGGGCGATCACGATCGTGGTGCGACCCTGGCAGAGATGCTCGATGGCTTCCTGCACCTGCTTTTCGGATTCGGAATCGAGAGCGGCGGTCGCCTCATCCAGGAGGATGATCGGCGCGTTCTTCAGAAGAGCGCGCGCCACCGCGATGCGCTGGCGCTGGCCTCCCGATAATTGCGTGCCGTGCTCGCCGACAGGGGTATCGTAGCCCTGCGGAAAACCCATGATGAAGTCATGCGCGCAAGCCGCCTTCGCTGCCGCCATGATCTCGGCTTCGTTCGCACCCTTTTTGCCGAAGGTAATGTTCTCGCGGATGCTGGCGCGGAACAGATAGACATCCTGGCCGACATAGGCGGTCTGGCCGCGCAGCGAGCGGCGCGAAACGCCCGCGATATGCTGGCCATCGATCAGGATCTGGCCGCTTTCGATCTCATAGAAGCGGAGCAGGAGCGCCAGCACCGTGGACTTGCCCCCGCCGGATGGTCCGACCAGCGCCGTGACCTTGCCCGGCTCGGCGGTGAAGCTCATGCGTCGAAGCACCGGCTCGTCCCGGCGATAGGCAAACGAGACGTCGCGCCATTCGACCCGCGATTCCCGGAGTTGCAGCGCAGGCAGCTCGTCATCGGAGGGTTCGGTGGCCTGGCTGTCGATGATTTCGAGCAGCATGCGGGCGCCAACGAGATTGCTGTTCAATTCGATATTGAGCCGCGCCAGCCGCTTGGCGGGCTCATAGGCCATCAGGAAAGCCGTCAGGAACGAGAAGAACTGGCCGGGGGTCGCGCCCATCGCCACCACGCTATAGCCGCCATACAGCAGCCCGCCGGCCACGGCGAAGCCGCCCAGCGTTTCCATCAGCGGGCTGGAGCGATTGGACACCCGCGCCATTTTGTTGGCGTTGCGTTCGACCGCATCGATGCTGCCATCGATGCGCTCCCGCATGGTCTCTTCAAGGTTAAACGCCTTCACGGTGCGGATGCCCTGCAAGGACTCCTGCATCGTCTCCATGATGTCGGCGGTGCCGGTGAACTGGTTATGCGCCAGCCCCTTGATCCGTTTCACCAGCTTGCGCAGCACCAGCATCGCCGGTGGGGCGACAAGGAAGCCGAGCAACGACATATAGGGATCCTGCGTCACCATCACCGCGACCAGCGCGATCAGCGACAGGAGATCGCGCCCGACCGCGTTGATCAAAAGATTGAGCACCTGGGTCACGGAATTGGCGCCAGCGGTGAGCCGCGCCAGGAATTCGGAAGAATGGCGGGTCGAAAAAAACGCGACGCTCTCGGTCATCAGCTTGGAAAACAATCGACGCTGATTGTTGGCGAGAATGGCGTTGCTGATCTTCGAGAGGATCACCGTATGGCCGTAGGTCGCCGCGCCCTTGAGCATGAACAGCAGCACGATGACGCCAGACAGGACGGCGATGCCGCGAACGTTCCGTTCGACATAGGCCTGATTGATCGCCTGACCGAGAATATAGGCGGAAAGGGCGGTGACGCCGGCCGACAAGCCCATCAGCCCGAACGCCATCAGATATCGCCGCCAATAGGCCGCACCCTGTTCGGTGATCAGGCGACGGATCAGCACCGCCGCGCCATAGGGATCGTCGCTGATTTTGCTGTCGGCGGTTTGATTTGGAAGCTCTGTCATCCGCGTTCCATCGACAGTCCGGAAGATCGTCCGTCCGTCAGCGTTGCCAACCCCGCACGGTGAGGCAGAAGGTTCAGTGACCTTCAGACCCACCCTGGCGGGTGTCGTCGGGGAACAGGAGATTCCCTCGGGTTCTGCGCTTCATTGCCCGCTAAACCCAAGTTTTTCAAGCCCGATCAGGAATCTGCGGCTACCGCTCACCGATTGTGAACGCGTGGTGGGAACCGTCAGGCGGACTCCGCCTGCCGGAGATGGTCGCCGCGCTCGTGCAACAGCTTCTGCTCCCAGGCCAGGGCGTGCGCGGCGATGGTCTCGAGGTCATCGAACTTTGGCGTCCACTGCAGCGTGGCGCGCATCCGGGTCGGGTCGGCGATCATGGTCATGATGTCGCCCGGCCGGCGCGGGGCATATTGCACGGCGAAGTTGCGGCGGGAAATTCGGCGCACCGCCTCAAGCGTCTCCAGCACCGAATAGCCGCGGCCATAGCCGCAATTCAGCGTGATCGAGGGCTGGTCAGCGCGCAAATAGGACAGCGCCGAACGATGCGCCTCGACGAGATCGCTGACATGGATGAAGTCGCGGATGCAGCTCCCATCCGGCGTCGGATAGTCAGTGCCGTAGACGTCGATCTTGGCGCGCTGGCCGGTGGCGGCTTCGACGGCAATTTTCAGAAGATGCGTGCCGCCGATGGTCGAAAGTCCGGTACGCCCCCTGGGGTCGGCGCCGGCGACATTGAAATAGCGCAGCACCGCGTAGCGCATGCCATGCGCGGTGGCGACGTCATGCAGCATGATCTCGGTCATGAGCTTGGAGGTGCCATAGGGCGAGGTCGGCCGGGTCGGCGCTTCTTCTCGCACCGGCACCTGGTCCGGATCGCCATAGACGGCGGCGGTGGAAGAAAAGATGAAACGGCTGACGCCGCATTTCACCAAAGCGTCCAGCAGGCTCCGCGTCGTCATGGTGTTGTTGCGGTAATACGCGAGCGGATCGCGCACTGATTCCGGCACCACCACTGAACCCGCGAAATGGATCACGCTGTCGACACCGTGTTGGGCGACGACACCCTCGACCAGATTTTCGTCGGCGGCATCGCCGATGAATAGCGGCACGCCTTCCGGCAAATAGCTTGAATTGCCGGTCGAGAGATTATCGATCACCACCACGTTCTCGCCGGCATCCGCCAGCGCATGAACCATGTGACTTCCGATATAGCCGGCGCCGCCGGTGACGAGCACGGTCATTGTTTGCCGCTCCTGCTTTACGGGCAATCGCAATGTGAATGACGCCGCCTGTCATGACGACCACGACATGAGCGGCGCTGTAAGCGCCATATGCGAGCGCCCATCCTTTTATGGGAGCAAGATAGCCGCCGCGCGATGAAGACAGGGTTTCCAACGGCCTTGCGCGAAGGCCGAACTGGCGACCATGCTTAATGTTGCGTATAGGGAAACGGTCAAATTGGAGCCAGTAGTGCACGCCGCCAAACCCGATGCCGATCACCTGCAACTGATCGTGCCAAATCTGCACAGGCGCTATTCCGGCGTCACCGCGACCAATCGCATGGTCGCGCCGAAGCTGGCGCAGCTGTTTTCCGCCGGCTGGCTCGGTAGCCATGCGCCGGAAGGAATCGCGCGGCTCAACTTGGGTGACCTGCTGCGGCTCTGGCGACGTCCTACACCTGTGATCTGGCATGCGCGGCGCAACAACGAGATGATCGTGGGCGTTGTGTTGCGCGCACTCGGCTGGCCCTTGAGGCTGGTGTTCACGTCGGCGGCGCAGCGGCATCACACCTGGATCACGCGCTGGCTGATCCGCCGCATGGACGCGGTCATCGCCACCTCCGATCTCTCGGCGTCATTTCTAAAACGCGAGGCGGTCGTCATTCCGCACGCGGTCGACACCGGCCGCTACGCGCCGGCGCCGGATCGCGCGGCCGCCTATGCGGAAACCGGACTGCCCGGCCGGTTTGCGATTGGTTGTTTCGGCCGGGTCCGAGCCCAGAAGGGCACCGATGTCTTCGTCGATGCGATGTCTGTGCTCTTGCCGCGCTTTCCGGACTTCACCGCGGTCATTGTCGGCGCGGTGACTTCGGAGCATCAGGCGTTTGCCGATGGTTTACGCCAGAAGATCGAGGCCGCCGGTCTTGGCAGGCGCATCATCATGACCGGGGAAATCGAGATCGAAGAGGTGGAGCGCTGGTATAAGCGGCTTCTGATCTACGCTTTCACCTCGCGCAATGAGGGCTTCGGGCTGACGCTGATCGAGGCGATGTCGTCGGGTGCGGCACTGGTCGCCTCGCGTGCCGGCGCCGCCGAACTCGTTGTGGAAGATGGGATCACGGGCGTGCTGACGCCGCCGGGCGATGTCAAGGCGCTGATTGCCGCGCTTGAGCCGTTGATGGCGGAACCCTCGCGCGCCGTTGCGATGGGCGAAAACGGACGTGGACGGGCGCTGGCGCATTTCGGCCTCGATGCCGAGGCGCGCCGGATCGGCGAGGTCTATCGCCGGCTGATTTGAATCCTCATTGACCGGAGAGGATTTGCGCGACAAAGGCGTCGAGGTCGCCGCCGGCAAACAGATATCCCGGCAATCCCGCGGCCTCCGCCGCCTCGATGTCGCGCGCGCGGTCGCCGATAACAAAGCTGCCATCGGCTCGCACCGGCCAGTGTGCCATCAGGTCGAGGATCATGCCCGGCTTCGGCTTTCGCCAGTGATGGTCCTCCAGATAACCTTCAACCGACCCCTCCGGATGGTGCGGACAGAAGCGGATGTCATCGATGACGGCGCCTTCAGCGGCGAGTTCGGCCCGCATCCAGTCGTGCAGGCGGTTGACGTCGGCTTCGGAAAAAAAGCCGCGCGCCACGCCCGATTGGTTGGTGAACACGAATACGAAATAGCCGGCTTCGTTGAGTCGACGAATGGCCCGCGCCGCATTCGGCATCCAGCGAATCCGCTCTCGCGTGCCGAGATAGCCGTCGTCATGATTGAGGACGCCGTCGCGATCAAGAAAGGCGGCGGGCCGCGCGATCCCGTTGGGCGCGGCGTTCATGCAGGCTTGCCGTCGCGTATCATGGTCTGCTCGATCTCGTCGCAGATGCCGTGCGCGATTGCCAGATGGATTTGCTGAATGATCGCGGTCTCATCGCTTGGCGCCACCAGCAGATGATCGCAATCGGCGGCCATGGCCTTGCCGGCAAGCCCGGTAAAACCCGCGGTGACAAGACCGAGCCGGCGCGCCGTCTGTAGCGCCGCGAGAATGTTCGGCGATCGGCCCGAGGTCGATAGCGCCAGCAAGACGTCGCCGGGCCGGCCGAGCCCCTCGACCTGCCGGGCGAAGATCCGCTCGAAGCCATAATCGTTGGCGATGGCAGTCAGCGCGGACGTGTCGGTGGTCAGTGCGATCGCGGCCAGCGCGGCGCGATCCTGCCGGTAGCGGCCGATGATTTCGGCCGCGATATGCTGGGCGTCGGCGGCGCTGCCGCCATTGCCTGCGATCAGGATCTTGTGGCCGTCCCGAAGCGCACCAAGCATGGCGGCGGCGATGTCGCGCGCAACGCCAAGCAGGGCTTTGTCCTGCGCGGCCTGCGACATCGCCAGGCGCGAACGTTCAAAATGGGCGGCGATCGGGTCGTTCAAGGGAGGCCTCGGAGCGCGTCAACATGTGAGAGTCTTTGGTAATCACCGCGTCGCCGCCACGCAAGCCGGCGGATAGATTACGGTTGACGACGCCTCACGCCGCCGTCTCGGTGAGTACACGCTGCACGACTTCCACGACCTCCAAAGCAGGGATGTCGCGCATGCAGCGATGGTCGTTCTGGGTGCAAATGGTGCGGTGGCAGGGTTGGCACGGCAATAGTGTCTTGGTCTGGATGGTAGCGGCCAATCCGTTCAGCGGCGCCCAGTGATAGGGGCTGGTCGGGCCGAAAATCCCGAGCGTCGGGGTACCCAGGGCGGCTGCGATATGCATCAAACCGGAATCGTTGGAAATCGCCGCGCTGGCGGCGGCCATCGCCAGCACGCCATTTCGAAGGTCGGTCCCGGTGAGATCGTGAACGCGCGGCCCGCCTGATGCTGCGATCTCGGCGGCAAGCTGCTTTTCCGCAGGTCCGCCGACCACCCAGACCTCCAGCCCGCGCGAAGCCAGGAGGCGGGCGGCCTCGGCATAATAGGTCCAGCGCTTGGAGGCGCCAACGGAGCCCGGCGCCAGCGCGACCGCAGGTCCCGAGGAAAGGCCCTTGGCTTGCCGCCAGTGGTCGATTTCTTCCGCGGACACACGCAGCTCTGGCACCGGCCATTCCGGAGGCAGCGCGGCGCCATCGGGCAGTGCCAGGACGGCATTCTTGTCAACGAAACGGGGCAGGGCCTTTTCGCCCCCGCGCCAATGATTGATCAGGCCAAACCTGACTTCGCCGACAAAACCCACCCGCTCCGGAATTCCCGCCAGCGCCGGCGCAAGCGCCGATTTCCAGGTCCGGGGCAGCACCAGGGCGGTGGCATAGTTCCGCTGGCGCAAAAGACGCGCCAACTCCCATTGTTTAGAGAGTGCGAGGCGACCCCGTGGCAGTTCCCAGACGATTCCGCTGCGGACGCCTGGCATGTAATCGACCAGCGGCCCACAGAGCGGCGTCGTCAGAAGATCAACCGGCCGGTTCGGCCAGCGCTGTTTCAGCACCCGGACCACGGTGTGGCTTCGGACGAAATCGCCGATCCACATGTAGGGAATGATCAGGATCGGACGCGAATCCGCCTGATCTTCAACAGTAATGACATGGATTGAATCAGAATTCATTAAATCACGAGAGAACATGGCCGACGCTGTCGGTAACCGCTCCGCCTTCACAGGTAAAGCGGGGAGAGAGGCTTTGGGGAGAGCCGCCGCTGTTGCCCCGCGATGCTGACTGAGGCAAAGCTTTCGCGGCACCATCGAGACAGGGGGCGACATGCTGTTGGTGACCGGGGGCGCCGGTTTTATCGGATCGAACCTCGTGGCCGCCTTGAACGAGGCCGGTCGGACCGACGTCGTGGTTTGCGACTGGCTGGGGCATGATGGCAAGTGGCGCAATCTCGCCAAGCGCCAGCTCGCCGATATCGTCCCGCCGGAGCAACTAATGGGCTGGCTCGCTGGCCGACGGCTGGAGGGCATCTTCCATCTCGGCGCGATCTCGGAGACCACCGCGACCGATGGCGATCTTGTGGTGGAAACCAATTTCCGTCTCTCGATGCGTCTGTTGGACTGGTGCACGGCGCAGGCCGTTCCGTTCGTGTATGCCTCCTCCGCCGCGACCTATGGCGATGGTATCAGCGGATTCGATGACGATCCGTCGCTCATGGCTCTCAAGCGATTGCGGCCGATGAATCTCTATGGCTGGAGCAAGCACCTGTTTGATCTGGCGCTGATCGAGCGCGCCGGCCGCGGCGACAAACTGCCGCCGCAATGGGCCGGTCTGAAGTTCTTCAACGTGTTTGGTCCCAATGAATACCATAAGGGTGCGATGATGAGCGTGCTGGCCCGTCGTTTCGACGACATCAAGGCCGGTCGCCCCGTTCAGCTGTTCAAGTCGCACCGCGATGGGATCGCCGATGGCGATCAGCGGCGCGACTTCATCTATGTCGACGATGTCGTGCGGGTGATGATGTGGCTGTTCGCCTCGCCCAGCGTCGGTGGACTGTTCAATGTTGGTACCGGCAAGGCGCGCAGCTTCAAGGATCTGATGCTGGCGGCCTATGCGGCGCTCGGCGCGAAGCCCAATATCGCCTATGTCGACATGCCCGAAGCCATTCGAAACTCTTATCAATATTTCACGCAAGGCGACGTCAGCCGCCTTCGCGCGGCCGGTTACAATGGCGGCTTCACGCCGCTTGAGAAGGCGGTGGAAAACTATGTGACAGGATACCTCGATTGCGCCGACCGGTTCCGCTAGCGAGGGGATAGCCAGACCTCATGTTCGACTTCGACGCTTTGTCCGATACGCTGCCCCGCCAGACCGTGCTGTGCATCGGCGATCTCATGCTGGACGAGTTCGTCTACGGGGAGGTGGCGCGGATTTCGCCGGAGGCGCCGGCGCCGGTGATCGCCGTTCAGCGCAGTGAGCGGCATGTCGGAGGCGCCGGCAATGTGGCGCGCAATATCGCCGCGCTCGGGGCGCGCTGCCTGTTTGTCGGGCTGATCGGCGACGACCAGCCGGCGCGCGAGCTGCAGGCATTGCTTCAAAAAGAGAAGCAAATTGAAAGCTTCCTGGTCTGCGATCCCTCTCGACCGACCACGCGAAAGGTGCGGTTCGTCTCCGAGCATTTCTCCACCCATATGTTGCGCGCGGACTGGGAACGGACCGAGCCGGCTTCTTCAACAGCAGAACAGGACCTGATTGACGCGATTCTGCCGCTCTTTGCGCGAGCCGACATCGTGCTGCTGTCGGATTATGCCAAGGGCGTGCTGACCGCGCGCGTGATCCGCAATGTCATCGAGGCCGCCCGCAAGCTCGGCAAGCGCGTCGTGGTCGATCCCAAGAACGCCAACTTTGCCATCTATCGCGGGGCCACGCTGCTGACGCCGAATCGCAAGGAATTCGCCGACGCGACCCGTCATGGCGCCGAGAGCGAGGAAGGCATCAGGGTTGCCGCACGCGACCTGATGCAGCTCGCTGATTGCGAGGCGATATTGGTGACCCAAAGCGAGCAGGGCATGACCCTGGTGACCCGCGCGGAGGAGGTGATTCATGTCCCCGCCTTTCCGGTGAAAGTACGTGACGTCTCGGGCGCGGGCGATACGGTGGCCGCCACGCTGGCGGTTGCGCTTGCGGCCGGCGCCGATTGGGAGCCGGCGCTTCGGATGGCGAGCGCCGCGGCCGCGGTCGCGGTCGGCAAGCAGGGTACGGCCACGGTTTCGGTCACTGAGTTGCGGCGCCGGATTCTCCCCGCCGCCTCGCTGGCTGCCGAGGAAAAGATCATCGAGGGCCGTGAGGCGCTTGCGATGCAGCTCGCCGAATGGCGGCGGCAGGATTTGCGCGTTGGCTTCACCAATGGCTGTTTCGACATCCTGCATCCCGGGCACGTCAAGGTATTGACCGCCGCGCGCGGCGCCTGCGACCGGCTGATCGTTGGCCTCAATAGCGATGCGTCGGTAAAGCGGCTGAAGGGTGACAGCCGCCCGGTCCAGCATGAGCGGGCTCGCGCCGAGGTGCTGGCGGCGCTTGAAGCCGTCGATCTCGTAGTGATCTTCGAGGAGGACACGCCGCTCGAACTGATCGAACGCATCCGGCCAGCCGTACTGGTAAAAGGCGGCGACTACACGCGCGAACAGGTGGTCGGCCACGAGATCGTCGAGGCCAACGGCGGAGAAGTGGTGCTGGTGGACGTGCTGCCTGGTTTCAGCACCACGTCGCTGGTGGCACGGGCGCGCGACGGCAAATGACGATGGTTGCCTCCGAGACAGCCGAAACCACCTGGCCATTGCGCTGGCGTAATCCGGCTGGCTGGATCATGTCCGCCGACATCTGCGCCATCCTGATCGCGTTGTCGCTGCCGTGGTCGACATCATTGGTTGCCGTCTTCGCGGCAGGCTTCCTGCTATCGATCGTGCCATTCTTCGATGCGAAATCGTTTTTGCGGTGGCTGCGCCATCCCGTATGTCTGTGGCCCCTTGCCTTGTTCGGCCTGGCGGTGGTCGGAAGCTTTTGGTCAAGCGCGCCATGGGCCGAGCGCATCTACGCGATTGGGCCGAGCGTCAAGCTTTTGATGCTGCCGCCGCTGTTCTACCATTTCGAACGTTCGACGCGCGGCATGCAGGTGCTGATCGCCTTTGTTGTCTCCTGCATCCTGCTTTTGGCGATGTCCTGGGTGGTATGGTTTGATCCCGACATGGCGCTTAAATCGGGCGCCGAACCCGGCGTTCCCGTGAAAAACTATATCGACCAGAGCCAGGAATTCACGCTCTGCGCGGTGGCGCTCGGCTATCCCATCGTCGTGGCATTTCGGAAGAAGCGGATTTGGGCCGCGCTATTGCTGCTTTCGGTCGCCGGGGCATTTGTGGCGACCATGCTGTTCGTCAACCTGTCCCGCACCGCCATGGTGACCATGCCGATCATGCTCGCGGTATTCGGATTTCTGCACCTGAAATGGCGCACCAGTATCGCCATCCTCGTGGGCACGATGCTACTGGCGGTGCTTGCCTGGACGATATCGCCGCAACTGCAATGGAAGGTCACCACCTTCAAGCGCGACTATGACATCTACCGTGAACGCAACCAGCCGACCTCGATCGGCTTGCGGCTGGTATTCTTTCAGAAGTCGCTTCGCTTTGTTGCCGGCGCTCCGCTATTGGGCCACGGCACGGGATCCATCCAGGGCCTGTTTGAAGCGGCCGCCACCGGGCCGGCCGTGCTTGCCGAGGGTCAGGTCGTCTCCAATCCGCATAATCAGATGCTGAATGTCGCCATTCAATGGGGCGTTGTCGGAATAACGGTGTTGTGCGGAATCTGGCTTAGCCATTTCATGCTGTTTCGGGGCGGCGGGCCGGCCGCATGGATCGGGCTCCTGGTCGTCGTGCAAAATGTTTTCACCTCGTTATTCAATTCGCATATTTTCGATTTCCACGAGGGCTGGATGTATGTGCTGGGCGTCGGCATCGCGGGTGGGATGTTGAAGAGGAGCCAAGGCCGCTCCGAGGCGCGAACTGCCGCGGGCGTCGACCGTCTCGTTTCGCAATTGCCGCGCCAGCCGGCAGCCGTGAATCCCCTCACGCTGTCAGCAAACTCCGATCTTTCCGCTTCTGGCCGGTGAATGATGCGCTTTCCAAATTTCACCTTGCGGAACGTGCTGATCGCAACCCACGACGCGCTCGCGACCACGGCGGCGCTGCTGGCAAGTTTCTTCCTGCGCTTTGATGGCATTTATCTTACGGAGCGCCTGCCCCTGTTGTTGCGGATTCTGCCCTACTTCGTGGCGGGCAGCGTGGTGGTTTGTTACCTCTTCAACCTGACCACCACCAAATGGCGGTTCATCTCGCTGCCGGATGCGATCAACATCCTGCGGGTGGCCACCTTGCTCACCTTCGCGCTGGTGGTGCTCGACTATGTCTTCGTGGCACCCAACGTCGGCGGAACGTTTTTTCTCGGCCGCATCACCATCATCCTTTACTGGTTTTTGGAAATTTTCTTCCTGAGCGCGCTGCGCTTTGCCTACCGCTATTTTCGTTATACGCGGGTACGCCGTCATGCCCGGGCCGAGGATGCCTCGCCCGCGCTGCTGGTCGGCCGCGCCGCCGATGTGGAAATCCTGTTGCGCGGGATCGAGAATGGCGCGGTCAAGCGATTGTGGCCGGTTGGCGTGCTGTCGCCCTCCGCCGCCGACCGCGGCCATTCGATCCGCAATATTCCGGTGCTCGGCGGGGTGCATGACGTTGAGGATGTGATTCGCGATTATGCGCGGCGGGAAAAGCCGATCGCGCGCGTCGTGATGTTGCCGAGTGCATTCGAACCGGACGCCAATCCGGAGTCGGTGCTGATGCGGGCACGTCGTCTCGGCCTGATCGTCAGCCGGTTGCCGTCGCTGGAAGCCGGCGAAACGCCGCGGCTGACCAATGTGGCGGTCGAGGATCTCCTGCTTCGTCCAAGTCACGACATCGATTACGGCCGGCTGGAAATGTTGGTGAAGGGAAAGTCGGTGATCGTCACCGGCGGCGGCGGATCGATCGGATCGGAAATCTGCCAACGCCTTGCGACGTTCGGGGCGGCGCGGCTCCTCGTGATCGAGAATTCCGAGCCCGCGCTTTATCAGGCCATGGAAAGCCTGAGCGCGCATGAGGCAAGCGCAGGTTGTGATGGCCGGATCGCCGACATTCGGGATCGCGAACGCATCATGCAGCTGATGAAGGCATTCAAGCCGGATATTGTGTTTCATGCCGCCGCGCTGAAACATGTGCCGATCCTCGAGCGCGACTGGAGCGAAGGCGTCAAGACCAACATTTTCGGATCGATCAACGTCGCCGACGCCGCGCTTGCCGCGGGGGCGTCCGCCATGGTGATGATCTCGACCGACAAGGCCATTGAGCCGGTATCGATGCTCGGGCTGACCAAGCGTTTTGCCGAAATGTATTGTCAGGCGCTTGATCATGAGTTGTCGGCGCAGGTGGCCGTCCGTCCACGCATGCGGCTGATCTCGGTGCGCTTTGGCAACGTGCTGGCTTCCAACGGGTCGGTGGTGCCGAAATTCAAGGCGCAGATCGAGGCGGGTGGCCCGGTGACGGTCACCCACCCCGATATGGTGCGTTATTTCATGACTATCCGCGAAGCCTGCGACCTGGTCCTGACCGCCGCCACCCACGCGCTGGCGCCCGCGCGTTCGGACGTCTCGGTCTATGTCCTCAACATGGGCCAGCCGGTGAAGATCGTCGATCTCGCCGAGCGGATGATCCGCCTGTCCGGCCTGCAGCCGGGGCACGATATCGACATCGTCTTCACCGGCATGCGGCCGGGGGAACGGCTGAATGAAATCCTGTTTGCCAGCGAAGAGCCACCGATCGAGATCGGCATTGCCGGGGTCATGGCCGCCAAGCCGAACCAGCCAGCGATGCCTGTGCTCAAACAGTGGATCGGCGCACTGGAGCAGGCCATCCTGCGCGACGATCCTTCGACCATCCGGGCTGTATTGAAGGACGCGGTACCCGAATTTCGTGCGCCGGCGGCGTGAGCCAATTGTTTAAAGACGAATTGTTTCCGGCGTTTGGGCCGGTCGGTTTTCTGGAAGCGATTTGATGTCACGAAAAAAAGTCGTGATCGTGAGCCAGCATTATCCGCCGGATGCGAGCACCACGGCGGCGATCATGGCAGCCATCGCAACAGAGCTTGCGCAGCACTGTGAGGTGGTGGTGTTGTCTGGCACGGCGCGTTCTGCCGTGGCGGCGGACCCGCACTTACCGCGTGTAGTCGAAGTCAAGAACTGGATCCCGGCCAAGGCAGCGTTGGTTCGCCGGGCGATGGCGGAGCTTCTGTTCACCGTCAATATGTTCTTCGCATTATTGAGACGGCTGCGAACTGGGGATGTCGCGCTGACGGTGACCGCGCCTTTCGCATTGCCCTATGCGGTTGCGGCAGCCTCCCGCCTCAAGCGAGCGCGCTCTGTCCTCATCATGCACGACCTGTTTCCCGAAGTGCTGGTGATCGCGGGATTGCTCAAGCGTCGCTCGGCGTTGACCCGATTGATCCGGCTTGCCAATCGTTGGATGTTCCGCGCGCTTGATGCGGTGGTCGTGATCGGCCGCGATACCGAACAATTACTGGCGCGCTATGGCGAGGCGATCCGCGGCAAGATGCATTTCATTCCGAACTGGACCACGCTGACCCCGGCGATACGGCCAATCTCGGATGACAATCCCTATCGAAAGCGTTGTGACTCGGATTTTGTCGTCGGGCTTTCCGGTAATCTCGGATTCACCCACGATCCTCTGGTAGTGTTCGAGGCGGCGAGGCTGCTCTCCGAAGATCGTTCGATTCATTTCCTTTTGTCGGGCTGGGGCATTGGCTTTGAAAAGCTAAAGGCGTTGCAGGCCGAGGCCAGACTGCCCAATGTCACCCTGGTCGATCGGGTGGCGGACGGCGAACTTGATCTTCTATTATCGGCGGCAGACCTCTGGGTCATTCCCTATCGCAGCGACGTGGCCGGCGTCTCCATTCCCAGCCGGTTCTATAACCTGCTTGCCACCGGCCGGCCGGTGGTGCTGGTGTCGGAGGCCTATTCGGAGGCGGCGCTGACGATTAGCGAAAACAGGCTCGGCTGGGTGGTGGCGCCAGGGCGGCCGGCCGAGCTGGCGGAGGCGATCGGCGAGGCGTCACGGCAGCCTGATCCCGGAATCTCCGCACGGGCGGTCACCATTGCGGCAAACTTCAGTCAGCAGCGGGCGATGGCAGCCTATCGCGAACTGATATCCACGCTGCTGCGCGCCGGATCAACACCATGAGCGGTGATCCTGGAACGGTTCTCCTGACCGGCGGCTCCGGTTTTATCGGACGACACGTGACGCCGGCGCTCGCGGCGGCGGGTTGGAAGGTGCGGCGCGCCTTGCGCCGGCCGCAGGGACGGGATGACATTCCCATCGATACGATCGGTCCGCACACCGACTGGCGGCAGGCGCTCGCCGGCGTTGATGCAGTCGTTCATTTGGCGGCGCGGGTGCACCATCCTCATGAGGAACACGCGATCGAGCTTTACCGTGACATCAACGTCGATGGCACGCTGCAGCTGGCGCGAAGCGCCGCTGCCGCCGGCGTCCGGCGTTTCATCTTTGTCAGCACCATCCTGGTCAATGGCCGCAGCACCGACGGCCGTGGTCCGTTCGATGAGGGTGATGTCCTCACCCCGCGCGGCGTCTACGGACATTCCAAGGCGGCGGCCGAGGCGGGCCTGAAAGCGGTGAGCGAATCCGGCCCGCTGCGCGTGACCGTGATCAGGCCACCCTTGGTGTATGGCGCTGGCGCCAAGGGCAATTTTCGCCTGCTGGCCCTGGCGGCCCGCCATGGCATTCCGTTGCCCTTTGCTTCGATCCGCAACCGGCGCGCGTTTCTATCCGTCGAGAACCTCGCCTCGTTCATGGTGGATCGGCTGGAGCGTGCCGATGCACCGTTCGAAGTGTTTGTGGTGGCCGACAAAGAGCAGGTATCGACGCCGGAGTTCTTCCGGCGTTTGGCAAAGGCCGCCGGTCGCAAACCGCGGCTCCTGCCCTTGCCGCTGCCGATCCTCGGTCCGCTGCTTCGGGTCAGCGGCAGGGTTGAAGCCCATGACAGCGTGATCGGGTCGCTGGAGCTCGATACCAGCAGGGCGGCCTCCACCGGCTGGCGTCCTCCGCTCAGCCTTGATGAAGGCCTGCGGCGGGCGATGACGGGCGGCGCCGGATAGAACTGTTTTCAAAACGAGATCGAGGCCGGCCCGCAAAACCGACCCTATCAGGGGACGCGCCGCTGTCGCGAAAAACGTGCAAGCAAAAGGGCGGTAGCGACCACGCCGGCAAGCAGCAATGCTGTGGATGCGAGGACCGATGAGAGTCGCGCCGAAGCGATCGCCAGTATCGCCAGCACCGTGTTGAGCACAAAGACTTCGCCGACCACCCGAGGGACGGTGAAGCCGTTGTCGGTAGCGCGCTGGTAGAAATGCGAGCGATGCGCTGCCCAAACCCTCTCGCCCCTGAATAAGCGCCGCAACAGCGTCACCGTGGCATCGGCGAGGTAATACAGCGGCAGTAGGATCGCGGCCGCGATATGCTGATGGCCGGCAAGCGCCAACAGGCACCAGCCCACCAATAGTCCGATCGGCAGGCTGCCGACATCGCCAAGAAAGATGACGGCCACCGGCCGATTGAATGGCGCAAAGCCGATCATGGCACCGCCAAGCGCGGCGGCCATGAGCGCAGGCGTGGCGTCGAGCTCGCCGAGCCAGCCGAGCACGGCCAGCGCCACGGTGATCGGCACGACCTCGGCCACCGTCATCCAGTCAAGCCCATCCATGAAGTTGACGAGATTGACGAACCAGAGCCCGGCAAGGAGCAGCAGGACCATCTCGATCGCAGCTGGCAGCGCCGGAAACAACCGCACGCCGGCTGACCCCAGCGCAAGCACGACAGCAATGGCCAGGGCCTGGAGCAGCAAGCGGGGCAGCACGTCGATTGGTCGGAGGTCATCGGCAAAGCCCACAACGGCCAGGAAGATCGTCGCGCCGAAAACGGCGAACGGAAGCTTCATGATGCTGGCGTCGAACCACGCGACGAAGGCGGCGGCCAATATGGTGGCGGCGATCACCGCGATGCCGGCACCCTGCGGCGTCGGTATTCGGTGGGAAGAGCGGGCATTGGGCCTGGCCAGCGCATGTCGCAGCAATAGCGGCCGGATCGCCGCCGTGAGCGCAGCGGAGAAAACGGCAGCCACGACAGCCGGCCACAACAGTATCAGGCTGGACGGAGTCATGCGCGGAGGAAAGGGGCGATCACTCGGGCACCTCAATCGGTGCTGCGCCCTGCGCCGCCTTCTCGGCGCTCACAATCCATACCAGTCCGCCGACCACGCCGACGAGGAAAGTCACGGCGCCGAACAACAGCGAGATGTTGACGCCTTCGCTCGCCATCAATCCGGCATAGCCGAACGCCAGTCCCATCGTGGCTTCGCGGACGCCCCAGCCGGCGATCGAGATCGGCAGCATGGTGATCAGCATCACCGGCGGCACCAGCTGGAATACTTGTCCGAAGCTTGCCGGTGCCGTGATCGCGCGCACAACGCACCAGGCAATGACCACGGCAAGAACATGCACCAGCAGCGACAAAACTGCGATCGCCGGGCCGTGCTTTTGGCTGAAGATCACCTTGTTGGCGATCAGCGAGCAGGCGTGCAGGTGATCAAAACCCCAGAGGCGTTTCAGGAATGGCCAGCGCAGCCAGCCGAAAACCAGAAAGCCGAGCCCGCCTGCCAGCGCTGCCAGATCAACCGCCAGAAGCGCCGAGCGGCCGTGCGGATCGGCGATCAGTTGATAGCTCCAGGGCAGGCTGGCGACGATGATGATGGCGAGCGCGATCAGCCCGACCGCGCGATCGACAAAGATCGAATAGGTCGCCGCGCGCCAGCCGACACCAGCACGCGCCACGGCCACCGCGTGGATCTCGCGCGCCACGTCCGTCGCCGAAACCAGCGTGCGGGCCCGGGTGATCGTCCGGAAGTCCGC
>Ga0207647_10000584_pt1 | contig 28356 bp, 25 predicted proteins | sample KBSCornC2_FD_184295 | JGI IMG/M metagenome (GOLD analysis project Ga0207647, IMG submission 184295) | Corn rhizosphere microbial communities from Kellogg Biological Station, Michigan, USA - C2 (SPAdes) (version 2) | ecosystem: Host-associated > Plants > Roots > Rhizosphere ... | reverse complement strand
CCCGTGTGAAAGTAGGTAATCGTCAGGCTCCCTCTGCCAGGCAGAGTGCGCACCTCAGTGCCCACTCTGACCTACGCAACGTGCATGAAAACCCCCGGCTCGCGACAAGCAGACCGGGGGTTTTTGCTTTGGGCGAACCGATCGCGATCGTAAGCGTTGCCTCACCACCGTCTGTTCATAGGTTCGCGGAGTCGGCAATCTGATTCCCACTTGATCAAGTGGGAATCAGAACGATGGAATCGAAGGCTGTGGGCCAGCGACTTGGGTCCAAGAACTACCCGAAGGAATTCCGGGCGATGGTCGTGGCGCAATCAAATGATCCGGCCCGATCGATTGCGGATGTGGCGCAGGAGCACGGACTGAACGCCAACATGGTCGCCCGCTGGCGCCGCGCTCATGAGCGCGCTCAATTGGCGACACAGCCTCAGGCCGCGCAGACGTTCATTCCCGTGCATTTGCCGGTGCCGGCGCAACTGTCTTCAAGTCTCGTCGTCGAGTGCGGCGCTTTGCGGGTGCGCTTCGACGGACCGCTTGACCTTGGGGTACTGCGGACAGTACTTGCAACGTTGCGGTCGCCGTCGTGATCGGCCTGCCATCAGGTACGCGCGTTTGGTTGGCTGCCGGCGTGACCGATATGAGAGCCGGCTTCAACAGCCTGGCCGCGAAGGTGCAGACGGTTCTTGAACGCGATCCCTTCTGCGGCCACGTGTTCGTGTTTCGCGGCAAGCGCGGCGATTTGCTCAAGCTGTTGTGGTGGAGCGGCGACGGCATGTGCTTGTTGATGAAACGACTCGAGAAGGGACGGTTCATATGGCCGCAGGCCGACAGCGGCGTCATTTGCTTAAGCCCCGCACAACTGTCGATGTTGCTCGAAGGCATCGACTGGCGGCAGCCCACGCGAACGGCGCGACCAACCTCGGCGTTGTAAACATCATCGCGGGCGCGTAAACTGCGCCCATGATGCGCGCGAGCCCACTTCCCGACGACGTTGAAACGCTCAAAGCCATGCTGCTCGAGCAGGCAGCGACGCTTCGCGAGCGCGACGCCCGGGTCGCCAAGCTCCAAGAGAGAGTGGATTCGCAAGACGCGGCGCTGGCTTCGCGGGCAGCCGAGATCGAGCACCTGAAGCTGCTCATTGCCAAGCTCCGACGCATGCAGTTCGGCCGCAAATCGGAGAAGCTTGATCGTCAGATCGAGCAGCTTGAGCTACGCCTCGAGGATCTGCAGGCCGACGAAGGCGCCGCTCCCATCGAGATTCCGAAGTCGGCGCGCACTGCGCCGGAAGTACCGCAGCGCAAACCGTTGCCCGAGCATCTGCCGCGTGACACGCGCACCTATCTGCCGGAATCGGCAGAGCGTTGCACGCAATGCGGTGCTGCAATGAACGCTGCTTCCGCGACGCGACCGGTCTGGTAGATCGCCTGACAGACTGTTCTCGGATATCAGCGAGCACCGGGCGACGTTGTTCGAATGGGAAGCTCCCCAGTAGTCGCACGATGGTATCGGCGCAATTGCCGACGCATTTTTCGCCATTTTTTCGCGTCGGGACGCGGCCACACCGAACCGCGTGATCAAGAATCCAATCTCGTTTTCACAACGCCAATTCCCCAATTGCGCGGCAGCCGGCCGCGTTTGCAACAGGAGCAGAAGCAGTGAGTCGAATCTACCGCAGCGGCGGCAGCGAAGGGAGCGGAGCCCCTTCGAGTTCGCCGAGCGCGCCGGCGACATCCCCGAGCGAGGAACGATCGACACGAAGCCGGCGCAGCGGCATTTCGAGCCTCATCGACAATCTGTCGTCATGGGCACTCGGGTCGCCCTCGCGCCAGAGCGGCCGCAGCAGCGCGGCGGCGCCGTCGAACCGTACGGTGACGCCCCGCGATACGGCATCGATGGCATCGGCTGCTTCGTTGCTCAGCGACATCAGCGCGGCATCTGCCAGCTCGGGTGGGTCGAGCTATTCGGCCACGAGCCGCCGCACGTCGCGTGCTTCGGGGGAGAGCCTCGGGTTGGGCTCGCACTATGAAGAGTTGGGCCGACACACCGGGCGTTCGCGGCCAGTGCCGACGACAAGCCAACGCGCGTCGTCGTCTTCCAATCGGGTCGACTTCTCCTCCCAGGGTGTTGAATCGCAAACCATCACCGGGCGCGGTCAATCGCTGAGGACAACCGGGCTGGATCTGTGCACCGGCGTTGCCGTCGGAGGGGTACGCCGGGGCTCTGATGGGAGTGTCATCTCCTCTTCGGCCTCCGTGTTCCATTTGCTGCCCGGTGTGCGTAAGCCAGGGTTGGACGTCGCCCGGAAGATCAACTCATTGCGTTCGGAAGGCTACGAGGTCAATGCGTATGTGACCGGTGGCGACAGCACTTCGCAAGCTGGCAAGCAACAGCGGGAAGCCATGGAAGCCATGCTGCAGGGTATGGACGTGCCCTATGGATCAGGCCCGCCCTCCGCTGGGGAATATACCAAATATTCGCAATACCTCTCGGCAGAGATTCAGGACGACGGGCAGGTCAGCTACCGTCGGGGCGTGGATCGATGAGCGGATCGCTTCGCTGAAACGCGCCAGTGCGAGATGTTGAGGGAAGCCGTTAAAACGCCTGGGAAGCCGGCACGCAAAGAAGTATCGTCTCCCTAACCGTTTTCCAGGACTGGAACTGCCACGCTGGCGCGAGAACGAGGACTTACGCAGTTTTCTGGCTGGCTTCGAACGGGTAGTACTCCTCGCTATGCCGGCTGTGCTGCCACCAACCGGATGCGCGTGATCTCGGACGGCGCACCCAGACGCTTCGGTGGGCCCCAATATCCCGTGCCCCGGCTCGTGTAAATCCATAAATCGTCGATTCGTGCCAAACCGGCCGTAAAAGGCTGCTGCAATCGGACGAAGAAGTTCCACGGGAAAAACTGTCCTCCATGGGTATGGCCGGAAAGCTGCAACGTATAGCCCGCCTCGACAGCTGCGAGTGCAGTCCGCGGCTGGTGTGCGAGCAGTATGCGGACACGTGCTTCATCGGGCGCGTGCCTGACTGCTCCGGCAGGATCGCTGCGATGCGAGTCGTTGAAATTGCCGGCCGAGTAGTCAGTGACGCCTGCCATGACAAACGACGCACCGTTGTGCTCGACCACAACATGCTCGTTCATCAGTACGCGTAGACCCAGCCGTCGGAACTCGGCGATCCACTCGTCGGCACCCGAATAATATTCGTGGTTGCCAGTTACCAGAAAAGCGCCATGCCGGGCCTTTAAACGGCCGAGTGGCCGCGTATGTTCGCTGAGCTGCACCACGCTGCCATCGACAACATCTCCCGTTACAGCGATGACATCGGCTTGCAGCCGGTTCACTTCGGTGACGATAGCGTCGACGTACGATTGTTTGATCGTCGGGCCAACATGTATATCGCTGATCTGAACGATGGTTAACCCATCCAACTCGGGCGGCAAGTCGGCGATCGGTATATCGACGTTCGCTACCTTTGCCCTGCGTCGCGCATTGATGAACCCGATCGCCGTCGAGATCATTGCCAGCAGAGGCACGCCCACTGCCGAATCGACGCGCCATCGATCGAGCGAGACGGTGCGCGGCAGCAGCGAATCGATCGTCAGCAGAGATGCAATCGACAAATCGCGCGCAAACGTGATGACAAGCAGCGAGGAAAAAAATCCCATTACGAGCAGTCCGATCCAGGCCAGGCGATCGGCGAGCGGCTGGCGCTTCACGAAATATCGCGCCAGTACGCCCAGAGGTATCAGAAGGCAGGACAAGACGAGCCAGACGACCGCAGCAGCCTTTACAGGCGTGCCGAACGGCCACTCGGGAATGAGTCTGGAACCAACGTAGATATGCAGCAGGACGCCGATACCGATTACTCGAATCAGAAAACTGGAACGGCGCATGGAAAGGGCAACCTCCGCAGGAATGCTGCGCATTCTACCGACGTGCCGGATTATCTGCTCGGCGCCGATCGAACGCCTTCAGCCGGTTTCGAAGCTGTGCGTTGCACATCGCGCACTTGGCGGGATCGTTTGTTCTCCTAATCGATCTAATGCAATGACTTCATGATTCGAGCCCTGCGCCATCGGGCGCTACCGACAGGGGAGGAGACTGATGAAGACGATGAAATGGCTTCATCTACACTCGAGCCAGCGGCATCACATCGGGTACGAAGGCAGCCATGTCATGCTGCCGCTCGTGGTGCTCTCCCTGATGGCGTTAGGCGTGTATTACCTTGTGCGCCGCATCGATTTGCTCGAAATCGCGCGCACGACCGTGTTCGATGTGGCGATGGTATTCGTGGCCCTGGGGATTGCGGGGCTTTTCGGAGTCGCCGGGGCTTGGCTGCGCTCCGGAACGGATGCCGAAAGCGAGCGCTTTTGCTTCGTCGGAGCGTTGATCGGCGCGATCGTCTTCTATCTCGCGGTGCTGATTGCGCCGTAATACACCGCTGTGGCATGAGCCGGTTGGTGAAAGCTGTCCCCGGCGCACCCGGCGCCGGGTATTCAGGCAGCCTCAGGCGATTCGCGCTATTTCGTCGAAGGCGAGGCGCGGAAGGCGCGCGCGCAGCTTGCTGTGGTCGCCATAGCCCAGATTGATCAGGAAATTCGATTTGATCGTCGTGCCGGCAAAGAACGCTTCATCGACCTTGGCTGGCTGGAAGCCGGACATCGGCCCGGCATCGAGACCGAGCGCCCGCGCCGCAATGATCAAGTAGGCGCCCTGGAGAGATGCGTTGCGAAATGCCGTCGAGTGGATCATGCCGTCGTTACCGTCGAACCAGCCGCGCACGTCGGAATGTGGATAAAGCTTCGGCAGGTGTTCGTAAAATGCCATATCCATTGCTGCGATGACCGTCACCGGAGCCGCCATCGTTTTTTCGATGTTCGCCTCGGACAGCGCGGGCCGAAGCTTTTCCTTCGCTTCGGGACTCTTGACGAACACGAAGCGGGCGGGGCTCGAATTGAAGGACGTGGGGCCCAGAACCGTCAAGTCGACGATCTGTTTCAGGAGCGCGTCGTCCACCGGCTTCGGCAGCCAGGCGCTATGGGTGCGGGCGGTACGGAACATCTGGTCGAGGGCTTCGTTGGACACTGTCATGATCGAAAGAAAAGTCGGAAGGGTTGGGTAGGGGTGTAGCGAGCAATCATAACCGCGGTCGGCGGACCGCGTGAGCGCGGCGCTTTGCCGGCGCCCCGCCTCGCCGTTGCATACGCGAATGAACCGATATTGACGAAGCCTCGGTCCGCCCTTAGCGTGGGAAAACGACAAGCCATACCGGTCGGCGCCGCGCCCGGAAATCGTTTGAAGCGAGGACCTTTTGAATCGTCTGCATCAACCAATGCTTCCCGGGGTGGCCGAGTTGCCCGAGCCGGAAGTCGACTGGTATCCGGATTGGCTTTCTGCGGCCACCGCAGTAGACATGCTCGAAAGCTTGAGGGAAGAGGTCATCTGGAAACAGGACTCGATCGGCACACCTGGAGGCGTAAAGCCATTGCCCCGGCTGACCGCATGGCAGGGGGAGCCGGGTGCGGTCTATGTCTATTCGGGGATCCGGAACGACCCGCTGCCCTGGTCCTCGACCGTGCGGATGCTCAAGGACCTGGCTGAGGAGACGACAGGCGCGCGATTCAACAGCGTACTATTGAATCGTTACCGCAGCGGCAATGACAGTATGGGATGGCATGCCGATCGGGAACCCGAACTAGGCGCCACGCCGGTGATCGCATCGGTGAGCTTAGGGGCGACTCGCCGCTTCGATTTGCGGCACAACCAGACGGGCGTCGTCCGAACCTTCGAATTGACGAGCGGCAGCCTTCTCGTGATGCGCGGAAGCACGCAGGCTCAGTGGCGGCATCGCGTTCCGAAGGCGCCAACCGCGCAGGGCGAGCGCATCAATCTGACGTTTCGCTGGGTGTCGTCGCAATAGCGCGAACTTTTAATAGAAATTTAAAAAGTTTATGCGCATAACGTCGCGGCACACCGCGATCGCAAAGGCGGATCGGCGAACCGCTCGTCAGGAAGTGAAAAAAACTCGCCGTGCGGCGAGTTTTTTCAGTCCGTGTTGCGTGGCGTCAATTCGGGAAGACGCTGTTCTCGGGAAGCACGGACCGCTTTTCGACGGCCTGTAGCCGCCATAAGCCCCCGGTGGACGCGGGTTTTGTTGCGCAGAGCCATTGCGCAGCGCCTTGCGCCGCCGCTACGCGCTCGTCGCGGTCCACGTGAAGTCCGCTCAGCGTGCAAACAGGCGTCGAGGTCTGAGGCGCACAGAGTTTCGTGACGCCGTCCTCGTCACGCATATCCCCCCAGGCGGGCAAGTCGATCCCGTCATGCGACTCTCTCGACCAGACGTGCTCCTTGGTGTCGAGCCACAGCACCGCATAGTCGTGATTGACGGTGGGGTCGGGACCGTTGATCAGAATCGTGAGTCTCATCGAAAATCGCTCCTGACAAAACGTTTCGCCCCGCCGGGCGCGCACCGCGATTCGCTCGGCGAGGCCGCATCGGGTTTAAATCTAGTTGAGAACTACACTTTAGGAAAAATAAAAGGCGGCCGCTACTGGATCTGCATCGCGACGCGGGTCATCCTTGACGGGCAAGGCCCAGGCGTTCGAGCGTGAGTGGGTCGAATTCGCCGCCGAAATACTTCGACAACGCTTGCAGGAATTCGGCGTTGTCTGGCGTGGCGTGTGCGAAGAGTGTCATCGACGACCGGAATTTGACGTCGTCGGGGTCGCCGAAGATCTGGTCGATCGAGCGGCCCTCTGTTTCGTTGACCCATCGCGTGCATTCTTTGAGCCGAGGGCCGAGCAGGGGATGGTTCACATATGCGCGAGCTTCATCGAGCGACGCAATCGCGAAGCGCTGCGCCATGGCGCTCTTACCCAATCCGGCGATCTGCGGAAACACGAACCACATCCAGTGCGTGCGTTTGCGGCCAGAGCGCAGCTCAGTGCTGACCTGCTCGTAGACAGGTGCCTGCGCATCGACGAACCGCTGTAAGTCGTATGCTGCATCTTGCGCATCGCTCATTTCGCCTTCCCTCCTGCCCTTGCATTGGCACTGGCGCGGCCCGACACCTACTGCCGCTCAGAATACGCTCCATTGGCCGCGAAAAAGCGCCGCCACCCACTCGGGGTTCGAGGGCCAGTAGCCGTGCATGTAGGTCGCAAAAATCAGGCCGTGAGCGAATATCCGTTCGCCCGGTTCGTCGGACGACGCTCGTCGACTGTGTGCAATGGGTAGGAGCGGCGTATCGAGGTGCGAATAATGGAACGTATGGCCTGTCGTGGTGCCATGCGGCGTCGCGATCTGCTCCATGCCCAGCGCCGCGAGTCGCGTTTGCATCGTTGCATGTCCGGGGAGAAGGCCCAGCATCGGATGGCGGGTGCCTGCGGTGTCCGTCAGACTTTCCACCAGATAAAGCATGCCGCCGCATTCGGCAACCAGCGGCTTTTGTGCGGTTACATGCGCTCGGATCGAATGGGCTGTTTCGGCGTTCGTCGCGAGCTTGGCAGCATGGAGCTCGGGGTAGCCTCCCGGAAGATACAGCGCATCGACCCCCGGCGGGACAGGCTCGTCGGCCAGCGGGGAGAAGTAGCTCACACGGGCACCGAGCGCGGCGATGAGCGCAACGTTCGCCGGATAGATAAATGAAAAGGCGGCGTCCCGCGCGATCGCAATGTGCAAGCCGGCCAGCAAGGCGGGCGGGACATAGGCTGCTTCGGCCTGAAATTCGACGGGTGGCGGCAGTTCGGCCAGCGCCGTCTGCGATAACGCGTCCGCCGCTCTCTCGATGCGTGTCTCGATGCCTGCGATTTCGTCGGCTTGATGCAGTCCGAGGTGTCTGGACGGCAAGCCGATCTCCTCGGAAGGCGCCACGTAGCCGAGCCAGCGAAGGTCGCGCGGCAGAGCCTCTTCGAGCATCGCGGCGTGACGCGCGGAGCCGACATGATTGGCGAGCACGCCAAAAAACGGGACGTCCGGGCGATAGCGGGCGAGGCCGAACGCGACCGCTCCGAACGTCTGTGCCATGGCTTTGGCCGAGATGACGGCGGCGACGGGCACGCCGAACTTCGCGGCGAGGTCTGCGCTGCTCGGCGTGCCATCGAAAAGGCCCATCACGCCTTCGATCAGCAGCAGATCCGAGCGTTCGGCCGCCTCGGCAAGCAGGCGGCGGCACTCGCGCTCGCCGACCATCCACAGATCGAGCGAAAACACCGGGGCTCCGCTTGCACGCGCGAGAATCATCGGGTCGAGGAAGTCGGGTCCGGCTTTGAAGACCGTCACGCGCCGCCCCTGCCGGCGGTGCATTCGCGCAAGCCCCGCGGTCATCGTGGTCTTGCCTTGGCCGGACGCCGGTGCGCTGATGAACAGGGCGGGGCATGCGGGCATCGTCAGAACTCCACGCCGCGTTGCGCCTTCACGCCCTGTTCGCGATACGGATGTTTGACGAGGCGCATCTCGGTGACGAGATCGGCAGCGTCGATCAGTGCATCGGGTGCGTGGCGGCCGGTCACGACCACATGCAGCATCGGCTCTCGCGCTTGCAGTACGCCCAGGACCTCCTCCAACGGCAGATAGTCATACTTGAGGACAGTGTTGAGTTCGTCGAGTATGACCATTCGATATTCGCCACTTCGAATCATGCGGACCGCCTCGTCCCAACCCTTGCGAGCGGTCGCCATATCGGCGTCGCGGTTTTGTGTGTTCCAGGTGTAGCCGTCGCCCATGGTGACGAAGTCGCATTGCGGATGGCTGCCAAGGAAATCGCGTTCGGAAGTATGAAGGGCGCCCTTGATGAACTGGACGACGCCGATTCGCTCGGCGTGTCCGAGCATACGCACCGCCATACCGAATGCGGCCGTGCTCTTGCCCTTGCCGTTGCCGGTATGGACGATCAAGAGCCCTTTTTCGTGGGTGGCGGCGGCTTGCTTTTTCTCGTGGCCTTCGCGACGGCGTTGCGTCATGCGTTGATGCGAATCGGTATCGGTCTTCATATGAATGTCTCTGAGTGATGTCATTCGGGCGCCGCTGCAATAGCGACAGTGACGTCGCCGTACGCCTGCTTTGCCGCAACGAGACGTCCGCCCGGAACTGCGAGGAGCGCGCACGGCTCGCATACGCCGCGGGTGCCGGCGTGCGCATGAACGAGCGGCGAGCGATCGAGCCCGTCGTGCTCGTCGAGGAAGCGCTCGATCGCTTCGATCGAAAACGTAACGAGGGCAATGCCATGCCGAGTCGCGAACGCCAGCAGCGCAGGCTCGCTGGCTTTCGATGCGATCGTGGCAATGCGCTTAACGTTGTCCAGGCGCAGCCCGCTTAGTGCGGCCGCCACAGCGGATTCGATCTGTTCGACGGTGACGCCGCGCCGGCAGCCGACGCCCAGCGCTAGCGTGGCTCGCGAAGGGGGAGGGGGGCACGATGCATCTGTCATGTCGGCTTTGGCCCCTGCGTGCGGTGCCTGACTGTGGCGGTGCTGAACGAACGGCGCACGCTCGCGCGCAAACCGTCGAACGAGAATTGGACGAACGCCGGCAGCGGCGCGGCCATAAGATAGCACACGCAATACTGCCGGCGAGCCTGCGCGAGAGCGCGCCGATTGCACGCGCTAGAGCGACCCCTTCATCCACACACTGAAAGTTTAGCGCTCCTGCCAGCGAAACCGGCGATTGTCAATAATTGTCATTTTTTCGCCAAGCGGGCTCAAAACTTTAGACAGACTATTGCGAACATCGAGTTGTTCCGACAGAATGCCGAACAGATGACGTATGGTGCTATGAATCAATAGCACCCCAAAAATAACAATGGCCAGCGACATAGGAGACCATCCCCATGTCGAAAACGAGAACAATACGGGCTGCACTTTCCTTGGGCAGGAATGCAAATGGGCATGGTGGATAACAACGGGTGGTGCAAACGTTTGCCTCGACGCGGTGCAAGTGTCGATGGCGTCCTCATTTCTTCGTGCGGCATTGGGTTGCTAGCTCCGCAACGCGACGCTCCGCCTTAAATCCTGTTTCTTGACGTTCGTTCCTCGACCCTCCGGATGCTGATCGATCCGAGGTAGGCGACCTTTTTTCATATTGCATCATATTCCTCGCGTGGTGAGGAAGGGAATTTCTTTAACTAAAATCCCCGACTCTCGAATCGCAATTACTGGCCGGCGCATGTACGTTCCCTCTCACGGGCTAAGCGTCAGTCGAGTAATTAGGTGTCCTAACTAAGTGGCGGTATTTGTCGGCGCGTGTCTATCCGATGGCTCCTTCGACACAAAGCTGTCATGAACCCATGGCGTGGCACGAAATAGTTCGCAAAGCGCGTTGTTTTAACGCTAGATAGAGCTTTTTGTTCTTATTTCCCATCTAATGACGGCCGCATGGCGGAACAAAAATGAACAAGTCATATAAGACGATTTGGAACGAGGCGCTGGGCGCCTGGGTCGCTGCATCGGAGTTGGACAAGTCGTGCGGCAAGGGGAAGACGGGAGCCGGGGCGGCCCTATGCGACGGCGGCAGCGATCGTCGCGGTGAGCGCGACGCTCCTATCCAGCACCGTTCGCATCTACGGGTACTGGTCGCGCTGCTTTTGACAGGCTTAGGTGGATGGGCTGCGCAAGCGCAGGCTCAAGTGAGCTGCTCCGCGTCTCCCTACAATTTCAGTGGCTCCGCTTCGTGCATGGGTTCGGCGTCCATAGCTTCTGGAGGCGGAGCCACTGCGGTAGGTTATGGCGCCAACGCTACAGGAATCAATCCCACGGCGGTCGGCTTTCAAGCTATCGCCACTGCTACCAACGCGATTTACCTGGGTGCGCGCAGTGCCGCCGGTACAGGCGCAACCGCGGAGTCGGCGATCGCCATCGGTACGGATGTCAAAGCTAACGGAACCAGCGCCATTGGCATGGGCGTGGACTCCGTTTCAAGTGGCAATATGTCGACGGCGGTCGGGGCATTGAGTAGCGCAACGGGAGACAACAGCGTTGCAATGGGTGCAAAGTCTACCGCTGCCGCGTCGGGTGTGGTGGCATTAGGCGCCGGAGCAGCCGGTTCGCAAATCAACGGCGTAGCCGTTGGCGCGGGAGCCTCCGCCACCGGTATCAACGCCGTCTACTTGGGTGCGCGCACCGCACCGGGTACCGGTTCGACAGGCACGTCGTCGATTGCCATTGGCACTGACGTGGCCGCTACCGGCGACTTCAGTACCGCCCTCGGCTTCCAGACGAAGGGCGGCGGATCTGCCGCTATCGCGATGGGTTACATCGCGACGAGCTCCGGGGTGCATGCCATTGCCGTGGGCTTTCAGTCCATCTCCACCGGCCTCAATTCCGTGTATCTGGGTGCGCGCAGCATCGCCGGCACGGGCGCAACGGCGGACGGGGCGGTTGCGCTCGGCACCGATGTCACGTCTTCCGGTCTTTCGTCACTGGCCGCGGGAACGCTGGCTGTCGCGACGGCGCAGAATGCCGTGGCGTTGGGGGCGGGATCCAACGCCAGCGGCACAAACGCAATTTCGCTCGGCTACCAGTCGGTGACGCAGGGCACTGCCTCGATCGCGATGGGTCAGGGAGCGGTCGTGGCCGGCACGGGCAGCAGCAATGCGATCGCGATCGGTTCGGTAGCCACGGCATCGGCCGTCAACGCCATGGCGATCGGCAACAGTACACAGGCGCTGGGGGCCTCGACGGTCGCTTTCGGCGATAGCACCACAGTTGCGGCTGTCGCGGGCACCGGTTCCATCGCCGGCGGACACAACTCGCGCGTGACGAGCGGAACGGGCGCCATCGCGCTCGGTGAAGCGCAGACGGCGAGCGGCAATGGCGCGGTCGCCATCGGCGATCCGGGCTCGGCGATCGGCACGGGCGCCGTGCAGGTCGGTGCGAACAATACGGCAAATGGAAACGGCGCCGTAGCCATCGGCAACAGCAACAACGCCCAGGGGCAAGGTTCGGTCGCCCTGGGCAATACTTCGAGTGCTTTGGGCGCCGGCGGCATCGCCCTCGGTTCGAGCGCGCTCGCCAGCAATACCAACGGCGTCGCGCTGGGCTCGGGCGCCGTTGCCACCAACAGCAACGATGTAGCACTGGGCGCCGGTTCCACCACGGCCGCCCCGAACCCGACACCGACCGGGACCATCGCCGGCAATTCAGTGACTTTTGCGGGCGGCAACCCCACGAGCGTCGTCAGCGTCGGGACGAGCACCGCGCCGCGGCAGGTCACCAATGTCGCGGCTGGGCAGATCACCAGTTCGAGCCTGGATGCGATCAACGGATCGCAACTCTTTGCAACTAACCAGGCGATCGGCAACGTGTCGACGACGCTGACCGGCTTGTCGTCCTCGTTCACGACGCTCAACAACCAAGCCGTCAAATACGATGTGAGCGGCGGCACGGTCAACTACACGAGTTTGACGCTGGATCCCGGCGGCGCGGCCACGCAAATACATAATGTCGCCGCAGGCACTGCCGCGACGGACGCGGTCAACGTCTCTCAACTGAACTCGGTCGTGGCCGCGAGCGCGACGCATTACTACAGCGTCAACGATGGCGGCACGCAGCAAGGCAATTTCACGAACAACGGTGCGACGGGAACCGATGCGATAGCGGCCGGCCCCAACGCAACGGCATCGGGCGCAAGCGGCGTCGCGCTAGGTTCGGGGGCGAGCGCAAGCAATACGGGTGCAGTTGCGCTGGGCAGCAATGCGCAAGCGACGGCCGCGAATTCCGTGGCGCTCGGTGCCAACTCGACGACGACGGCGAATCTCGGCCTTGCGGCATACAACCCGGGTACGGGCGTATTGGCGGGCACCGCGCCGGTCGGCGAAGTTTCCGTTGGCTCCGCAGGCAACGAGCGGCGCATCACGAACGTCGCGGCAGGCTCAGCTTCGACCGACGCCGTCAACGTCAGCCAGTTGCAATCGGTCGAATCGCAAGTCGCTCAAGCGCAAAGCAATTCGCTGCAGTGGGACCCGACGGCCAATGGCGGAACCGGTGCCTATAGTGCGGATCACGGTGGAAGCGGTCCCAACGTGATCACGAACGTTGCGCCCGGAGCGCTGAGCCCGACGAGCACCGACGCGGTCAACGGTTCGCAACTCTTTACGACGAATCAGAACGTCACGACGCTCGCGACGACGGTCAACAACATTCAGAATGGCGCGGGCATCAAGTACTTCCACGCCAATTCGACCGCGGCCGACAGTCAGGCCGTGGGCACCGACAGCGTCGCGATCGGCCCGCTCGCAGTGGCAAGCGGCTCGGACAGTCTCGCCGCGGCAAACGGCGCGCAGGCGCAGGCCGCCAACGCAATGGCGCTCGGCGCACAGTCGACCGTTTCGGTGGCGGGCGGTGTCGCGATCGGCTCGGGCTCGGTTTCCGATCGGCCGGTGAGCTCGTCACAGGGATCGATCGCGGCCGGCAGCCATGCCATCCCTTTCAACACGCAAGACGCAGTGCTGCTCGGGGCGGTCTCATTCGGTAATGCGGCGGCCGGTAGCCAGACTTACCGGCAGTTGACGAATGTGGCGGACGGCACGGGACAGAACGATGCCGTGACGGTCCGACAGCTCTCCGGCGCGCTGCAGGCGTTCTCGGTCTCGGCGACGAAATATTTCCACGCGAACTCGTCGGCGACCGACTCGCTCGCGATCGGAACGGACTCGGTCGCCGTCGGGCCGACGACAGTCGTCAATGGCGATAACGGCGTCGGCATGGGCAACGGGGCAATCGTGGGACAGAACGCTCCTGGCGGCGTGGCAATTGGCGAAGCCTCGACCTCGGGACAGGCCGATGCCATCGCGCTCGGCAGCGGTTCGACAGCGAACGGCGCTCAGTCCATCGCACAAGGCGCGCACTCGAATGCCGGCTTCGCGGGCGGCGTGGCTATCGGCTCGGGTGCGACGAGCAGCGCCGTCGATGCCCTCGCGTTGGGCTCCGGCTCGAGCGCATCGTTCGCCAATAGCGTGGCCTTGGGTGCCGGTTCGGTGACGACGGTCGGCGCGTTGAGCAGTTACATCGCCTATGGGTTGAGCACGCCGCAATCCTCGGTGGGCGAGGTGAACGTCGGCGGCCGCCAGATCACCGGCCTCGCCGCGGGCCGCCTCGGCACCGATGCGGTCAATGTCTCGCAGTTGGAGGCGGTTCAGCAGCAGTTGACCACGCTGATCACCAACAGCGGCAACTTCTCGTCGACGCCGGGCGGTTCCGGCGGCAGCACGACGCCGCCGGCGTCGACCGGGTCGAATTCTTCGGCGGGAGGCTCGGGCTCGGTAGCCTCGGGCTCGAGCAGCACGGCCGTGGGCAATAACTCTTCGGCAACGGGTAACGGCACCACGGCTGTCGGCGTCGGCGCCAGCGCGACGGGCAACGGATCGACCGCGATCGGTTCGGGCAGTAACGATGGCGGGCGTACGAACGTGGTGGCCGTGGGATCGAGCACGTCGTCGCGACAGATCATCAACGTAGCGGCCGGTACAGCGGCCACCGACGCGGTCAACGTACAGCAGCTGAACAATGCGATGTCGCAGGCCAACGCCTACACCGACAATCAGATCGCCGGGATTCGCAACAATCTCGACTCCTATCGGCGCGATGCCGACGGGGGGACGGCCACGGCGATGGCGGTCGCCGGTCTGCCGCAACCGACGGGTCCGGGCCGGAGCATGGTCGCAATCGCGGGCAGCGTCTATCGCGGGCAGTCGGGTCAGGCGCTGGGCATTTCCACGATTTCCGAGAACGACCATTGGGTTTACAAGGCGGCCGTGTCGACGAATACGCGTGGCAGCTATGGCGCCGTGGTCGGCGCCGGATATCAATGGTGATGAGTCTGGCTCGATGGGGGGCGAGGGGATGGGTGCGGCGTTGCCCGCGTTCTGGCCCGTCCCCCGTTCGCCGCAACATGAATTCATAGGGACGCCAAGAAAATGAATATTCGATCCGTTACGGCAACAGTCGGCGCGCTCTCGTGCCTGATCGGTCTCGCCGCCTGCGTGGGCCCGTCGACCGACACCTCGTTTCCCGAGCACAGTGTGGCCACGTGGCCCGATGGCACGTTTCCCAACGTCGATAACCTGCGCATGGTCGAGCCCGGCATGACGAAAGGGCAGGTCTATCCGTTGATCGGTGCGCCGCATTTTCATGAAAGCGTCTTTCATGTGCGTGTGTGGAACTACCTGTTCCATTTCCGCACGGAAGACAAGACGCTTACATGCGAATATCAGATCGTATTCGACGATCATGGGCGAGTGAATCGGACGCGGTGGAACGATCAGCAGTGCGAACGATTTGCACCTGCTAAGATCGCGGACGGCGTCGATCGATCGGACACATCAGGGAAGGTTCAATGAAGGGTATCGCCGGGAGATACAGGGTGGCCGCGGTATGCGTGCTCGCGGGGGTGTCGATGCTGGCGCATGGTGCGCAGGCAGGCGCGTCCGCGGACGAACTGCTCGGCGACGCGCAGCGCGTGCTTCAGCAAATCGATGCGGGCCAGTATGCGACGGTCTGGCAGCAGACCGCGCCTTTCGTTCGCGCGAAGTACGCCGCCGATGCATTCGAGCGCGGCCTCTCGCAATCGCGCAACGCGCTGGGCGCGGTCGATCACCGGGGATGGGCATCGGTGACCCGCCTGACCTATTCGCATGATCAGGCCGTGCCGGACGGCCTCTACGCGAACGTCGACTATGCGACATGGCTGGCAAATGGTCGTGTCGTCTATGAAAAAGTCAGCTTCCAGCTCGGCAGCGACGGCCGATGGTATTTCACCGGTTACGAGCCGCGGCAGAGTCAGGACGTTGCAGCGCAGGCGCAAGTCGGCCACAAATGAGCGATTGGCAATTCGGCTCCGGGGCCGCTGAAGGACGCGACGCGGCGCCATCGAGGGTAAGCAGCACGATGCCCGAAGCGTTCGAGGCGGGCCCGCGGGCGTCGAAGATTCGTCAGCATCTCGAGGCGGGCGAATTGATCGAGGCATCGGAGATGCTTTCCGATTGCCTGAAGCTTGCTCGCGACGATGCCGACGTTGCCACGTTGCAAGCGCAGCTGCTGCGGCTGTGCGGGCGCTATCAGGAGGCGAGCGAGTGGGTCGATCGCGCGCTGGCGGCAGTGCCCGCCCACAGCGGGGCTTATGTCGAAGCGGCACGTCTGGCGGCGCTCACCGGCGCAACGGAGCGTGCATTAGACTGCTTCGAACAGGCGCACCGCGCGATGCCCGATGCAACGGATTGTTTCGCCGAGTGGACTGCGCTTGCCCATGCGGTACGGCGAACGGATATCGCTGCAACCGTCGCTGCTCGATGGTGCGAGCTCGCCCCCGATTCCGCGCACGCGTGGTTCTCGCTCGGCCTCGCGCATCACGAGGCCGGGGCGCTCGATGCGGCGCTTGCGGCGTACGAGCATGCCGTCTCGCTCGATGCCGATGTTCCAATGCTGCGCAATAACCTCTCGGCGCTGCATTACACGCGAGGCGAATACGATGCGGCGTTGAACGTCGGGAGGCAGGCGCTTCGCGCGGAGCCCAATCATCATCTCGCATGGACGAACCTCGCCAATGTCTGGCTGAAGTTGCGCGAGCCGCACAAAGCGTTGATCGCCGCACGGCGCGCCGCAACGCTGGCGCCTGATTTCGCGCTGGCGCAGCTTGCCTTGAGCAATGCGGCCCGCGAGTCGCAGTCATGGGCCGAGGCGTTCAATGCGATCGTGCACGCGGCGAAAATATCGGGCGCGGAGCCGAAGATCCAGTTCTCGGTCGCGATGCTGCAGTTGATGCAAGGCGACTTCGCAAACGGCTGGATCAATTTCGAGGCACGCTGGAGCGGATCGCCCGAGCTGGCGGACAAGGAGGCGTTTTGCCCAGACCAACGCTGGCGGGGCGAAGCGCTCGAGGGCAAGACGCTGCTCGTCTGGGGCGAGCAGGGACATGGCGATGCCATCCAGTTCATTCGCTTTTTGCCATCTATCGTCAAGCACGCGCGCGATGCGGGCGGGAAGGTCATCTGCTGCTGTTTTCGTCCGCTGTACGAGCTTTTCAAGCGAAGCCTGGCAGGCTGTGATGTCGAGGTCTTGCCCAGCGATCTCGAGCGGTTGCCCCACTTCGACTACCAGCTTCCGCTCGCGAGCTTGCCGCTCGTGCTCGGCGTCACGCTCGAAATGCTCCCCGCACCCGCGGCGTACCTGGTACCGGACGCGGCCCGCGTCGAACGTTGGCGTGGCGAAATCGGCGGGAGCGCTCGCCTGAAAGCGGGGCTCGTGTGGACGGGCAGCCGCAATCATCAGCGCAATTCCGTGCGCGCGGTGTGCCCGGAGCGCTACGCCGAAGCCTTCTCCCGCATCGACGGTATCGATTGGTATAGCTTGCAACCCGGCGCAGCCGAGGACGTCGAGCGCATGGAACGTGCGGGACTGCACGTCGTCGATCGAACGAGCGAGTTCGCGAGCTTCGACGATACGGCCGCGCTCATTGCCAACCTCGATGTGGTCGTGACCGTCTGCACGTCCGTCGCGCATCTGGCCGCGGCATTGGGCCGGCCCGCGTGGTTGCTGCTCGACGTCAACCCGCACTGGGTATGGATGACGGAGCGTCGGGACAGCCCTTGGTATCCGAGCGTCAGGCTCTATCGTCAGCGCAACTATCGGGATTGGACCGCACCGCTGGCCGAACTGAGGGCCGACCTCGAACAGGCAGCCCGGCAACCGGCGGTGCAAAGAGCCGGCGCGCGTCCTTGACGCTCGCCGAGCGCGCCCTTACACTCGCAGCCAATCTGGTGCTCGCGCGCGCATTCCTGCGTGCGCAGTTAAACGGGAAACAGGAGCGCGTCCGGGCGAACGATGCCGGCACGATCGACCTGTGCTGCCCCCGCAACGGTGAGCGAACGCATCGCGAACGCGATGCAGAGCCGGCTTCGATGCATGCACGCAAGGCCGTGTATGCAGGCAACCACTGCGCAAGAAACAACACCACTCGCGCGGGAAGGTGAAGCGGCGCTTTCGTCAGCCCGGATACCGGCCAGAGGGAAGGCGGATGCCGCGGTGGGCGGCATGCCAGCCGGGACTGCTTCGCTTCGCGCTGTCATTGCGTCATCGCACCTCGTTTTCCTGCTTCGATCAGGTTCGGCTTCGCCGTTGGCCGGCACCGGGCAATGGAACGAGCGGTGCGATAGCTCGCGGGATAGCGCAAGGGCGGGGCACGTCCATGTCAATCCGTCTCGATCTCCATAAGGGGACCGCCGTGCTCGAGTCCATCGCGGGGCTTTTCAACGATAGTTCCACTGCGTTGCGCAACAAGGTGGCAGGCATCTATGCCGTGCTGCTCGTCTTCAATCTAGGGGCCTGGGTTTGGGCCTTCGTCGCTTTTCGCGGTCAGCCGGTTTTGCTCGGCACCGCATTGCTTGCCTATACGTTCGGCCTTCGTCACGCCGTGGACGCGGATCATATCGCCGCAATCGACAATGTCACGCGCAAGCTGCTGCAGGAGCGACGCAACTCGCTCGGTGCGGGCTTTTTCTTTTCGCTCGGACATTCGACGGTGGTCGTGCTCATGTCGATTGCCGTTGCGCTGACGGCGTCCACACTGACTGCACATTTCTCGCAACTGAAGTCCATCGGCGCCGTCATCAGCACCTGTGTGTCGGCGTTCTTTCTGCTGATACTGGCTGCGGCCAATATGGCGATCCTGCTTTCGATGTGGCGCACGTTTCGCGCGGCGCGTCGGGGCGAGCCCATCGTCGAAGAAGACCTGGACCTGCTGCTCGGCGGGCGAGGCCTGCTTGCGCGCCTGTTCCGACCGCTTTTCAAGCTCGCATCGCGCAGCTGGCACCTCTATCCGATCGGTCTGCTGTTTGGCCTGAGCTTCGACACGGCCACCGAAGTGGCGCTCTTCGGCATTTCGGCCACGCAGGCATCCGGCGGCATGTCGGTCTGGTCCATCGCCGCCTTGCCGCTGCTTTTCACGGCCGGTATGTCGCTCGTCGACACCACCGACGGCATTCTGATGACCGGCGCGTATCGCTGGGCCTTCGTTCGGCCGATTCGCAAGATCTACTACAACATGACGATCACCTTCGTCTCCGTCGTGGTGGCGCTCGTGATCGGCAGTGTCGAAGCACTCGCCCTTGCGGCGGACAAGCTCCAGCTCAAAGGCGCCTTCTGGGATTTCATCGGCAGCGCCGCCGACCGTTTCGGTTTGCTCGGCTATTTCGTCATCGGCATTTTTCTGTTCAGTTGGGCTGTGTCGGCGTTGATCTACCGCTTCAAGCGCTATGACGAAATCGACGTGACACTGTCGGCCTGAGCTTCGGCTCGCGAGGCATTTTCGAACGATATCGAGGTACTCATGCACACTCCCATGCGCAAGATCCCGGTCACCGTCGTGACGGGCTTTCTCGGCAGCGGCAAGACCACGCTGCTGCGCCATATTCTGCAAAACGCGCGCGGTGCGCGCATCGCGGTCATCGTCAACGAGTTCGGCGAACTCGGCATCGATGGCGAAATCCTCAAAGGCTGCGGCATCGGCTGCGAGGAGGACGGCGCCTCCGGCGCGCTCTATGAGTTGGCCAATGGGTGTCTTTGCTGCACCGTGCAGGAGGAGTTCTTCCCCGTCATGGAAGCGCTCGTCGAGCGCCGCGACAGCATCGATCACGTGCTCATCGAGACGTCGGGCCTCGCTTTGCCGAAGCCGCTCGTTCAAGCCTTCAACTGGCCAGCCATCAAGAACGCTTTCACGGTCGATGCGGTCGTGACCGTCGTCGATGGGCCGGCCGTTGCGAGCGGTCAATTCGCGGCGGACCCGTTGGCCATCGAGCGCGAGCGTCGGGCCGATCCCAATCTCGACCACGAATCGCCGTTGCACGAGCTGTTCGAAGACCAATTGTGCGCGGCCGATCTCGTGGTCCTCAACAAGACGGATCTGCTCGACGATGCGGGGATGGCCACCGTCGAGGCGCTGGTGCGCGAAGAGATTCCGTCGCATGTCAAGGTCGTGCGTGCACAGCGGGGCGAGCTCGATTTGCAGGTGCTGCTCGGCCTTCAGGCCGCGTCCGAGGAGACCATTCATCTACGCGTGGACCACCACGGTTCCGTCGACGATGCCGATCACCATCACGACGAGTTCGACTCGGTCGTGGTCGAGGGCAGCGTGAGCTCGCGCGAGCATGCGATTGCGGCGCTGGCGCGGCTCGTCGAGACGCATACGATCTATCGCGTCAAAGGGTTCGCAGCATTGCCGGGCGCACCGATGCGGCTCGTGATCCAGGGTGTCGGGCGCCGCTTCGACAGTTATTTCGACCGCCGCTGGCAGGCCGGCGAGACTGCCGCGAGCCGTTTCGTGCTGATCGGCGCGGACCTCGATGCAACCGCGCTGCAACACGCATTCGACGCCGCGCTTGCCGCGCCGTTACAACCGGCCTGACGCCTCATGCATTTGCTGCGAACCGTCCCTGGGGGCTTCGTCGACGACACCGCCGGCGTGGTGCGAATCGACCAGCGTCCGGCCGATATCGTCGTCATGAGCTCTGCCGATACGACGCTATCGTTGCTGGCGAGTGTGGTCGAGCGGATCGGCGCCGGCTTTCCGAGCCTGCGCCTCGCCAACATGGCGTATCTACGCCAGCCGGCGTCGATCGATTTCTATATCGACGATGTGCTTCAGCATGCGCGCGTGATCGTCGTCGATCACCTGGGCGGCGAGGCGTATTGGCCGTACGGCATCGAGCGGCTCGTCGAACTGGCCCGGCGCCGCAAGCAAGTGCTCGTCATGTTCTCGGGCGATTTGCAGGAGGACGAGAACCTCGTTGCAAAAAGTACGGCCGATGCCGCGTTCACGCGGCTGCTCTGGCGTTACCTGCGCGAAGGCGGCCCTGGCAATGCGCAGGCGTTTCTGCGCGCGATCGGCTGGCATGCGTTCGGGTGGGGAGACGAACCGCCGCCGCCCACCGCATTGCCGGCCGCGTCGCTCTATCATCCTTCGCACGACACGCCGAGCATTGCCGAATGGCAGGCGCGTTGGCGAGCGGGGGCACCCGTCGTCGCCATCCTCTTTTATCGGGCGCATTTGCAGGCGGCCAACACGGCGGTTTTCGATGCGTTGATCGAGGCGCTCGAGGCCCTGCAATTGAACCCCTTACCGATTGCGGTGACCTCCTTGAAGGACGAGGTGAGCCGCGATGTGGTCGGGCGGCTTTGCGAGCAACACGATGCCGCGCTCGTGTTGAATACGACGGCGTTTGCAGCCTCCGCCATCGACGATCCCGAACCGATGGCAATCGCCGGCGATGCGCCCGTCATGCAGGTCATCCTGAGCGGCAGCAATCGCGACGATTGGCTCAAGGACAATCAAGGCCTGCATGCACGCGATATCGCGATGCATGTCGCACTGCCCGAGGTCGACGGTCGGATCATCACGCGCGCGGTCAGCTTCAAGGGGCTCGCGTATCGCTGTCCGCATACCGAGGTGGATGTCGTGCGCTACCAGCCCGACGCCGAACGCATCGCGTTCGTCGCCGAGCTGAGCCGCCGTTGGTGCCGGTTGCGCGGTATCGACAATGCAGAGAAGAAGCTTGCGCTCGTGATGGCCAACTATCCGACGAGCGAAGGCCGAATCGGCAATGGCGTGGGGCTCGATACGCCGGCTTCGGTGGTCTCCATCCTGTCGATGCTGCGCGACGAGGGCTACGGTCTGGCCGCGTTGCCGGAAAACGGCGATGCGCTCATGCACACGCTCACGCAAGGTGTGACGAACGAGCCTGCCGTCCGGAACTTGCGCCCTGCGCTGCAGAGCTTTGCGCTCGAGGACTACCTGGCGTGCCTGGCGGCGTTGCCGGCCGAGGTGCGTGAGGCGTTGAATACGCGGTGGGGGCCGCCTGAGCACGATCCGACGATCCGGCGAGGCCGCTTCATGATCGCGGGGTGGCGATGCGGGAATGTCTTCGTCGGCATTCAGCCCGCGAGAACGCGCGAAGCCGGCGATTATGCGAGCTACCACGATGCGGAGCTCGTTCCGCCGCATGCGTATCTGGCGTTCTATTTCTGGCTACGCGAGCGTTTCGGCATCGACGCCATCGTCCATGTCGGCAAGCATGGCAATCTCGAATGGCTGCCGGGCAAGAGCGTGGCGTTGAGCGATACATGCTGGCCCGATCTCGTGCTCGGGCCGATGCCGCATCTTTATCCGTTCATCGTCAACGATCCGGGCGAGGGCGCGCAGGCGAAACGGCGTGCACAGGCCGTGATCGTCGATCATCTGATGCCGCCGCTCACGCGCGCCGAAAGCTATGGACCGCTGCAGGACCTCGAGCGGCAAGTCGACGAGTACTACGACGCGTTGATGGTCGATGCGCGGCGCGCAAAGTTGCTGCGTCGGACGATTCTCGCGACCATTGTCGAACACCGGTTGCACGAGGAACTCAGTATGGCCGAGCCGCGCGGCCAGGACGATGAAGACGCGCTGCTCACGCGCGTCGACGCGTGGCTTTGCGAGCTCAAGGAGGCGCAGATTCGCGACGGTCTGCATACGTTCGGATATTCGCCGCGAGGGCAGCAACGACGCGATACGCTGTTGGCACTAGGACGCTTTCCCGTGGGCGATGGCCGCGGGGCCAATGCCGGTTTGATCGATGCACTTGCGCAGGATCTCGGCGTCGCGGGTTCATTCGATCCGTTGAGCGCGGAGTGGTCCACGCCCTGGACTGGGCCGCGGCCGACGCTGATCGCTCGAGTGAGCGATGCGCCGTGGCGCCACAACGGCGATACGCGAGAGCGGCTCGAACTGCTGGCGGCCGCGTTGCTGAACGGGACGATCGAGCCGGATGGCAGCCCTGCGGCGCCGGGACCGCTCATGCAACTCACATCGCTCGCGGAGCGGGCAGTCTCTTGTGGCGAACTTCCGCTCAGTGCGCGCGTGCTCGAGCGTCTTCGCGACGACGTGCTTCCGCGTCTCGATGCGTGCGGCCCATCGGAACTCGAGAACCTCAAGCGCGGGCTCGAAGGCCGGTTCGTTCCGCCCGGGCCGAGCGGTTCGCCCTCTCGAGGGCGGCCCGACGTGCTGCCGACAGGCCGCAACTTCTATTCGGTCGATACGCGAGCGATTCCCACGCAGTCGGCGTGGGCGCTCGGACTGAAATCGGCGCGGCAGATGATCGAGCGTCATCTGCAAGACCATGGCGATTATCCGCGTGCGATCGGTCTTTCCGTATGGGGCACCGCGACGATGCGCACGGGCGGCGACGACATCGCTCAAGCCTTCGCGCTGATCGGCGTGCGTCCGAAATGGGCGCCGGGGAGCCACCGTGTGACCGACTTCGAGATTTTGCCGGCGGGCGTGCTCGAGCGTCCGCGCATCGACGTCACGCTGCGCGTGTCGGGCTTTTTTCGCGATGCGTTTCCGAACGTCATGCATCTGTTCGACGCGGCCGTGCAGGCCGTGGCCGAACTCGATGACGAACCCGAGGACGTCAATCCGATACGCGCACGCGTGCTGCGCGAACGCGACACATGGATCGCACGCGGCGTCGATGCGGCCGAGGCCCGCGAGCGCGCGGGCTGGCGCGTATTCGGTGCAAGACCGGGTGCTTATGGAACGGGCCTGCAGAGCATGATCGATACGGCGCAATGGCAAAGCGATGCCGATCTGGCCGATGCCTATCGCGAATGGGGCGGCTACGTTTATACGCAAAAGCGTTCGGGCGACGCAGCGCGCGGTGCGTTCGCGACACGGCTCGCTGCGATCGATGTCGTGCTCCACAATCAGGACAACCGCGAGCACGATCTGCTCGATTCGAACGACTACTATCAGTTCCAAGGGGGAATGGCGGTGGCCGTGCGCCATTTCGCCGGCGCGCAGCCGAGTCTTTATCACGCCGACCACAGCAATCCCTCGATGCCGAGCGTGCGGCCGCTCAGCGAGGAGATCGCGCGCGTCATCCGTTCGCGCGTCGTCAATCCGAAATGGATCGAGGGCATCAAGCGCCACGGCTACAAGGGCGCGGCCGAAATGGCGGCGACCGTGGATTACCTGTTCGGCTACGATGCGACGGCCCGCGTCGTCGCGGATCACCAATACGCGCTCGTTTCCGATGCGTATCTGAACGATGCCGGTACGCGCGAGTTCATGCGGCAACACAACCCGCACGCGCTTCACGCCATCTGCGAGCGGCTGCTCGAGGCGATCGGGCGCGGCTTATGGCAAGAACCGGGTGCCCATCGAGCAAGGATCGAGGCCCATCTGCTCGCGAGCGAGCAGCACATCGAAGGATTGTCCCAATGAATGCGTCGCTCCGTTCTCCGATGCCGAACCCTTACCCTTTTGCCGCGCTGATCGGACAGCAGCCGTTGCAGGAAGCGCTGTTGCTTGCCGCGGTCGATCCAGGCATCGGCGGCGTGCTTGTGAGCGGGCCGCGCGGCACGGCGAAATCGACGGCCGCGCGCGCGCTGGCCGAACTGCTGCCGACAGGCCGATTCGTAACCTTGCCGCTCGGTGCCAGCGAGGAGCGGCTCATCGGCACGCTCGATCTCGACGAAGTATTGCGCGGCGGTTCGGTCCGGTTTTCCCCTGGGCTGCTCGCGCAGGCGCACGAAGGCGTGCTTTATGTCGATGAAGTCAACTTGCTGGCCGATGCGCTCGTGGATGCGCTGCTCGATGCGGCCGCAAGCGGGATGAACGTCGTCGAACGGGATGGCGTGTCGCACTGCCACGAGGCGCGCTTCGTCCTTGTCGGCACGATGAATCCCGAAGAAGGCGAACTGCGGCCGCAATTGCTCGATCGTTTCGGCCTCATGGTGGCGCTCGATAACTGTTTCGATTCCGACGTGCGACAGCGAATCGTCAAGGCGAGGCTCGCATTCGATGGGGACCCGGACGCATTTCGCGAGCGCTATCGCGGCGATCAGGCGGCACTCGCGCGCCGTGTCGGCGAAGCGCGTGCCGCGCTCGCGCGCTTCGAATTCGACGATGCCGTTCATGCGGCCGTCAGCGAACGTTGCGTGGGTGCGGCCGTCGACGGTATGCGCGCCGACCTCGTCATGCTGCGCGCGGCGCGTGCGCTCGCGGCGCTCGAACAAGCGGCCGAGGTGACGGTGCAACACGTTGCGCGCGTGGCCGATTCAGTGCTGCGGCATAGGCAGCGGGAACGCGCAGCACCCGAGCAGGCGGCTCCGAACGATATGCCGCGTGGACACGATGCGGCGCAAGGTGCGGATCGATCGAATGGAGCCGATCGAGGGGATAACGATCACCGTCAGGATGCCACCGGCGATTCGGACGATTTCGGCTATCTTCCGCCGGAGACGACCGGGATGATTGGCGTCAAAGGTGTAGTGCCGTTCGCCGTAAAAAAACGCTGAGCCATCGAAAAGGCGCCACCGCGCATCTGCGCAACGGTTTTCGATGGCTTGAGGGCGCCGGTTTTGCGTCGCGTCGCGCGACGATGCCGCAAGGCGGCACGCGCGTAGCGTGGCCACAGACGCTCGCGCACAAGCGCCAGATGCCTTTGCGGGCGGCGCACCTTCGCTTCGCAAGGAACGAATCGACGGGTGGCGTGCTGCATTGTTTCGTGCTCGATTGCTCCGCATCGATGCTGCGCAACGAACAGCTCGCGCTGGCCAAAGGAATGCTCGTTGCCTGCTTCGACCGCGCGGCGGCTGCAGGGGCCGAAGTAGCGCTGATCTGCTTCGGCGGTACGCGTGCCGACCTGCGCTTCGGGCCCGCCGTGCCGCGCTGGTGGAACGAGCGATGGCTGGCGCCGGTGGCCGGCGGCGGTGCGACGCCGCTCGCCCACGGCATGGCGACGGCTGCCCGGTTGCTCGACGATCGACGCCGGCGCAAACCAGGGCAGCAGCGCGTGCTGTGGCTGATCACCGACGGTCGGACCGAGGAGCGCGCCGCGAGACCGCAGGCAGCGGACGACATCGTGCTCGTCGACTGCGAGCGCGCGGTTCCGGCGCTCGGACGCTGTGCCGAGTTGGCGCGCGCATGGAATGCGGCTTACGCACGGCCCGAAGACCTGATCGTTCGAACGTGAGAGCGCGTGCGAGCGCGTTTCAGTCTTCGTACCAGCGAGGCGTATAGATCCATTCGCCTCCATCGCTCCGAGGCACGGCACGCGTCATCGTCGATCCGACGATGACCGTCGTGCGCATATCGACTTGTTCACTGCGCAATTCACCGAGCGTCGTCGTGACGAGTGCCGCGCCGGGGCGGCCTACATCGCGTCCCAGCACGACGCGCGTATCGGGCCGGCGGCAGCTGCGCACGATCTCCAGGGCTTTATCGAGTTGCCGTGGACGAGCCCGCGAGATCGGGTTGTACATCGCGATGACGAGATCGGCTTCGACCGCGTGGCGCAGGCGGTTTTCGATGACTCGCCAAGGTTTGAGGTTGTCGGAAAGGGAGAGGACGCAGAAGTCGTGACCGAGCGGTGCGCCCGCTTGCGCCGCGGTGGCCATCGCGGCCGAGATGCCCGGCACGATGCGAATCTCGACTGTGGTCCAGCGCGGATCGTGGGCAGCGTCCAACGCCTCCATGACGGCTGCCGCCATCGCAAAGACGCCTGGGTCGCCCGACGAGACGATCGCGACGCGTCGCCCCGCGCTCGCGAGTTCGAACGCATGGCGGGCGCGTTGCAGTTCCTCGCGGTTATCGCTGCCATGCACGCGTTGGTGAGTGCCGAAGGGACCCGCCATCCGGAGATAGGTCTCGTAGCCTAGAATGTCGGTGGCTTCGGCAAGCGCGGCACGGGCCGCGGGTGCCATCAGCTCGGCGCAGCCGGGGCCGAGCCCGATCACGTCGACTCGGCCGCGCGCCTGACCGAGTGAGCCGACATCGATCGGCTCGGCGCCGACGGCGAGCGCGATACCGTTCGTGTGCGTCAGCTGCTCGTGTTGAATCCGCAGGGCGTTGTGCAGCAGTTGTAATGCGCGCTCAGCCGAAGCGATTCCAGTGCCAACTTCCTCGTTGTTCGCGCAACGATCTTGTGCCATACCGATGCGCCCGGGCCCGGTATCGATGAAACGCAACGGCACATCGAATTCAATCGCCGCTTGCTCGAGCGCCGTTTCGCCGATCCTATCGATGGGTGCGAGCAGCGCCGCCAACGACACGGAAGCGAGCCCGTTTGCCTCCATTGCTTCGCGAACGCGCTCGGCGGCCGTTTCCGCTGGGCCGTCGATGGCTGCGACGACGGCATGCGGATGGATGACGAGATCGCTTCCGCCCGATTCGACGATACGCGGCGTGACGCGAACGGCGTGACTAGCCGAGTCGTCCTTGCGCAACTGGGCAGCATCGAGCCATGGCGCGTCGCCGTCGATACGCACGCTTGCGCCGGCGAGCAGATCGGACACGAAGCGCTTGCCTTCATCGAGGCTGGCCAGTGTGTAGCCGCTGGGCGGGTTCAGCAAACACGTGCCGAAACGCAGTTCGCCGCTCGTGGTGATGGCCGGTGCCACATCGAGCGCCCGAGCGATTTCGCGCGCCAGTACGTTGACGCCTGCCAGGCCGCCAAGCAGCGGCACGACGGCGCTGCCATCCTCCGCGACGGCCAACACCGGCGGCTCGACGCCCTTGTTGGCGAGCATCGGCGCGATGCAGCGAATGACGATGCCCGCGGCGCACAGCGCGACGATAGGCGTACCGGTCGAATAGAGTTCGCGCAGGTGCGAAGCGAGTTCGCTGTAGGCCACGTCGCCTGTGGCACGACCTTGCAGTGCGTGAATTGCTGCGCCCGGCAACGCTGCTTGCAGACGGCGTGCCGTCGGCAATGCACTGGGCCCGAGCACGACGATTGCGGGCGGCGTCGAGGTCAACCCTGCCATTTTTCCCCCGGTACGACGAGCAGCGAAAAATAAGGCGACGCCATCGGATCGACCTCCGCGAGCGGCACGATGCGCTGATTGGCCATCGTTGCGCGCTCGACATACAAGGCGCGCGCGGCCAGCCCGAGTTCTTCGAGCACGCGCCGCACTTTGTCGAAGTTGCGGCCCAGCTTCATGATCACGGCCGCATCGGCATCGGCCAACCGGCGCCGCAGTTCCTCCTCGGATAGGACGCCGGACAGCACGGAAAGACTTTGATTGCGATAGACGAGGGGCGCGCCGAGCACCGCCGCGCCGCCCAGCATCGAGCAGACACCCGGCACGACTTCGACGTCGAAACGCGGCGCGAGGCGATCGTGCAGATACATATACGAGCCGTAAAAGAACGGATCGCCCTCGCAAATGACGGCCACGTCGCGGCCCGCATCGAGATGGCTTGCGACGATGGCGGCGGCCGTGTCGTAGAAATCGGCGATGATCGCTTCGTATGAAAGCGGCGGTGGGAGTGTTTCGGTCGTGACGGGATAGACGAGCGGCTCGCGCCGCTGCGAATCCCGCAGATACCCTTCTACG
>Ga0207647_10000582_pt1 | contig 28378 bp, 27 predicted proteins | sample KBSCornC2_FD_184295 | JGI IMG/M metagenome (GOLD analysis project Ga0207647, IMG submission 184295) | Corn rhizosphere microbial communities from Kellogg Biological Station, Michigan, USA - C2 (SPAdes) (version 2) | ecosystem: Host-associated > Plants > Roots > Rhizosphere ... | reverse complement strand
GGGCGAGCCAGCACCCAGGGTCCATGGTGCCGCGCGAGCCAGCTCGACGGTTCATACGCTCGCCGAGCACATCCAGAATGAATGTCCCACATGCATCGCCCGCCATCGGGCCGGCATCGACAGGCCGCGCCTCCAGCGCGTAGTATCCGCTCGCGCGGTCGCCATCGACCACCTGGAGCCGATAGACTGGCGCGCCGACAGGCGGCGCCTGGTCGAGTCCAGCCGGCAAGACGACCGCCCCGCTCGCATGCGCGTCCGAGCCCGCTTCCAGAAACTGCGCCGCGCGGTAGAGCGCCATCGCAGCATCGGCGCGATGGGCGCGCGCCAGATGCTTGCGGTAACTCGGCAGCGCGTAAGCGGCCAACGCAGCGACGATCGCCAGCGCAACCACCAACTCCATCAGAGAGAATGCCGCGGCCGAGCGAGCCGGCGTGCGCGTAGCGTCCCTGGCGTTCAATTACCGTCTCCTCGCGATGCGGCGCCAGTGGCGCGATTCCGTACCCGCTTCGCGAACCACGAAGACCTGTGCCCACGCTTGCGCATCCACGCTTGCGCCAAAGCCTCTGGCCGTGACGACATATCCCCGCGCGAGCGGCCGCCCCGCAATGCGCAGCCCTTCGATCAGACACTGAGGCGGCCTGCGACCGCCAGGCCAGTTCGGTAGCGGCGCAAATGCAGCGGCATCGGCGAACGGATCGCGCTCTTGCCAACGCATCGCCTCCGCGCGGCTCGGCAGCAGCAGCGGCGCGCGGCCGGCCTCGTGCTCCCGGAGGCAAAGCTCGAGCGCGACATTGGCCGCCTGCATGCTATGCAGCGCATCCTCGAAGTTCGATGCGCGCCGCACACCCATGATGGTCGCGTCGAACGAGGCGATGGCCGCCGCCGATAGCATCGACGTCAGCATGAGCGCAACCGGCAACGCCGCCCCGGATGCGTGCCGGGCGAGACGGCAGGCTCGATGGGTCCGTGGCACCAGACCGTATGCCGACGCATTGCTCATCGGCCCGCCTGCTCGTGATTCCGTATCGCAACGCGGCGCCGGAATACCTGCCGAGCGTGACCGTCGAAATAGCGCGTCGCCACCGGGTCGCAATCGGCCTGCTGACCGCGTGCGGCCGCCCGCCTCCCGCGGACACGTACACAGATATCCACGGCAGTGACATGCTGCCAATCGTTCGGCGCGACGGCGTCGGCACGAACGGCTCGGGCGGCCCCGCGTATCCAATACCTGAAAGCCAGCCGTTCGACACCCGCAACAGCCGGTTGCCGGGCAAGACCGCCGTTGCCTTCGCAATAAAGCTCGGGGGTGCCCCCTTCGCGCGATGTCCCCACGAAAAAACGATTGGAGACGACGACCGACTCTCCGGCTCGCCCGATACCCTGCCCCAGGCAATCCGTCGTTTGCCCCGCCTCGGTGGGCCACGTCGCCACGGCATCGTCGACATAGCGGATAACGATGCCGTCGGAGCCGCTCGCATCGCGCGCGCAACGAAGCCCGCCCGCCATTTCGACCGGATATCCCGACGTACAGCCGAATAGTCCCGGCGCGACATCTCCCGACAGCGCCGGTAACCCTGGCGGCACAAACCCCGCCATCTGGATCTGCTCGCTCATCAGCAACAGGGCTGTCATACCGGCCTCGCGCATCAGCGCCGTATCGGCAGACGCGGCATAAAACTGACGCACCGTATGGTAGAGCGACGCGATCATTGCCACGACGACGAGCCCCAATGCCGTTGCAACCATCAACTCGATGAGCGTATGCCCGCGGCTGCGCCTCCCCACTGAGCCGCGCCTCATCGATTTCGCCCCGCGCGAAGCGCCCGGCCTCATGGCGTCGCGCCCAGAAACAGAGGCGCTACGCTGCAAGAAACCTCGGGGGCGGCGAACTCGGGCGGACATCCGTCGAACCGTATCGGGCGCGCACGCCCAAGCGCGTGCCCACCCGCTTGCGAACTCGCCCAGCGCACCGCGACGAATGCGGCACCGCCACCTGCATCGCGTACGACGATGTCGCCACGCGGCAATGCCTGCATGGCCTGGACACGCCAGTACTCGATCTCACCCGCTGCCGCGGATCGTTCGCGCAGCGCATCGGCGGCCGAAGCCGCAATCAGCGATGCCACCTCGCGCTGCGCAGAACTCTTTTCGGTACGCACGGCCACGAGCTGGCTCGAGATCGTGCCAACAAGAGACAATGCGGCGATGCCCAGTGCGATCGCAACTTCAAGCAGCGAGCCTCCAGTTTGCCGGCCCGGGATTCGCGGCGAGGCATTCATACGTGCCGCCCGCACTCGGCGCTCACCCTCGCCCTGCCGCCGGCAGCGATCGAAACGCAGCGCCTCGCGGCTTGCGCAGACGCGCCATGACGAGCGCCTGTCGGCGCGATCTCGAAGCTGCGAAACCCGCCGATCACCTGCCCGGCTGGCGGGCGAAACCGGATCGCATGCGCGGCGCCGCGGATCCGCACGCCGGGCGCCGGAACATGCGTGCGCAATACCCGCTGTCCGTGACCGGTTTCAAGCGCGATGACCCAACCCGTCGCCCAATCGACGGGGACGCGGTCCCGGCCGAAGTCATATCCGCCGTTGAGGACGCATCGTCCATCACCGTCAGTGCGGCAAATCACGACCGGCAAACCGATACGAACCGCTTCGCTGCGCGCGTAGGACATGCTCGCCAGCAGCATGCGCATGCTCGCTTCGACGCGCTGGCGTTGCTGCCAGGTCGCAAACGACGGTATCGCCAGCGTCGCGAGCAACAGCATCACGGCGCAGACGATCAGCGTTTCGACGAATGTGAATCCGCTCGCGTGCCGCGCACGTCGGCGCTCAATGCCTGTCCCGCTTGCACCGAACCGCATTCCCACGCTCCGTTGTCCGTTGTTCGATTCGATCAATCTAGCGGACGTGCACGTACAGCACCATCGTCCGTTCGGCCGAGTGGCGAGCAAGTATCGACGCGCCGAAAATGGCGCGTCACGTCAATATGCAAGGGAATGAAAACGATGAAACGACGAGACCGATCAACGCTTGCGCGACGGTTTGGCGGGAGCGGCGCGACGAAATTCTTCGATGACGTCCTCGAATTCGGATACATCCTCGAAGCGCCGGTAGACCGATGCAAAGCGAACGTAAGCGATGGTATCGAGCTGACGCAGCTCGTTCATCACGAGCTCGCCAAGGCGCTCGCTGCGCACTTCGCGTTCGCCGCTGCCCAGCAATTGATACTCGATGCGGGCAACCGCCGCGTCGATCGCGTCCGCCGCAACGGGGCGCTTTCTAAGCGCCAGTTGCATGCTCGCGACGATCTTGCGGCGATCGAATTCGGTGCGGCTGCCATCCTTTTTTACCACCGCCGGCAACATGAGCTCGACTCGCTCGTACGTCGTGAAACGCTTGTCGCAGGCCGGACACCGGCGGCGCCGCCGAATCGCGGCGCCGTCCTCGGATACGCGCGAATCGACGACCTGGGTATCCTCGTGCCGGCAAAAGGGGCAGCGCATGGTGGCTCAGCGATAAACCGGGAAGCGCTTGGTGAGCTCGGCAACCTGCGCGCGCACGCGCTCGATCGTCCCCGCGTCTTCCGGGTTCTCGAGCACGTCGGCAATCAGATTCCCCACTTGCTCCGCTTCTTGCGCACCGAAGCCACGCGTCGTCATGGCGGGCGAACCGAGGCGGATCCCGCTCGTGACGAACGGCTTTTCCGGATCGTTCGGAATCGCGTTCTTGTTGACGGTGATATGCGCCGCGCCCAGCGCGGCTTCAGCCGCCTTGCCGGTGATGTTCTTCGCGCGCAGGTCGACCAGCATCACGTGGCTTTCCGTACGGCCCGACACGATGCGCAAGCCGCGCTTGACGAGCGTCTCGGCCAGCACGCGCGCATTATCGACCACGCGCTGCTGGTAGGCCTTGAACTCAGGCGAGAGCGCCTCCTTGAATGCGACAGCCTTCGCGGCGATCACATGCATGAGCGGGCCGCCCTGAATGCCGGGGAAGATGGCCGAATTGATCTGCTTCTCGTATTCGGCCTTCATCAGGATCACGCCGCCGCGCGGGCCGCGCAGGCTCTTGTGGGTCGTCGTCGTGACGAAATCGGCATGGGGAACCGGATTGGGATACACACCGGCGGCGATGAGCCCCGCATAGTGCGCCATATCCACCATCAAATACGCGCCGACCGATTTCGCGATCTTCGCGAGGCGCTCGAAGTCGATCTTCAGCGCGAACGCCGATGCGCCGGCAACGATCAGCTTCGGCTTGTGCTCCTCGGCAAGCTTGGCCGCGGCGTCGTAGTCGATGTCTTCCGCCTCGTTCAAGCCGTAGCTGACCACATTGAACCACTTGCCGGACATGTTGACCGGCGAGCCATGCGTCAGGTGACCGCCTTCGGCGAGGCTCATGCCCATGATCGTATCGCCCGGCTTGAGCATCGCGAAAAAGACACCCTGATTCGCCTGCGAGCCGGAGTTCGGCTGCACGTTCGCGGCCTCGGCGCCGAAGATCGCCTTCACGCGCTCGATGGCCAGTCGCTCGACGATGTCGACGTATTCGCAGCCACCGTAATAGCGCTTGCCCGGATAGCCTTCGGCGTATTTGTTGGTGAGCTGCGAGCCCTGGGCGGCCATCACGGCCGGGCTCGTGTAGTTTTCCGATGCGATCAGTTCGATGTGTTCTTCCTGACGGCGGTTTTCCTGTTCGATCGCTTGCCAGATCTCGGGATCGATGGCGGCAATGGTGCTTTGGGCTCTGTCAAACATACGGATTCCGTTGAAGGTTTACAGGTTGGCCGAAATGCGCGGAATGCATACGAACGTACGCTTGCACTGGATGGCGGAGGGGCCGGCACTGGCGTGGCGGAAAATTCGAATGGTCGAAGCTCCGTTACACCCGCGGGGCAACCGCCGCAGCGCAAGCGAACGCGCGCGGTTTTCGGCTGCCCAGGCGAACGGCAAAACGGCACCTTGCGCTTCACGGTGGGTCGCTCCACCTTGACCCCGGAGGGTGTTATCGCCAGTTACGCAAGGGCTGAGCGCGTTAGTGTACTGGCAGCGCAACCAATAGGCAATTGGCCGGCCACAGTGCCAGCACGGCCGCATCGCGGCGGGCTTGCGCGCACCGCTTCCCGCGCCGACCCGCCCGCAAAACGTACCCGGAGCCCTCGGCGCGCGCCAGCCGCCCGACCGAAAGCATTTCGAAAGAATTGGGGGCGTTCATACCGCGACCGGGATACGGCGGGTATCATCGGCCCGTTCCGTTTTTCGCCTTCGGTAGTTCTTGCTTATACCGGCAAGGCCATGAGGCCCGCCGGGTTCGACCAGCCAGGAGCAGCAATGATCGTTTTAGTCACGGGCGCATCCGCCGGCTTCGGCGCCGCCATCGCTCGCATTTTCGTCAATGGCGGCCACCGCGTGATCGCCACCGCTCGCCGCCTCGATCGCCTGGAGGCGCTCGCCGAGGAGCTTGGACCGGCACTTTTGCCGCTCGAACTCGACGTGTGCGACCGCGCCGCCGTACAAGCGTTGCCGGGGCGGCTGCCCGAGGCGTTCGCGTCCGTGGACGTGCTCGTCAACAATGCGGGGCTCGCCCTTGGACTCGAGCCCGCACAGCGTGCCGATCTCGACGATTGGTCGCGGATGATCGAGACGAACTGCACCGGCCTTGCCGCCGTCACGCATGCTCTGCTGCCAGGAATGGTCGAGCGCAATCGCGGCCATATATTCAACCTCGGCTCGACGGCGGGCAGCTACCCGTATTCGGGCGGCAACGTCTACGGGGCAACGAAGGCTTTCGTGCACCAGTTCAGCCTGAATCTGCGCGCCGACCTCGCGGGTACGGCCGTACGCGTCACCTGCGTGGAGCCGGGGCTCTGCGGCGGCACGGAGTTTTCGAACGTGCGTTTCAAGGGAGACGACACCAAGGCAGCCGGCCTCTACCGCGGTGTAACGCCGCTTTCGCCGCAAGACATCGCCGATTCGATCTACTGGATCGCCACGCTGCCCGCCCACATGAACGTCAATACGATCGAGCTGATGCCGGTGGCGCAATCGTTCGCGGGCTTGTCGATCCATCGTGGCTGAAACCGCTCGGCAACGCCCACGGTCCGAGCGCGTAGGCATGGCCAGACGACCGTATCCGGTGCCCTGCGTCCCGCGCTCGACATGTAATTTCGAGATGGTCGTACGGGTTCCGGTAAAATGCGCCCATGAATATGCCTAGCAGTCGCCCAGCAACGGGCCGCGGCTTCTTATGGCCGTTGCGCGTGTATTACGAAGATACGGATGCGGGCGGCATCGTCTTTTACGCGAACTACCTTAAGTTCTTCGAGCGCGCGAGAACCGAATGGCTCCGCGCGTGCGGCATCGAACAAGGCCGCCTCGACCGGGAGATCGGGATCGTCTTCGTCGTACGCGGCACGGCGCTCGACTATCGAGCGCCCGCGCGTCTGGACGATCTGCTCACGATCGAGAGCCACATCGAGCGGCTTGGTCGCGCGAGTGTCGATTTCGTGCAACACGCGTGGTGCGACGATCGCCTGCTTGCCACCGGCGAGATTCGCGTCGCCTGCGTCGAGCGCGCCACGTTCAAACCCGCGCCCATTCCACCCGACGTGCTCGCAGCGCTGCGGCGAGGCCCCGGAGTCGTGCACGCCGGAATGTCAACGGCCGATGCATGAACACCGTTGAGAGTTCGTCAGTGGCCTTGTATTGTCCGCATCGTTACCCAATGGAGCTCGGCTGCGCGTGCCGCCGAGCTTTCAGGTTGCCGACTGGGACCGCTTCGGCGGCTTACCGCCCGTGATGGCCGCCCTTCGGATGCAAAAGCAAAATATCTATGAACAACGCACAAGATCTGTCGATTATTTCTCTTGTCCTCAACGCGAGCGTCCTCGCGCAGGCCGTCATGGGGCTCTTGCTGCTGCTGTCCCTGATGTCCTGGACGTTTATCTTCCGCAAGTGGTTTGCCATTCGGCGCGCCCGCGCGCAAACTGAACAGTTCGAACGCGACTTCTGGTCGGGCGGCGATCTGCAAGCGCTCTATCAGAGCGCGGCGAACAACCGCCATACGATCGGCGCGCTCGAGAGAATTTTCGAATCGGGCATGCGTGAATTCTTGAAAGGCAAGGAAAAGCGCCTGAACGATCCCGGCGCGATCCTGGATGGCGCGAGGCGTGCCATGCGCGCAGCGTTTCAGCGTGAAATGGACGCACTCGAAGCCAATCTCGCGTTCTTGGCATCGGTCGGCTCGGTGAGCCCATATATCGGCTTGTTCGGTACCGTATGGGGGATCATGAACGCCTTCCGCGGTCTCGCGAACGTGCAACAGGCAACGCTCGCCAACGTCGCGCCGGGGATCGCCGAGGCGCTGACGGCGACGGCGATCGGCCTTTTCGCCGCTATCCCGGCCGTGGTGGCATACAACCGTTACGCGCACGACATCGATCGCCTCGCGATCCGCTTCGAAACGTTCATCGAAGAATTCTCGAATATCTTGCAGCGCCAGGCGCATTAAGGAGCACGCGATGGCCGGCTCGACCAATCGTTCGTCCATGCGCGGCAGCCGCTCCCGCCGCGCGATGTCTGACATCAACGTCGTCCCTTACATCGACGTGATGCTCGTGCTGCTCGTGATCTTCATGGTCACGGCGCCGCTCGTCGCACCGTCGATCGTCAATCTGCCCACGGTGGGCGGTGCGGCACCGCAACAACAAACACCGCCCGTCGTGGTGAATATCGGCGCGGACGGCAAGATGAGCGTTCGTTACAAGGACGACGCGGGCGCGACGCAACAGGAACAGATGACCCGTGCGGAGCTGACCGGCTTCGTGACCGAACGCGAAACCTCGCACCCCGATCAGCCGGTGGTCATTGCCGCCGACAAGACGGTCAAGTACGAAGCCGTGATGCAGGTCATGTCGGATTTGAAGGCGCGCGGCGTCAAGCGCGTTGGGCTGCTCGTTAAATCGCAATGAAACCCGGCAAGTCGGATTCCTTCCCCCCGCAACCGCCCCGCGAACGCGGGACGACGCGCGCGTTCACGCTCGCGCTCTTGATGCACGTGTTGCTCGGGTTATTCCTCTATCACGGCATTCATTGGCAAAACAGCACGCCCGCGGGGGCTGAAGCCGAGTTGTGGACCGATATTCCGCAGCAGCAGACGCCGCCCCCGCCGGCCCCGCCCGTGCGTGTAGCGCCGCCTGCTCCGCCGGTCCCGGACGAGCAGGCTGACATCGCGCTGCAGCAGAAAAAACGCCAGCAGCAGGAAGCCGCCGCGCGCGCGGCGTTGCTCGAGCAGCAGGAACGTCAGCGGCAACTCGCCGAGCAAGAGGCACAGGCGAAACGGCAGCGCGAGCTCCAGCAGCAGGCCGAGCTGGCCGCGCAAAAGGCCGCGGCCGACAAACTCAAAAAGCAGCAGGCGGAGAAGCTTCGCCAGCAGCAATTGGCCGAGCAGCAAAAGCAGGAGCAGCTCAAGCAACAGAAGGAAGAGGAACTCAAGCAGCAGCAGGTCGAAGCGCAAAAGAAGGCGGAGGCCGAGAAAGCGGCAAAGGCCAAGGCCCTGGCGCAGCAGCAGGCGAAACAAAAACAGCAGCTCGACCAGGAGCGCCGCGCGCGGCTCGCGCAGTTGCAAGGCCTCGCCGGTGAAAGCTCGAGCGGCAACGGGCTCGCCAAGGGCGGCACCGGAACGGGCTCGGGCGGCACGGCCGCCTCGCCCGGATACGCGGACAAAGTGCGCAGGCGCGTGGCGCCGAACGTTCATTGGCCGCCGGACAACTCGCTCGAAACGCTGATCGCCGTGCGTTGCGCGCCGACAGGCACCCTGCTGTCGGCAACGATCCAGCACAGCAGCGGCAACCCGGCATTCGACGACGCTGCGCTGCGTGCGGTACGGGAGTCCGATCCAATGCCGCTCGATACCAATGGGCAGGCGCCGGCGAGCTTTTCCATCAAGGTAAGACCACCGCAATAACGAACGCCGCGGGGGTGGCAAAGTCGGCGCGATGGACCGGAAGCGGGAACGAAAGATGCACTCGACGGTCTCTTTGCAGTTGTGACAACTTGTTTTTTGGGATTTCTCGCATGAGTTTGATGACGAAGCTAGGCTTGAAGACATGGGTGGCGTCGTGCCTGATCGCTGCATGTGGTGCCGCGAACGCGGAGCTGACCGTCGTCGTGACGGGCACCGGTTCGGCGCAACTTCCGATCGCAACGGCGAATTTCGCGAATGAAACCAGCGCACCGCAGCAGATCAGTGCGATCGTGCGCGAGGATCTGAAACGCAGCGGCAAATTCACGAATATCGATGCGGGCAGCGCCCCCGTCTCCGAGACCGATTCGGTCGACCTCGGCGGTTGGAAGGCAAAAGGCGCCGATGCGTTCGTCGCGGGCAGCGTGACGCGCGCCGCGAACGGCACGTATGAAGTGCGTTTCAAGCTCTACGACACGGCCAAGCAGCAAAACCTCGGCGGCCTGTCGCTGACCACGCCGGAAAGCGGTCTGCGCATGACTGCGCACAAGATCGCCGATTACATCTATCAGAAGCTGCTCGGCACGCGCGGCGTCTTTGCGACGCGGCTTTCCTATGTCGTCAAGAGCGGCAACCGCTACTTGTTGCAGGTCTCGGATTCCGACGGTCAAGACGTGCATGTCGCGCTGTCGAGCCCCGAACCGATCATCTCGCCGGCGTGGTCGCCTGACGGCACGAAGGTGGCCTACGTATCGTTCGAAAAGCGCAAGCCGATCGTGTATGTCCACGATTTGCCGACGGGCAGGCGCGTCATCATCTCGGACCAGAAGGGCAACAACAGTGCGCCCGCGTGGTCGCCGGACGGCCGCACGCTGGCGGTCGCGCTCTCGCGAACCGGCAACACGCAGATCTTCGCAGTCAACGCGGACGGCAGCGGCTTGCGGCGCCTTTCGCAGAGCGGCTCGATCGATACCGAACCGGCCTACTCGCCCGATGGGCAATGGATCTACTTCACGAGCGACCGAGGCGGCCAGCCGCAGATCTACCGGATGCCCGCGCAAGGCGAGCAAGCGGGCGCGGCGCAGCGCGTGACTTTTACGGGTAGTTACAACACAAGCCCGCGTGTGAGTCCGGACGGCAAGCAACTCGCGTATATTTCGCGCGTCGGCGGCGCATTCAAGCTCTACGTGCAGGATTTGCAAAGCGGCGTGGCAACGGCGCTTACCGATACGACACATGACGAATCGCCGAGCTTCGCGGCGAACGGTCAGTACATCCTTTACGCCACTCAGGTGAACGGCCGTGGCGTGCTGGCCGCAGTTTCGACGGACGGTCGGACGCGGCAAATCCTGTCCGTTCCGGGCGGCAGCGTACGCGAGCCGTCCTGGGGTCCGTTTATGCAATGACACACAAGGAGAGTAAGAAATGATGTCGAAACTTCGTATGGTGTTTGCAGCGTTGCTCGTGGGCGCGTTGGCAGCCTGCCATTCGGGTGTGAAGCTCAATGACAAGGGAGCCAATGGCACGGTCGGTCAACAGCCGAATCCGAACGCAGTGGCGCCCGTCACCGTCGACGAGCTCAACAATCCGAACAGCCCGCTCGCCAAACGTAGCGTGTACTTCGACTTCGACAGCTATTCGGTCAAGGACGAATATCAATCGCTGCTGCAGGCCCATGCGCAATACATGAAGAGCCACCCGGACCGCCACATTCTGATTCAAGGCAACACTGACGAGCGCGGCACGAGCGAATACAACCTCGCGCTGGGTCAAAAGCGTGCCGAAGCCGTGCGCAGCGCGCTGCGCACGCTCGGCGTGCCCGATTCGCAAATGGAAGCCGTGAGCCTGGGCAAGGAAAAGCCCTTGGCTAGCGGTCATGACGAGGCGTCGTGGGCGCAAAACCGCCGCGCGGACATCCTCTATCAATAACGGTAACAGGCGACGTATATGAAGCACCGTTTTTCCTGGCTGCGCGGCGTCGCAGCCGCCGGCATGACTGCCTCGGCGCTTGTCGCGCTGCCTGCTCACGCCGGCATATTCGACGACGACCAGGCTCGTCAGGCGATTCTCGACTTGCGCAGCAAGACCGATAATCTCTCGAGCCAGTTGTCGGCGGCCCAGCGGGCGCTCCTCGACCAGTCCAATCGCATCGATCAGCTCAATCAGCAGGTCGCGACGTTGCGCGGGCAAAACGAGGACATGGCCAACCAGCTGACCACCCTGCAAAAGCAGCAAAAGGATTACTACACCGATCTCGACGGTCGGCTCAAGAAGTTCGAGCCGCAGCAGCAGACTGTCGATGGTGTGCAGGGCACGGTGGAGCCGGGCGAAACGGATGCTTTCAACAAGGCGTCGCAAGAATTCCGGGCGGGCGACTTCAAGACGGCTGCGGCATCGTTTCGCGACTTCATCGCGAAGTACCCGCAAAGCCCCTATCAGCCGACGGCGCAGTACTGGCTCGGCAATGCGCTTTATGCGCAGCGGGACTACAAAGGTTCGACCGCGGTCTGGCAAAACATCGTCAAGAACTACCCGCAGCATCCGCGCGCGCCCGAGGCGTTGCTGGCAATCGCGAACAATCAGCTGGAACAAGGTCAGAAGGCGCAGGCCCGAAAGACGTTGCAGCAGATCGTGTCGCAGTATGCCGGCTCGGAAGTGGCGCAATCGGCGCAGACCAAGCTGGGGCAAATCAAGTAAGGAGACGGGTCGGGCGGTACGGCAAGACGGCGCGAGCCCAAGCTTGACGATCCGCCCTCCCCCCTCTATAATTTTTCGTCTTTCGGGTCGTTAGCTCAGCTGGTAGAGCAGCGGACTTTTAATCCGTTGGTCACTGGTTCGAATCCAGTACGGCCTACCAAAAGATTCAAGGGCTTAGCTTCGGCTAAGCCCTTTTTCTTGCTCCGCAATTCGGCCGAACAACCACACCATCGACCACAAGAGCGCAGCTAGCGCCCCTCTGAAAGTCTACGGCAGTTTTAGCGCAAGAAGAGCCGCGACCAACTCATGCACCTGCGTACAAGGATTCTTCTCGCCGGTCGCTTCGGCGTCAGCAAAAGCTTTTGCGGCATGCTCCAATGCCTTCGCTTGCCTAGGCCGCAAAACGGCATATATGTCGTCCTGAACCTTGTTATAGGTCCGGTCGTGCTTGCGCCTAATCTCAGACCCGACCGCATCGCAGCTTGAACGGCCCCGTGTCGGATAGTACGGGCTGCGCCTATATTGGTAGTGCAACAGAATCCAATATTCAAAGCATGGCCACGACACTACGAGTTCGATAGGCACCCCCTGCTCCCGTAACGCCTTTACTCGCGTTTCAGCTGCCTTGAAAGTTGCGTGCCCATCTCTGTCGATAACACAAAAGACCCGGTCAAACCGATCAAGCTTTTCCTCCTCGTACACAGAGTAAGCGTATTCCGCGACCGACAAGGGATCGGAACCGCATTCCTCACCGCACACCTTGACGTGCGTCGTAGGCAACCGCTCAACGTTGCGCATGCCGATAAAATAGTTTGGTTCTGTAACCTGGCCCTCGCAAACTATCAGGTATCGCGGCTTTTGAGGCTTCTCTCGCTTCTGCCGTGCCAGCGACGATACTCGTTGAGCTTTGCGTTTATGGAACAGATCGTCACTGCCCATGGAGTTCGAGATCCTTTAAGAATGGTATTGCCCCGTACCGACCGCTGAGATAGCCCTTTTCGACCGCCTCTTGCTCCCTGACGCTAAAGTCGGCAAGAGAATAAAGCTTGGTTGCCTTCGTAGGCCCCTTATCCACGAACCAAATCTGGTCTCGTCGCAAAATGCGTTGACTCAAGATACTTGTGTCGTGAGTAGTGAAGATAAGTTGCGCCTTCGAATTCGCACGGTTGAGGACGCGTACCAATTGATGAACAATCAGCGGATGGAGACTGGTATCGAGTTCGTCAACGAACAGCACTCTATCGTTGTCCAGCACGTCGAGCCACGGCCCGGCGAATGCGTACAATCCACGTGTACCGTGCGATTCAAGATCCTCGTCGAATCCCACTAGCTCCCCGGATTCAGCATCTCTATGCAGGAATGTGACGTCGTGAAATGTCCGGTCCTTCATCTGCTTGACGACGTCATCTCGAAGAGCCGGCGACATATCACTCGGTAAAAATTCTGCACTGAACGTCCGAGTCGCCACAGTCAAGTCTTCGATATTTAAATCTGCCAAGTTCAAAAATGACACAACTCGCTTACGCTTCTCAGCATCTTCCAAACAAACCCGGCTCGTGTAAGCCGCGGTGGCGAATACCTCAGTCCTTCCCAGCGTGGCGACACGCGTCTGGAACCAATCGAAGACAGGTTTCAGCTGTTCGTTATTCAACAGTACTGCGGTCGACAAAAACAGCGCGTTCGCGCGAGTCTGAGCCTTCCAGTCAGTCCGTTTGCGTCCTCCAGCGAATGCTGGACTGAACTTGTACGCGTACGTTTCCGACGAAGCGTCATATACCCTGTGATACCACTTTTGCATATGGCCGTTCGGGTAAGCAAAAAGCCACTCCTCCACGATCCGATTCCCGGTAGCCGCAAAACCGAACTGATACCGAACTCCACCTTCAACGATGGCAATCTCAAACTCGCTTGGTTGATCACGGGTCGTAGCACTCAAGCGGAACGGCTCCACGTCCAGCTTCTCATTCGCTTGCATGTCTTTCGCAGAACCAATGACGAGGTTTTCCACGAAATTCATCGCCTGCACCAACGTTGTTTTGCCGGCAGCGTTAGGCCCATAAATAACCGCTGCGCGCAACAATCGGGGGAAATCGCCTCCCAACCCCGAATCAAAAGTATTGCTGTCCTCTAAATCTTTGAAATACCGCGACGCCGTCATGCTGAGCGTCTGACGTTCGCGGATCGAACGATAGTTCTCAACGCTGAACTGGATAAGCACCTTGGAGTCCCCCAAAAACATCGAATTCTTGAGCGATTCTCGCGAATTTTCCGCAAATTCGCAACAAAAAAAGATATTTTTCTTGATTTTTCCCGGCAGGTCCGCCGCACCAAGCCTCGTCGTGGGCGCAAAACGCGCACGACCGCGTTTTAGCGAGGCGGATCTACCTTGCCCCTACGGTCGCGGATATAGGTCGCTGCTAGTCTGCCGCCCCCTGTTCTTGTTGCTTACCCGCGTACCGAATGTCGAGTCTCAGCACTGGGAAGCCATCAAAGGCGCACCAAACCACCTTCCGCTCACTTGAGCCACTCAAATCCGACTCGCACCCGGTCGTATGGGAAAACGAGGCAGCCGTGTGAATCCACGTCAACCACACCCCGTTCCACAAGCACCTTAACGTCAGCGCAAACTTCATCCAGCGGTCGACCAACGGATTCGTGCACCTCGACCACATATCGCGGCCCTCGCCCGGCGAGCGCCATCACTATGTGAACCGCCCCGGATTTTGTGGAGGCTCCAACTCTTGAGAGAATGGAGCCATGAACAAGAAGGTAACCAAGTTTTCCCCGGAAGTCCGAGAGCGCGCAGTGCGTCTGGTGCGCGAGCTGCGTAGCGAGCATCCGTCGATGTGGGCGGTGGTCGAATCGATTGCGCCGATGATCGGCTGCACACCGCAGACACTGACCGCGAGCGATTCGCCACACCACCGAGCCTCCCCATACGAGCGCAACCGCGATAACGAAGCTGGCAACCAACAAAACGCCAGCGACCACATCCTCATGGCCCTCGACTCCCACCGCGCCGAACATGCGAAACAGCGGATCGAGTACGGCGTAGCCGCGTTCACTGTATAGCCACCCGGGGATGGCATCGATTCGCGTCAGAACGAGAAACACCGGTACCGTTAGCACGACGGCCAGCAGCGCACTCAGCAAGCGTCTCATCGCACCTCCATCGTTTGATTCCATAATCACTCCGCCCGCGAATCCTACGCTACCACCCACGCACGATCTCGCGCACAACCACTCCCAATAGCCCGCGGCGGCTGACACCGGGTTCCCCGCACCTCGCACGAGGATCCGGCGGATCGCCGAAAAGCCCGCTCAGCGCATCCTGCGTGATGCGCGTCGCAATGGCCTCCTTCCACAGTGCAAGATCGTGATTGACGCCAAGATTGAGCCTATCCGTCACGCCATCGTAGTGCGATTGAATATGCACGTTCGCGCTTCGATGAACGGTGTGCCGATCCGACTGGGGGGCCGCCCAGTCCGGATGCTCCATGAAAAACGGTAGCGATTGAATCGGATCCAGTTCGCGTGTGAACTGCAATAACGTAAAGCCCAGCGCCCCCTTGTCGAAGCGTTCGTCCTCCAGGATGCGACGATACGCCTGCGCTGTCCCCTTCACGCCAAGACGAGGCGGATTGAACGAGTAGACACTCACGCGCCCCCGGGTTCCCCTGTCGCGCAGAAACGTCGCGATATCGAAGCCCGCCAGGGCGGCAACCACCCCGCCGAGACTGTGCCCGACGACTGACAGCGATAGGATTTTGCCTTCGCGGTTAGCGGCGTCCGCATACTTGGCCAGAATGCCGGCGAGCCGCTCTCCCCCGCGAAGCTTTGTCGCTTCGTCACACCAGCGTTCCTGCCAACCCGCCCCGACGTGCCCCAACGGAGGCAGGCTTTCGTGCAGCGGATTGCCATGTAGCTCAGGGATCTGCCCTTTGAGATCGCACAATAGGTCGGCGCTATCTGTCATCCGTGTCCCCGAGAAGCCGAGCACGAGCGCCGCTGTGTGTTCGGCCGGCGCTGCCTCCCAGAGTTTGAGGGCGGGCGTGCATCGATCGGCGCATAAGTTCAGCTGACCGATCGGCGCAATACGCTGAAAATTTTCTGTATAGGCCTCGCCCGCAAGCGCCCGCATACACTCGAGCAACGCGCGCCGCCCGCCGTCGAGCGAGGCGGGAGACAGGCCATCCGGCCGCTCGATGTGTTCGATGAGTTCGACCAGATCGATCTGCGCGGCATCGATCGTCTTGCCGGCGACGGGGCTTGGGTCGATTCCTCCGGCGCCGGCGTCCGGCGACCGGGAAGCATCGAAGAACGCACGAATTGCCTCGAGCGATCTTTCTCTTCGCGAATAACCCGATGGAGCCGATGAAGCCGATGGAACCGCCCCATCTCGCGCAGGCGCGTGCGCACCGCCCTGCTCACTCACGCAGGACCGCATGACCCAGCTTCTCGCCGGCAACGACGAACCCATCCGGAATTGTCCCACCCGCGACAGGTGCATCTTCTTATGCGGAAGTTGCACAACAACGTCGCCGGAGCCAGGCATGATCGAGACTGCGGCCACGCAGCCTTGTGTGATCCTCATATGATGGCTTGCATAAGCGGCGGGCGCGCCCCGGGGTACGGCCCGGCAGCGCGCCGGTGCTCATTGCTCAGCGAATGGATCCGGGTATCGGGCCGGATCCCACTGGTGCGCCGCGAATGCGATTTCCGGTTGGTTCAAGTTGGGAACATATTCACCCTCGCGTTCGGGACTGGACGCCACCTGGCTCGGGTCGCCGGTCGGCGTCCACGTCGGCTTGTAAAGGCCCAGCGCCGATTTGACGCTCCTCTCGGCAGCCGCGCTCATCCGGCCGGACAGCGAACCGGGCTTGAATCTGCGGCTAGACGACAACGAATCGCTCCGCAGGGACGACGACGTCGATCCCGCCTCCGATTGCTGACTCCGTCGACGCTGCTGCATCGCCTGCCACTCGGCGTACACGCTGCCGCCCCCAGCAGTCGTGCGGCTACCCTGGCTCACATCGTCGCGATGCGTGCCGAGGCCGAGGCTCTCGTCCGGTGCACGTCGGCTCGACTGCGAAACCCTCTCGCTGCGGGTGCTGAGCACCGACGCCGTCGATGACGAAGAGCGAACGGTGGCTGCACGCTGCGAGGAAGCCGTGGAGTTCACCGACGCCCGGCTTCGATTGCTGTCGTTCGACGAGGAAGACCCGCGCGACTTCAACGACAACTTGTCCAACATTTGCGAAATCCCGCTGCGCTTCGACTTCGACGACGACGCTTTACTCTTCGAGACAGACGGTGCACTCGAGGATGCTCCGCTCCATTCGCTGCCACCGCCTCGATTGACTCGACTCATTCTGCTTCACTCCATTAGTTAGTGGTGCTTATTAAATATTCGATGGAAAGCACCAGACTCCATCGTGCATATTCAAATCAATCGGTAATTTCCGCCGTTCGAACGGACGCACGTGGAGGGCTACAGGCCATGCCAGGCCGCATTCCCCGAACCGTTTTGCAATTGCGCAAGTGCGGACGCGAGCATCGGCTGCGGCAAGCTATTCAGATAGTCCGCGAGCGCACTCGCTTGCTGCGGTGGCAGTTGCGCCCATTCCGCACGAAGTGCCGCGAGCACGTCCGGCCGCGACACAGCCGCAGCCGCAGCCGGAGCAGGAGCCGCAGGCGCCAGCGCCGGCAAGGGTCCAATAGGACCGCCGAGGGGCCGCTGCAGACTGAAGAGGTTGGCGCTCGCCGCTTCCCAGGGATCCCGCTCCGGCACCGGCTCGGGCTCCGGCGGCAACACCGCCGGCCCGTGACGGTTGGCATAGAGATCGGCGAGTGGCTCGACCCAGGCATCGAGGCGGCGCGCGCCCCAGTCCGACGCTACGGCATCATCGGCATCGTCGGGCTGCCCCACGCGCTCGATTCCTTCGATTTCACCCGGCTCGGCGTTATCGCGCACGAAGCTGTGGATCGAAGCGTCGCTTACCGTCGACTCGTCGCCCTCGAGCATCGGACGGGGAAGCGGCCGCTGCCGCGCCGCGAACCGGGGCCCCTCCGGCTCGACGCCGCGCCGGGACAGCATGCGGCCTTCTCTCAGCAAACCCTGCAGAATGCGCGTTTCCCGGATCGTCACCTTCACGTTTGCCGCCTCGTTCTCCAGGCGATCCTCACGCCGGCCTCCGAAGAGGCGCTTGCGCTGGCGGAAGCTGCCGAACGCTATGGGCAGCGTCTCCATCGGATTGCCGGAGACGTCCAACTTCAGTTTCCCAGCGGGCTCTGCGCAGTTGGCGGGAAGCTGCTGAAGCTTATTGTCCGAGAGGTCCACATCCTCGAGCAGGCTAAACAGCCGTTGCCAAGTGCCCGGGATATCCCACAGCTGGTTTTCCGCGAGATCGAGTTTTCGCAGGTTCTTGAGCGTGCCCATTTGCGCCGGAAGCAGCTTCAACTTATTGGAGCGGGCCGAAAACGTCTTTAGGCTCGTGAGTCGATCGAACTTGGAAGGCAGCGATTCCAGCTCGTTCGAATCGACGTTCAAGTACTGCAACGATGTGAGCCTGCCAATATCGCTCGGCAGCTCGGTCATCTGGTTGTCCCGTGCGTCGAGCGTGTGCAGGCCCACGAGACGACAAACGGCCGCCGGAAGATGGTCCAGCTTGTTTTTGCCGATGTAGAGCGTTCGCAGGCGGCCGAACTGCCGCAGCTTCGCCGGAATCCGGCCCAGAGCGAGCCCGCTCAGGTCGAGCTTGCTCGATCGCTCCAGCTCGGCATATTCCATCCGCTGCGCAGCCTGAGCGCGGTGTCCGTCGGGGCCGTCGCGCTCGAGCCAGCGTTCGAAATCCTGTTTGACCAGCTCGTCGAACGGGATGTCCTTGGCTGCTGCCGCGGCGCTCGGCTCGGGAGCGTCAGCACCACCGGCGCGTTTGGAAGCGACCTTTTCTTGCGGCGGCTTTTCAGCGTCGCGAATACGCAGATCCCGAAGTGCCTGCAATTCGCCGCCCGCTGGCGCGAACCGCGGCCTCCTGCCCTCGTCGGCAACCCTCGGCGCACCGCCACTCGCCTGCCCGGCTTTGCCGTCGGTGCCCAGAAGACGCGCGTAGGCCCTTGCGAATTCTTGGGAATTGAATGGGTCGACGTGCTTTAAAGGATCCATGCGATAGTCCTGCGTTGCGAGAATGGGGTCCGCTCTCATTGCCCAAATTCGTCGCAGCATGCGTCGCGCATGCCATGGACGTCAGGCTGCGGCGACATGCGCAGGACATCGGTCATGGCCATCCTTTCCCCGCGCTAGAGAGCACGGCTAACGGTGGTTTCGGTTGCGGCGAAAATGAGAAATGGCGTTCCTGTCAGGGAACGCATCCATATCATGCGTCGTGTGGACGCGACCGAACCCGCCGGAAAACGAAAAAACGGGGAAAAGGGTGAAACTGTCCAACCGCAGCCAACGCGACAGCCGTGCCATGGCACGCGCACCCACGCTATCATGGCGAGGTTTCTTCACTAAGCTGCCGCTGCGTCCGCGCCGACGAATCAATGAAAACCACGAGGGTTGGCCATCCGCTCTCCAGCGACGCGCTGGCATCGAAGCCGGCGCTCGAGCAAGGACAGCCGTCGATCCGCCGCAGGGGGCGCCCGGAAGGCTTCTTGAATGGCCTGCCTGGCACGCGTCCCGGCACCGCGCACACAGGTGAGCCTGCCGCAAGCCCGGTGCGGCGCGTCATTACGCTGGGCGGCCAGCGGCCCGCGGCAGGCTCCGTTCAAGCGCGCCATAGCCCCGGTCCCGGGAATGGGGAGCCTCTATCGCGCCCATCGGACGCCGAGCAGGGGGTCAGGCGCGGGCCAAGGCTCGGCCCGAAGCGGGATGGCGATAAAGAGGTGGCTTCGCTATCGGCCCGCGCGGCGATAGCGGATGGCGTCTCGGCCGCAGAGCAAAAAGCGAGCAGTCCGCTCGCGCCGACCCTGCGGCGGCGCATCGCAGCCGGCACTCAGCCTGCTGCGCAGATTGGAGCCGATACCCGCTCCAATGCTGCGGTCATCGCGCAGTACCAGGCCGGGAAAAAAGGAGCGGAGGAAGTCCTGAAGGTAACGGCCTCGCTGCTGAAAATGGGCGGCGACTTCGCCACCTCCACGAAGCTGCTCCAGGCTGTGAAAGATGCGGGCGTTCGCCCGAGCGTCGTGACGTACAACGCTGCGATGTCGGCATACGATAAGGCAGGCAGGCCCGACGAGGCACTGAAACTGTTCGCGGAGTTGAGCGATCTGGCAAAGCACGATCCGTCGATGCTGCCAACCGTCGTCACTTACAACACCGCCATTGCCGCATGCGCAAGCGCCGGCCAGCCCGACATGGCGCTCTCGCTGCTTGGCGAATTGAAAGACCTTGCACGCCGCGCGCCTTCGATGCGCCCGACCGTCATTACCTATACGTCGGCGATCTCCGCGTGCGGAAAAGCCAATCGGTTCGCCGAAGCGACGGCTTTGATGACCGAGTTGAAGCAACAGGCCATCGGCGATCCGACAATGCGCCCGAACCGCATCACGTATAACGTGGCGATTTCCGCCTGTGCGAAAGCCGGCCAAGCGCGCGATGCGCTGGAGTTGCTGGGCGAACTCAAGCGTTTATCGACGGGCGATCCATCGATGCGGCCGGATACGATCACGTACAACGCTGCGATTTCCGCGTGCGGCAAAGGTGGGCTACCCCGTGAAGCGCTGGCTTTGCTGGAGGAGCTTAAAGGCATCGGCGAACGCGATCCGTCGCGTGGCCCGACGCTCGTGACTTACAACACGGCCATTGCAGCGTGCGAAAACGCCGGCTGGGCCGATCGTGCGCTCGCATTGTTCGCCGAGCTCAAAGCACGGGGCCTCGCGCCCGATGTCGTGACCTATGGCGCGACCATCGCCGCGTGCGAAGCCGGTGGACGAGCGGATGAGGCGATTCGGCTCTTTCATGAATTGAAAGAGCTGGCCCGGCACGCGCCTTCGATGCGGCCTACGATCATGACGTACAGTTCGGCGATCGCCGCCTATGCCAAGGCACGGCGCGCGGGCGATGCCGTCGCGTTGCTCGATGAAATGGAAGAGCGCGCGCAGCGCGAACCCGCATTGCGGCCCACCACCGGGACCTACAGCGCCGTGATTGCCGCGCTGGCGGCAAGCGATCGGGTGGATGACGCGCTGGCGCTGTTCGACCGGTTAAAGATGCGCGCACAAAACGACGCTGCCATGCGCCCGGACCTCGCGATCTACAGCGCGACGATATCGGCGTGCGGAAAAGCGGGCCGCGTCGACGACGCACTGCGCCTGTTGAACGAAATCAAAGAGGCGGCCAAGCGCGATGCATCGCTGCGTCCCGACCTCGGCGTGTACAACGCAGCCATCATCGCATGCGGCAAGGCCGGCCGGCTCGATAGCGCCGGCACCCTGTTCGAGGAATTGGACGATCTCGCCAAGCAAGGCCTCGCACAGCATCCCGATCTCGTCAGCTACAGCGCGATGATTTCCGCATCGACGAGCGCGAACCGTCAGGCGATGGCTCGTGCCTTCATCGAGCGAGCCATCGCCGCAGCCGTGTTTCATCGTCATCTGGGATACGTTGCGTCGTCGAACACGATCGATTTCCACGCGCATCGTGTCTTCGTGAATTCCCCTCCCTCGGAACGGCCCAAAGGCATCTCGGCCGGGTTGGCCGTCTCGCTGCTCCGATATCACCTCGCGGCAGGACATTCGAATACGGCGACCCAATACATCGTGGGCCACCACGGCAGCGACGCGGTGAAAAGCGCGGTGCTCCAGGAACTGAACCGCGTCGTTCCAGGCGCCTATCGCATTGCGCCGACCAATCCCGGCCTCTTGGTGCCAATGCCGTCCGTGCAAGCCGAGTCGCGAGCAGAGAATCGGCGCGCGGTCGATGTCTCGTGACGCAGGCGCGCGCTGAGTCAACGCGGCCGTGAATGGCATCCCTCAGACGCGGGATGCCATTCACTTTCATTCACCGTTGATCTTTCGCATGAGTGCTTCGAGCATATCGAGCATACCCGGCTCTTCGGCTTGCGCCGACGCTTGGGACTCAGGCATCTGCGCGCTTGTCCATGCGTGTGTCGGCTGGCTTTGCAGACCGGCATAGAAGCCCGGCGCCGAGGTCTCCCCATAAAAGCCTGGCGTTGACGTTTCACCCTCGGCAACCTCGTCGTCGGACGCTTTCGGAGCGGCGACCCACTGCGGAGGCGCCCATTGATCGGCAGCGCCCTGCGAAGCACCCGGCCGGCTGTTGCGTGTGCGCACGAACGGTCGCGAACGTTGTGACCATGACAGCTCTGCGCTGGCCCAGGATGGCGGCGTCTCCCTTTCGTGTAAGCGCGAGGACGAGGGCCGAGGGCCCGGGGCCACAGGCGGTGTGACGGGCGGCGGCATGTTTTGCGTCGACGTCTCTGGCACCACTGACGGCGGTACATGTTGAGCCGTTTGCGCAGGCTCAGGCACCGGCGGCACCGAAGATGAAGTTGACGCAACGGGAGGTTCGGTGAACTGACGCGGCACTGGGAAGACGAACGATGGCCCCGTCTGTGCGGCGAACGGCGCATGCGTCGCTGCGCCGAACAGCGGTGCACCGCCCATTGCGGAAGTGGCGGCGGGCGGCACCGTCGCGCCTGCGGCTTGCACCCGCGCGCTCTGCATCTGCGCGAGCGTGACCTCCAACACATCGGGTGGGACGCTCTTCAAGTAAGTCAGGACCGCCATACGCTCGGTCTCGGGCAATGTCAGCAATGCTGCAGTCAGCTCGCTTCTCAGATCGGCAGTGGCGCCCGTGGGAATGTGTGGCTTATGCTGATCGAAGGCCGACTGGTGCAGGCCCGCATAATGAGGAATCGCACGCTCGTTGCGCGCGAACGGCGGTGGCGCCTCGAACCGGATATTCCCCCCGCCGGCCGCATTCAGAGGTTCCCGTGGTCGAAACCCGGTCCATTCATGTCGTACGCTCATGGGCTGCAGTTCTGGCGAGCGCGGGCGACCGAACGCTTGGCCGTCTTCGCCGTGCTGGCGGACATAATCGCCGAACGAGTCGTGCGTCGCGTGCGTATCGTGGGAACGGGGCGAATCGAGCGAATCGACGGAATGGAGCGATTCGTCGTCGCTCTGGCCGTCGAGCAGCGGCTCGGGCGCGTGCCTCGAGGCCGCCGCGCGGCGGAATATGCCGCGCCCTTGTCCGAGACGCCCCGCCAGCCCCTTGGGGAGTTCGGTACGAGCCGAATGCACAACGATATTGCCTGCGGCGTTCACGAGGAGGTCATTGCTGAGCGGTTTGTATTTGAAACTGCCGTAACTCTTCGGCAGATCGGCGATCGGGTTGTTCGACAGATTCAGCTCGAGCCCCTTCGAACGGACACTGCTCCATTCTCCGGCGTTTTCATCCCCCTCCGATGCGGGCAGCGCCCGCAGCTCGTTGTCCGAGACATCGAGACGCCGTAACCGCTTCAACAGCTCGCTCCACTCGGGCGGCAGCTGCCATATCTGGTTACTCTTGAGATTGACGGTTCGTAGCTGCATCAGCGTAGCCATCGATTTCGGTACCCCTGACAACTTGTTGGCCTCCGCCGAAATGTGCCTGAGCTGCGTGGCGTTCCTCAATTCGTCCGGGAGCCTTTCCAGTTTGTTGTGATCCACCATGAGACGGATGAGATTCACCAGATTGCCTATCGATGCGGGCAGTTTGCTCAACTGGTTATGGCTCAGATCGAGTTCTTGCAGGCGCCCGAGTGCACCGATTTGCGTAGGGAGCACAGTGAGTGAAAGGTGCGGCAGCATCAGTACCTCTTTGCCTTCGGCCGCGGCTTTTTTGATACTGACGGCCGCTTTAGCGCGCTGTTCGTCACCCGCCGCGTCTTCCGCCACCCAACCGCCGAGCCCTTTCGTGAAGCCGAGACGCGCGCGAGGGCTCAATGCGTCGAGTGGGCCGCTGTCACGCCGTTGCGATCGCGAAGTGCCGGCGCCGCTTGCATCCCCCCCCGCCCCCGCGCGGTCGCGTTGGCGTGGCAGGCTCGGCAAGCGGTCGCACATGTCCGCGCCGCACAGGAAGGGGAGTTTGATGTTCTTCATTGCTTGTTTCCGTGAGAGATGTGCGGTTCAAAAGCCATGCGCCGAGATCCATGACGCTTTCGCTGCGCTCGTGTGCTCCTGCAGGAATTTCTGCCAGAACTCCAATCCGTTCACATGGGTTTCGACCTCAGCGCCGTCGTCCGCCTCTTCGCGTTCGCGCACTTCCCTCATGATCTCGGCTCGGAAAAAGTCGTACTGGTCAGGAGGTACGATGCTCGCGAACGTGCTCCGAAAATCGGGATCCCGGTCCAACTCGTCGCGCATATCGTCAAAGCCGAGAATCTGCAACTCCGAAGGACGACAGACCAGCGCCTCGAACAACATCGCGATCGCCAATGGATCTTCGGAAAGCTTGAGGCCGCCTCGGCTCTTCTCATTCTTTTCCTTGTTCTCCTCCGCAACGTCGCCCGCCAGTTCACAGATGACGCGCTGACGAAACATCATTCGACCCAGTGTCCACAGGTCCCGCTTGGGATCGCCTTTCCTGGCTTCTTGCACACGTTGCTCGAGTTGCGCATCTTGTAGATAGATGCGCGTCTTGTGCACTTCGGCGATGGCGTCGTACTTCGCCTTTTGAAGACGCCGGATGGCTCGCATATCGATGTTGCGCTGCGCCGCGTCCGTGTATGACGGCGTCGAGTAGTCGAATAGCGTCTGGCGAATGGGCGCCGTATGCAGCGGTGCGGCGTGAACCATCGGCCGCGGCTGTCCGCCTTGCGACAGCCCCAGTCGTTGCAATAGCTCGACGAGTGCAGGATCCCCGGCGCCCTGGAGCGGCATTGCCTGCCCGTAAAGCGGCGGCTGTGCCATGTACGGCTGAGCCAACGGCACTTGCGTCGCATGGGGTCGCGGGGCGTGGAGCCCCATCGGCTGCGGCTGCGGGTATCCGTGCGGCATGCCCGGCGGCACCGGGTTCGGTACCGGTACATTACCGCCGGCTGCCGCGCCGTTCGCGGCGAGCGAGCGCAACAGCTCGTTGAGCACGCCCTGACCGTTGCCGCCCGCCATGTTTTGCGCGGCCAGCACCTCGGGCATTACCCGCGCCGTCGCCGGGATCGGACGTTCCTCGAAGTCATCGGCCCGGGAATCGATGCCGTCGTCATCGTCGTGATAGGAGGATTCTTGGACAGACGCCTTCATGCCGCGGCTGGGCGGCTGATAAAGCTCCCGATACTGCACCGGCGGAACGGTCTGGAGCCGCGTCAGGCGGCCATCCTTCGGCAGCTCTACCGGTAGCGGCGTATTTGCGATCCGAATTTCGAGCTTCGACCAACTGGGCGCCTCGTTCGCGAACTTCTTGATCGTCAATTCGCTGGTGGACGCGTATTTGAATCCGCCAAACGCCTCCGGCAGGAACGTCAGCGGGTTGCCCGATACGTCGAATTCCTTCAGGTTCGGCAACTTGCCGATCGATTCCGGAATCGCCCGCCGAGTCGTCCCGGCCGTTGGGCCGATCCTATCGGCCAACGCGTTGTCGTTCACACGTAGCTTGTTGAGGTTGGTGAGCGCGCCAATCTCCTTAGGCAATCTCTCAAAATGGTTGCGCGAAAGATCGAGTTCCTCGAGGTTCGAACAGGCCTTGATCTCGGTCGGCAGCTTCTTCAGCAGGTTTCCGCTGAGCGACAGTTTCGTGAGTTTGGTAAGGTTGCCGATCGTTGTCGGCACAACTTTGAGCGCGTTATCCCCTGCCCTGAGGGTCGTGAGCGCGGTCAAATCGCCGATGGATTCTGGCAGCGTGGGCAGGCCGTTGCGAGAAATGTCCAGCTTGCGCAACCCGGTCATCGCACCGATCCCCGGCGTGAGCGTGCCCAATTGGTTCTTCGAAATGTCCAGAAACTGGAGCTTCCTGAACGTCAGTATCCGGCGCGGGACGTCGTTCAGGTTATTGCCCCGCATCTTGATCTGGACCGAGCCGTCGGCATGCGCCAATAGATTGTCCGGTATGTCGGTCAACCCCAGGTTCTCCAGATCGACCTTGCCGCCGCGCTTGGCGTCCGCCAGCCGGTCGGCTGCGATCGTCCGGCATTCGTTGGTCTGCCTGCGATTGTCGTTGATCCATTTCAACGTTTCCGGTTCGTGCTCGCGCTTGCGGCTCGCTCCGGATGTCGTCGGTTCGTCGTTCGATGACGATCCGGCAAACCCGGTCGGCATCGGAATGCCCGATACGATTTTTCTGAACATGGTTTTCTCTCGTCGAATGGCTTGATGTGTGCGGCACGGCGCCCGGTTCGCTTCGGCACGTCGCCGTATCAGCGCCGTCCTCGATAGCGATCGTCCAGCACGGCCCATTGGTCGGCCGCGATCTCAGGTCCGGTCGATGGACCGCGTGCAACGGATGCCTCGCGTCGAAGGCGCGCGATGACCTCGGAATCGGTCGAACGGAACGACCCGGACGAGACGGACGGCAGCGCATTTTCACGCTCGCGCCGGGCAGCCAGAACCTCCTGCCGGCGATCCTGATAAGCCATTTCGCTCTCCAGCCGCGACGCGACGTCGTAGGCTCTTTCGGCGACCACCTGCGGCCGCCGCCTATTGGCTTCGCCCAGTCTGCGCAACGAGCCCTCGAATCGCTCCGCGAGTCTGCGCTCCATGAGCGTCCGGGAAAGCGAACTTGCCCGGGAACCCGACCGAGTGGAGCGCGTCGGGCGGGGCCACGGCGCGCTCGCTGTGCCCGATGCGGTCGATGTCGTCTCCGCGACTGGAGTAGGCTCGGCATGCGACGAGGATCGCCGCGAGATGCTGGAGCGCGTTTCGCGGGATGAGATGGACGCGGCCTCCAGCCGCGCAACGAGGTCGTCGGCGAGGCGTGCCCGCTGAAACGCGCGCCACCTGTTTCCGGAGGTGGAGGACGATCCGGACGTTGAAGCGGATTGGTTGCTGCCGGCGGAATTGCCGTCGGATCCCCCGACAGAACGGCGAGTCGTCTCTTTCGAGCGCGACGTGCGCGTCGTCTTTTCCGATCGCTTGGAGCCGGTTGACGGGGTTTGGGAAAACTGAGACCTCACGCTATGGTAGGTCGACGCCGACGATGTCGAAGCCGCGGGCTCCTCCTCCAGGGAGGGCATTCCCTCTTCGCGTTGAACCTCTTCGTATTCATCCTTATCCACCCCCCACACTGTGCTGCCATCGTCCCGGTATGTCGCCGTTCGATCCGATTGCAATGACGCATAGGTCTGCGCGTCGTCCGCAAACAGGTAATCGAAGATCGGGTTTTCGTCTCGGCCTCTCTCGGGCGACGGATCTCGCTCGGCGCGGGATCGCCGTGACCATTGAAAAAACGAGAGTGGCCCACTCGATTCATTTCCGGCGCTCCTCGTACTGCTTGTCGTGGAACTCGAACCTCGATCGCTTTGGCTCCAGTTTTCCGCGTCGAAGTGCGCATAAGCGCTATTGCCATCGATTCTGCTCGTCATTGCTTTTCCTTGATTAAAACGGTTGAATTCCGCCACTCACCGCAAACGCGCGATCATCGGCCGCGCGGCCAGTGAGCGAATGTCAGCGGCGCATGCTCGATCGTATCGGCGACTGAGGCCGCGTCCTGTACCTCAGGATTCAAACGGTCGTGTTCCGCGGCCAACGAATCGACATCGCGCACGAATCGATCGCGCGCTTCGCCGTCGGTACGCAAGAAGCGTGAGATCTGGGGCCAACGCATCGCGTTGAGCTCGGAAACCATATCGGAAGAGCGCTGCGATACTGCCTCGTAGCGGCTCAACGTCTCTTGAGGCAGATAGCGCCCCATATTGCTGCTGCGCATGGAACGCGTGCTTTGCGCGATATCGTGAACTCGCATCAGCGCGTCCGCGGCCTGCTGCCCGGTACTGGTGCGGCCTCCCGAGCTCGCCAGCGACGGGGGCCGGCCCGTTCCACTTACGTCATCCCGATGCGTGCCCAGGCCGAGGCTCGAGGGGTTGCTCGTCGCACTCGCGTAACTGGACGCGTTGGATCGGGCGCTCGCTTGGCTCGATGCATTCGATCTGGCGCTGACGTAGCTCCGGTGACTGAGTGCCGACGCGGTCGTTTCGGAAGACCGGCGCGTCGACGAGCGGGTGGACGGTGGCGGGTTGGGCGTCACCGCCCAACTGCTGTTGCTTCTGTTGCTTCGGTTACTTCTGTTCGATGCGTTCGACCCTTGTGAGAAAGTGTCCAAGACATCGGATATCCCGCTGCTCCGGCTGCTCGTCGATCGCGCCACACTGCGCGAGACGGATGACGCCTCCGATTGGCTGGAAGACGTCCAACCCGATTCAGAGATGCCGTTTCTGTTGATGCGGCTCACTCTTCGTTAACTCCATTAGTTAGTAGTACTAAATCTATCCTCAACGGCGAACGCAAGGCTCGCGGCGGATGTGAGTTCAGGAAGGCGCTTCGAATTGAACCAGTCGGGCAAGCGAGCGGGCGAACGATGCGGGCAGGTTCGCGCAGCCGGTAGCCTTACGGCCCGTGCGCATTGAGTGGGGGATGCGAGGGTACGCCGCTGTGAACGTTACGACGTCGAAAATGCCGAGTTGCTTCGAAAGATCCATGCGATAAGCCTGCGTTGGAGAATGTCGTCCGCTCACATTGCCCATATTCGTCGCAGCATGCGTCACGCATGCCATGGACGTCAG
>Ga0207647_10000581_pt1 | contig 28436 bp, 22 predicted proteins | sample KBSCornC2_FD_184295 | JGI IMG/M metagenome (GOLD analysis project Ga0207647, IMG submission 184295) | Corn rhizosphere microbial communities from Kellogg Biological Station, Michigan, USA - C2 (SPAdes) (version 2) | ecosystem: Host-associated > Plants > Roots > Rhizosphere ... | reverse complement strand
CCATGCGGCAGCGCGCGGCTTGACCTGACGGCCAGTCAGGCGCTGCGCCACGCACTACCACCTGGCGGCCACTCAACGACAACGCGAGGCACCCGGAGATCATGAACAGGCTCTTAGGTCGGCACGGTCCGGTGATTATGCCTTGCCTGAAGATTGCCCGACGATGAACCGGAATCCGGCCCAAAAGATGCTCGCGCTGCACTGCACCACGCTGCTAGCATCAAGCCGCCGGCGGCACGGCCGCCTGTCGACCTCAACCTGCACAAGGACACCGGCGTTGGCCTCGATCACACCCAGTGCGCACCTGGCGGACGTGCGCTACGAAATCCGCGGCGCGCTGACCCGGCGCGCGCGCGAGCTGGAGGCTGCCGGCCTCGACATCATCAAGCTCAACATCGGCAACCCCGGCCGCTACGGCTTCGCGGCGCCGGCGCACCTGCGCGAGGCGATCGCCGGCCACCTGCACGAGAGCGAGGCCTACGGCCACGAACAAGGCCTGGAACTCGCCCGCGAGGCGATCGCCGCGCAGCAGCGCGCGCGTGGCGCCCAGGGAGCCGAGCCCGAGCGCATCTTCATCGGCAACGGCGTCAGCGAATTGATCGACCTGTCGCTGCGCGCACTGCTGCAGGCCGGCGACGAGGTGTTGCTGCCGAGCCCGGACTACCCGTTGTGGAGCGCCGCCACCATCCTCAACGGCGGCCAGCCGCGCTACTATCGCTGCCTCGCCCGCCACGGCCACCTGCCCGATCCGGACGAGATCGAGGCGCTGATCACGCCGCGCACCCGCGCCCTGGTGCTGATCAACCCGAACAACCCGACCGGCGCGGTCTATCCGCGCGCGCTGCTGGAACGGCTGGTGACGATCGCGGCAAGGCACCGTCTGCTGCTGCTGTCCGACGAGATCTACGACGAGATCCTGTACGACGGCGCCACCTTCCAGCCACTGGCCGAGGTGGCCGGCGAGTGGCCCTGCCTCAGCTTCGGCGGCCTGTCCAAGGTGCACCGCGCCTGCGGCTACCGGGTCGGCTGGATGAGCCTGTCCGGCGATGCCGCGCGCAGCGCGGCCTATCGCGACGCGTTGCAGCTGCTGGCCGCGCTGCGCCTGTGCGCGAACGTCACCGCGCAATGGGCGGTGCTGCCGGCGCTGCAGGATGCGCCGACGATCGGCACGCTGACCGCTCCCGGCGGGCGCCTGCACGAGGCGCGCCAGGTCGTGCTGGAAGGCGTCGCCGCCAGCGACTACCTGGAACTGGTGGCCCCGGACGGCGCGCTGTACGCGTTCCCGCAGGTGCGTGCCGACCGCCTCGCCAGCTTCGACGACGAGGCCTTCGCGCTGCGCCTGCTGGAGGAGGAATCGGTGCTGGTGGTGCCCGGCAGCAGCTTCAACGTGCCGCGCAGCCGCCACTTCCGGCTGACCCTGCTGCCGCCGCCCGCACAACTGCGCGAGGTGTTCGTGCGGACCGAGCGGGTGCTGGCGCGCATGGCGCGCGAGCAGTCGCCGTCCACGGCCGCGGTCGCCTGAACCTCGCCGTGCCGACCTATCTCGCTCTCGGCGACTCGTACACCATCGGCGAGGCAGTGGCCGCGCACGAGCGCTGGCCGGCCGTGCTGGTGCAGCGCCTGCGCCACGGCGGCATGCCGATCGACGAGCCGCAGATCGTTGCCGTCACCGGCTGGACCACCGACGAACTGGCGCAAGGCATGGATGCCGCGGCACTGCTGCCGCCCTACGGCCTGGTGACGCTGCAGATCGGCGTGAACAACCAGTACCGCGGCCGCCCGGCCGGCGACTACCGCGAACAGTTCGCCGGCCTGCTGGATCGCGCGATCGCGCTGGCCGGCGGGCGTGCCGCGCGCGTGGTGGTGGCGTCGATCCCCGACTGGGGCGTCACCCGCTTCGCCCGCGAACAGGGCCGCGACCGCGCACGCATCGCCGCCGAGCTGGACGTCTACAACGCGCTGGCCCGCGCTGAAACCGAACGCGGCGGCGCCCGCTTCGTCGACATCACCGGCACCTCGCGCCAGCATCCCGAGCTGCTCGCCGACGACGGCCTGCACCCTTCCGCGGCGCAGTACGCCTTGTGGGTGGAAGCGATCGAACCGGCGGTGCGCGCGGCACTTCGCTAACCGCAACCGCGCTGCAACCTCCCCGCCATCGCACGGTGACGTGGCGCTTTCACACTGGCGCCCCGGGCAACCACCGGGGATCGGCCATGACCAGCCTGCACTGCCGCAGCGCCTTCATCTCCGACGTGCATCTGGGCACGCCGGACTGCAAGGCCGCCTACCTGCTCGACTTCCTGCGCCAGCTGCGCTGCGAGAAGCTCTATCTGGTGGGCGACATCGTCGACCTGGAGGCGCTGTCCCGGCGCCACTGGTGGCATGCCGAACACAGCGCGGTGATCGCCGAGATACTGGAACTGGCGCGCCGTGGCGTCGACGTCGTCTACATCCCCGGCAACCACGACGCGCCCATGCGCGGCCTGCACGGGCAGAACTTCGGTGGCGTGCGGATCGCACTGGATGCGGTGCACGTTGGCGCCGATGGTCGCCGCTACCGGGTCAGCCACGGCGACGAGTTCGACCCCGAGCGGATCGGCCGCCGCTGGATGCAGCAGTTCGGCGAGGCGATGCATCGACTCATCTGCTGGGGCAACCGCCGGCTGCATGCGATGCGGCGACGGCTGCAGCTGCCGTATCTGCCGCTGTCGATCATCCTCAAGTCGCATGTCGGCAAGGCGCTGGCGTACATCCGCGCGTACGAACAACGCGTCGCCGCGGACGCGCGCGAACGCGGCTTCGACGGGCATATCTGCGGGCACATCCACTTCGGCCACGTGCGCGAGCTGGCCGGCGTGCTCTACCTCAACGACGGCGACTGGGTCGAGCATTGCACCGCGCTGGTCGAGGATCACACCGGTGCGATGGAACTGATCCACTGGAGCGAGCAGTCCACCGCGCTGGGCCGCGCCAGCCGCGAACTGGTCTGGCCCTCGCCCGCCGCGGTGCTGGCGCTGGCGCCGCTGGGCGCCCGCCGGCGCCACCTGGGCGAACTGCACCGGGCCGCCTGAGCGGGGGCAACCTTGAAGGCCGGCAAGTCCCCCGCATATCGGACGGCGTATCATTGAAGCCTTCTTTGCCGGAGTTCCCCATGTCTCTCGACGCCGCCACCCGCGAACGTATCGAAACCCTGCTCAAGGACCACCGCGTGGTGCTGTTCATGAAAGGCAACCGCCAGCAGCCGATGTGCGGCTTCTCGGCCGCGGCCACCAACACGCTCAATGAATTGCTGCCCGAGTACCACACGGTCAACGTGCTGGACGATCCGGAGATCCGCGAGGGCATCAAGGCCTACGGCGAATGGCCCACGATCCCGCAGCTGTACGTGGAAGGCGAACTGGTCGGCGGCGCCGACATCATCCGCCAGATGTACGGCAGCGGCGAACTGCACCAGCTGTTCGGCGTCGCCGCGCCGGACCGGACCCCGCCGGAAATCACCATCACCGACGCTGCCGCCGAGGCGATCCGCCAAGGCACCGCAAATGCGCAAGGCGTGGCACTGCACCTGGAGATCGGTCCCGACCACAGTGCCGGCTTCCAGCTGGCGCCGGCCGGTGAGCACGACATCGTGGCCCATGCGAACGGCCTCGAAGTGCACTTCGACCCGGCCAGCGCACAACGCGCCAAGGGCATCGTGATCGACTGGGTCTCCACCGTGCAGGGCGAGGGCCTGAGTCTGAAATTCCCGGGCGCCACCGAGATCAAGCCGCTCAGCGTGCAGCAGCTGAAGCAGCGACTGGCCGCCAACGACATCACCCTGATCGACGTGCGCCCCGCCGCCGGCCGCGCCCAGGCCGCACCGCTGGCGCAGGCGCGGGTGCTGGAAGAGGAAGGCTATGAGAGCCTGGCCAACCTGCCGAAGGACACCGCGCTGGCCTTCATCTGCCACCACGGCATGTCCAGCCGCGCCATGGCCGAACGCTTCGCCGCGCACGGTTTCAGCAACATCTACAACGTGGAAGGCGGCATGGACGCGTGGGCCAGCGAGGTGGATTCCGACGTGCCGCGCTACTGATCACAACCCGACGGGGCGGGCACCCTGCCCGGGTCCGTCACGGCGGTGAAACCGGCACCTCGCAGGCGCGGTTGAAATCGCCGATGGCTTCGACCAAATCAGTCACAGCCAGGCGCTCCACTTCGCTCAGGTCCGGATTCCAGCTGTCGAGGATCAGCACCACGCGGGTTTCGTCGCTGCGGTTCCACGCTTCGTGCTCGAAGGTGTCGTCGAACGTCACACAGCGGCCTTCCCGCCATTGATGCAGCTCGCCGCCGACCCGCAAGGCGCAGTTGGGCGGCACAATCAATGGCAGGTGTGTGACCAACCGGGTGTTGGTGACACCGGTGTGCGGCAGGATGTGCGTGCCTGGCCGCAATACCGAGAACAGCGTTTCCGGCGCATGGTCGCGGATGCGCACCAGCGGCAGCGCATCGAGCAACGCGGATGTGCGGGGACAGGCGGCGGCATGCGCGTCATAGCGCTCGCCGTGGCGGCAGAAGAAATACGCATCCCAGGCTGCGGCCTGCGTACCGGAAGCGCGCAACATGGTGCCGGCATCCTGCGCCGAACCGACCTGCAGGAACGCCTCGAGATCCTGCTCCTGCGCCAGCACGGCACGCAGCTCCCGTTCGATTTCGGCGCCATGCGCTTCGAGCTCCTCCAGCCGCGGGAAGCGCTCGCGCGGGTAGTACGGCTGGCTCGGCACGCCGGGGAAATAGAGGAATTTCGGCCGCTGCCGGGGATCGGGCGGAACCACCGGCTGCTCGTCCAGATAGCCGGCCAGACATTGCTCGACCCGGGCCAGCGCGGGGCGTCCATAGCGCCGCCGCAATGGCTCGATCGCGCCATCGAAGAGGCTGCGCCGGCCCGCATCGACATGGCGTATCGCATGCTTCACCGATTCGCGCAGCCCCGGCGCCGTCGTCGCGTCGCTGAGCCAGCGGCCCTGGGCCTGCGCCACGTTGATGGCGCCGAAGTACGCAACCAGCGCCTCGTGGGCCTGCCCCAACTGCTCGAGCACCACCCCCAGGCGCAAGCGGGCCACGAACATGCCGGGGGCCAGTTGGAGGCTGCGACGCAGGTTTTCGGCCGCAGCCGACAGTTCCCCACGCAACATCTGCGCCGCGCCCAGTTGATGCAGCGTCGCGGGATTGTCCGGCTGCGTGCGTCGCGCCGCATCCAACAGCTCGATGGCCCGGCTGGTGTTGCGACGGGCCAACTGGCGAGCGGCGAGAAACTGCAGCGCCTCGACATCGTCGGGCAACTGCTCGAGCAGTTGCTCGAAAACCCGCTCGGCCTGGATCAGGTCGCCCTGATGCAGGTGGTTCCTGGCCGTTTCGCGCTGAATGGCCGTGCCGTCATGGGACTGATGTTTCATCGCCGCATCCACCGTCGGACCAACCTGGAAGGCACCGCCCGGTACAAGCCGCCGAGGTGCGTATGCAACGAACATGATACGCGCCGGGTAACGTGATGGCCTCCCTCATCGGGGAGTGCGGCGGCGTGTTCGCCATAACGCGTGTCGACGGCATATGATCCCTACCGCCCGTTGCGAAGTGAGGCAGCGATGACGTCGCGTTTCCACGGTCTTGATCCCACTTCCGTGAAGCAGGTCCAGGCGGCTGCGCAGGCGCTCGACGCGGGCCGCGCAGATGTCGCGGAGCAGTCGCTGGCCGGCGCGCTGGCGTCGGCGCCCGGGCATCCCGAGGTATTGCGCCTGCAGGCCGGCATCCAGGGCATGCGGGGGCATCACCGCGAAGCCATCGCGGTGATGCGCCAGGCGTTGTCGCAACGCCCGCAGGACATGCTCTATCACAACACCCTGGGCACCCTGCTCGGCGCCGCCGGAGACTACGATGCGGCGGTGGCCACGCTGCGTCGCGCCTGCGAACTGCAACCTGGCATGGCCATCGCCTGGTACAACCTCGGCGTCATGCTGACTCGATGCGTGCGTAACGACGAGGCGACGGATGCCTTGCAGCATGCCGTTGCGCTGCAGCCCGATCACGTCGACGCCCGTGCATTGCTGGCCGACCTGCTGCGCACCGGCGGCCATACGGAACAGGCCGCCGACGCCTACCGCGGGCTGCTGGCGGAACAGCCCTGGGCCGGCATGGCCTGGTGGGGGCTGGCCGACCTCAAGTCCATCCGCTTCACCGACGACGACATCGAACGCATGCAGGCGGCGCTGCGACACCCCCGCGCCACCGAGGACGACCTGATCGCGACCGGCTTCGCGTTCGCCAAGGCGCTGGACGACCAAGGCCGTTTTGCCGAGTCGCTGGCCGCGCTGGCGCAGGCCAATGCCATCGCACGACGTCGGCAGCGCTGGAATGCCGCCGCATTCTCGTCCGGCATCACGGCGGTCAACGCCGCATTCACGCCCGCGCCGGAGGCGGCACCGGAGACGCTGGGCCGGGAGGCGATCTTCATCGTCGGCCTGCCCCGCTCCGGCTCCACCCTGGTCGAGCAGATCCTCGCCTCACATCCGTCGGTGGCGGGCGCCGGCGAGCTGGCCGACGTGCCGCAGGTGCTGGCGGAGGAGTCCCGCCGCCGCGGCCGCCCCTTTCCGCAATGGGTCGCGGCGATGCAACCGGCGGATTGGGAACGGCTCGGCCGGCGCTACCTGGAGCGTACTGCGCACTGGCGACAGCAGCGCCCGATTTTCACCGACAAGCTGCCCAACAACTGGATTTACATCGGCGCCATCCGCGCCATGCTGCCTGGGGCGCACATCGTCTGCTGCCGCCGCGATCCGCTCGAAACCTGCTTTTCCTGCTATCGCCAACGGCTTGCCAACAACGAGTACACCCGCAGCTTCGACGATCTGGCCAGCTTCTGGCACGACTTCGATCGCAGCGTGCGCCACTGGAGTGGCCTGCATGCCTCCCGCGTCTACGAGCACCGTTACGAGGCCCTGCTCGCGGACGCCGAACAGCAGATCCGCCGGTTGCTGGGCTTCTGCGACCTGCCGTTCGATCCCGCCTGTCTTCGTTTCCACGAGACCCGCCGCGAAATTCGCTCGCCCAGCGCGACCCAGGTACGCCAGCCCCTGCGCCAGGACACCGCACGGACGGCGCATTACGGCGCCTTGCTCAACCCGCTGCGCGTAGCGCTTGGTATGCCTCCCGTTACATGATCGAGACACTACCAGTGGCGGGCTTTGCGCACGTGTCCGGCCACGGCCAGGATCGGCGCGTCTCCGGCTTACCTGTCACACACCGACAAGGGCGATCGCGCGATGGCTGAAATCCCGACACTGAAGGGCATCTCGCTGGCCCCCGATGGTGGCACTTCCCATCTGAGCGGATACGACCATTACAGAGCGCTCGGCCAGATGCCCACGGCGCGGCAGGCTCTGCTGGACTCGCTCGCTGGAAGCCCCGAACGCGCCTGGCTCGAATGCGCCCGCGCACTGGTACTTCGCCGCGACGTCGAGACGGCAACCGCGGTCCTGGCCGCCGCCATGGAGGCTTACCCCGGCTCGACCGAGGTGCGTTACGCGCTGGCCGGCAGCTTCCGGCAAAACGGCCAACCGAAGCAGGCCGAGGCACTGCTGCGCGAATTGCTGGCAAAGCACCCGGATCATGCCGCAGCCACCTTCCTGCTGGCACACGTATTCAAGGACGAAGGCCGGATGAGCGCCGCAGCAAGAGGGGTGCGCATGCTGTTCGACCGCGGGCGACAGGACCTGGGCACCCTGATCCAGGCGGTGGAACTGCTCGACGACTGCAACCGCAAGCAGGATGCCGCAGCGATCTGCGAGGCGGAGATCGCCGCCGGGTCCACCGATCCGCGAGTGCACGTGCACGCCGCGATGCTGCTTTCCCAGTTGGGGCGCTTCGAGCTCGCCCGGCAACGGCATATGTTCGCTCTGAGCCATAGCGAGCAGGCGCTCGACTGGAACATTCCGCTTGGTCTGGCCGGCCTGCAGCGCTACCAGGACGCCAGCCATCCCGACTTCGCGCTGTTTGGCAATTCCCTGCAACGATCGGATCTGAGCGAGAAGGCGCGCGCCTCGTTGCTGTTCGCGCTGGGCAAGGCGCACGACGACATCGCCGACTACGCACAGGCGGCAGGTTACCTGCGCCAGGCCAATGCCATCGCACACACGACCACGGCCTGGTCGCGCAAACGCTGGCGTCAGAGGATCGAGGCTCGCATCGCCGGCAAGCCGGCGTCGTTTCGGCTGACCCCGCCGGTCGACTGGACCCCGCTGTTCATCGTGGGCATGCCGCGCTCGGGCACCACCTTGCTGGCGGAGCTGCTGTCGCGCCATCCGGACGTCTGCAACCGGGGCGAGCTGACCTGGCTGCCGTCGCTCGCGCAGCAACTGGCGATGATCGACGAGAGCGACCGTGCAGCGTACGAGCGCGCCGCCTCGACGTACGCCGCACAACTGCGACAAGACGATTCCGAGGCGCACTGGTTCATCGACAAGCAGCCGCACAACTTCCTGCACGTGGAGCTGATCCTGACGCTGTTCCCCAACGCGAGAATCATCCACTGCCAGCGCAACGCGCGGGACAACGCGCTCTCGCTTTGGGCGACATCGTTCATTTCCGACGTGCAGGATTTTTCCTACGACTTCGCGGATATCGCCGCGGCCATCCGGGGTTGTCGTCGCTTGATGGCGCACTGGCAGGCCCGCTACCCGGAGTCGATCCGTACGGTGCGCTACGAACAGCTGAGCTCCGAGCCAGCGACCTGCATAGCCTCGCTCACGGCGTGGCTGGGCTTGTCCGGGCAGGACCTGCTCGGGGCGCGCAGCCAGACCAGCTCGATCAGCACTGCCAGTCTGTGGCAGGCGCGCCAGCCGATCTACACCCGCTCGGTGGAGCGCTGGCGAAACTACGCGCCCTATGTGCCGGAACTGCTGCGCCTGCCGGCAGACTGAGTGGCCGGCGTCGGTCAGTCTGGTTCACCCTCCGATCATCGCGGCGATTCGTGCGATTCGTGCGATTCGCGCCCGCGCGAAGCAACCTCTCGGTCGGCGGGCCGGTCCGAATAGCCCCAATGCCGCAGCATCGGTTCGAGCAGCGGCAGCACCGGCTCGATTTCGCCGCGATAGCGTCCCCAGCGGTTCAGCCCCTTCCGGTTCACCGGCTGAATGACCTGGCTGTAGCTGGGCGTGCCGATAAAACCCTTGCCGCGCGCATGGCGGTCGAAGGCGGTCATCGGCGACGCGTCCGCCAGGCCAAGGAAGTCGCCGATGCGTTGCACCTGCCTGGGCGTATCGGTGACCAACTCTTCGTAGCGCAGCACCATGACGTCGGGCTGGAACACGTCGACGTGATACAGCCAGTTTTGCATCGCCGACACGTAGGCCATGGCGAGGCGCTCCAGGCTGGAGCACGCCGTGGCCAGCACGCCGCGGAAATTCTGCATATAGCAACTCAGGATCACATCGCAGGGGTGGCGCAACGCCAGAATGAACTTTGCCTGCGGAAACAGCCGATGAATCAACGGCAGCGCCAGCATGTTCAGCGGGTTCTTGTCGACCAGGCGGGTGTCCCAGCGGCGGGGGATCGTCTCGCACACCATGCGCAGGTAGCGCTGGCGCAAGCCGTCGCAGTCGCGCTGTCCGAATTGTGGGATGTCTTCCGGTACGCGGATGTCGTAGTCGCCGAGGAACTCGGACAGGTTGTTGAAGAACGGGTTCTCGTCCATCGACTGCAGCGCGGGGTGCGCGTCCAGCATCTGCTCGAGCAGGGTCGTCCCCGAGCGCGGGAAGCCGACGATGAAGATCGGCGACTGCATGGCATCGGGGGCAACGGTCTGCTGCCAGCCGCGGTATTCCTCCTGGCTGATCCGGGGCACCGCCGCCGGCAGCACCGGCGCATCCACGGCGTAACGGCCCGGCAATACGGCCTTCAGCTCTTCGTCCTGCCTGGCATGTGCGGTGCACAGCGCCTGCATCGCAAGCCCCGTCTCACCCTGCTTGTCGTAGATTTCGGCGAGCATGAAGTAATGCGCGAAATCGCTTGGGTCCCTTGGCCCCAAGGTCTCCAGCATCGATCGCGCAGCGGCCAGATCCCCCTTGCGCAGCGCCAGCTTCGCCTGCAGGCGATTCGCCTCGGCGCACATGGGCTCAGCCGCCCCGGCGACTTGCGCAAGCATCGTCGCCAGCAGCGCCTCGGCGTCGGCGACCCGATTGACCCGCTCATAGGCACCGGCCAGGTAGATCGTCGCCTGCAGGTTTTGCGGCGAACGCCGCACCAGATCCTCCAGCAACTCCAGCGCTGCCTGGCCGTCGCCTTTCACCAGTTGCAGGCTTCCCAACTCCATCTGCAGCTCTGCATCCGTCATCGGCAGCCATGTTCGCCACGGCTTCAGCAGGAGGTCGGTTTCCTCGAAATTGAGGCAGGCGTTGCAAGCGCGGGCCGCGTTGATGCGTATCACCGGCGAGTCCTGGTCGAGCTCGTAGGCCCTCAGCAGCGTCTCGCGCGCGGCGACGAAGTCCTTGCGTCGGAACAGCAACAGGCCCAGGTTGAGCAGGGGGCCGGGATTGCGCGGATCCAGCCGGATCGCGGTCGCGTAAGCCTCCTCCGCTTCCTTTTCGGCGCCGGCCTCGCGCAAGGCGGTGGCATAGTTGCCCCAGTGCACGCTGCTCTCGGGGAGCAGCTCGGTCAGGCGCGCATAGACGTCCACTGCCTCGCCGATCTTCTGCTGGAACTGCAGGCTGATGGCGAGCAGCAGCAGCAGGCTTTCGTCCTGCGGCTGATCAGGCAGCTGTTCGCGGCAAAGCTGCTCCGCCGCGGCGTAGTCGCCAGCCGCGATCGATGCGGTGATAACTTCGACGGATAGTGTTGGCATGGCATCAAAAAGGGCCGCGCGATCGAATCGCGCGGCCCGACAAGATTACCCCCGGTGCAGGGAACGGTTCAGAACTTGACCGTTACGCGACCCCAGAAATAGCGGCCCACCAGATCGAAGTCGGTCGGGTCGGTGTTCGCATTCAAGGTGTTGTTCGCATAGAGAATGGGCGGTTGCTTGTCGAACAGGTTGTTGACACCGAAATCGACACGCGTATTCAACGGCTCGATGTTATAGCCAAGCGACACGTCGTTGTACACCGTTGCGCCATAGTCCTTGTACAAACCCTGCAGTTCCGGAATCTTCGTCGTGGTCGGATTGCCGTCGGCGTCCAGCAAAACACCATCGCCGAACGGATGGACGTCCTGCGATGGGCTGGGCGAACCCATCCGGAAGCCGTGGATGTAGCGTATCCGCCAGGAGGCGCTCCAGCCGCCGAGCTGCCAGTCGAGCGAGCCGTTGGCCCTCCAGCGCGGGAACAGACAGTTGCCGGCGGCCCCCGGACAGGCCGCTGCCTGCGCGGAGCCGAACGTCATGAAGTGGCCAGCATCGTGGTAGACCGTGTTCGCCGGCGTCCCCGGCGCCGTTTGCTGGTCGTATTTCTTCAGGTAGGTGCCGTCAACGCGAATGTTGAATTTGCCGATGGAGAAATCGGGCAGGCGGTAGTTGAATGAAAAATCTATGCCGCTGACGCTGGTGCTGCCCAGATTGCCGGTTGGCTCGACGAAATTGGACGCGGTCTGGCCCTGATTGGGTCCGCTGGCCACGCGATGGATGAACTGGCAATACACCGTCTGGCCCGCCGAACACAGGTCCAGCACGCTCTGCGCGCCGACCACGGTGATGATGTCGTTCAGGTACAGGTGCCAGAAGTCTACGCTGGCCGACACGCCGGGCAGCCACAGCGGGCTGTAGACCGCACCAAGATCAAAGGTCTTGCCCTGCTCCGGCTTGATCGGGAAACCCGAGTATTGCGAGCCGCCGGTGATCGTCGTGATCTGCAGTTGCTGCACAACGGCCTGGTTCACGAAGCTGCCGTCCGTTGGTACGTTCACGCAGGCCGGGTTGACCGGGTTGCCGGTATAACCGGTACAGGGATCCCTCGATAGCTTCGGCGCGTCGCTGCTGGGCGCGCCGAAAACCTCGAGGATATTCGGCGCACGGAATACCTCGGCCATCGTGCCGCGCAGCAGCAGGTCCTCGACCGGCCGCCACTCCACGGCAAACTTCTTGTTGTTGGTGTTGCCGAAGGTGCTGAACTTCGAGTAGCGATCGCCGATGGTGACGTTCAACGCACGCGCGAACGGCACATCCTTCAGGACCGGGACGAACAGTTCCGCATAGGCCTCCTTGACGTTGTAGCCGCCCTGCAGGCTGGCGCTGCACTGGCTGCCCAGCACGCAGGTGCCGGTGGCCGGGTCGATGTTGAGCAACGGATCGACCACGCTATGGCTGTATTCCTTGCGGTAGGCAAGGCCGCCGGCCACTTGCATCGTACCAGCAGGCAGATCGAACAAGCCGCCGTTCACGTCGGCATGGTAGACCTTCTCGATCCGCAGGGTGTTGCTGACCGCCGGCGAACCCGCGGCCTGCAGCGCCGCCACCGAAGCCGGCGAATCCAGCGCAAACGGGTTGAATGGAGTGCAACCGGAAATGGGGGCGCTTGGCGTGCCGCAGGTCACCTGGCCAGTGGCCGGATCCAGGAACGAGGGCCCCATGCCGTCGTTCAACGGCCCCAGGTTGGGCAGGCCGTAGGTGGTGGTGACCAGGCTGGTATGGCCGTAGTCAAAACCGGTATCCCACTGCCAGTCCTGATCGAACAAGCTGAAGTCACCCTTGAAGCCCGTGCTCACCTGGTCGATCGCGGTGCCATTGGAGGCCCGGCGGTTGCCAAGCGATTCGAGTCGCGCAGTAAAAGTGGAGTTGTTCGCATCGAACGGGATGCCGAACGGGTTGTAGTAGCTGTCCGCCGAAATGCTCGCGCCATAAGGCGTTCCGAACACCGACGGTGCCAACTGGAAGCTGGCCGTCGTCTTGTTATGATAGGCGTTCAAGTAGACTGAGGCATGCTCGCCCAGCTTGTAGGTCCCCATCAGAAAGGCGTTGGTGCGCTCCTGTGGGGTCAGCACCAGGTTGACGGTCGCGTAGTTGTATTTGTCGCTGTTCGCGCCCGAGTTCTGGTAGCAGTGGTAGTCGGTGAGCGCGTTCATGCCGCTCGCCCCGGGATTGCGTGCCAAGTAGCCTGACGTACAGCCAGCGTAGGCGGCTGCTATGGGCCCGCTGTCCGGGAGCTGGATATGCCCGTAGGGCGAGGAGGTCGAACCGCCGACGAAGGTGCTGATCGTCGGGGCATAGGTGGACGCAGCACGCGATACCGAGTTCTTGGAGAACTTGCGGGCGCTGGCGATAATCTGGTCCTGCTTGCTGTACTCGACGCCGGCGAGGATGCTGCCCTTGTCGGACGTCTGGCCGAACGTGAAGGTGTATCCACGCTGCTCACCGTCCTGATGATCGGACTCGCCGTAATTCACCGTGAACTGGGCGCCCTGATAATCCTTGCGCAGGATGAAGTTGACCACGCCGCCGATCGCATCGGAGCCGTATACCGCCGAAGCGCCGTCGGTCAGCACCTCGACCCGCTCGATCATGTTGCTTGGGATCGAGTTCACGTCACCGCTGATGACGCGATGTCCATCGACCAGGATCAGGGTGCGGTTCGGCCCCAACCCGCGCAGACCGATGCTGGAACTGCCGCTGCCACCGCTGTTGTTGACCTGTGGATTGATCTGGCCACCGGTCATTGCCGGCAACTGCTGCACCAGGTCGCCCAAGGTCAGCTTGCCCGTGGCCTGGATCGCTGCCCGGTCGATGGTCACCACCGGGTTGGACGTTTCCAGGTCCACGCGACGGATGTGCGAACCGGTGACGACAATGGTTTCCAGCGTCTTGGCTTGCTGGTCGGACTGTTGATTGCCCGGTGCGGCGTTCTGCGTACCCGCATCCTGCGCGAACACCGTCCCCGAGGCACCTGCCGCGATGACGCTCCACGAGAGCGCCAGACGAACGGCTCTGGATAACTTTCTCTCCCCGAACTTCATCGCGACGCCCTCCCGTTATTGAATGATCTCGCTGGACTGAGAAATCACTCCCAATCCACAGACAAACCGATCCTTCACCAACGACAACTGCGCTATTGCCACGCTCATGTATTACGCCTGAATCACAATAAGTCAATAAAATTTATACACGAAAATTTGTATTCCATTTAATCGCAAATTAAGTAATACACGGAATATTCACATTAAAAATGCATTGTCATCACGACACGTTTTTTGACGATATAATTACAACTTTTTTTGCATAGAACATGCCCAAAGGTGGAGTAAAATTGTAATTAACGTACTGTGAAACCAGCCAGATCTCATGGCATCACATTTTCATCACGTGTCGTCGGCCTCCCCATACTAAGGTCCTGGCACGCCATGACGGACCGGCCGAAAATCCTGGGGGTACGGGAGATGCGGGAAAACAGGCACGGCCACCCGGCCCGGGTTTATCGGGTGCAGGCTCCGATGACCAGGAAGTTCAATCCGGGCTGTTGTCGTCTTCGAAACGCAGGTGTTTCACGCTGCGTCCGTTGCGGCGCACCAATTTGAGGGCCTCGATGCCGATCTTGATGTGCGCCTCGACGAACTGCGAGGTGATGCTGCGGTCGCTCGCCTCGGTCTTCACCCCTTCCGGGATCATCGGCTGGTCGGACACCAGCAGCAGGGCGCCGCAGGGGATCCGGTTGGCGAAGCCGGCGGCGAAGATGGTCGCCGTCTCCATGTCCACCGCCATGCAGCGGGTGCGCCGCAGGTAATCCTTGAACGTGTCGTCGTGTTCCCACACGCGGCGGTTGGTGGTGTACACCGTACCGGTCCAGTAGTCGTGGCCGAGGTCGCGGATCATGGTGGAGACAGCGCGCTGCAACTGGAACGCCGGCAGCGCCGGCACCTCCGGCGGCAGGTAGTCGTTGCTGGTGCCTTCACCGCGGATCGCGGCGATCGGCAGCACCAGGTCGCCGAGCTGGTTCTTCTTCTTCACCCCGCCGCACTTGCCCAGGAACAGCGCAGCCTTCGGCGCGATCGCGCTGAGCAGGTCCATCACGGTGGCCGCGTTCGGGCTGCCCATGCCGAAGTTGATCAGGGTGATGCCGTCGGCGGTGGCATTCGGCATCGGCCGATCGCGGCCCTGCACTTCCACCCCGTGCCACTGCGCGAACAATTCCACGTAGTGACCGAAGTTGGTCAGGAGGATGTGCTCGCCGAATTGTTCGAGCGGCGTGCCGGTATAGCGCGGCAGCCAGTTGGAGACGATTTCCTGCTTGTTCTTCATTGCGAAGCGATATCCGATTGCGTTGCCGGCGACGCCACGCCGGCGAGATGCCAGATGAGGTTGCGCCATCTTAGGTGGCTGCCCCTCCACCCGCCAGCTTCCCGCCTCGCCGTGCGGCCATCCGGCAAACACCGCCACCACGGTCCCCCATGCTATGTTTCGGCTGCCATTCATGATCGGGGGATCAGGTGATGCGGATGGGTCTGGCAATCGATGCGGCCTGCGATCTTTCGCAGGCATTCCTGCAGAAGCACGATATTGCGGTGATGCCGATCACCGTGCGGGTGAACAGCGAAGTCTTCATGGACGACCGCAAACCGGCCGAGATCCAGCGCTTCATCGATCGTCGCCTGGGCAGCCGCAGCCATTCGGCGGAAACCGAACCCTGCCCGGTGGAAGAGGTGCAGAAGCTGTTCCTGGAGAAGCTGGTGCTGGAGCAGGACTGCGTTTTCTGCCTGACCATTACCGCCACCCGCAGCCCGATCAACGAACACGTCAACAAGGCCAGCTTCGGCATCCTGAAGAATTATCGCCAGGTGCGCGAGCAGGCCGGCGTGCCTGGTCCGTTCATGATGCGTGTGATCGACACGCGCAACATCTTCGCCGGAGCCGCGCCGGTGATCTACGAAGCGGCCCGGCTGATCGCCGCCGACGAGCCGCCGGCCACGATCCGCGAACGGCTTACCCATCTCGCGAACCACACCTACGGCTACATGCTGCCGCGCGACCTGTACTACCTGCGCGCCCGCGCCAAGAAGAAGAACGACCGCAGCGTCGGCCTGGTCAGCGCGATGCTGGGCTCGGCGCTGGACATCAAGCCGATCCTGCGCTGCTTCCGCGGCGAGACCGGCCCGGTCGGCAAGGTGCGCGGCTTCGAGCAGGGCGCCGAAGCGCTGTTCGGCTACGCCGCGCAACGGGTGCGCGCCGGGCTGCTGGTGCCGCTGGTGTGCGCCAGCTACGGCGGCGACCTCGCCGTGCTGTCGCATCTGCCCGGCTATGCCGAACTGCGCGCGGCCTGCGAGGAATGCGGCGTCGAGCTGATGGAGGCGCCGATGAGCATCACCGGCATGGTCAACGTGGGCGAAGGCGCGGTCACGATCGGCTTCGCCGCCGAGGAACATGTCGCCGAGTTCTGAGGATGCCCGCCGCATGCCGCACCCGAGCGCCCTGCTGCTCTTGCTCGCCGTGACCGGCACGCCGGCCGTCGCCGGCACGGTATACAAGTGCAGCGGCACGGATGGCCGGGTGATCTATCAGGACACGCCGTGCGCGAAGACACAGCGGCAGCAGACCCTGCAGTTGCCGGACGACACGACCGCGCCGCCGACGCCGCCGACCAGCGTAGTCACCAGGCCCGACCGCCCGCCGCCCGTGGCGGCGCCCGTCCCGCCACCCACGCCAGGCGTGCCGCTGGTCCAGCTGTACCAGTGCAGGCACGCCGTCGACGGCAGCCTCTACGTCAGCCGCAACGGCAATCCGCCACCGTTCCGCGCACCGCTGGGCATGCTCGGCGCGCTGTCGACGCCGCTGGGCGAGGTCTACGGATCACCGAACCACGCCAGCATCTCCGCGCCGGAGGCGAACCGCGGCCGGGTCAGTGCCGGACTGGTCGCCAACAACTACGTGTGGGTGCAGGATCGGTGCCGGCCGCTGAGCGTGCCGGAGATCTGCAGCGAGTTGCGCGACGAGCAGGAGCAGAACGCGCGCAAGCTGCAGCGCGCGTTCAAGAGCGACCGGCCGCCGCTGCAACGCCGCGACGACGAGCTGCAGGCGCAGTTGACCCACTGCTGAGGCCGCTCAGAAACCGTAGCTCATGAAGCCGCCGTCCACCGCCAGCACCTGGCCGGTGATGTAGCTGGCCGCCGGCAGGCACAGGAACGCGATCGCGGCGGCCACTTCCTCGGGCTCGCCGATCCGCTTCAACGGCGTGCGCTCGAGCACCTCGTCCAGGTAATCGGCGTCGGCCAACGCCGGTTCCGAGCGCTGGGTGCGGATGTACCACGGCGCCACCGCATTGACGCGGATGCCATCCACCGCCCACTCCGCGGCGAGGTTGCGGGTGAGCTGGTGCAGCGCCGCCTTGCTCATCCCATAGGGCGAGCCGGTGCGCACGTGCGTCATCGCCGAGACCGAGCCCACGTTGACGATCGCCGCGTTCGCGTGCTGCACGAGTTGCGGATGCGCCAGCCGGCACATCTCGAATGCGGAGAACAGGTTCTGCTCGAAGACCGCGCGCACCTCGCTGGTGTTGTAGTCCAGCGTGGCCATGGGCCGGTTGCCGCCGGCGTTGTTGATCAGCAGCGACACCGGCGCAGCCAGGTCGGCGATCCAGTCGAACACCGCCAGGCGCTCCTCCGCCTCGGCCAGGTCCGCGCCGAATGCCAGCACTTCGACATCGGCGAATTCGTCGGCCAGCTCCACCCGCACCTGCTCGAGGTAATCCTCGTCGCGCGCCACCAGCAGCAGGTCGGCGCCGAGGCTGGCCAGCTCGCGCGCGGTGGCGTAGCCGATGCCCTTGCTGGCACCGGTGATCAGGGCGGTATGGCCTTGCAGCTGCCAGGCGTCGGGACGGCTGTTCATGGGCGCAGCTTAAAACGTCGCTCCGGCGGCGCCTAGTGACGCGCCGCGGATCCTTGCCTGCGAACGTGCATGGCGGGACACTCGGCACTTCGACCACGCGCGAGAACCGCCATGAAGCCGCTGCCGCTCCTGCTCTGCGTCCTTGCCCTCGGCGCCTGTTCCAGCAAGCCGCCGGAACCCCAGGCCAAGCCGGCGGCGGCCGACACCGCCACGCCGTTCGACGCGCTGAAGGCGGACGAGCAGCGCGCCAAGGACGTGCAGAAGGTCGTCGACAAGCAGGCCGAGGAGCAGCGCAAGCAGATCGAGGCGCAGGAACAGTAAGGTCCGCCTCCGCTCAGTGACTGGCCCCGTTCAACGCGGGCTGCACAGGCAGTCCGCGTAGATGTTCGGCGTGCCGGCCTTCGCGTTGCGCAACAACTGCAGTTCCGGCGCCAGTGCAGGTAACTGGGCGAACCAGTTCGGCAGGCGCACGCCCCACGACCGCAGCACGTGGACGCTGGCGGTCTGGTTGAGGCCGATCAGGAAACGCTCGAAGCCGCCCAGCGGCGCCTCCACGTAGCGCACCGGGTAGCCCTTGCCCAGCTTGGCCAGGCTCGCCGCATCGGCGACGGCGGCCTGCAGGCCGCCGAGCCGGTCGACCAGGCCGCGTTCGAGCGCCTGCTGGCCGGTCCACACCCGGCCCTGCGCGATCGCGTCGACCGCCTCGTAGCTCTTGCCGCGCGCCTTCGCCACGTTGCCGACGAAGTCGCGGTAACCCTTGTCGATGATCGCCTGGATCACCGTGCCGACCTTCGGATCGAGCGGACGGCTGATGTCGAACGCGCCGGCCATCGGCCCGGTGCCGACGCCGTCGCTCTGGATGCCGAGCTTGGCCAGCGTGTTCGGCACCGTGTAGTACATGCCGAAGATGCCGATCGAGCCGGTGATGGTGTTCGGCTCGGCGAAGATGTGGTTCGCGTTCATCGCGATCCAGTAGCCGCCGCTGGCCGCCACGTCGCCCATCGACACCACCACCGGGATGCCCGCGCGGCGGGTCAGCTCGACCTCGCGGCGGATCTGCTCGGCCGCGTACACCTCGCCGCCGGGCGAGTTGACCCGCAGTACCAATGCCTTGGTCTTGCGGTCCTCGCGCGCGCTGCGGATCAGCGCCGCGGTGGACTCGCCGCCGATCGAACCGGCCGCGCGCTTGCCGCCGGCGATCTCGCCCTCCGCCACCACGATCGCCACGCCCGGCGCGAACAGGTCGCCGTCGCGCGGCACGCCGGCCGCGTAGCGGGCGAAGTCGACCTGGCGGAAGCTGTGGCCTTTCCGGTCGGCCGGGATACCTTCCTTGCGCATCATCGCGATCAGTTCGCCGCGGGTGGCGAGGCCGTCCACCAGGTGCTGGTTCAGCGCCAGCTGGGCCAGGTTGCCCTGGGTGCTGGCGATGTGCTGCGGCAGGTTGTCGATGTCGTCGCGCAGCGCCGCCGGGTCCAGCTTGCGCAACTGCGCCACTTCGGCGAGGTAGCCGTCCCACAGGCCGCCCATCCAGTAGCTGTCGGCCTGTTTCGCCTCGGCCGAGGCGTGGTCGAGGATGTACGGCTCGGCCGCGCTCTTGAACTCGCCGACGCGGAACAGGTGCACGTCGACGCCGAGCTTGTCCAGCAGGTCCTTGTAGAACAGGCGGTAGTTGGCCAGCCCGGTGATCAGCACGCCGCCCTGCGGGTCGACCAGCAGGCGATCGGCATGCGCGGCCAGGTAGTACTGGCCCTGGTCCAGGTTCACCGCCCACGCGACCACCGGCTTGCCCGCCGCGCGGAAGCGGTCCAGCGCCGCGCCCACCTCGCGCAACGCGGCAAAGCCGCCGCCCTGCAGCTCGTCCGGCAGCAGCAGGATGCGGCTGATCCGCTTGTCCTTGGCCGCCGCGTCGATCGCGCCGACCAGATCGCGCACCTGCACCTGCCTCGGCTGCTCGCCGGACAAGCCGGCCAGCGCGCGCTGCAGCGGCTCGATGCTGTACTGCTCGACCAGTTGGCCCTGCGGCCTGATCACCAGCACGCTGTCGTCCTGCACCGCGCGTTCCATCCGGCTGCCGGCCACGCCGGCGGTCAGCAGCAACAGCAGCACGAACAGCACGCCGAAGAACACCAGGTTGATGATCACCAGCCGCAGCGTGTTGATGCCGCGCCCGAGCGCGCGCAGGAAGGCCCAGAAACCGTTGCGGCGGGGCGGTGGCGGTGGTGGAAGCGTCATGTGGATATCCGGAATCGTCGGGTCAAGCGTAGCCGGTCAGGCCGGCGCGGTCATCGGCATGTGACGGCGCCAGCGCTGTTTCCACGCGCTGCGCCAGAAGCGGGTGAACAGCATCACGGCGGCCACCGACAGGCCGGCGATCAGGCCGATCCACATCCCGCGCGCGCCCATGCCGTGATGGAAGGCCAGCCACCAGCCCACCGGCATGCCGATCATCCAGTACGCGAACAGGGTGATCGCCATCGGCACGCGGGTGTCCTTGAGGCCGCGCAGCGCGCCGTTGGCAGCGACCTGGACGCCGTCGGAGAACTGGAACAGCCCGGCCAGCATGATCAGCTGCGCAGCCAGCGCGATCACCTTCGGCTCATGCGTGTACAGCGTGGCGATGAAGTGCGGCAAGCCCAGCATCAGGCCGGCGGAGAACACCTGCGTCACCAGGGTCAGGCCGATCCCGCACAAGCCGGCGTAGCGCACGCCACGTTCGTCGCCGCGCCCCACCGCGTTGCCCACGCGTACGGTGATCGCCATCGCCAGGCCGAGCGGGATCATGAAGAACAGCGAGGCGATGTTGATCGCCACCTGATGGCTGGCGATCACGTCCTCGCCCAGCGTGGCGATGATCAGCGCGGTCGCCACGAACAGGCCGGCCTCGGCCAGCAAGGTCACCGCCATCGGCAGGCCGATGTGCACCAGCTGGCCGATCCGGCGCAGGTCCGGCCACTCGAAACGATCGAACAGGCCCAGCCCGCGGTAATTGCGCCGGAAGATCACATAGACGCCGAACGCCAGCATCTCCAGCCACAGCACGATCGCCGTGGCCACGCCGCAGCCGTGCGCGCCCTGCGGCGGAATGCCGAGCTTGCCGAACATCAGCACGTAGCCCAGCGGCACCAGCAGCACCAGGCCGCCGAGGCTGAAGTACATCGACGGCCGGGTCAGCGACAGTCCTTCGGACAGGCCGCGCAGCGCGAAGTAGCAGGTCAGCGCCGGCGCACCCCAGCTGATCGCCAGCAGGAAGCGTTGCACGTCGTGGCGCAGGCTCGCCGTCACCCCGATCAGCTCGATCAGGGGCCCCGCATGCCGCACCGCGAACCACAGCACCACGCCCATGCCCAGCGCCAGCCACAGCGCCTGCCGGAATACCGCGCCGACCTCGTGGCGCCGGCCCGCGCCGTCGAGCTGCGCCACCGAGGGCGGCACCGCCATCATCATGCCGATGCCGCTGACGATCGCCAGCGACCAGATGCTGGCGCCCACCGCCACCGCACCCAGCACGTGCGCGCTGACGTGCCCGGCCAGCACCGCGTCGATCACGTTGCTGCCGACCGCGGCCAGCTGGGCCGCGATCAGCGGCAGCGCGAGACGTACGGTGGCGCGCACCTCGTGGAGCAAGTGAGCACGCTCGGGACGAAAGGGTTTCATGGGCACAGCAGACTCCAGGGCCGCACATTCTACCTGAGCCATTCGTCACGACCGCCGGTCCACCGTCCTGTGCGAAGATTCCCCGCTGCACCGAACGGGAATCTCGATGAAGCAGCTGACCAGCTACGAAGGATTGCACTGCGCCAACTGCGGCGCCGGGATGCAGGGCGAGTTCTGCCACGAATGCGGGCAATCGATCCACAGCGTGCTGAAGCCGATGCACCACATGCTCGAGGAAACCGTCGAGACGGTGCTGCACATCGACGGCCGCATCGTGCATACGCTGCCGCCGCTGCTGCTCAAGCCCGGCTTCCTCACCCTGGAATACTTCGCCGGCCGGCGGGTGCGCTACATCGCGCCGTTCCGGCTGATGTTCGTGCTGTGCCTGCTGTCGTTCTTCGTGGTTCATCTGGCGATCGACCAGATCTCCGTCAAGGTGGCGGCGCACCAGGGCCCCACGGTGACCGTGACCGGCGAGGCTTTCAGCGATGCCGACACCCCGAAGGAAGTGCGCAAGGTACTGAAGAGTCAGCTCAAGACCCTGCCGCACATCGCCGCGTATGGCGTGCTGCCGCAACAGCAGCTCCAATTGGCTGCCGAGAACATGCAGCAGCAGGCCAACAAGCGCCTGATCGAACTTGGCGCCGCCCCGATACCGGCCGCCTCCGTCGCCGCGAATCTCGCGGTCGCCGTCCGGGCCAGCGGAGCCCCGGACCACGAGCCCCAGCCGATCCACATCAGCTGGCTGCCGGAGGCGGCCAACGCCAGGCTGACCCGGCTGGGCCAGCAGATCCAGCACAACTGGCGAACGTTCAAGGACGGCGACCCCTCCACCCGCGCCGAAGCAAAGCAGCGGATGATCAACGGCGTGTTCGGCGCACTGCCGGCCACCATGTTCGTGCTGATCCCGGCATTCGCCGGCCTGCTCAAGCTGTTCTACGTATTCCGCCGGCGGCTGTACATGGAACACCTGACCGTGGCCCTGCACAGCCACGCCTTCATGTTCCTCGGCGTGATGCTGATCACCGTGACCGGCATGCTGTCGACCTGGCTACGGCCTCATGCCGCCTGGACCGGCTACGCACTGGGCTGGATACAAGCCGTGCTCATGCTGTGGATCCCGACTTATCTGCTGATCATGCAGAAGCGGATCTACCACCAGGGCTGGCCGATGACCCTGTTGAAATTCTGGTTCATTGGCTGGTGTTACTTCTGGCTGCTGATGCTCGCGCTGACGGTCGCAGCGGCCTTGGGCCTGGCCCACTGAGGCCGCTTGCCGGCCGGTGGCGTGGCGGGTTTTGCACAGCGTCATGAGCTTGTCAAGGCAACCGGTGTCGGCTTGTCAATTGTGTGAACTGCGGCTGGATGCCATTTGCAGGTCATTGAAGGAAAAAGCTTTTTTTACGTGACCAAAACCTCGTCAGGCTGTCGTGAAAGGCGCTACGACGCGCTTTGAGGCACCCCCTCCCCGCTGCATCCACAGACTTATCCACAGCTATTGTGGATAAGCGCAAAAACCTCCCGGGGATAGCCACTTACCCACGACTCCTCGATAACCGGGCAGCAAGTTCGCGCAACTCGCTCGACGTGGTTCCCCCGGCATCGCAGCTATCGAAACGTGAGGCCCCGCGAACGCCGCAGTTACACTGGGCCGCCACGAGGTAGCTCATGCCCGCCGTCCTTCGCGTCGCCCTGCCGGTACCCCTGCCAACCCTGTTCGACTACCTGCCGCCCGCGGCGGGCGAGGCCTGCGTGGGCAGCCGGGTGCTGGTGCCGTTCGGCCGCTACAAGCTGGTCGGCGTGGTGGTGGCGATCGACGCCGAGGCGGCGGTCGGCAGCAGCCGGCTGAAGCAGGTGCTGCGCCTGCTCGACGACGACGCACTGCTCGACCCCGAACTGATGCAGACGCTGGCCTGGGCCGCCGGCTACTGGCTCGGTGCGCCGGGCGAGGCTTACGCCAATGCCTTGCCGCTGGCCCTGCGCGAGGCGAAGCCGCTGCCGCCGATCGGCGACGAATACTGGTCGCTCAGCGGCGCCGGCCGCAGCGCGCACGATGCCGGCAGCCGCCGCGGCGGCAGCAAGGCCTTGCTGGACTTGTTGGCGGCCGGTGCGTTGAGTGCGCAGGAGCTGAGCGAGCGCCAGCCCGGCTGGCGTGATGCGGCGCGCCGGCTGGCCGCAGCCGGCCTGCTCGAGCGCAGCGAACGACCGCCGCCCGATCGTCCGCTGCCACCCTCGCTGGCGCCGCAACTCAGCGACGAACAGCAACAGGCGGTCGCCGCCGTGAGCGCCAGCCTCGGCCAGTACCAGCCGTTCCTGCTGGATGGCGTCACCGGCAGCGGCAAGACCGAGGTCTACCTGGCGCTGATCGAACAGGTGCTGGCGCAGGGCAAGCAGGCGCTGCTGCTGGTGCCGGAGATCGGCCTGGCCCCGCAGACCGTGCGGCGCCTGCGCGAGCGGCTCGGGGTGATCGTCGAGGTGCTGCACTCGAACCTGTCCGAAGGTGATCGCGCGCGCGCCTGGCTGCGTGCCCGCGCCAGCAGCGCGCGGGTGATCCTGGGCACCCGCTCGGCGGTGTTCACGCCGCTGCCGCAGGCCGGGCTGATCATCGTCGACGAGGAACACGACAGCGCCTACAAGCAGCAGGAAGGCTTCCGCTACCACGCCCGCGACCTGGCCCTGGTGCGTGCCCGCGCGCTCGGCGTGCCGGTGCTGCTGGGCTCGGGCACGCCGTCGCTGGAATCGCTGGCGAATGCCGAGGCCGGCCGCTACCGCACCCTGCACCTGCGCGCGCGCCCCGGGGCGGTGCAGCCGCCGCAGGTGCAGATCATCGACATGCGCGCGCAGCGACTGGAACACGGCATGTCGCCAGCGCTGCTCGGCGCCGTGGCCGATACGGTGGCGCGCGGCGAACAGGCGCTGGTATTCCGCAACCGCCGCGGCTACGCACCGGTGCTGCTGTGCCACGCCTGCGGCTGGCACGCCGCCTGTCCGCGCTGCGATCGTCCGCTGACCCTGCACGCGGGCCGGCGCCAGCTGATCTGCCACCATTGCGACTATCGCCAGCGCCTGCCCGCCGCCTGCCCGACCTGCGGCGCCGGCGACCTGAAACCGCAGGGCCAGGGCACCGAGCGGCTGGAGGAAGCGCTGGTCGCGCAGTTCCCGCAGGTGCCGGTGCTGCGCGTGGATCGCGAAACCACTCGTCGCCGCGACGCGTTCGAGCAGTTGCTGGCCACGCTCAGGGACGACCAGCCGGCGATCCTGGTCGGCACCCAGATGCTGGCCAAGGGCCACGACCTGCCCAACCTCACCCTGGTCGCGATCGTGGGCGTGGACGAGGGCCTGCACAGCGTGGATTTCCGCGCCGGCGAGCGGCTGGCGCAGCTGGTGGTGCAGGTGGCCGGCCGCGCCGGCCGCGCGCGCAAGCCCGGCCGCGTGGTACTGCAGACGCATCAGCCGGAACACCCGCTGCTGCGCAGCCTGTTGGCACAGGGTTATGCCGCCGCCGCGCGCGAGCTGCTGGCCGAGCGCCGGCTGATCCAGCTACCGCCATACAGCCATCAGGTACTGCTGCGCGCCGAGGCGCCGCAGCGCGAGCAGGTCGATGCGTTCCTCGCCGCGGCGCATGCTGCGCTGCCGGCCGACGCGCAGTTGCAGATCGCCGGGCCGATGCCCGCGCCGATGCCGCTGCGTGCAGGCCGGCATCGCGGCCAGCTGCTGCTGGAAGCCGCCAGCCGCCGCACGCTGCACGGCATGCTGCGCTCATGGCAGCTGGCGCTGATCGCGCTGCCGGCGGCGCGGAAGGTGCGCTGGTCGCTGGATGTCGATCCGATCGACCTGTATTGAACCGGCCGGGCAGAACCGCGCTCAGCTCGCGTCCGGTTTCAGCGAGCCCGGCTTCACCAGCCAGCGCACCGCCAGCACGCCCAGCTCGTAGAGCAGGCACATCGGCACCGCCAGCATGATCATCGAGGTGATGTCGGGCGGGGTGATGAAGGCGGCGATCGCGAACGCGCCGACGATGGCGTAGCGCCGGCTGCTGCGCAGCTTGTCCACGTCGACGATGCCCATCGCGGCAAGCACCACCACCGCCACCGGCACCTCGAAGCACAGCCCGAACGCGAAGAACATCAGCATCACGAAATCGAGGTAGTGGGTGATGTCGGTCATCATCTCCACCCCCTGCGGCGTGATCGCGGTGAGGAAGCGGAACGCCGCCGGCAGCACCAGGAAATAGGCGAACGCGCAGCCGATGTAGAACAGCACCAGCGCCGCGGCGAGCAGTGGGCGGGCGAGGCGTTTCTCGTGCTTGTACAGGCCCGGGCTGACGAAGGCCCACAGCTGGTACAGGATCATCGGCATGCTGATGAACAGTGCCGCGTAGAACGCCAGCTTCAGCGGCGTGACGAACGGGCTGGCGACCTCGGTGGCGATCAGGTGCGCGCCCTCGGGCAGCCGCGCCACCAGCGGCGCGGCCAGTTCCGTGTACAGGCGGTTGGCGAACGGCACCAGCGCCAGCAGCACCACCAGCACGGTGGCGCAGGCCTTGAGCAGGCGCGTGCGCAGCTCCAGCAGGTGCGAGAACAGCCCCTGCTGCAGGTCGATCCCGGGGTCAGGCGTGGCCATGCGGCGGCTCCTTCGGTGCCGTCGAGGCCGGGCCGCTCATGCCGGCGAACAGGTCGCCGGTGGCGTTGTCCGGCTCGTCCGCGGCCGTGGCTTCGGTGGCGGGACCGGTGACCGCCGCCACCTCGTCCGCCACCGCTTCATCGCGCGCAGGCGCGGCGTTCTGCACGTCGCGCACCTGCTGCAGCGTGGCATCCAGTTCCGTCTGCGCCGCCTCCGCCCGCGCCGCGACTTCGCGGGCGTTGCGCTTGATTTCCTCGATCTGCAATTCGCGCTCCACCTCGGCGCGCACGTCGTCCCAGCCGCTGCGCATGCGCCGCAGCAGGGCGCCGGCGGTACGCGCCACGCCCGGCAGTTTCTCCGGGCCGAGCACGATCAGCGCGATGAGCGCGAGCAGCACCAGCTTGCCGAAGCTGATCTCGATCATCGCCGCAACCCGCCCCGTCGCCGCGGCTTACTTCGGGTCGCTGGAGTCGCGCTGACTCTGCGTCGCCTTGTCAGCGGGGCTGGCCGGCGGATCGGCACGCAGCCGGTCGGCTTCTTCCTTGCGCTTGACCTCGTCCTCGTCGCCGCTGAGGCCCTTCTTGAAGTCGCGCATGGCATTGCCGAGGTCGGAGCCGATGTTGCGCAGCTTGCCGGTGCCGAAGATCACCACCACCACGACCAGCAGGATTACCAGATGCCAGATGCTCATGTGCTACCTCGAAAACGGATGGAACCGGAAATCCGTCGCGCAGCGCGCACCGGCCTTTCCGTATCAGCGTGAAGTGTACTCTTCGAGCCGGTCGCGAAAGTCGACCACGGGCGCCGGCACGTTGCTGACGCCGCCCTCGAAGATGCGCCGCGGCGTGATGCCCGCGCCATACACCGCCGCGTTCGCATCATAGTCGATACGCAGCGCCGAACCGTCCAGCGCCACGCCGGCGAACAGGCCGCGGGTGCGCGAGTAGGAATAGATCTCGGCCTTCAATTGCGCGTCGGTGGCGGCGGTGGCGGTACGCCCGACCGGGCCGGCCGCGGCGGACGCGTCGGCGCCGAGGGTGAACTTGCCGTTGACGATCGAATCCACGCCGCGCTGGGTGCGGAACACCAGGATCACGTCGGTCGACGACACGCCGGCCTGGAAACCCACGCTGCCGCCGGTCATGGTGATGAAGCTCGGGTTGGACCAGGTGCCGTCGGCGCCCTTCACCGAGATCAGGCCTTCGCCGCGGCGGCCGCCGAAGATGAAGCCGGCCTTGATCATGTCCGGGATCACCGCGATCGCCCTGGCGTTCTGCAGCAGATCCTTCGGGATCGCCTTGTCCGGCGCCTGCATGATGTCGTTGAGCACGCGCACGGCGTTGGTGGCGCGTACCAGCGGCGGATCCTCGGCGTGTGCGGCCATCGCCGGCAGCAGCAGGGCCAGGCCGGTCAGCAGCAGACGTTGCACGGAAGTCTTCAACATGGGCAGCTCCACACGGGTTCGGGGAAGGGCGCGGCGCAACGCAGTGCGCCGGGCTTGTGGCAGACTCCACGGCTGATATGGCCACGACTGTCACGATGCCACGCAGCAGCAACTATACCGGCGTTGCCGGCCATTCCGATGCGCCGTCCGTTCAGCCCGTTCAGGCAGCCGTGCTGCTGGTCAACCTGGGTACGCCGACCGCCCCCACCGCCGGCGCCGTGCGGCCGTATCTGGCTGAATTCCTGGGCGATCCACGGGTGATCGACTACCCGCGCTGGCTATGGTGGCCGGTCCTGCACGGGGTGATCCTGCGCGTGCGGCCGCGGCGCTCGGCGCATGCCTACGCGCGGATCTGGAACGAACGCGGCTCGCCGCTGCGCTACGGGAGCGAGGCACTGGCGGCCGGCCTGCAGGACGCACTGGACCGGCAGCAACCCGGCACGCTGCGGGTGGCGCTGGCGATGCGCTACGGCGAACCGTCGGTGGCGCGTGCGATCGGGCAACTGCAGCGCGAAGGCGTACGCCGGCTGCTGGTGCTGCCGCTGTATCCGCAGTACTCGGCGACTTCCACCGGCTCGGTGATCGACGCGGTCGCCGACGCATTCAAGGACCTGCGCTGGCCGCCGGAGATGCGCATCGTCAACGACTACCACGACGACCCCGGCCACATCGACGCGCTGGCCACCAGCATCGAGCGCTGGTGGGCGGCGAACGGCCGCGGCGAGAAACTGCTGCTGTCGTTCCACGGCATTCCCGAACGTTACGTACGGCTGGGCGATCCCTACGCGGAACAATGCCAACGCACCGCGCAACTGCTGCGTGAGCGGCTGCAGCTAAGCGAAGACGAATTGATCGTCAGCTTCCAGTCGCGGGTGGGCCGCGAGC
>Ga0207647_10000580_pt1 | contig 28436 bp, 29 predicted proteins | sample KBSCornC2_FD_184295 | JGI IMG/M metagenome (GOLD analysis project Ga0207647, IMG submission 184295) | Corn rhizosphere microbial communities from Kellogg Biological Station, Michigan, USA - C2 (SPAdes) (version 2) | ecosystem: Host-associated > Plants > Roots > Rhizosphere ... | reverse complement strand
GCCCGGCTAAGGCGCTTGCCATGTCCGACGCAATGCTCGACCGGATCGCCGCGGCAAAGGACCTGCAGGAGCTCGATTCCGTGCGGGTGTCGCTGCTCGGCAAGTCGGGCGAGATCACGGCGAAGCTGAAATCATTGGGTTCGATGGACCCGGACACACGCACCGCCGAAGCGCCCAGGATCCACGAGCTTCGCGAGGCGGTCACCGAAGCGATTGCGAGCCGCAAATCGGCGCTCGAGGCTGCCGAGCTCGACCGGAAGCTTTCGACCGAGACGATCGACCTGTCGCTTCCGGCCCCGGAAAGCGCGAGCGGGACGGTCCACCCCGTCAGCCAGGTGATGGACGAGCTTGCCGAGATTTTCGCGGACCTCGGCTTCTCGGTCGCGGAAGGGCCGGAAATCGAGACCCAATGGTACAATTTCACCGCGCTCAACATGCCGGAATTCCATCCCGCGCGGGCGATGCAGGACACGTTCTACCTCGAGCCGCGGTCCGCCGGCGAGGAGCCGTTCGTTCTTCGGACCCACACCTCACCGGTGCAGATTCGCGCCGGCGAGAAGCATGGCGCCCCCATCTACGTGATCGCTCCGGGCCGCGTGTACCGCTCCGACAGCGATGCGACCCACACGCCCATGTTCCACCAGGTCGAGGGTTTCGTGATCGATAAGGGCATCACGCTCGGCCATTTGAAATGGACGCTCGAGACCTTCCTCAAGGCTTTCTTCGAGCGCGACGATGTCGTGCTGCGGATGCGTCCCAGCTACTTCCCCTTCACCGAGCCGTCGGCCGAAGTCGACGTCGGATACACGATGGAGAAGGGCCGCCGCGTGGTGGGCGGGCAGGAAGGCTGGATGGAGGTGCTCGGCTCCGGCATGGTCCACCCGCGAGTCATCGCCAATTGCGGTCTCGACCCCGACGAATGGCAGGGCTTCGCCTTCGGCTGCGGGATCGATCGCCTGGCGATGCTCAAATATGGGATGGACGACCTTAGGGCCTTCTTCGACGGCGATATCCGCTGGCTGAAGCATTATGGCTTCCGAGCGCTCGATGTGCCGACGCTGTCGGGCGGGGTCGGAGCATGAAATTTTCGCTGAGCTGGCTCAAGGACCATCTCGACACCGATGCGTCTGCCACCGAAATCGCCGAAAAGCTGACCAGCATCGGCCTGGAGGTGGAGGAACTTTCCAACCCGGCCGAAGCGCTGGCGCCATTCCTGGTCGCGAAGGTGCTGACGGCCGAGAAGCATCCGCAGGCCGACAAGCTACAGGTGCTGACCGTCGATGCCGGCACAGGCGAGACGATCCAGGTCGTCTGCGGAGCGTCCAACGCGCATGCCGGAATGCTCGGCGTGTTCGGCGGCCCTGGCACGTACATCCCCGGAAGCGATCTCATGCTCAAGGTCGCCGCGATCCGCGGGGTCGAATCGCACGGCATGATGTGCTCGGCGCGCGAGCTCGAACTCGGCGAGGACCACAGCGGGATCATCGAACTCCCCGACGACGCGCCGGTAGGCGTGGCTTTCAGCGAATATGCCGGGCTCGACGATCCGGTCTTCGATGTCGCCGTCACCCCCAACCGCCAGGACTGCATGGGCGTTCGCGGAATCGCGCGCGACCTCGCCGCGGCTGGCATGGGCAAGCTCAAACCGCTTGCCGTGCCGCAGGTCGAGGGCAGCTTCCCCTGCCCCGTCCCGGTCCGGATCGAGGATCCCGACGGCTGCCCGGCCTTTTTCGGCTGCGCCGTTCGCGGCCTCACAAACGGTCCCTCGCCCGACTGGATGCAGCGGCGGCTAAAGTCCGCCGGCCAGCGGCCCATCTCGGCTCTCGTGGACATCACCAATTACGTGATGCTCGAACATGGCCGGCCCGCGCATGCCTATGACATCGCCAAGCTTAGCGGCGGGCTTACCGCGCGCGCCGCGAAGCCGGGCGAAAAGGTGCTCGCGCTCAACGAGAAGGAATATGTGCTCGAGCCGTTCATGACGGTGATCGCCGACGACCGGCAGGTCCACGACATCGGCGGGATCATGGGCGGCGAGGATTCGGGGGTCAGCGAGAAGACGACCGACGTGATGCTCGAAGTCGCCTTTTTCACGCCCGAACGGATCGCCCGCACCGGCCAGGCGCTCGGCCTCACGAGCGACGCGCGCAGCCGCTTCGAGCGGGGGGTCGATCCCGCCTTTCTCGACGACGGCCTTGCGATCCTGACCGGGCTGATCCTCGATATATGCGGCGGCGAGGCATCCGAAGGCGTTCGCGCCGGCCAGCCGCCGGCGCAGCAGCGCACGATCATCTTCGATTTCGGCCGGACCAAGGCACTCGGCGGAATCGACGTCGCCGAACAGCGTCAACGCGAGATCCTCGAGAGCCTCGGTTTCGGGGTGGCCGGCAGCACTATTACGATCCCGACATGGCGGCGTGACGTCGAGGGGCCGGCGGACCTGGTCGAGGAGATCGCGCGGATCACCGGCTATGAAAATGTGCCGTCGACACCGCTCGGCCGCACCCCGGGAGTCGCCCATCCCACCGCGACCCGTTCGCAGCTCATCGAGCGGCGAATCCGGCGCACCGCCGCGGCGCGAGGGCTCGACGAAGCCGTGACGTGGAGCTTCATTTCGGAAGCCGAAGCCGCGGCCTTCGGCGGATCCGAATGGCGGCTCGCCAATCCGATCAGCGAGGACATGAAGGTCATGCGGACTTCTCTCCTGCCGGGGCTGATCGCGGCGGCGCGCCGGAACCTCGACCGCGGCGCGACGAGTGTCCGGCTGTTCGAGGTCGGACGGCGCTATCTCGGAGATTCGGAACATCCAACCCTATCGCTGCTGCTGGCGGGCGAGCAGAGGACGCGCGAATGGCAGTCGGGGAAGGCGCAAGCCTTCGGCGCATTCGACGCGAAGGCGGAAGTCGGCGCGTTGCTCGAGGCTGCGGGAGCTCCGGTCGATAGTCTGCAGGTCTTCGCCGACGCCGGTCCGACATGGCATCCCGGCCGGTCGGCCACCCTTCGGCTCGGACCCAAGACCGTGGTTGCAGCCTTCGGTGAGCTGCACCCCGGCCTGCAACGGAGCCTCGACGCTCCCGCCGGAGCGGTCGCCGCCGAAATCTATCTCGACGCGATCCCCGCGCCACGATCGAGCAGTCGAGCGCGCCCGGCTTTTTCCCCGCCGGCCCTGCAGCCGGTCAGCCGCGACTTCGCGTTCATCGTTCCAGCCGATTTGGCGGCCGAGAACCTCCTTCGCGCAATCCGCGGCGCCGATAAAGCGGCGATTACGGCGGTTCGCCTGTTCGACCGCTTCGAAACCGCCGAGGGATTATCGCTGGCCGTCGAGGTCACTCTCCAGCCGGCCGACAAGAGCTTCACCGACGAGCAGATCGGTGGGGTTTCAAGCCGCATCGTCGCGGCCGCGGAAAAACTAGGCGCGCGATTGAGGAGCTAGCTCCAGAGCGTTGATCGCCGCATGGACCCGTGCTTCGACGTCAGCGCGCTTCAGGCCCGGCGGGATCGTACCGCCGACTTTGAACGTCACCGTCCCGCTTTGGTGAACCAGCCCGCGGCCCCAAAGCCGCCCGCTATCGACAGCCACTGGGACGACCGGCAGGCCCAGAGTCCGATAGAGCGCCGCAAAGCCTGACTTAAGCTCGGGCGTTTCGCCGACACGCACCCGTGTACCTTCCGGGTAAATAGCCACCGGCCTACCTGCCGCAATCGCATCCTGGGCTCCCGCAACCATCGCGCGCAACGCCTTTGCGCCCGCGCTCCGCTCAACCGGGATGACTCCATATTGACGGGTCATGAAACCGAACAGCGGGATGTCGGCCAACTCCTTCTTCATTACGACGACCGGAAGATGGGTCAGTCGGACCATTTCAAGCGTCTCGTACATCGACTGGTGCTTGACGGCGATCAGGTGCGGACCCGCCGGAAGCGCACCGTCGATGCGCGTTCGGATGCCGAGCACATGGGTGGCGAGCTTATGGTGCAGATCCACCCAACTCAGCACCACCGCGAGCGTTGGCCGCCGGCCGAACAGGCTCGCGACGATGCCGGCCAAAACCCAAATCACCGTCGCTGGGTAGAAGATCGCGGCGAACAGCAGCGAGCGGGCGAGCGCCATCAGATATCGGCCCAAACAGCCAGACGCCGAAGCACGTATTTGTTGTATTCGCCGAAGAGGGTGAGGAAGCTCGGTTCGGACCTCACCGCGTCGGTCACGATGCGATATTTGTCACCGAGGACCTTGCGGAACTCAAAGCGGGCCCGGCGCATGTGCCAGTCGCTGGTGATGAGGCGCACCGACTTGAAATGATGTTTCGCGAGCCAGCGGCTGGCCTCTTCGGCGTTGGACCTGGTGTCGACCGATTCGCTCCCGAGGTCGACGCAGCAGCTGAGCACCTGTCGGCTGCGGCCGCCAACGCGCCGCGCAATATCGTCCTTGGTCACCGCCGGATCGGCGCCGGCAACCAATAGCCTGGTCGCTTTACGGTCCCGGAGTACCTCGATGGCGTGCTCGATCCGGCCGCTGCCCCCGGTCAGAACGATCGCCGCCTCCGTGGGCGAAGCATCGGCCGCGGCCGGTTTGCCCAGCGTCAGGGCGAAGAACAGGAAGCCGAGCGCATAAATGAGCGCGATCAGCGACGCGGCGCGAGCGATCATAGGGCCGTCCGCAAGGTCGCGAGCACCGCTGCCCGCGCAACCCAGGTTGCGAGCCCGGTCAGCGCCAGCGGGATGGCGGCGAGGATGATGAGGTCGGCCGTACCCAGGGTCGCCCCGCCCATCAGCTCGCCCGCAAAGGACGAGCTCGCCGCAAGAAGGGCCAGCACAAGCGACGCGGCGGCCGCGCCGATCAGGCTGCCGGCGAGCGCGTCGATCGCGATCTTGCGCTGGAACAGGTGCGTAACCTGGACGTCGGTGGCGCCGATTCCGTGCATGACGTCGATAGTGAAGCGGTGCGTGTCGAGCGCGCCGCGCGCTGCCAGCACCACTGCGGCGGCGCACGCCCCGCCGAGCAGGATCACCAATGCGAGAGCAATCCACTGGAGCGCCTGCAGGGAGCGCAGCAGCGGCCCGAGCAGATCGCGATGGGCGACGAGCTTCGCCCCCGGCGCGGCCGCTCCGACCCGTTGTTCGACCACATGAAGGTCAACTCCCGGCCGAACGTTGAAGGTGATCAACGCGGGCACCGGCAGGTCAGCCGACGCTCCCGCGGGCCCGAGCCACCGCTCGAGCGTCTTCCTCATTTCGCTTTCGGACACAGCGGAAGCATTGGTCACGCCGGTCGAGCTCCGGACGACTTTCAGCACCTGGCCGAGGTTGCGTTCGCCATCCGGAATTTGGACTGAAAAGCGCGCTTCGGCGCCGGCGGCGACGCGGGCGGCCGTATCGGCGAGCGCGAGCCCCGCAGCGGCGACGATCATGATCGCGAAAGTCATGATCGCGATGACCCACGGGGTCGGACCCTTGAGCGGACGGGTCCCGAGCAGCCGTCGTTCGGATGGGGACGTGAACAGCCAGGCGAACATCAGGACGGACCCCCCGGCTGGCGTCCCGGCGGGTTCCTGAGGCTTCCCGTCGGATCCTGTACCGAGCCGGTCTCGAGCCGGATCATCTGCGCCCCCGGAGTCGCGCTGATCAATCCCACGTCGTGGGTTGCGACAACCACCGTCGTGCCGAGGCGGTTGAGGGACGTGAACAGGTGGAGCAGGCGTCGGGCCATGTCGGCATCGACATTGCCGGTCGGTTCATCGGCGACGAGCAGCTCCGGCCGATTGATCACGGCCCGGGCGATCGCGACGCGCTGTTGCTCGCCCCCTGACAAGGTTGGCGGGCGGGCGCTGGCGCGGTCGGCGAGGCCGACCCAGGCCAGCATTTCTCGCACCGGGCCTTCGACCTCCTCCTCGCTGGCTCCGGAAATCCGCAGCGGAAGCGCGACATTGTCGAACGCCGACAGGTGCCGGATCAGACGGAAGTCCTGGAACACGACACCGATACGCCGCCGGTACTGGGGCATCGCGTCGCGCGCCGCGCCGGTGAGGTCCTCGCCGAACAGGGAGATCCGCCCGCGCGTCGGCCGTTGCGCGAGGTAGAGCAGCTTCAGAAGCGAGGTCTTCCCGGCGCCCGAGGGGCCCGTCAGGAAATAGAATCCGCCCTTGGACAGCCGGAAATCGAGGTCGCGGAGCACTTCCGCGCCGGTCCCGTAACGCAATCCAACGCTATCGAATTCGACGATCGGTGTCAGAACCGCTCCCTCCCGCTCGCGCGCCTTGCCAATGCGCGCGCATTCCTGTTTACCCTGTGTACACCGTCCCGAAAGAGGGCAATTGCAAGACATGATCCTGACCTGCCCCAATTGCGAAACGCAATATGTGGTGAAGGATGGCGCAATTCCGCCCCAGGGACGCCAGGTGCGCTGCGCCTCGTGCAAGCACAGCTGGCATCAGGATCCCGAAGAAACCACGCTTGAGCTCGGGCCCGAAGCGGAGGCGGGCGAGCCTGAGCAGCAATTGGCCGCAGGGGCCGATGTGCCTGAGAATCAGCCCGAAAGTTTCGCCGAGGCGGCGGTAATCGAACCAAGCAGCGGCCCGGAGGCCGAAGAACGCGCTTATGAGGCAGCTGCACTTCAAGGGGCGAGGGTCGAGGAGCTTGTCTCCGGTGAGCCTTCCACCGCCGTCCCTGCGGATTATGATGCGCCTCCCGGCCCCGAGGTCCAGGCGGACGACGAATTCAGCCCCTTTGCCGCGCGCGACCAGGCCGAGCCCCGCCGCCGGAAGCCGATCGTCACCCTCCTTCTCGTGCTGGTCGCCGTCGCTGCTCTGGCCGCGGCGTTCTGGTTCTTCGCGCCGGCCGAATGGAAGGCCCGGGTGGGCCTGGCCGAAACAACCACCCCGCTCCAGCTGTCCAATCCTCCGCAAATGGAGCTGAGGCAGCTGGCGAGCGGCAATCAGTTGCTGACGGTTGCCGGCCGGGTCATCAATCCGACGGATAAGGCACATTCCGTCCCGCCCATCTACGCGCAATTGTACGATCACGGAGGCAAGGTGATCTACAGCTGGACTATCGCTCCGCCGACCCCGACGCTCGGCCCCGGTGCGAGCGCATCGTTCAACAGCGCGGAAGTGAATGTCCCGTCGGGTGCCGAGGGGCTGACGATCAGCCTTGGCCCGCCCAAGGCCTAACTTATTGAAATTCGATGAGTTTTGCCGGTTGATCGCCGCCGGCCGAGCGGATGATCGTATCGCGGGGCAATAGGCCTTCAGTGGTACGCTCTTCCCCGAAATGCAGCTGTACGCCCGAGATGATCCGGATCGTGGCTCGAGCCTGGGTGCTCGCGCCGACCGGAGCACCGGGAGGCGTTTGCGGCGCGGCTGAAGCGACTGCTGCGGCGACCAAAAGGACCATAGAACTGCACCGTAACGCGGCCGCGGCGAATTGGTAAACAATGGCTTAAGATGCGTCCCTTTATGGAACGGATTGAGCCGGCGCGGGACCGGCATTGCGTCTCTAGGGGGGCTTTGCTAGGGGCCGCGCCTTGCCAGTGCAGGCAGCCCAGGAATCAAGGGCTTCCGGCTCATCAACATGACGTGCGGTCGTGGCGGAACTGGTAGACGCGCAGCGTTGAGGTCGCTGTGGCCGAAAGGCCGTGGAAGTTCGAGTCTTCTCGACCGCACCAGCAGGCAGATTTAGGGCGTCGGTGCGGAGGCGTCGGCCGAAGCGATCGCCGGCGTCGCAGTGACGTGGACGGCGCCGAGCCGGACGACGGTCTTCTCGGCGGTGACCGTCGCGTGCAGGCCGAGGTCCGCGATGATTTTCGCGGCAGCCGCCGAATCCTTGGCAACCCTGATTGTGTAGCTGCCGTATGTGACGCGCTCGAACAGGAAGAAACCGTCGAAGTCGGTGCGCGTGGTGGCGGCGACCTTGCCCGCGCCGTCGACGAGCTCGATGTCGAGGCCTTCGAAGCCGATGCCCCCGCTCTTCACGATGGCGCCTTCGATGTCGCCGCCGCCGACAAGCCCGATCTCCACTTCGGCGGGAACGCCAGGCCGTGGCACGACCACCTGGAGCGCCTTTTTCGGCACGAGCATCGGATCATCAAGGCTGCTGGCGTCGATTCCGACCGCGACCGGGGCGTATGCCGTGAGCCCGCCGACGACCACCGAGCCCTTCGCGTCGGTTCCACGCTCCGCCTGGTTGGTGCCGGTGGTGATCAGCGCCCCTTTCTCGAACGGCTCGGAAGGATCGTGGACACCATTGTCGTTGAGGTCGCGATAGACCGACGCATGGATTGCACCCGCTTCGGCGAGCGGCTTGCGGGACAGGCTCAATCCATGGTTCGGATCGAGGGAGAAATTGAGGTTGACCCCGAACGCGAGTGAGCCGTCGGTCGCCGCTTCTCCGGTGAGCGCAATCCCCATCGAGTTCAGGTGCCGGATGTGCGAAATCCTGAAGCGCCCGCGATGACCCAGCCGGTCATAAGCGATCCCGCCCTCCCAATCGGCATTTTCGGATGCCGACCAATAAGCCGATAGTTCGGCATCGCGGAACCGGGCCCGTGGAGACAGATCGAAGCTGGCTGATCCACGCAGGCGCACATCGCCGACGTGGCCGGTCCCGATCAATCCGAGGTTCAGTTCCCCGGGCGGTGCGACGCCCGTGCTGAAATATTGTTTCCGGTAGCGAATTTCGCCGGAGAGGTTGAACCGGTCGATGTTCGCCGACAGCCGGGCGGCGGCGTCGAGTTGCTTTGAACCGTTCATATTGTCGGTAAGGTGCAGCTCTGCATGGGCCGGGATGACCGTTCGGCCCAATTTGATCGGCGCGTCGACCATCGCGCGCAGATCGCGGATGCTCTGTGCCGGCCCTCCCCGCAAATGAAAATCATTTGCGAGAAGCGCTTCCACGTTGACGTTCACCCGCCCGAATTTGCCGAGCAACTGGGCCCTGGCCGCCATCCCGCCCGAAGATCCCCGGGCAGCCGAGACCTCGACCAGCGCCGAGCCGATTGAACGGCGCACCGAGCCTTCGACGAAGGTTACCCGTTCGTCGTCGATCAGCATCATGCGCGCGAGCACGCCGACCGACGTTCGATCGTCGATCCCGTGCTCCAGGGACAAAGTTGCTTGCGCCTTGGGCAATCCGGCGACGTCCGGAGGCTTGTGGATCGTCAGTAGGTCGCGGCTCGGCTGGCTGAAGCCCGCCCAATACCAGGTCTTGCCCTTGGGGACATTGTCCTGGCCGACGTTGAACACCTCTTCGCGAGACCGGATCTGCCCTTGCGGTCCGTAAAGGACGATGCTGATCTGGTTATCGCCGTATAAAAGCTGAACATCATCAAAGACATAGCGATTGCTGGAATTGGCTTTGGCAAAGCCGAGCAACTCGCCGTTGCGGTAGATTTCCGCTTCCCAGCCGGCTGGAAGGTCCCCTTCGAAGCGAGTCCGGTCAAAGGCCGTCTGGGTCGACAGCGGTCGGTTCGTCACGACCGCCCCGCGTCCGCTCGCCGCGGAACCCGTTAGGCGGGTGTCGAACCCCTCGACGTCTCCGGCGCCGAAATGCGTCGCCTTCAGGGGCCCCAGGAGCTTGCCGTCCGGGTCAGAGCGATAAGCGCTCAGCCGCAACGCCTGTGGCATGCCCTTGGCGTCTGTCGTCAGCTGGGCGTCGTAGGAGAGCTTGGCAATCTCGCCGGCGGCAAAGACGGAACTCTGACGGTCGACCCGCATCCCGTCGCCCGCCCGGTAGGTGACCCCGGCGCTAACGACGAAGTCGAGCGCCGGTGAGCGCCACATGCGGTAGGGCAAGCGAACCTGGGGCAAAGCGCTGAGGTCGTAGCTGGCCGTCCGGATATGCTGCGCCCTCTGTTGCCGCTCGAGCGCCAGCTCGACCGGCAGCTTGGCTTCCGATTCCAGCACCAGGACGGAACCCGACGTGACCGGTTTCACCCCGATCCCGAACCAGCGCTCGAGCGCTGACGTCTGGACGCACCAGCCTTCGGGCGTTTCACGGATCGTTCCCGCGGCAATCGGCTCGCTCTTGACGCCGTAAGTCGCTGTCATCGCGGCGTAGTCGATTGAAATACGGTTCTTTTCCTTGAAGGCCCAGCCGCTCGCCCGCTTTGCCGCAAGGTCGATCTTCACCGGCACGCCGAGCGTGGTCAAAAAGTCGCCTAAGACGACACAGGTGCCTTCCGGAGTGTTATAGGCACGCACTCCGTCGCCAAGCCTCAGCTGGCGGATGTTGACGTCAAGAAGGAACTGGGAGTCCGGATCGGCGGTCCAGCCGGGCGCCGGAAGCGGCGCGGGCGCGGATGCGGCAACGCCGCCGGCGCAAAGCGCCAGCAGCATTGCCGCCTTGCGCAGCCAGCTGCTGCCGCCGGCCATGAGAATGGTCCGCTCGCCCGCTCCGCCGCTAGCGCAGCACCGCCTGCGTTTCTGCGATCACGTGGCTGCCGTCGTCGAAGGTTTCGACATATTGGACGGTGACGGGGCCGGCCGCGTCGGCCAGGCGCGCCTCATCCACCGGAACGGCGACATGGCGAATTCCGATTTCCGTATAGACCGCGACCCCCTTCTGGATCGCGATCGGAGCCTTCGCGCCGGGCTTAAGGACCCGCACTTCACCAAAGGTGGAGCGCTTTCCTGATCTAGTAATATCCATTTCAACCAAAGACTTACCGTCCTTCCGGTCGAGCTGGACATGCTGGATCGAAGCCGTCGCCTGAAGGTTGCCGAGCCGGACGATGACCGGAATGGTCACTCCGTAGACTGGAGTGAGCTGGAACCTCACGCCCTTCTCGGTGTCGACCGACGCGGGCTGCACCACGGGATTTGCCGGGGGAATGGCGCGGAACAGCAAATGCACCCGATACTCGCCGTCGGGCAGGCCCTGCGGCGGGATAGCCCGAATCCGGATCGCCTGCGGCTGGTGCGGGGCGAGCACCACCTTGCGGGGCGCATAGATCACCATGTCGGCCGCCTTTTGGTCGTCGGCCGTCGGCTCGGTGACGTCGACCAGGCCGCCCTCCTCGGTCATCCGGCGGAATTCGATCGAAACCCGATAGGTAGCCGGTTCCTCACCGATATTGTTGAGGATGACCTCGGCCCCCTTGCGGCCGTCGAGGACGATTCGCGTCGGAGCAACCAGCAGGTCGCCGATGCCCGCTTCGGCCGGAGCGGACGCAACAAGCACAGGCGCGGCAAAAGCCGCTGCGCAAAGTATGGACTGGGTCCAGCGATTCATCTTGGCGATCCCCCACTTTGCTCCAGACCGGAGCGATCGCCTCTTATTTGATCCGGAATGGTTTATTTTCGGTCAACCATGGCCGTTCAATCGGCTGAAAGTCGCCGAAAATTCGCCAATCGAACTCTATTGATAGTCAACGGTGACGTTGAATGTGCCCGAATAGGTCCCGCTCACCGTGGTGGAGCTCAGGCTGATCGAGCCGCCCAGGGAGAAGTTCGTTCCGGGCGGGCCGGAATTGGTGAGCAATGCCGAGCCTGGGTTGTCCACGACCATCGTCAGCGTCTTTGTCGGGTCGCCCTGGTTTACAAGCGTGACGTTCGGAGCCGAAATCAGAACCGTGCGATTGTTGGTTCCGCTCACATTGTAGCGGGCAACCTGCGTCGCACCGGTGCAGATCAGGTTCGCGTTGGTGCAGCTGAACACTCCGGCCCTCGAGATCCCCACGGTCGCGTTGGACCAGGTGCCCGGACCGAGCGCGATCGTCCCAAGGTCGAGGTCCTGCAGCCAGGTCAGGATCAGCGGCTTGACGACATTGGCCTGCACGGTCGCGACATTGTTGGCGGCGTGCGCCGGCGCCGCGGCCGCAAGCGCCGCGAGGCCAACCATCATTGCGGTGAAGCCCGTCCGGGCTCGCTGGCGCACGACTTCCTCTCCCGAACGGGACAATTCTCGATCGTGCGACCTACGTCCGAAATGGTTTATTTTGTCTCTACCATGATTGGAAAGTGCCCATGCAAAAAGGGGCCACCGTTACCGGCGACCCCTTCGTCCACCCGGAGGGTGAGCTCGTGTTTCAGTAGTTCACGGTGACGTTGAACGTCCCGACATAGGTGCCGTCCGGGGTCGTCGAGTTGACGGTGATATTCCCGCCGAGATCGAAGGTCAGGCCCGATGCCCCCGAATTTCCGAGGTTGACCGTGCCAGGGTTGTCGACCGTCATGACGAGCGTCGAAACCAGGTCATTCTGGTTGGTGAGAGTCACGCTCGGAGCGTTGATCGTGACGTCCTGGTTGTTCGTTCCGGTGATCTTGTATTGCGCCGTCTGCGTCGCGCCCGAGCAGGTCGTATTCGAATTGGCGCAGCTGAACACGCCCGCGCGGCTGATCCCGACGCTCGCGTTCGTCCACGAGCCGGAGCCCAGGACGACCGTGCCGAGGTCGAGGTTGCGGACCCAGTTCAGGGTCAGCGGTTTCACGATGCGCGCCGTGCCGGTGGCATTCTGGTTGGGACCGACCGCAAAAGCGGGCGTGGCGCTCACGGTCAGCGCCGCGAGTGTGGCCGCAAGCGTCGTCGCTCGAAGAACTTTGCTCATCTTTAGATTTCCCCACTTGGATCAATTGGCGGTTGGCCGATTAAGGTCACCCGTGGATTTACCAATTAACCACGACCGCTTTCGGCTTTGCTCATCGGCATGGTTAACGCCGACTTAGCATTTGCTCAGAGGTATTCGGCCGTGATCGGCAGGTCGCCGCGATAGTCGCCTTCGGCATCGCCGATGATCCGGAGCCTCCCGCCGAAGCGGAACGTCAGATTGCCGGCCGAATCGAGTTTCGGCAGTGAGGGCAGGTCGCTCACGACATCGCCGAACGTCACCTCGCCGCCGCTCAGGGAATGCAGCACGATCCGGCTCGGCAGGTCGATGCGGATGGTTCGCCCCGGCTCGCCGTGGACGGTCACGGTCCCGACCATTGCCCTGGGGCTGACGTCGGCAATAACCCCGGTGCTCGAGCTCGACCCGTCTGGGCGGAGCACGGCTGTCCCTTCCCCTGCGCCGACCAGGATCAACCGGTCGAAATTGAGGCTGGTCTGGACCTCCAACTGGACTTCGCCCTTGCCGCCTTCGGCTTCGCGAACGGTGGTCGGGGCGTCGCACAGGCGGCATTGCGCGCCTGCCGGCTGAGCGGCCCCGAGGCCTAGCAATGCCGCCGTGATCGTGAGCTTTCGAAGCGCAATGCGGGCCATCATGGGCGTGCGCTCTACGGACGAAGGGCTAAAACAGGGTTAATCTGCCGCTAACGTTGTGGGGCCGATGATCGGTCGGAGCTCAACTATTGTCGCACGCCCGCCGACTTTCTATCCATCTTCACTGAATGGCCCGTTCGCCCTCCGCCGCGTCTTCTGGGCGCTCGACATTCGGCACCATCGTCAGGTGGCTGGTCTATGCCGCGATCGGCGGGATGCTGCTCCTCGCGATCCTGGTCGGCGTCGCCTACACCCAGCTGCCCGATTATTCCGAGCTCGAGAAAAGATCGAACCTCGGCCAGATGGTCCGCGTCCGGGCGGCCAACGGCCAGGTGCTGGTCGCGGTCGGGCCGAGCTTCGGGCGCTGGCTGACTTACGACCAGATCCCGCCGGAAATGCGCGCGGCGATGATTTCGACCGAGGACCGCCGCTTCAGGAACCACGTCGGCGTCGACCCTATCGGGATCGGCCGGGCGATCACCTATGCCGTGCTGCGTGACCGCCGGGTCAGCGCGACCTCGACCATTACCCAGCAGCTCGCCCGCAACATTTTCCTAACCAACAGCCGAAGCTTCACCAGGAAGGTCAAGGAAGGGATCCTGGCCCTCGCGCTCGAGCGCAAATTCTCCAAGGACCAGATCCTCGAACTCTACCTCAACCGCGTCTATTTCGGCGGCGGCGCCTACGGCATCGATGCCGCCTCGCGGAAATTTTTCGGCCATGGCGCCGATCATTTGAGCCTTGGCGAGGCGGCAATCATCGCCGGCCTGGTCAAGGCGCCGTCCAACTATTCGCCGACCGCCGACATCGAAGCGGCACGGGCGCGCTCGAGGGTCGTCGTCCAGACCATGGCGAGAAACGGCTTTATTAGTCCGACCGTCGCCGCGGAAGTGAACCCCGCCGACGTCCGCATCCAGCCGACCACCAGGCAAAACAGCGTTCGTTACTTCACCGATTGGGCCCTGCCCCAGCTCGACACGCTCATCGACCAGACTCAGGATCCGATCGACGTCTGGACCACGCTCGATCCGGCAATGCAGGCGGCCGCCGACCGCGCGATCCAGGCGAACGCGCCGGGCGGAACCCAAGGTGCGCTGATCGCCGTCGACCGCGACGGTGCGGTTAGGGCGATGGTGGGCGGGAAGGATTATGTGTCGTCGATCTATAACCGCGGTACGCAGGCGACGCGCCAGCCCGGGTCGGCATTCAAGCTGTTCGTCTATTTGACCGCGCTCGAATCCGGGATGAAGCCGACCGACACGATCGTCGACGAGCCGGTCACGATCGACGGCTGGAGCCCGCGCAATTCGACCCGGACGAACCTCGGCCCGGTGACTCTGCGCGAAGCCTTCTCGCGCTCAATCAATACAATCAGCGCCAAGATCGGATCGCAGCTCGGCTTCGGAACGATCGCCGACATGGCTCGGCGATTCGGCATCAGCACGCCGATTTCGACCTATCCCTCGATGGTGCTCGGAACGAGCGACGTAAGGCTGATCGACATGACCAAGGCTTTCGCCTCGGTCGCCAACAAGGGGGTCGCCGTCACGCCCTACGCGATCCGCAAGGTCGTCACCGCCGACGGCCGCCTGCTCTACCAGCACGAACCGGAGGAAGAGCGTGTCCTGGTCGCGCCGTGGGTCGCGGCCTCAATGACGGACTTGCTTCAGTCGGCGGTACTGACCGGTACCGGCCGAGCCGCGCAGATCGGGCGCCCGGTGGCGGGGAAGACGGGAACGACCAGCTCCAACAAGGACGGCTGGTTCATCGGCTTTTCGAGCGGGCTCACCACCGGCGTATGGATGGGCCGCGATGACGCCAAGACCGTCGGCGGGCTCCAGGGCGGAACCGCTCCGGCGCGCGCCTTCCACGACTTCATGGCCATCGCGGTCGCCAATCGGCCGGTCGAACCGTTCCAGACCCAGGTGCCGATGCCGGATTGGCAACTCACTCCGGAAGAGGAGATGTACGGCGATACCGCGCTCGACATGAATGCGATCCAGCCGCTGGTCGATGAGAACGGCAATCCCCTGCCGCAGCAGCCCCCGCAGCAGCAGCCCGAATCCCCGCAGCCGCTCGTACGCCCCGACGGGACTGGAGAGCCGTCACAGCAGGAGCTCGACCAGGCCTTTCCGCCGAGCCAGCCGCCGCAACCGCGTCCCAATCCAACCCAGCCGCGACGCACGCCGCAGCCGCAGGATCCGCTAGCTCCTCGCCCCCAACCGACGGAGCCGCGGCCCTACGCGTCGTAGCGCCGCTTTCGCCTCGCTCAGCCCCGGACCGAACAGCCGCGCTTCCAGCGCCTTGAACTCAGGCCCGTGATTGAGGTGCACGAGATGGGCCACTTCGTGGGAAACGACGTGCCGCCGGACTTCCGACGGAGCGAGGATCAGGCGCCAGCTCAGCCGGATCCGGCCGTCCGAGGAGCAGCTGCCCCAACGTGACCCCGCATCGCCGACGCTGACGCCCTTCACCGCAACGCCGGCGCTCGCGGCAAATTCCGCGGCCTCCCGCGACATCGCGTCGAGCGCGAGGCGCTTGAGGAAGGTCTCGATCCGGCGCTCGAAGCCGGCTCTCGGACCGCCGCAGCGGAGTTCGTCCAGATCCAGCTTCGGTGTCCTCGGCTCGCCCTCCGCCCAGACCAGCTTCGTCTCACGGCCCGCGACCGGAATGATCGCGCCCGGCTCGAACGGCTCGGCCGGACGGGCGCGGGCGATCTGCGCGTCGATCCAGTCGCGCTGGTCGAGCGCCCAGCTAAGCGCCGAACGGCGGCTCGTCCGCATCGGACATGTCAGCTTCAGGACTCCGCGCAACTCGTCGTAGCGGAGGCGCAGGCGGCGGGCGCCGCGAACCGGTCGTATCTCGATCGGAGCGGGAAGCTCCGCCAGCAGCGCCGCCTCAGAGCGGGCGCTCGACCACATGCCACTCAAGCTCGCCGGCATCGTCCTCGCTGACCGTCCAGCCGCGGGTCGACTGGCCCGCTTCGTGCACCGTCTCCCGGCTGCCCGAGATGAGATAATGCCAGTCCGGAAGCGGCTTGCCGGCCGCGCGAAGCCGATAGGCGCAGGTCTCCGGCAGCCAGTCGAGCGCCGTGAGGTTCTTCCGGTCGAGCTTCACGCAATCGGAAACGCGCGCCATCCGGTGCTTATAATCGAGACAGCGGCCGTTCCGCCGGTCGAGCAACTTGCAGGCGACGTTGGTCGGATAGAGCAGACCCGTTTGTTCATCCTCGAGCTTGTGGACGCAGCATCGGCCGCAACCGTCGCACAAGGCTTCCCACTCGCCCCGGTCGAGATCCGACAGGGGTCTTTCCCAAAATGGCTTACGCGCATTCATGACAAGGCCACCCATGCTCTGCTAACTCATGACGATCAAGCGGGGTCCTGAAGGGCATAAGTGCATGAACTATCTAAAGTTTGCCGTGATCGGCTTGTCGCTGACCGTCGTGGCCGCGCCGGCGCTCTCCCAAAGCGGGGGATTTGACGGGATCCAGTTCGTCGACGCCGTCAAGAAAAAGGACGGCGCAAAAGTCATGGAGTTCATCCAGAAGAACGGGGCCGGAATCGTCGATGCCAAGGACGCCAGCGGCAATACGGCACTGATCGTCGCGATCACCGACCGCAGCGAGGATTATACGGCCTTCCTTCTGAACAAAGGCGCTGATCCGAATCTGCCGGGCAAGGGCGGTGACACGCCGCTGATTGCAGCCGCGCGGGTCGGCTATGAAGATGCGGCCGAATGGCTCTTGGGCCAAGGGGCAAAAGTCGATGGCGCCAACCGCATGGGCGAAACGCCCCTGATCATTGCCGTCCAGCAGCGTCAGGTGTCGCTGGTGCGGGTGCTGCTCTCAGCCGGCGCCAATCCCGACAAGACCGACAATGCCGCGGGTCTGTCCGCGCGCGACTATGCGGCGCGGGATTCGCGATCGCGGGAAATCCAGCAGGCGATCGAGGCGAAGAAACCCAAGCCCAAGCCGGCGGCCGCCAGCCGCTAGCGCGCCTCGCCGAGCGTGGGATCGATCTGCGCGGCCAGCCGGCGCGCGGCTCGCCGAGCAAATCGAAGAAGCTCGGCTTTTCGCCTTGCGGGAGCGAGCGGCCGATGGGCCGCCTCGCGCGCGATCACCGCGTCATAGCGATCGGCGACGATCAGCCCGGCTTCACCAGGAAGGAAACGCTCGCCTTCACAGATCGAAGCCAGCGAGGGTGGCACGGCCCAGTAAAAGCGATCGCAATAATCGAGGTAGTCCAGCCACTTCCCGTCGCCGATCAGGTCCGCCTTGGCGACCTTGATCTCAACGATGGTGAGCCCGCCCTTGGAATCGATCGCCATCATGTCGGCGCGGCGCCCGTTGGGCAGCGGCATCTCGCAGATTGCGAACAAGTCCTGCCGGCAGAACAATCGGGTTACGCCTCGGGCGACCTCGGCGGCGATGGGCGGAGCGTCGGCGAAACAAGAATCGGGCAAGCTGGCCATGCCGCAAGACTAGAACAAACGGCAAACGCAGCCAATTCGGCGGGCTGCCCTGAGCCGAAAAGAAAGCGGGCGAGCCGAAGCCCGCCCGCGACCACCTGAATTACGATGTTCGATTAACGATAGAAAACGTGGTTGCCGATCGCCGCCACACGCTTCAGCCGCCAGCCCGGCGACACGTAGCGCGCGTGAAAGAACAAGGCATTGCCGACTTCCGAATTCTTCAGGTCCTGATCGACGATCTTCGCTATAGCGACGGCGGTCTGCCACTGCCTGCTCGAACGCGGCACCGACGGCAGCGACCTGCCGTGGACGAAGGAAAATTGCCCGCGCTGGAAGAGCACGCCGCAATAGGAGGCCGGAAAGCGGCCACCCGAATTCGATCGATTGGCGATGACTTGCCCGACCGCGAGCTGGCCGGCGAGCGGCTCGCTCTTCGCTTCGAAATAGACGCCGGTTGCGAGGCATTCGAGCTCGCGGCTGCCCGCATCCGAACCGCGAAGGTCGGCAACGAGGGTGGCAAGGTCGCCGCTCGGATGCACCGGAGCTACATCGGGCTGATCGTTATCGGGCGTGACGGCTTCTTGTTCGTGAGCACCCGGACCCGCCAGTTGCGGTTCGCCGTCGGGGTCGAGCAAATCTGGAACCGGAACCTCGGGAAGGCTCGCGGCGGCCACTGTTCCCAGCAACTCGTTCGATGGGTCGGCCTGGGCCGGTGCAACAGTTGTTGCGCCCAGGGCAGCACAAAGGAGCAACGCTGAGCGAAGTGATGCCAACATGAAATCCGCAGTATTTGCGGTTAACCCCAAGAATAATCAGGCTAGAATGACTTCGCGAATACTTCCGCAGTAGCCCTTGGTGTTCCCCGTCTCGCGTGGCATTCTGGCGGCGTCTCCGCGCAGGATGCCCCCCGCTCTGGTTTGTCGAGCTGGTTTCGGCGTCCGAGCTTAACCGGTCAACCCGAAGCGGTCGTTTCAGCGACGAACCGTTCAGGCTCCGCGATATCCAGTTCCACGAGCCAGAGATCCGGGTCGAACTGCCTTCGTTTCGCGAGGAACGCCGCAACTTCATCCGAATCTGCCGAATCGCCAGGACCTAGCTGATGCCACTCGTAGGCGCCGCTAATGGCGAGGATGCGCTCCAGGCAGGCGAAATGACGACCCCGGCTGCTGACCAGCAGGAGGAGCGCGCCGCCTTCCGGATCGCCCTTGCGGAGGACCGTCGCAAAGCCGCCTTCGGTTTGGGCGCGCCGCATCAGGGCCGGAACTTCCAGTCGCGGCGGAAGACGCCCGCCGCTCATCGGCGCTCAGGCAGCGTCGCGTTCATCGGCCCCCAGCAGCACCGCGGCGAGCGCATCACGGCTTCGAGCGCCGCGCATCTTCTCGAGCGTCGGCTGGTGCCGGGTAACTCGGCTGACCGCGGCCAGCGCCTTCAAATGCTCGGCCCCGGCGTCGGGCGGCGACAGGAGCAGGAACACGAGGTCGACGGGCTTCCCGTCGATCGCCTTGAAATCGATGGGTTCGGCGAGGCGACTGAACATGCCGTAGATGCGGTTGAGGCCCTCGATCTTGCCGTGCGGTATGGCAACGCCCTGGCCAAAGCCGGTCGAACCCAGTTGCTCCCGCTCCGTGAGGCTCGCGAGGATCGCCGGAGAATCGACACCGAGCCGCTGCCCGGCAAGATTCGCAAGCTGCTGCAACAACGATCGCTTGTTGCCCCCGGACAGCCGGGTGCTGATCGCGTCGAAATCAAGAAAATCGCCAAGCTGCATCGCTCTACTCGTTACTTGCCCGAAGCCGGCCACAGCCGGATCGCGCCTGAAGAAATGGACTAGTCGTCGTGCGGCTCAACCCAGCCGATGTTCCCGTCCTCGCGCCGGTAGATCATGTTGAGCTGTCCGGTCGCGGAATTTTTGAACATCAGTGCCGTGGTGTTTCGAAGGTCCATCAGCATCACGGCGTTGGAAACGCTGGATTCGGGGATGTCGACCCGCGTCTCAGCCACGATCGCGGGATGTTCCCCAGCTTCCTCGTCCGGCTGATTCGCGCCCGCAAAGATCGTGTAGGCCGCATTCTCGGTGTACGGCTGCGAGCCTTCATCGACCTTATGGTCCTTCAGCCGGTTGGTGTAGCGGCGGAGCTGCTTCTCGATCCGGTCGGCCGCTCCGTTGAACGCCATTTCGGCGGTGCGCGCGCTGTACGAGGCCTTCAGCACGACGCCCTGCACGACGGGCGCCACGATGTCGCACGTGAAATCGCTGTTCGGTCCACGGCCGAAGGTGACGCTCGCCCCTACCGACCGTGAGAAATATTTCTCGGTGATTTCGCCGACTCGACGCTGGGCGTGTTCACGCAGCGTTTCGCCGGTATCGACTTGATGACCCGCGACCCGAACGTCCACTTGGCCTGGCTCCTCGATGGTTAGGCGCCGCTTAGGACCGGCTCGAAGCTCCCGTCAACCAGCCTCGGCGAACCGTGCCCAAAGCGGGTTGACGAGCTTGGCAATAAACGCGCGGTGAGCCTCGAGTTCCTCGAAATGGGCGACGTGCGGCCTTGCCGGACGAAGCTCGCGCACTCTTGCCGTGGCTGCGTTAGCTGCAACGCCAAGCCGCTCGGTGACCGCGACCAGCCCAAGCCCGATCTGACGCCCGCCGGTCAGTTCGACATAGACCTGGGCGAGAAGCTGGGCGTCGAGAAGCGCGCCGTGCTTGATCCGCTGGCTTCGGTCGACCCCGAACCGCATGCACAAGGCGTCGAGGCTATGTTTGGCTCCCGGGTGCTTCGTCCGGGCGAGCGTTAAAGTGTCCACCATCCGGCTCATGCTGACGGGTGATTTTCCGCAGCGTTCGAGCTCAAAGTTGAGGAAGCCGAAATCGAACGACGCATTGTGCGCGACCAGTGGCGAATCCTCGAGAAAATCGAGCAGGTCGTCCGCTAGCTCCGAAAATCGCGGCTTGTCCGACAGGAAGAGGTTGGTGAGGCCGTGCACTTCCTGAGCATCGAACGGCATGTCGCGGTCGGGATTGAAATAAGCGTGGAAGCTCCGGCCCGTTTCGACCCGGTTGTAGACTTCGACGCAGCCGATCTCGACAATCCGGTCGCCGCCGCCCGGATTCAGGCCGGTGGTTTCCGTGTCGAAGACGATTTCCCGCATGGATTGAATTTATCCATCCGGTGCGAGTCCGAGACAAGCGATTATGTCGCGCACCTGGGCTTCTGTTGTGGATAGATCGCCTGCCGTGTCGATGACGAAATCGGCCCGGCGCCTTTTTTCCTCATCGGGGGTCTGGCGTTCGAGAATCGAATCGAGCTTTACCTCGTGCATTCCGGGCCGTGCGAGCACCCGCATGCGCTGAACCTCCGCCGGCGCGGAAACCACGATGACCTTGTCGAAGTCGCTCTCGCCGCCGGTTTCGAAGAGCAAAGGGATTTCGAAGATGAGCGCGGGCGCTTGTCCGTGCTGCTGAACGAAGGCTTCGCGCGCCTCGCGCACGGCCGGGTGGACGATCGCTTCGAGCGCGGAGAGCTTCTCGGGATCGGACAGCACGATCTGCGCGAGGCAATCGCGATCGAGCGTTCCAGAGCGCACGGTCCCCGGGAAAAGCTCGCCGATCTTCTCGACGAGCCCGCCGCCAGGGCTCTGGAGCTGCCGCACGACCGCGTCGGCGTCGAACACCGGAACCCCGGCGCGTTCGAACATCTTGGCGACGGTCGACTTGCCCATGCCGATCGAGCCGGTGAGCGCGATGCGCATCATGCGGCCAGTAATCCTCGTTCGCGAAGCGCGCCCAGGAGCGGGATCAACGGCATGCCGAGGATGGTGAAATGGTCGCCCTCTATGCGCTCGAACAGCTGCACTCCGCGGCCCTCCAGCCGGAAGACGCCGACAGTGTAACCGACCTCCGGCCACTCCGCATCCAGATATGATTCGATGAATTGCTCGGACAGGGTGCGAACCCGGAGGGTGGCGCGGTCAACATGCCGCCAGTCAACTTCGCCTCCGCGGGCAAGCGCGACCGCGCTAGTCAGCAGCATGGCCTTGCCGGAGAAGAAGCGCAGGTGCCCAGCCGCATCGTCGCGGTCCCGGGGCTTGTCGAATAGCCGGCCCTCGCAGCTCACCACGCTGTCGCTGCCGATCGCCCAATCGTCGCCCCCGACGCTCGCCGCCTTGGCCGATGCCAGCTCCGACGCGATTTCCGAAGCATCGGTGAGCCGCGCTTTCACCGCGCCTTCATCGATGTCCGGTTTCACCGCCTGATATTCCACACCCGCGGCATCGAGCATCTGTCGCCGGATCGGACTGGTCGAAGCGAGGATGAGGGTCAACCGAACAACCTTGTGGAAAAGCAGGGTCGTAGCCCTAGCCCGGACATGGGGGCGGTCTCAACGTGAATGCGATTCCACGGCCGCCACAAAGAGTCCGCGGATTCATCCCCGGGGATCGAATTCATCCCCAGCCTGTGAATCATGGGTGGGACTCGCGGCCCGCCGGCGGCCTCCGGTCGCAATGCGCAAAGCTGCAATTGTTGGCAAAATCGGGACGCACGCCTAAGCCCCGCTCTCCCGCTGCCAACTACATCATCAATCCATCTAAGAATCTAATATAAAGGGAGAGGAAGAGGGTTGCCCGAGCTCGAGGACACGCAAGCCGGGAAGCCGTTGCTGGCCGTTCTCAAGGGTGAGCGCCGCGACCCTCCACCAATTTGGATGATGCGCCAGGCGGGCCGCTATCTTCCGGAATACCGCCAACTTCGCGAAGAGAAGGGAAGTTTCCTCGATCTCGTCTATGACAGTGAGGCGGCCGCCGAGGTAACGCTCCAGCCGCTGAAGCGCTTTCCGGAGATCGACGCCGCGATCCTCTTCTCCGACATCCTGATCGTCCCCTTTGCGATCGGCCAGAATCTCAGTTTCGTTGCGGGTGAGGGGCCAAGGCTGACGCCTCCCTTAATGACCGCTTCGCTCGACGAGCTGACGGCGTTTCCAGCCCGGCTCGATCCGATCTACGAGACTGTCCGGACCGTTAGGGAAGGACTGGGCAAGGATAAAGCGCTGATCGGCTTTGCCGGCGCGCCCTGGACGGTTGCGACGTACATGATTGCAGGGCAGGGCAGCCGCGAGCAGAGCGAGGCGCGGCGGCTGGCGTACAGCGATCCCGGTCGATTCGCGGCGATCATTGAGCGGATCGAAGCGCTGACGTTCGATTATCTGTCCGGTCAGATCGAAGCTGGTGCCGAAGTCGTGCAGCTGTTCGACAGCTGGGCTGGAAGTCTGGCTCCGGCGGAGTTTGAGCGCTGGGTGATTGCCCCGACGGCCCGGCTGGTCGAGCGCCTGACTACGAAGCATCCGAATGTTCCGGTGATCGGCTTTCCCAAGGGCGCGGGAGGGAAGCTCGCCGCTTATGCGGCCGAGACGAAGGTGAGCGCGATCGGCCTGGACGAGACCGTCGATCCGGTCTGGGCGAACAAGGCATTGCCGAAGCGGCTGCCGGTCCAGGGCAATCTCGATCCTCTCGCCCTGCTCGCGGGGGGCGACGCGATGAAGTCCGCGGTTTCCCGAATCCTTGACGCCTTCGCCGGGCGCCCGCACATCTTCAACCTCGGGCACGGAATCCTTCAGGAGACTCCGATCGCCCATGTCGAGGAGCTGATGGTGGTGGTGAAGGGCGGTAAATGATGGATCTCCACCTCACCGGTTTCCTCGGCCTCGCTTATCCGTGGGTGAAGGCGGCGCATGTCACCTTCGTGATTTTCTGGATGGCGGGGCTGTTCCTTCTGCCGCGTTTCTACGTCTATCACCAAGAAGCCGCCGTCGGCTCGCCCGAGGATCGCGCCTGGATCGAGCGCGAAGCCCGGGTCCGGTCGATCATCCTCAATCCGGCGATCGCGGTGGTGTGGATTCTCGGCCTGATGCTCGCCTTCAACATCGATGCGTGGAGCCAGGGCTGGTTCATGGCCAAATTCGCGTTGGTCATCGGCCTCAGCGCCTATCAGGGCTGGCTCGGCGCCTATGGCAAGAAGCTCGCCGCCGGGCAGAGGCCTCTTACCGGCAAGATGGTACGAATGATCAACGAGATTCCGGGGGTCGCCGCGGCCATTATCGTGGTGCTGGTGATTGTCCGCCCGTTTTGAACCGTTCGCCGAGCCGATTTGTCATGGCCAATTGACAGCGGGCTAGGCGAGACATACCTGAGTTAACAACGGCTATTCGGCCAGTCTTCCTTTCCCGCCGAGAGCCGTCTTCCTCTGAAAGAGCGGCGTCCTGCCGCCTCCGGCTTTGATCGACATTTAAGAAGCTCGAGCCCAACTCCCCAAGAAAAGACAATTATATGCATTTGAAAGAACTCAAGAAAAACACACCTGCTGAGCTGGTCGCAATGGCCGAGGAGATGGGTGTCGAAGGCGCATCGACGATGCGCAAGCAGGACCTGATGTTCTCGGTTCTCAAGATTCAGGCCGAAAACGGCGTGGAAATCATGGGATCGGGAACCATCGAGGTCCTGAACGACGGCTTTGGATTCCTGAGGTCCCCCGAAGCCAATTATCTGGCCGGGCCGGACGACATTTACGTCGCTCCGTCGATCGTCCGCCGCTTCGGCCTTCGCACCGGCGACACGCTCGAGGGCGAGATCCGCGGGCCAAAGGAGGGCGAACGTTATTTCGCTTTGACCCGCCTCAGCCAGATCAATTTTGACGACCCCGAAGCGGTCCGCCACCGCGTCAACTTCGACAATCTGACGCCGCTCTATCCCGACGAGAAGCTGACGCTCGACAGCGCCGACCCGACGATCAAGGACAAGTCAGCGCGCGTGATCGACATCGTCGCCCCCCAGGGCAAAGGCCAGCGCGCCTTGATCGTCTCGCCACCGCGCGTCGGTAAGACCGTGCTGCTGCAGAACATCGCGAAAGCGATCACCGACAATCACCCCGAGGTGTTCCTGCTGGTGCTGCTGGTCGACGAACGGCCGGAAGAAGTTACCGATATGCAGCGCAGCGTGAAGGGAGAGGTCATTTCCTCGACCTTCGACGAACCGGCCTCGCGCCACGTCCAGGTCGCCGAAATGGTGATCGAGAAGGCCAAGCGCCTGGTCGAGCACAAGAAGGATGTCGTGATCCTGCTCGATTCGATCACCCGCCTCGGCCGTGCCTACAACACGGTCGTTCCATCGTCCGGCAAGGTCCTGACCGGCGGCGTCGACGCCAACGCCCTGCAGCGGCCGAAGCGCTTCTTCGGCGCCGCACGAAACATCGAGGAAGGCGGCTCGCTGTCGATCATCGCCACCGCGCTCATCGATACGGGCTCGAAGATGGACGAGGTCATCTTCGAGGAGTTCAAGGGCACCGGCAACAGCGAAATCGTGCTCGACCGCAAGGTCGCCGACAAGCGCATCTTCCCCGCTCTCGACGTCGGCAAGTCGGGTACCCGCAAGGAAGAGCTACTGGTCGAGCAGGGCACGCTCACCAAGATGTGGGTGCTGCGCAGGATCCTGATGCAGATGGGCACGGTCGATGCGATGCAGTTCCTTCTCGACAAAATGAAGGACGCCAAGTCGAACGCGGATTTCTTCGCCTCGATGAATCAATAGGGCTTTAGCCCGCGATGCCCGGGTTCCCCGCCATGAACTTTTCCGCCGTGTTCACGGCGAGCGGCATGGCGAAGCTCGGGCAGATCATCATCGGCGACCTCACCATGGCCGGCGACAATGTCGTCATCATGGGCTCGCTCGCCTCTGGCCTTCCGGCGAAGGACCGCCGCAACGTCTTGATGCTCGGCGTCGGAATGGCGCTGGTGTTCCTGATTACGTTCGCCGTGATCGCGACCCAATTGCTCAAGGTCACGGGGCTCGTGTTCGCCGGCGGCCTGCTGCTCCTGTGGGTCGCCTACAACATGTGGCGAGAGCTGCACCCGCCCACGACCGTAATCGCCGACGATCCTGCAACGGCTGCCGTTGAGGGGCCGCCGCGGAGCAAGACCTTTCTTCAGGCTGCGATTCAGATCACGATCGCGGACCTCAGCATGAGCCTCGACAATGTGCTGCTGGTCGCGTCGATCGCGCGCGAGAATCCGGCGCTCCTCTTCATTGGGCTCAGCTTTTCGGTCCTCTTCATGGGATTTGCAGCCAATTATGTCGCCCGCCTGATTCAACGTTACCATTGGATCAACTACATCGGACTGGCGGTCATCCTGTGGGTCGCGGGGAACATGATTTATGAGGGGTGGCTTGACGGAGAGCATGGCTTGAGAGGTGCGTTCGGCCTGGGCTAGGGCCGCTCTCATGGATATTTCCAACCTGATTGACGCCGCCTCGCTCGCCGCGCTCGTAGAGATCCTTCTCATCGACATCGTCCTTGCCGGCGACAATGCGATCGTCGTCGGGGCTCTCGCTGCGGGATTACCGGCTGAGCAGCGCCGCAAGGTGATCATGCTCGGCGTCGCCGCGGCGCTCGTGCTTCGGATTGCATTCGCGCTCATCGTGACCCAGCTCCTGCAGGTGGTCGGCCTCATCCTTGCCGGCGGCTTCCTCTTGCTGTGGGTTGCCTGGAAGATGTGGCGCGAACTCCGGCACGCTTCTGAGAGCGCCGGCTCAGCGGAAATCGTTGGCGACGAGCATTCGGGGCTGCGACCCGCGAAAAGCTTCGCCAGCGCGGCTTGGGGGGTCGCAATCGCCGACGTCAGCATGAGCCTCGACAACGTACTCGCGGTTGCCGGGGCGGCGCGCGACCATCCGTGGATCCTGGTGTTCGGCCTGATCCTGTCAGTCGTTTTGATGGGAGTCGCCGCCAATTTCATCGCCCGCTACATCGAGCGCTACCGGTGGATTGCCTACGTCGGACTTGCGGTAATCGTCTGGGTGGCAGGGAAGATGATCTGGGACGGCTGGCACGACGTCGCGCCCCACCTTGTCTGAACGAGCGACGATCTACGCTCTGTCGAGCGGCCGCCCGCCCGCGGCAATTTCCATCATCAGGATCAGCGGTCCGCGAGCACATGACGCGGGGGCTCTCATGGGGGGCTCGCTCCCCGAGCCGCGCACCGCCGCAGTTCGAGAATTGCGCGATCCGCGATCGCACGAACTGCTGGACGAGGCGCTTGTTTTGAGATTCGACTCGCCATCGAGTTCGACCGGCGAAGATATTGTGGAATTTCAATGCCATGGTGGGCGAGCGGTGATCGATGCCGTGCTATCCGCGCTGGGCACAATCGACGGCCTTCGGCAGGCCGAACCGGGCGAATTCACGCGGCGGGCCTTCGAGAACGGGCGCATCGACCTGACGGAGGCCGAAGGCCTTGCGGACCTCATCGAAGCGGAGACGGAATCGCAACGCAAGGCTGCGCTGACGTTGGCCGAAGGGGGCCTGCGCAAACAGATCGAGCTCTGGCAGCGGCAACTCCTGTCGCTATCGGCCAGGGCCGAGCGCGCGATTGACTATGACGAGGACGACGAAGCCATCGACCCGTCGCTGCTCACCGGTTGCAGTGCATTGGCCGATGACCTGCGCTCCTGGCTCGGACGGCCGCGGGCCGAGCCGCTCAAGGATGGTGTCCGAGTGGTGGTCGCCGGTCCGCCCAACTCCGGTAAATCTAGCCTTATCAACGTGATAGCTGGGCAGGATAGGGCGATCGTAACCGCCATTCCTGGCACCACCCGCGACCATATCGAGGTGCCCTTGTCGATCGCAGGTGTGCCGATCCTGCTCACCGACACTGCGGGGCTTCGCGAGACGCTCGATACGGTGGAAGCGATCGGCGTCGCCCGTACGGCTCAGCTGATCGAGTCGGCCGACATACTCGTTTGGCTTGGCGATTCAACAAGAGCGCCCAATCATCCGCAGCTCATCCGTGTTCACTCCAAATCGGATCTGCCGGATCGGCGACCCGTGCCGAAGGAGTCTGTGAGAGTTTCCGCGGTGACGGGCGATGGGTTGAAACGGTTACTCGAGTTGGTCGTCCAGCAGGCCAGGTCGTTGCTGCCGGCGGAGGATGCGATCGCACTCAATCGTCGCCAGGCCGGGCACATTGCCGAGGCCGCCGATGCGATTGGCGCTGCCGCGTCGGCCGGCGAGATTGTGATCACCGCGGAGAATTTGCGGCAAGCACGCTCGGCGTTTGACCGGCTTACGGGCCGGGCCGGGGTTGAGGAGGTTCTCGACGCATTGTTCAGCCGCTTCTGTCTCGGCAAATGACGACATCCATGCTCGCTTGTCCCCCGGACAAGCGGCGCGTGGATGTTTCACGTGAAACGTCGATCATGTAAGCGGCGGGTTATGTACGACGTTCTGGTGATCGGGGCCGGCCATGCCGGATGCGAGGCTGCGGCTGCTGCGGCCCGTCGCGGCGCGCGCGTTGGCCTGCTCACTTTTCGAGCCGAGGACGCGGGGCAGATGTCATGCAACCCGTCGATCGGCGGGGTGGGCAAGGGCCATCTCGTGCGCGAGCTCGACGTCTTCGATGGACTGATGGCGCGCGCGGCGGATCGGGCGGCAATCCATCGCCGAATGCTCAATCGAAGCAAGGGGCCGGCCGTCTGGGGTCCGCGCGTGCAGGCCGACCGCAAGCTCTATCGGTCGGCCGTCACCGAGCTGCTCCAGGAGAATAAGGTAGAGATTATCGTTGCGGAGGCTCTGCGGCTGGTCATTTCGGCGGGCCGGGTGGCGGGCCTAGAGACGAGCGTGGGCGTATTGCCATGCCGTGCAATCGTTGTGGCGAAATTTCGTGGTGCATGTGGTGGCCAAGGCCCGTCCTATAGGTCGACGAGGGCGAGCAAAATTTGGTTGGGCA
>Ga0207647_10000578_pt1 | contig 28535 bp, 30 predicted proteins | sample KBSCornC2_FD_184295 | JGI IMG/M metagenome (GOLD analysis project Ga0207647, IMG submission 184295) | Corn rhizosphere microbial communities from Kellogg Biological Station, Michigan, USA - C2 (SPAdes) (version 2) | ecosystem: Host-associated > Plants > Roots > Rhizosphere ... | reverse complement strand
ACGATGTCGAGGCTGTCGGCGCCGAGATCGTCGATGAAGCTCGCGTCTTCGGTCACCTTGTCCGGCTCGACGCCGAGATGTTCGACGACGATCTTCTTCACCCGATCGGCAGTCTCGCTCATGGGATTGCTTCCTCCGTTGTTCTTTGCCCGATGCCCTAGCGGTGCGCTTTCGACGCTGCAAGTGGCGCGCTGCTTCACGCTAAGCTAGCAATCCAGCGTGGATCGACGTCCTCTCACCCCCGGCGAAATCGCGCTTTGCCGCTCGATATTCGGTTCGGCCATCGATTACACGAAGGTCCAGCTGGTCCAGCGCAAATGGTGGCCGCTGCAGCCGATCAATTATGTGATGACCCCGTCGGGGAACCTGCACTTCCACCCTCGCGGCTATCTCTGGTCCGAAGACTTCTCGAAGGGCCAGACCCACGTCGACCTGTTCATCCATGAGATGACCCACGTCTGGCAGGCGCAAAAATGGGGGCGTTCGTACCTGCTTCTCCAACGCCACCCCTTCTGTCGCTACGATTACGTGGTCCGCCCCGGGCGGCGCTTCGAGCAATATGGGCTGGAGCAGCAAGCCGAGATCGTCCGGCACGTCTTCCTTCTTCGCCACGGTCTGCCACTTCCCGGCGCGCCGCCGCTCGAACAACTCGAGAGCATCCTGCCCAGCGAGTGGAAATCATGACCGAGAAAGTAGTGGTAGTCGGCGCCGGCGTATTCGGCGCATGGACCGCGCACCATCTCCTCGCCGCAGGGCGTGACGTCACGTTGATCGATGCCTGGGGACCGGCGAACAGCCGCGCCTCTTCGGGCGGCGAATCCCGCCTGACGCGCGGCGCATACGGAAGGGATGCGATCTATACCCGAATGGCGCGGGACTCGCTGCCGCAGTGGCGAGAGCTGAGCGCCGTTGCGGGTCTGCCGATCCTGATCCCGAACGGAGTTTTGTTCTTCTTCCCGAGTGAGGAGCCCTATTTTCGCGACACTCTGTCCGCGCACGCCGACCTGGGCCTGCCGACCGAAGCGCTCGAAAAGGCCGAGATGGCGCGGCGCTTCCCGATGTTCGACTTCGAAGGCATCAGCGTAGGCCTTCTTGAACCAGATTTCGGTGCCCTGATGGCGAGGCGCGCCGTGGCGACGCTGGTGGACCGGTTCGTAACAGCAGGTGGAAGCTACCGCACCGCAAGCGCGGGCCCGCCTAAGGGTACAGAGGGGACGCTGACCGAGATCGAGCTTTCCTGGGGCGAACGCATCAGCGCCGACCGCTTCGTCTTCGCGCTCGGCGCCTGGCTGCCGAAGCTCTTCCCCGACGTGATCGGACCGCGAATTCGCCCGACGCGGCAGGAAATCTTCTTCTTCGCTCCGCCCGCCGGAGACCGCCGTTTCCTTCCCGACGCGATGCCGTGCTGGGCCGATTTCAACGACGGCGACATGTTCTACGGCTTGCCCGACCTCGAAAGCCGAGGCGTCAAGTTCGCGCATGACCTGCACGGGCCGGAAATCGATCCCGACACCCAGGACCGCCGGCCGACGCAGGCTGTGCTTGACGAGATCGTTGCGTTTCGGGATCGCCGCTTTCCGCTGCTGAAGGGCGCGCCCCTCACCGAATCGCGCGTCTGCCAATACGAGAACAGCTCGAATGGCGACTTCCTGATCGATTTCCACCCGCAGTGGCGGAACGTCCTGCTTGTCGGCGGCGGCTCCGGCCACGGATTCAAGCATGGTCCGGAAGTTGGCCGCTACGCCGCCGCGCGCCTGTTCGGCTCCGTCGAGCCCGAGCCGCGCTTCGGCCTCGAATCGAAGAGCGAGAGCCACCGCCGCGAGGTGCATTAGAGAGCAGTTAACTTGACGGGCTGCATGAGCGAGCGCACGCCAATTGCGGCAGATCGCCGCTCGCTCGTCGCGAGCGCCGCCGGTCCTGCCAGGGGGCAGCAGGATGTTTCGCACGCTGACGGCGTTGGGGCTCTTGGTTGCGGCACTTTCGCCCGCAAACGCGCAGACCCAAGACAAATCTGGCCATTATCTGTTCGTTTTCAGCGGCGATCAGAAGGGAGCGGGGAAGGATTTTCTCGCGGTCATCGACGCCGATCCCGCGTCAAGCACTTACGGACATCTCGTCACCTCCGTGGCGACCGATCAGGTCAGCATCCGGCCGCATCACACGGAATATGTGATGCCCGCCGATGGTATGCTGTTCGCGAACGACTTCGATGCCGGCCGCACCTTCGTCTTCGATCTGAGGGATCCTCTTCATCCGAAAGTGGCCACGGAGTTCTCAGAGCGCGACGGTTACGCATTTCCGCACAGCTTCGTGCGGCTTCCGGACGGCCATGTCCTGGCGACGTTCCAATACAAGTCGGGCGCCATGCCGATGCACGGAAACATGATGGATGGCGCGACTAACCGCAGCGGAACCATCACCGGCGGCCTCGTTGAGCTCGACGACTCAGGCCACGCCCTTCGAGCGGGGAGCAGCGCCGATGCCGCCTTCCCCGATGCGGCCCTCGAACCCTACAGCCTCGCTGTCTTGCCGGACATCGACAGGGTCCTCGTCACAAACTCACCGATGCAGAATGACGCGCTGCTGCGGTCCAACACGGCCCAGCTCTGGCGCCTGTCCGACCTCAAGCTGCTCAAGACCTTCCGGCTCGATCCCGGCGAGCAGCTATACGCGCAGACCAGCCCGGAAGAGGCGCGGATCGGCCCCGACGGCGCGGTTTACGTCCAGACGCTGGCCTGCGGGCTCGAGCGGGTGAGCGGCCTGGCGGATGACCAGCCCAAGGCGCAGCTCGTCTATACGTTCCCCGGAACCTGGTGCGGCGTGCCGACTTTCGACGGACATTATCTCATCGAAAGCGTGCCGGACCTCCACGGCTATATCGTCCTCGACATGAGCGACGGAGTTCACCCGCGCGAAGTCTCTCGCCTCGTGATCAGCCCGGATTACGCCGCGCATTGGACCGGACTCGATCGGCGGACCGGCCGGATCGTGATCACGTCCGAGCGAGAGGGCGACCGCACCTATGTGCTGAAGCTGGACTCGGAGACCGGCGCCCTGTCCATCGACACGGCATTTCGCGACGAAGACGGGCAACCGGGCTTCAGCTTCGCAACGCGCAAGTGGCCGCATGGCTGGACCGGCGCGGGCAAGCCGCACGGGGCCGTATTCTCCCGGTGAAAGCTCAGTCCGGCTTCTTCGCCACTCCGACGAGCGCCGGCCGCAACAGCCGGTCCTTCATGACGTAACCCGCCTGCATCTCCTCAACGATGGTGCCGGGCTTGGCATCGTTGGTCGGGATTTCCATCATCGCCTGGTGGCGGTGCGGGTCGAGAGGCTCGCCGAAAGCCTTCACTCGCTCGATGCCTTGCCGCTGGAACGCCGCATCCAACTCGCGCGCAGTGGCTTCCATACCTGCAAGGAATTGTGCGGCCGTCTTGTCGGCTCGAAGCTCCTCGCCGACCGCCGCCAAAGCCCGGTCGAGATGGTCCTTGATCGCCAGCATGTCCCTTGCGAAGTTCGTCGACGCATAAGCCCGCGCGTCTGCGACTTCCTTCTCCATCCGCCGCCGGACGTTCTGGATTTCGGCAGCCGCATAGAGCGCGTTCGACCGCGCTTCCTCGAGCTGCTTTTCGAGCTGAGCGAGCTGGTCATGCTCCTCGACTTCCGGAGCGCCGTCGGCGGTCTCCTTGCGAAGCTCCTCGGCCTCGTCGTGCAGCTGCTCTTCGTCTTTCGCGTCTATCATGCCATCAATCTCGTGAGTGCTTTCGCCGTGAAATCCACCATGGGCACCACGCGGGCATAGTTCAACCGCGTCGGGCCGATGACTCCCACAACGCCGACCACCTCGCCCTGGCTCCCGCGATAGGGCGCGGCGATAACGGAGGAGCCCGAAAGTGCGAACATCCGGTTCTCCGAACCGATGAAGATCCGGCATCCCGGAGCGTCGCGCGCGCTTTCGAGCAGATGCGCAATCTCCTGCGCCTCTTCGAGCTCGTCGAGCAGCTTGCGCACTCGTTCGAGGTCCTCCGCGGCGGCATCGTCGAGAAGGTTGGCGTGCCCGCGAACGATCAGCACCGGCCTGCGTGCATGATCCTGGCTCCAGGCGGCAAGGCCCGAAGCGACCAGTTCCGCAGCCGCCGCGTCGACCAGCTCCTTGCGCTCGCGGATCTCCGCGCGAAGACGCGCCTCTGCCTCCGCGAGCGTAAGGCCCGCGAGCCGAGCGTTCACGAAATTGCTGACCTCGGTGAGCGCATGAGCACTGGTTTCGCCATCCAGCGAAATGACGCGGTTTTCGACGCTTCCGTCCGCTCCCACGATCACCGCAAGTGCCCGCCGCTCATTCAATGGCACGAAGCTCAGCTGCCGAAGCACCATTTCTCGCTTCGGGGCCAGCACCACGCCCGCCGCCTGGCTCAGGCCCGACAGCGCCGCCGAGGCCGCCGCGAGCGCATCCTCGATCGGCTGGTCGCGAACGATCTGTCGCTCGATCTCGCGCCGTTCGCGCGGATCGGGCGCCGCCGCCTGCATGATCCCGTCGACGAAGAGACGAAGTCCGCTGTCCGTCGGAATTCGCCCTGCCGACGTATGCGGATGGGTCAACAGCCCCCGCTCTTCCAGTTCCTGCATCACCCCGCGGATCGACGCTGGCGACAGGCTGATCGAGCCCGCAAGCGCCTTCGACCCGATTGGCAAGCCGCGCTCGAGATACGCTTCGACCACGAGGCCGAAGATATCCCGCATGCGGTCAGTTAGTTCACCGATCGGCTGAGCCATGGCTGCGATTTAGTGTTGCTTCTCAAACCCGTCACCCCCGCGGGAGCGGGGGTCCCGCTTCCTTCGATACCAACAAAAGCGGGATTCCCGCTTTCGCGGGAATGACGAAGGGGGCTAAGGCGCTTGCGCACCAGTTTCAGGAGATTTGCCAATATGCGCCCTTCCGGACGCGCCCCCGACCAGATGCGAGAATTGCGTTTCGAGCCCGGCTTCACCCGTCACGCCGAGGGCTCATGCCTTGTCAGTTTCGGCGACACGCGCGTGCTGTGCACTGCGAGCGTAGAGGATCGGGTCCCGCCCTTCCTTCGCGGTAAGGGTCAGGGCTGGGTGACCGCAGAATACGGAATGCTTCCCCGCGCAACCCACACGCGCGGCAACCGCGAGGCGGCGAAGGGCAAGCAATCGGGGCGAACGCAGGAGATCCAGCGTCTGATCGGCCGCTCGCTCCGCGCGGTCGTCGAGTTGCCGAAGCTCGGCGAGCGGCAGATCACTGTCGATTGCGACGTGATCCAGGCGGATGGCGGCACGCGCACCGCCTCCATTTCCGGCGGCTGGGTCGCGCTTCGGATCGCGATCAACAAGCTGCTGGAATCGAAAGCAATTTCGGTCGATCCGATCCGCACCCAGGTGGCAGCCGTCAGCTGCGGAATCCACAATGGCACAGCCGTTCTCGACCTCGATTATGAAGAGGACAGCCAAGCCGGATGCGACGGCAATTTCGTGCTGACAGCCGACGGATCGATCGTCGAAGCGCAAGTCACCGCGGAAGGCGAATGTTACGACGAGGAGGGACTTCTTCGGTTGCTCCGCCTCGCGCGCATCGGCTGCTCGGAGATTTTCCAGGCGCAGCTGAAGGCAGCCGGCGCATGAGGCCGATCGGGGACAAGCTGGTCATCGCGACCCACAATCCCGGCAAGTTGCGCGAGATTGCTGCGCTGGTGCAGCCGCTCGGAATCGAGTGCGTCGGCGCCGAGGAGCTAGGCCTTCCCGAGCCCGAGGAGATCGGCAACAGCTTCGCCGACAATGCCGACCTCAAGGCCCGCGAGGCTGCGGACTTGTCGGGCATTCCAGCCCTGGCCGACGATAGCGGCCTGTGCGTCGACGCGCTCCACGGACGGCCGGGTATCTTCTCGGCGCGCTGGGCGGAGGACTCCGAGGGCAAGCGCGACTGGATGCATGCGATGGAAAAGGTCTGGCGCGAGGTCGAAGCGACCGAGCCCGATGCCGCCCCGGCTGCGCATTTCGCCTGCTCGCTTGCGATCGCCTGGCCCAATGACGGTCAGGCGGAGACGTTCGACGGCCGCGTCGACGGAATCCTCGTGTGGCCGCCGCGCGGAGAACGGGGATTCGGCTACGACCCGATGTTCGTGCCGGTAGGCCACGACCAGACGTTCGGCGAGCTCGATCCCGAATTCAAGCACAGCATCAGCCACCGCGCGGAAGCGTTCCGCAAGCTGATCGAGGCGCTGAAGGAATGAACGGCGAACCGCTCGCGCTTTACGTCCACTGGCCGTTCTGCGTCAGCAAATGCCCCTATTGCGATTTCAACAGCCATGTCCGCGCCAGCATCGACCAGGATGCCTGGCGTGATGCGCTGCTGGCCGACCTCGCCCACGAAGCCCGCTTGCTCCCGGATCGCACGCTGACCTCGATCTTCTTCGGCGGCGGCACGCCATCGTTGATGGACCCGGCAACGGTCGAAGCGATCATCGACGCAGCGGTGCGGCGTTGGACGCCGGCATCGGATATCGAGATCACTCTCGAAGCCAATCCCAACTCGGTCGAGGCGGATTGCTTCGCCGATCTCTCACACGCGGGTGTCAATCGCCTTTCGCTCGGCCTGCAAAGCTTCGACGACAATGCGCTGCGCTTCCTCGGCCGCGCGCATTCGGCACGCGAAGGGTTCCGGGCACTCGAGATCGGGCAGAGAAGCTTTCGCCGCGTCAGTTTCGACCTGATCTACGCGCTTCCCGGCGAGACCGAGGCCAGTTGGTCGACGACGCTCGCGCAAGCGCTGAGCCTCGGCACCAAACATCTTTCGCTCTACCAGCTCACCATAGAGCCCGGCACGCGCTTCGCCAGCATGGTCGCGCGCCACGACTTCGAACCGCTCGATGCAGAATCGGCGGCGGCCCTTTACGAACTGACCGACGCGATGACGTCAGAGGCCGGAATGCCGAGCTACGAAATCAGCAACTATGCCAGGCGCGGACAGGAAAGCCGGCACAACCTCACTTATTGGCGATACGGCGATTATGCGGGCATCGGGCCGGGAGCTCATGGACGTCGCCTGGGCAAGCGAACCGTCCGCCACCGCAAGCCCGAGAATTTCCTTTCCGCGCTTGCCCGCAACGGTCACGGAATCTCGGAAGAGGCTCCTCTTTCCTCGTTAGAAGCCGCGGATGAGGCGCTGGTAATGGGGCTGCGACTTCGTGAGGGTGTCGATCCTCAAGCGATCGCCGAGCGCTTTGGGCTTGCAGACATTGTCGATTGGGATCGCGTCGATCGGTTGGTCGGTTCAGCTCATCTCGAGCGAAGCGGCGCGCGAATCAGACTAACCGCCGCCGGACGGCTGGTGCTCGACCATATTCTCGGCGAAATCGTCGCCAGAGACCATGCGAGAATTACCGATGCGGCTGCGAAGCTGGAGTGGCGGCCGGAGTCGCTGGCGGAGCCGGCGCAGCCGCTGCTGGCGGCTTCTTAGGTGCGTTCTGCTCGGCCATGAACTTGTAGTTGTCCGCGGGCGTCGAGACGTAATCGTCGATCGTCATTTCGGCGTCGTCGGCGGCAGCCTTCTTGCCCATGCCATTCTTGAGTCGGAACTCGACCAGCGCCTGTTTCAGCGTCCCCATCTGGACTGTGCAGGCGTTGCGCAGGTAAGTCTCGATCGTGTCAGCGCTGACCTTGTCGCTTGTGGCCTTGGCCGCCGCATCGTGGAGACAGCCGCGAAACGCGCTCGTCGGCGCGGTAATCGACGCCTGAAGCGCCGCAAGCACGAGTGCCGAAGCACCCACTAATGCAATCATCAACCTCTCCCCAGGCAGATGAGAAGTCGCCACGATGACTCTTTTTCGGTTGAATTGGAAGAGGTTAATCCGCTCACATGAGTGAGTTATTGCCCCCGGGTCTGCACATCGTCGCGACTCCGATCGGAAATCTCGGCGATCTCAGCCCGCGCGCTGCCGATGCGCTTCGTGCCGCTGATCGCATTTTGGTTGAGGACACAAGGGTTACCGGCAAGCTGCTGCACCATATCGGCGCGAAAGTGCCGATGAGCCGATACGACGATCATTCGAGCGACGAAGAACGCCAGGGCATCGTTGCAATGCTCGGCACCAAGGCAATTGCGCTCGTGAGCGATGCCGGAACGCCGCTGATCTCCGATCCCGGATATAAACTGGTCAGGGCCGCCCGGGTTGCCGGACACTCGGTACACACCATTCCCGGGCCGTCTGCAGCAATTGCTGCACTGACGCTAGCAGGGCTTCCGACCGACCGGTTTCTGTTCCTCGGCTTCCTTCCCGCCAAGGCGAAGGCGCGGGCCGACGCGATCGCCGATATCGCGGCGGTCAGAGCAACGCTGGTCCTCTACGAAAGCGGCCCTCGGCTCGCCGATACACTCGCTGCCCTCGAGGAAGGATTGGGCCCGCGCGAAGCGGCCGTCGCCCGCGAAATAAGCAAGCTTCACGAAGAATGCGTGACCGGCATGCTTCGGCAGCTTGCCGAACGCTATGCGGACGCACCGCCGAAGGGGGAGATCGTTATCGTGGTGGCGCCCCCGGGCGAAGCCGCAACGGCGAGCGATGATGACCTGGACACCGCGTTGGATGAGGCTCTCACTCGACTCTCTCCCTCACGAGCTGCAGCGGAAGTAGCCGAACAGCTGAACATTCCGCGGAAGCGCGCCTACGCGCGAGCGCTCGAGCGTTCGAAATGAACCGCGAGGCGGCGGAGAAGCGCGGGCGCGGGGCCGAGACGCTCGCCTGCTGGTACCTGCGCTTAAAAGGCTGGCGGATACTCGCCCGTCGCGCACGCGTGCCCGGAGGCGAAGTCGATATCGTCGCTCGCCGCGGCAGGACCCTCGCCTTCGTCGAGGTGAAAGCACGTGCCACCAAGGCTTCCGCGGCCTTCGCGCTCGATGACTGGCGGCTTCGGCGCGTGGTCGTCGCGGCGGAGCGCCTGACACCGCGCTACATGCGGGATGGCGACTCTGTCCGCATCGACGCGCTGTTCATCGTTCCCGGCCGATGGCCGAGGCATCTCGCCCACGTGTGGCAAGGGTGACAAAGCTCCACTGCTGAATTAGGCGCCCTGCCATGCCGCTCCGCGTCGCCGTGCAGATGGATCCGCTCGACCGGATCAACATCGCGGGCGATTCAACCTTCGCGATCATGCTGAAGGCACAGGAGCTCGGTCACGAGCTCTACTGGTACGCGCCGGAGGATCTCAGTTTCGCGGAGGGACGGCTGTGGACGATGGGCTACCCCGTAACCGTGCAGCGCGTCGCCGGCGATCATTACAAGTTCGGCGACCCCCGCATCCTCGACCTCGGTCGCGATGTGGATGTCGTGTTGATGCGCCAGGATCCGCCGTTCGACCTCGGTTATATCACCGCCACGCACCTGCTCGAGCGCATCCAGAGCGAGACTCTGGTGGTCAACGACCCAGCCAGCGTGCGCAATGCCCCCGAGAAAATCTGGGTGCTGAATTTCCCGCAATTCATGCCTCCGACGGCGGTGACCCGTTCTATTGGCCTGGCGCGGAAATTCCTCGCCGACCAGGGCGAGATCGTCATCAAGCCGCTCCACGGCTTTGCCGGCGGCTCGGTCTTCCGCATCGGAAGCGACGGCCGCAACCTCGCCTCCCTGATGGAACTGTTCAACCGGACGTATCGCGAACCGCACGTCCTCCAGAAATTCCTCCCCGAAATCGCCGAGGGCGACAAGAGGATCGTGCTTGTCGACGGGGGGGTCGCGGGCGCGATCAATCGTGTCCCGGGAGAGGGCGAAATCCGCTCCAACCTCGCGGTCGGCGGCAAGGCAGCGAAGACTGAGCTGACCGAGCGCGAAGACGAAATTTGCGCGACCCTCCGTCCGGAACTCAAGAAGCGGGGCCTGTTGTTCGTCGGCATCGACGTGATTGGAGGCCGATGGCTGACGGAGATCAACGTCACATCGCCGACCGGAATTGTAGCGATCGATCAGTTCAATGGATCGGACACCCCGGCGCTGATTTGGGAAGCGATCGAGCGGAAGATCGCCGCCCGCTAATCTTATCCATTTTGGATTGAATTGCATTGGCAACGCATTGATCCACAATGGATATTTAGCATTCGGTTTACCCGCCTGCCGTACCAGTTTCCCCGTCGCGGAACGCTGGCTGCCCCACTAGTCGGCGCGCCGCGACGAATGGTTTGCGTTCCTCGTGCGGCATGTGTCCGCCGCACGGACTGGGCCTCTGCTCAGGCGCGGGGGTGGGCGTGGCGATAAACGTCGAGAAGGCGCGCCGCGTCCACCGCCGTATAAATCTGGGTCGACGACAGGCTCGCGTGGCCCAGCAATTCCTGGAGAGCCCTGAGATCCGCGCCGCGCGCCAGCAGATGTGTCGCAAAACTGTGCCGAAGCGCGTGAGGAGTCAGCGTATCGGGCAGACCGAGCCGCCGTCGCGCTGCCGCCACCGCTCTCCGCACCAGGTCGGGATTGAGTGGCCCTCCCCTCGCCCCGACGAACAAAGGAACGTCGCCCCGACGCGGATAGGGGCATCGTCGCACATAATCGTCGATCGCCTCGCGGACCGCCGGAACGATCGGCACGACGCGGGTTTTCGAGCGCTTCCCGGTCACTCGAAGCGTCTGGCCGATCGGCAGCACCGCCGCACTGAGCGACAGGGCCTCCGCGACGCGGAGTCCGGCGCCATAGAGAAGGAGTAGAATCGCTAGGTCGCGTGCCCCAATCCATGGCGTGCTTGCGGCTTCGGCAGCATTCTCGGCGAGGTCCAACGCCTCATCCGGCGCCGCAGGCCTGGGGAGGGTTCGCGGTCGCTTCGGAGCGCGAGTGCGTGGGAGTTGCGCCTGATGCCCCTGCTGCTCGGCCGCGTAGGTCAGGAACGCGCGAACGCCCGAGAGCTCTCGCGCCGCTGATGACGCCCCCAACCCGCTCGCGCGTCGGTCAGCGAGAAAAGCGCGGAGGTCGGCCGCTCCCAGATTGAGCAGGCCTGAAGGAGCAATGTCCCCGCCTCTGTACCGTCCCAGGAAATCGATCAGGCGGTGCGCGGTCGCGACGTAAGCGCGAACGGTATGCGCGCTGCGGCGGCGGTCATGTTTGAGATGGGAAGCCCAGTGCGCGACGAGCGCCGCTGCCGGGTGAGCTAGGCTTGGGGGTTCGTCAGCCACTTGCGGATCATAACCGCAAGCGTTCGCCCGAGAAACATCAGCAATTCGGAGCCATGGCGCGCATCCAGGCTCAGCTCGGCCCGCTGACCAAGGGCCAGGAGCCCAACAGGAAGCGCCTGCCCGCATTCGATCCGGATCAAGGCTTCGGCGCGGATCAGATCGCAGGCGGGCCCAAACAGCGGGTGCCCACGATCGACCTTGCGCATCTCGACGCCGTCGATGCCATCGATTGATCGCCGCAGGATTGCCGGATCCACCATGTGGATGCCACTGCCATCGGCGCGGAAACCCTTGTCGCCGACGATCAGCGACAGCGCCACCGCGTCGATTCCGAGGATCAGCGGCCATTCCTGAGTGACGACGTGAAGGAGCCCCTCGACGCTATCAGTTTCGATGCCGGCAAGCACCGCTTCGTGAATTGAGGCAACCGCGCCCGAATGGCCGCGGGCAAAAGCGATGAGGTCCTCGTTTGCTTCCCGCGCCTCGCCGAGCCGTTCGCGCAAATGCGCAACTGCACGCTCCTCGAAGGGAATAACCGTAGCCATTGAAGCGGAAGATACGCCCAGGGCGGTTAATTTCCTATGTTTCGCGGCCGCGATCTTCCCGACACGGTTAATGGACCCTTAGAGCATTCAATCTAGAGTGAACCGTATGGCAACGCTCGCCGAAACTTCGCGTACCGGTTCGCTTCCACGATTTGCGCCCGCGCTGCTGATATGCATTGCGGCGGCGGCAATCGGCGCGCTCGCACAGTCGTTCCTGACCCCAATCGACTGCGACGTTTCATGGTTGATCACGGTGAACGAGAAGATGCTCGCCGGCGCGCGCATCTACACGGATGTGATCGAAGTTAATCCACCGGCGTCGATCTGGCTTTACACGCCCGCGGTCTGGATTGCCGAGCTGCTTCATTTGCATGCGGAGGCGGTCGTCGCCGGGACCTTTATCGGGGCAGGTCTGCTTTCCTGTGTCTCGACGCTTCGAATTAGCGAGCGTCTGCGGCAACCGCCGAACGCCACGGTCCTGATTGCCGCTGTCGCCTTCACGGCCCTCGTGCTGCCGCTCGGCACTTTTGCGCAGCGCGAACATGCTGCGCTGCTGCTCGCTTTCCCGTCTCTCGCGGCGCTCGCTGTTATCTCCGAGGGTCGCGCGCTGTCGCTGATATCGCGACTGACGACCGGCGTCGCGGCCGGCCTGGTTATAGCGATCAAACCGCACTTACTGCTTGCGATCGTGCCGGCCGCGCTATTCGCCTGTTATCGGGGGCGAGCCCTGCGTGCCATCATTCCGGGCGCATTGGCCGGATTTGCCGTCCTGGCGATCTACGCGACCGCGGTCGCGCTCGTCACCCCTGAATATCTGAAGCTGCTGCCCATCCTTTCCGAGGTTTACCTGCCGCTTCGCGAGCCTTGGACAGCCATTCTGCAAAACCCCGTGCTCACGATCCCGCTGGCGATTTGTGCGATCGTGTTCGCGCTTCGCCCAGGCCGAATGCCTGCACTTCCCGCCATGTTCCTGATTGGCAGCGTCGGCTTTGCAGCAGCCGGAATCATCCAGGGAAAAGGATGGCTCAATCATGCTCTTCCGGGAATGGCGCTCGGGTTTGTCGGACTGACCCTGTTGATCGTGGATGTTTCCATGGCCCGCGCTCGTCGCGCTCTGTTCTTGGCGGCAACGACGACACTCGCCGCGACGCAGCTCTATGCAATGGCCTCCATTCGCCCCGTCCCCGGGCTCGCGCAGGCCGTGGCCCGCGTGGCTCCGCCTCGGCCCAGCGTCATTACGCTCGGCCCCGATCTCCTCACCGGTCACCCGCTGGTTCGCAATGTTGGCGGCCGCTGGGCCGGTTCGCGCGCGGCATTGTTCATTGCCGATGGAGCGCACGACGAGCTCGCCAATGCGCGCGGCGAGACTAGGTCCAAACTGTTTCGCTGGTATCAGGCGGACATCGATGCATTCGCTAACGACGTGGAGCGCGAGCGGCCCGATGTCGTGCTGGTAGATTCCCGGCCGCAGCTTGCATGGCTGCGCGACGACCCGCGAGTGCGGCGGACCATGTTAAATTATCGTCCGGCAGCTCGTGCCGGCGCCATCGAAGTCTGGACTCGCCGGGATCGCTGACAGCTGTCTCCGGCGGCGAGCTGACCGATCTTTCCAAGGGTCCGTGCGACGTCTCGACGCGCATCGACAATGTCGCCCCAGGCGGACAACCACCGTCTATTTCAGGCAAAGAAAAAGCGGCGGCGCCAAAGGCGCCGCCGCCCAATCATTCGTACTGAGAACGAGCCTTACTTCAGGTTCGTCGCAACAGTGTTGAACTTGGCGCTGAGGTTGGTGCCGACGCTCGACAGAGCGCCAATGCACGCAACGGCGATCAGAGCGGCAATCAGGCCGTACTCGATGGCGGTCGCACCCTCTTCATTCTTGATAAGCTTCAGAAACTTGCTCATGGTCTTCGCTCCTTGGTTCCAAGTGCGGCGGAACAACCGCCGCAACCTGCACTCCACGCTGCAGGACGGCTGGAAATTACGCGTTGACCGGTTGAAAAAGTGTTACCCCCGAAGGTTGCACGAAATTAATCACGTTTCGGCAACCGTATGGACCTAGGCGATTTTTTGGCCCGTCGCTTCCCAATCCTTGAGGAAATTGGCAATTCCGACGTCGGTCAGGGGGTGCTTGAACAGCTGCCAGATGATCTTGGGCGGAGCGGTCATCACGTCGGCGCCGATCTTCGCGGCCTCCACGACGTGCATCGGATGGCGCACCGAAGCGACCAGGATCTGCGTCGGATAGTCGTAATTGTCGTAGATCAGCCGGATGTCGGCGACCACTTCCATGCCGTCGAAGCCGACGTCGTCATGGCGACCGACGAACGGCGAGATGAAAGTCGCGCCGGCCTTTGCCGCGAGCAACGCCTGGGCGGAAGAGAAACACAAGGTCACGTTGACCATCGTCCCGTCGCCGGTGAGCGTCTTGCACGCCTTGAGTCCCGCGGGGGTAAGCGGCACCTTGACCGCGATATTGTCCGCGATCTTCCGGACGATCTCGGCCTCGCGCATCATCCCTTCATAGTCGAGCGCTACGACTTCAGCGGAGACCGGGCCGCTGACGACCGACGCAATCTCTTTGACCACCTCGAGGAAATTTCGCCCGGACTTCTCAACCAACGATGGATTCGTGGTCACGCCATCGAGCAGGCCGGTTGCCGCGAGCTCGCGGATTTCGGAGATTTCGGCGGTGTCGGCGAAGAACTTCATGGTTTGCGTCAGTCCTGGCTTTGGTCGATTGGCAAGCGATAGCCGCTGGCGGACGCGCCGTCACTCGATTCGAGGGAAACAGCCATGAGCCAACACGTCCGGGTCGAGAAAGAAGGCTCCATGGTTTCCATCACGCTCGCGCGGCCGGAGCGGCGCAACGCGATCACCGTCGCGATGTATTCGGGGCTCGCGGAAGCGGTGGAGAAGGCCGCGGGCGATCCGCATGTCCGCCTCATTACTTTTCGCGGCGAGGGCCAGGATTTCGCCGCCGGAAACGACCTCGCGGATTTCCTCGAAGCGGCGAACAGGTCCGGGGAAGAGATCCCCGTCTGGCGCTTTCTCCGCGCGGTCGCATTGTGCGAGACGCCGCTTGTCGCCGCGGTGCACGGCAATTGCGTCGGCATTGGCACAACTATGCTGCTCCACTGCGACCTCGTCGTTGCCGAGGAGGGCGCGCGTTTTTCCTTACCGTTCGTTGATCTTGGACTCGTCCCGGAAGCGGCGAGCTCGCTGCTTATACCGCGCCTTGCGGGCCGAAGACTTGCAGCCCGCTTATTGCTGCTCGGCGAGGCCTTCGGGGTCGAGGAAGCCCGGTCAATCGGCCTGATCAGCCATGTTGCGCCCGCCGGCGAACTCTTGCCTGTGCTGAATCGCCTTGCCGCGGCGTTAGTTGCAAAGCCCGCGGACGCCCTTCGAGCCGCGCAGCGCCTCCTCAGGCACGGTCAACGCGAAGAGATCCTGGAGCGAATGCGCATGGAAGGCGCCGTCTTCAGCGAACGATTGGGTTCCGCCGAAGTGAAAGAGGCGATTACCGCCTTCTTCGAAAAGCGAAAGCCGGACTTCTCGCGCCCCGGCTGAGCTCAAAGTTGGGCTGTATAGACCTTCTTCGAGCGGGTGAGCGTCACCGTCGGTCCCGGGAAGAAGAGGAAGTCGAGGTTCTGCCTGTAAGTCACCTGGATCGTCAGATAATGTTGGGCATCGTGCCGGTCGATCGTCGGCGTCGACCAGGTACCGCTGGTCGTGCCGAAAAGGCCGGCGCTGATCTTGGCCTGAATGTTGCTGTCACTCGGAAGCGTACAGCCCGTTGCCGTCGTTGGGTTCAGGCAAAGAGTCGCGTAGCGGGCACCCTGACCAAGCGCATTTTGCGCGCCGGCGTTCGCAGCCATTAGCTGCCCGATCACGAAGATTCCGTAGATGAAGAGAACGAGCACCGGCAGCGCGAAGGCGAGCTCGATTGCGGCAGCGCCGCGTTCGTCGCGGATCCTTTTGAGCGCGAACGGCATCATTGGACTCGCATCCCGGCTCGGGCAGTCACCGTGACGGTGCCGTCGGCATTACGGTTCGGAAAAATGCTGTTGGTGAACAGCGGCGTGTACTTGCTGCTGACCGTGACGGTCACATATTTCATCTGCACCTGAGTGCCCGTGCAGCTGTCGCTATAGTTGGTCGTTTTCGTGCCATTGCAATAATTTGCGTAGACCGCAGTAACGGTCGCGCCGGTATAGCCGGCGGCCGTCGCCGCGCTCGTTGCGTCGGCCACAACCGCGTCATGATTGGCCGGGTTGGCGGGGGTCCCGCTTTGCTGGACCATCTCGAGGCCGCGCTGCGATGCCTGCTCGAGCCTCAGCTTCATCGAATAGGCGCTTCCAAGGTCGCCCATGCCAATGACCAGCGCCAGGAAGAACGGGGCGACGAGTCCAAGCTCGACGATCGAAGCGCCGCGTTCGGATTTGAGCAGGGTCCTGAGCATCGGCATCATTCCACCAGCGCGATCACGTGGGCGTGCACCGTCGTGTTGTTTTGACACGGAGTGCCATCGGGCCTCGTCAGGCTGTTCTGCAGGTTCGTATTGCCGTTGAACGTGGCGGTGTAAGCGACGACCATCGCGCACTGGGTCGACGCACCGGACGTTCCGTTAAAACTCACGTTCGTGCTCGGGAAATACATGGCGCCGTCGAAATAGGACGCGGCCGTACCATTGATGAGGCTGTCCGTCGTGGCGCCGGGCGCCTGGAGGAAGAGCATCTTGGCATAGGTGCCGCTGGTCTGTGCGCTCAGCTGTATCGTCGAGTTGCCGTTAGGCGTGATCCCGCCCGGATTGGTACCCGTCAGAATGATTGTCACGCCGGTACCGATCAGGGTGATGCCACCGCCGGTGTTGAAGTTCGTGTTGTTGAGATAATAAATCCCGGGATCCAGAAAATATGTCTGGTTGCCGGTGGGACTGAAGTCGCTGTAGCAGGTTCCGCCCCCGCCGGGCTTCGTGTTGTAAGAATAAAGGTGGTTGACGGTGACCTTATTCTTGCCGGAGCCGGTCGTCGTCGTGTAGCCGTTCTGCGCGAAAGTCTTGCACGTCGTCCCTGAGGGAATGTCAGTTGGATACTTGCCGGAAAACGGGTCGGATTGCGGCAAGTGATAAGGCTCGAGATTGGTCGAACCGTTGATCGACTGCGGCATGCCGCCAACCGACGCCACCGGGTCGGCAGTAAAGGTATAGGCATTACCGTTCGAGGTGATCGACGAACTGCCGGTCGAGTTCGAAATTGCGCCGCAGCCAAGGTTTGCTGTCGAGCTGCCGCCCATGCTGATCCCCGCGCCGCTGTCCCTCTTGAGCGTCACCAGGCAGAAATTGCCATCGTCGATCAACTTGGCGGTGGCGCTAGCGGTAAGCGTCGGCGCGCTTGTCATGAACATGCCCGAGAAGCTCAGGGCTCGCGAACCGGACAGTGCGACATGCACGGCCGTACTGTCGGTGGTGTACGAGCCAGTCGATGGCGGATTGGACGCTGTGCACGACGTCGTAATCCCGGAATGGTCGTTCTTCGAAAGATCGAAGCGGATCGGGTGGGCGGAATTCGCCGTGCTCGTCAGGCAGTTGCCCGTGTCGACAGCGTTGCCGGTAGCTTCCGCATATGCGCCCGCGAGGGCCGCGCTGTCGGCGGCGCGCTGGAGCTGCCGCTTCCACAGCGACCATTGGATCGTATCGGTCGCGAGGCCAGCCGAACCGATCACGAGCGGAAGCGCGGCGCCAGCAATGACCAGGGCGTTGCCCCGGCGGTCGCGCCAGACTTTCTTGAGGAAGCTGATCATTTGCGCGTCGATCCCACCCGCTGAATGCGTATGCGCAAGGCCTGTAACCCCAGCACGGTAAGCGAACCGTTCAAGGCTCTGGTTAATGGCGGTTCACCACGTTTCCCTTGTTTTGGTGTGTGTTAGACATATAATACAGCACTAAAGCCCTTTTCGTTGACCGGCTTTGCGCCGCGCCGCACAAGGGCCAGGAAAGGAATGAAGCATGGCTACCGAACCGGCGCCAACGACCGAGACCGCGACCAAGACGAAGCTCAACCTCGATCCGCCCGAGGCGCTTCAGGTGGTCGAGCCCGCCGAAGCCGCGGGCCTCGTCCCGCTGAAGCCCGAGGAAACGAGCGAGCTCGACAAGCGCGTTTCGCAGTTCGTCGATGAGCTCGCCAAGCTCGATGCGAACAGCCCGGAGTTCGGCAAGAAGGTCGACCAGCTGACGGCGATGGGCCGCAAGGAAATCGCCGAAGCCGCGGGCGCGTCGAACCGCTTCCTCGATCGCCCGGTCAAGGCAATCGACAAGGACACGGGCATCGGCGCTGACCTTACCGAGCTCCGGCGCACCGTCGAAGCGCTCGATCCGAAGGAGGCGACCAAGACCAAAAAGTTCCTCGGCATCATCCCCTTCGGCAATCGCGTGAACCGCTACTTCGACAAGTACCGAAGCTCGCAGACCCACATCAAAGGCATCCTCGGCAGCCTCGCCAACGGCAAGGACGAGCTGCTGATGGACAATGCGGCAATCGACACCGAGCGCGCGAACTTGTGGAAGACGATGCACAAGCTCGAGCAGATGGTGCACATCTCCAAGACGCTCGACCAGCAACTCGAGGACAAGGCCAACGAGCTCGACGCGACCGACCCCGCCAAAGCCAAGGCCATCCGCGAGACGGCGCTCTTCTACACGCGCCAACGCACGACCGACCTTCTCACCCAGATGGCGGTGACGGTTCAGGGCTACCTCGCGCTCGACCTCGTCAAAAAGAACAATGTCGAGCTGGTGAAGGGAGTCGACCGCGCGTCCACCACGACTGTTTCGGCGCTTCGCACGGCCGTCACCGTCGCCCAGGCGATGACCAACCAGAAGCTCGTGCTCGAGCAGATCACCGCGCTCAACACGACCACGGCCGGAATGATCGACAGCACCGGCGAAATGCTCCGGACTCAGACCGGCGCGATCCACGAGCAGGCGGCGAGCTCGACCATTCCGCTGGAGACGCTGCAGCGCGCGTTCCAGAACATTTACGACACGATGGACCAGATCGATCAGTTCAAGCTTCAGGCGCTCGGCAACATGAAGCAGACGGTCGACACGCTGGGCAAGGAAGTCGAGAAATCGAAGGGCTATATCGCCCGCGCCGAGGGCGTGAACCAGGCGAAGCTCGAAGGCTCCGTCTCACCGCTCACGCCAATTGAGGCGAAGTGAGCGAAGTTACCGACAAGGTTGAGCGGGCCATCGCCCGCTTCGATCGAGTCACGCAGCAACTCGACCAGCGTGACGGTCCGGCGCGTGCCGCGGCACGGCGAGAGCGTGAGCGCCTCAACCTTGGCTTGGGTCGAACTGCAGCCAAGGTCGCGGGCGCCGTTGTGCTCATTTGGCTCGCTGCGGTCATCATCGGCTTCGTCAAGCCGATCGGAATGTTCGGCTTCCTTGCGGCGGTAATCGCAACCGTCGTTGTCGGCGGTTTCCTTATCGCTCGCGGGGGCCGCGATGCGGTGGCTGCCCCTGCCCCCGCCACTGACCTTCCCAACGGCGCGATGGTCGACCAATTCGATTCCTATATCTATCGCGTGAGGCGCGCCTTGCCCGCGCCCGCACAGGCGCAACTGGATTCGATCAGCGCTGTCCTTCCGTCACTCAAGCAGACCCTGGAACGGGTCGATACGCTCGACCCCGCCGCGCAGGACGCCCGAAGGCTGATGTCGATTCATCTGCCGCAGCTCATCGAACGCTACATGAATGTCCCGCAGGCCTATCGAAACGAGAAGGACGGGGAAGACAAGACGGTCGACGAGCGTCTAATCGAAAGCCTCGCAGCGGCCCGCACGGCGCTAGGCGACGTCTCCGAGCAGCTCGCGCGCGGCGAACTCGCAGCATTCGAAACCCAAGGCCGATTCATCAAGTCCCGCTACGGCGAGCAGGGCATCGAGAACGAGGACGCGCCGAGCCACTGAGCTCAGCCGATGACCCCTTCGGTCTGAAGACGGGTCGCTTCGTCTGCATCTACGCCCAATCCGCTCAGAACCTCGCCGGTATGCTCTCCAAGCCCCGGGGGCGGCAGGTTGGAGTCAGCGCGCTCGCCATCGATGCGCAAAGGCGACCCGACAAGCGGCATTCCGGCGATGCTCCTGACCATCCGGCGATGCCGGGCCTGCACGTCGCCGAGCGCCTGGCTAATGCGGTTGATCGGACCTGCGGGAATGCCGGCTTTCTCGAGCCGTTCGAGCCATTCCATAGCGGGCCTTTGCGCAATGGCCTCACCAACCAGCCGTACCATCTCCTCGCGGTTGGCGACTCGTGCCCCATTTGATGCGAAGCGCTCGTCGCTCGTCCATTCCGCATGGCCACATATCTCCGCGAGCCGTGCGAACTGTCGTTCGTTGCCGATCGCGATGATGATCGGCTGATCGGCCGCGTCGAACGGCTGATAAGGCACGATGTTGGGGTGCGTGTTGCCCTGCCGCGGCGGGTCGTTGCCCGAGGTCAGCGCATTCGACGCCTGGTTGGCGAGCATCGCCAGCTGTGTGTCGAACAATGCCATGTCGATATGGGCGCCCTCGCCCGTCTTCTCGCGGCGATAAAGCGCTGAGAGGATTGCGACGCAGGTGTAGAGCCCGGTGAACAGGTCGACGACGGCGACGCCGACGCGCATCGGCCCTCCGCCAGCAACGCCATCGGGGAGGCCGGTGATGCTCATCAGCCCGCCCATGCCCTGGATGATGTAGTCGTATCCCGCACGATCCGCGTAGGGGCCGTCCTGCCCGAAGCCCGTGATCGAGGCGTAGACGAGACGCGGGTTGGCGGCGCGAAGCGCCCTCGCGTCGAGGCCGAATTTTTCGAGACCGCCGACCTTGAAGTTCTCGACGACAACGTCCGCCTGCTCTGCGAGCTTGCGAACCAGCGCAGCGCCTTCCGGCTGGGCAAAGTCGATAGCAGCCGATTTCTTGCCGCGATTGCAGCTGAGGAAATAGGCCGCGACGCGCTCGTCTCCCTCACCGTGCCAAGGAGGACCCCAATGGCGGGTGTCATCACCCGCGCCGGGTCGCTCAATCTTGGTCACCTCGGCACCGAGATCGGCGAGCAATTGCGTGCACCAGGGGCCCGCGAGCACCCGGCTCAAATCGAGGACCTTGATGCCCTCGAGCGGCTTCAAAGCCGGCGGCCCCAGAAGCGGCGGTCGGCGAGGACCGCGTGCGCGGCGTTATGTCCCGGCGCGCCCGTAACGCCACCTCCGGGGTGCGCTCCAGAACCGCACAGATAGAGGCCTTTCAGCGGCATCCGATAATCCGCGGCGCCAATCATCGGCCGCGCGCTGAACAACTGATCGAGGCCCATCTTGCCGTGGAAGATGTCGCCCCCAATCAGCCCGAAGCGCCGCTCGAGATCCAGTGGCGAATGGATCTGCCGTCTGATCACCGATTTGGCGAAGCCCGGCGCATGCGCATCGACGGTGGCGATGATCTGGTCTGCCGCCTGCTCGCGCTCTTCATCCCAGCTCCGGCCCGGACCAAGATCGTAACGGAAATGCTGGCAGAAAAGGCTCGCGACATGCTTGCCTTTCGGCGCGAGGCTCGGATCGAGCGTCGACGGGATCAGCATCTCGATGATCGGCCGCTTCGCCCAGCCGTTGACCGATGCGTCGAGCCAGGCGCGGTGCATGTAATCGAGGCTCGGCGCCATGATGATGCCGGCGGTCAGGTGATTGCCCTTCTTCGGCAGCACGGTGAACCTGGGCAATTCGGACAGCGCCACATTCATCCGGAAGGTCGCGCTTTCGCACTTCCACCCGTGCATCCTCGAGCTGACATCGGCGTCGACCGCGCCCTGCGGCACCAGCCGATCGAACAACAGCTTCGGATTGACTCCAGCAACAACAGTTCTCGCGCGGTAAGCTTTGCCCTCCGCAACGACGCCCGATGCGCGGCCGTTTGCGATGATCAGCTCCTCCACCGGCGTATTGAGGATGATGTCCACGCCCGCCTCGCGGCAGGCGCGTGCCATCGCCTGCGTGATCGAGCCCATGCCGCCAATCGCGTGGCCCCACGCACCGGGTACGCCCGCCGCCTCGCCGAACAAATGGTGAAGCAGGACATATCCCGTGCCTGCCGATTGCGGCGACGCGAAGTTCCCGACCACGCCGTCAAACCCGAACAGCGCCTTGGTCAGCTCTCCTTCGAAATGCCGGTCGAGAATTTCGGACGCGCTCCGCACCGCGAAGTCGTGGACGATCCGCGTCTCGGCAAGCGACAGCCCCGCCATGTCGCGTCCCAGGCTGAGCAGCTTCGGGATTGCGCTGACGTTGCGGCCGACATTCGGCGGCGCTCGAAGAAGCCATTTCTTGAGCAGCCGAACGACCGTCTCGAGCTCGGCGTGATAGCGGTCGTATGCTTCCGCGTCGGCCTTGTGGTGCCGGCCGATTTCCTTGCGAGTGAGTCCGTTGCGGCCAGACAGCAGATAATCGTCGTCGCCCGGCAGAAAGTTATCCGTCTTTCGCAGCACGACTTTGAGCCCGTGCCGCTCGAGCTCCATGTCGCGGATGACCTTCGGCTGGAGCAGACTGACGGTATAGCTAGCAGCGGAGTTGCGGAAGCCGGGGAGGAACTCGTCGGTCACGGCTGCGCCGCCAACGGTGGCGGCGGCCTCCAGGACGGTGACCTTCAGGCCCTTTTTCGCGAGATAATAAGCGCAGGTTAGGCCGTTATGGCCCGCGCCGATCACGACCGCATCGACTTCCATTTGAATCCCACCGCTGATTGGCCCACCCGCCTAAAGGGCGGCCTCCACGGCGTCCAGAGTCTGTAACCAGGTCAGCGCATCAGCACGAGTTCTTCAGCCATGGTCGGGTGGAGGGCCACCGTGTCGTCGAAGTCGGCCTTCTTGAGCTTGGCCTTCACCGCGATCGCGGCAGCCTGGAGGATCTCCGGCGCGTCAGGCCCGATCATGTGAATTCCGACGATCTCGTCCGTCTCGCCGTCGACGACCAGCTTGTACAGCGACCGCTCGTTCCGGCCAGCGAGCACGTTCTTCATCGCCCGGAAGTCGGACGTATAGGTCTTCACCGACCCGAGCTTATTGCGCGCCTCTCCCTCGGTCAGGCCCACGCCGGCGAGCGGCGGATGGCTGAACACCGCCGAGGGAATGCAGCCATAATCGACCCGGCGGGGCTTGTTGCCGAAGAAGGTGTCGGCGAACGCCTGTCCCTCGCGGATGGCGACTGGCGTCAGCTGGACCCGATCGGTCACATCGCCCACCGCGAAGATCGAGGGCACGGAGCTGCGATTATCCTCGTCGACCTTCACCCGCCCCTTTTCGCCCAGTTCGACGCCCACCTCTTCGAGTCCGAGTCCTTTCGTGTTCGGGTCGCGTCCGGTCGCGAACAAGAGCTGGTCGGCCTGGAGGTCGTCGCATCCCGTCATCGCGATGTGCAAGGAACCGTCATCCCGGCGTTCGACGCGATCGATCGTCGCCTGGAATTCGAAATCGACACCCTTGCGAAGCGAAATCTGGAGCAGCCGATCGACGATCTGCTGGTCGTAATGACGAAGGATCACGTCGGACCGGTTCACCAGCCTCACGTGCGTCCCGAATTGGTGGAAGATACCGGCAAACTCATTGGCGATATAACCGCCGCCAACGATCACGATGCGCTTCGGCAGCGTTTCGAGATTGAAAACTTCGTTCGAGCTGATCGCGTGCTCGACACCTTCGATTTTCGGCATGACCGGGTGAGCGCCGGTCGCAATCAGGATCTTGTCGGCAGTCACCTCCTTCCCGCCCGCGAGCTTGATGGAGTTCGGACCGGTCAGGGTTGCGCGTTCATGGAAGATGGTGACGTTATGGTTCGTCAGCGTCTCGGTATAGGCGCCCTCGAGGCGAGTCACCTCGGCGAGCACATTGTCGCGGAGGACCGGCCAGTCGAAATGCTTTTCCGGCACGTTCCAGCCGAACATTGCCGCGTCGTCGAGGTCCTCGGCAAAGTGCGAGCCGTAAACGAGCAGCTTCTTCGGAACGCAGCCTCGAATGACGCACGTCCCTCCGACGCGATACTCCTCCGCGACCGCGACCTTTGCGCCGTAAGCCGCGGCAACGCGCGACGCGCGGACTCCACCGGACCCAGCGCCGATGACGAAAAGGTCGAAGTCCGCCACTAGAGCCCTGCCCGCTCGATCAATGCGCGCGTGGACCCATCCAGCGTCTCATCGTCGGCGCCCTCCGCCAGCTGGCGAGCGATGTCCTTGCCCAGTTCGACTCCGAACTGGTCGAACGGATTGATCCCGGTGAGGACCGCGTTGGCGAAGGTGCGATGCTCGTAGAAGGCGATCAGCGCGCCGAGTGTCCGCGGGTCGAGCTTGTCGAGAAGGATTGTCGCGCTCGGCCGGTTGCCGGAGTAGCTTCGCTGCGGATCGTCGCTAGCCCGACCCTCCATGAGGGCAGAGCCTTGGGCGAATGCATTGAGCAGCAGCAGCCGGTGATGCTCGGGGCTTTGGTCGTCTTCGGCTTCGGTGACGGCGAGGAACTCGACCGGCACCAACACCGTGCCCTGGTGCAGCAATTGGAAGACGGCGTGCTGGGCATCGGTACCGGTACCGCCCCAGGTCACGGGCGCGGTCAGTGATTGGACGGGCTCGCCGTCCTTCGTGACCGACTTGCCATTCGATTCCATCTCCAGCTGCTGCAGGTAGAAAGGAAGCAGCCGAAGCCGCTCGTCGTAAGCGAAGACGCCTCGGGTCTGCGCACCGAGGCTTTCGACATAGAGCCGGTCGGCGAAGGCGGCGATCAACGGCGCATTCTCGCTCGGTTCAGCGAAGCGGAAGTGGCGATCCATCTCCGCCGCGCCTTCGAGAAGCGCTTCGAATGCGTCCCACCCCAGCGCGAGCGCGGCGCTAAGTCCGACCGAACTCCACAGCGAATAGCGCCCGCCCACCCCTTCGCCGAATTGCAGAATCCGGCTTTCGTCGATTCCCTGCTTCACCGCCGCTTCAGGATTCGCCGTCACCGCGACGACACGGCCATCGGGATCTGCAACGCCGGCATCCTGAAGCCACGTCCGCGCTGCCTCCAGGTTCGTCAGAGTCTCGAGCGTCGTAAAGGTCTTTGACGCCGCGACGACCAAGGTGGTCGCAGGATCGAGCGGCTTCACGGCATGGTCGAAGGCGATGCCGTCGATGTTCGAAAGAAAGCTGACGCCCAGCGTGGAAGAGCGGCGGCCGAGCGCATCGACAAGCAAATGCGGGCCAAGAACCGAGCCCCCGATGCCGATATGGAGAATGCCGGTCAGGGCACCGAACGCACCGGCCTCGACCGCGTCGACGAGCGCGCGCATCCGCTGCCGACGCGCGGTGGCGAGATCGACCTCCTCGGGCGAACCGCTCCCCCGCTCGGCAATGTGGGTCGCCGGGCGCCCTTCGCTCGGATTGACGATCCTTCCGGCGAACAGCGCCTCGCGCGCTGCCGCAAAGCCGGCGTCGTCCGCCCGCTTAAGGAATTGGTCGACAAGCGCACTATCGAGATGCGTCTTCGACCAGTCGAAATAGATTCCAGCTACCTCGAACGAATAGCGGCTGAGGCGATCCGGCTCGGCTTCGAAGAGTTGCTTCAGGGTCTTCGTCGCTTGCGGCTGCTGTCGTTCGGCCATGGCGCGGCACATAATGCGGCGTCCAGCAAATGCCACCCCGCCTTGACGCGCCGCCATTGCTCGCCAAACAGGGGTGCGAATGAGCTCCTCTCCGTCCCGCCGCGGCTCCGAAAAGGCCGACAAGCCGGAGAGCGCCTGGAGCCTTGCGCGCTTTTTGGTCGTCACGATCCTCGTCGCCTCGGCATTGAGGGGCCTGATCTTCCAGCCGTTCAATATTCCATCGGGATCGATGCTTCCGACGCTGTACATCGGGGATTATCTGGTCGTCGCCAAATGGCCATACGGCTATTCGCGCTACAGCTTCCCTTTCGGTTTCCCGTCCTTCAACGGCCGCCTGCTCTCGCATTTGCCGAAGCGCGGGGACGTCGTCGTCTTCCGCCATCCCGATGAGGACGAGGATTTGATCAAGCGCGTGATCGGCCTCCCGGGCGATACGATTCAGATGGCGGACGGCCAGCTCATCCTCAACGGCAAACCGGTCGCGCGGAAGAAGCTGTCGCCATTCGAAATGCCGACCAGCGCGAATAGTCCGTGCAAGGTCGTGCCGCCGGCACTTCCGGCGACCGGACTTCGCGGCGGCAAGCCTTATTGCAGCTACCCGGCCTGGCTCGAGACGCTGCCGGGCGGCCCTTCCTACACCGTGCTCGACCAGGTCGATCATGGGCCTGCCGACGATTTTGGACCGGTGCGTGTGCCCGACGGCCACGTCTTCCTCATGGGTGACAACCGCGACGACAGCCTCGACAGCCGCTTCCCGACCTACGAGGGCGGCGTCGACATGCTTCCCGTGGATCATTTGATCGGGCGCGCGCTGGTGACCTTCTGGTCGAGCGATGGAAGCGCGTCCTACGTGAAACCCTGGACCTGGTTCACTGCGTTGCGGGGGCATCGCATCGGCAATGGCTATAATGGAGAAGCTCGATGAAAGATGTTGCCGAGTTCGTGCGCGAAAAGCTCGGGCACGAGCCGAAGGACATCCATTTGTTCGAGCTTGCGCTGACCCATTCGAGCGCGAGGGCTGAAAATTACGAGCGGCTCGAGTTCCTCGGCGACCGCGTTCTGGGTCACGTGATCGCTCGTGCGCTCTATGACCGCTATCCGAACGAGCCCGAGGGATATCTCTCGCGGCGCTACAACGGCCTCGTCGACCGCGCGACCTGCGCCGAAAATGGCCGGGAGATCGGCGTTCCGGCGCTCGTTCGACTCGGCAAGCAGGCGCGGGAGGATGGCGCGAGCCAAAGCGACAATGTCGTCGGCGATGTCGTCGAGGCGCTGATCGGCGCCCTTCTGATCGACGGCGGCGAGCAAGCGGCTAGCCGGTTCATTCTGAATCTGTGGGAGCCCGATCTCGCAGAGCAGCGCAAGGCGCCGAAGCATCCGAAATCGGCGCTCCAGGAGCTGGCCGCCGCGCGCGAATGCAAGCCGCCGCTCTATGAAGTCGTGAACCGTACGGGCGCACATCACGCGCCAAAATTCACCATTCGGGTTAGCGTACCGGGATTAGGTGAAGCGACCGCAGAAGGCGCGAGCAAGCAGGAAGCCGAAACCGAAGCGGCCGAAGCGCTTCTCTCTAAACTATCACCTCCCGCGAGCGGGAGGGGATAAAGGGAAGGGCATGTCGAAGACGGATGGACAGGCCCTCCCCCCTGTCCCCTCCCGCGAGCGGGAGGGGGAGAAGCGCGCGGGATTCGTCGCCGTGATCGGCGCTCCGAACGCGGGCAAGTCCAGGCTGGTCAATGCGCTCGTCGGCCAGAAGGTCGCGATCGTCAGCCCAAAGGCCCAGACGACGCGCGCGAGGCTCATGGGCATCGCGATTCATGATCAGACCCAAGTCCTCCTCGTGGATACGCCGGGCATATTCGAACCCCGGCGGCGGCTCGACCGGGCGATGGTCGCTGCGGCCTGGACCGGCGCCCAGGACGCCGACCTGATCCTGTTTGTGATCGATGCCGCAGCGGGCATGAATGCTGAAGTCGGCCGAATCATTTCCTCGCTGGCCGAACGCAAGCAGCCCCTTCTCGTCGCGCTGAACAAGATCGACCTCGTGAAGAAGGCCAAGCTGCTTGGCCTATCAGCCGAGGTTACCGAGCGGCTTAACCCCGAGAAGGTCTTCATGATCAGCGCGGCGAACGGCGATGGTGTCGCGGACCTCAAAGGGGCTCTTGCCGATGCGATGCCTGCAGGACCGTGGCTCTACCCGGAAGACGACGTCTCCGACGCGACGGACCGCATGATCGCGGCCGAGCTGACGCGGGAGCAGGTCGTCAACCAGCTCCACCAGGAGCTGCCCTACGCGACCGTCGTGGAGACGGAGAGCTGGGAAGACCGCCCGGACGGATCGACGGTGATCAACCAGCAGATCATCGTCGAACGCGACAGCCAGAAGGGCATCGTCATCGGCAAGGGCGGCCGACGGCTGAAGGAGATCGGCGCGGCGGCACGGACCGAGATCGCGCAACATCTCGGGCGTCCCGTCCACCTGTACCTTCACGTGAAAGTCGAACCCAAATGGGGCGACGACCGCTCGCTCTATCGCGAGATCGGGCTCGAGTGGGCCGACTAGGCGGTCGCCAACACCTCCTCGACCCACAGAGGTACCAATTCGCCCGCTGGACCCGTGCGGCTCTTGTCGAACGGGCGAATCTTTTCCGCGGTCGAAGCCTGCAGCGAATCGAAGCCCACGAAGACCATCTCGGAAATCGCATCGTAACCGCCGCAGAGCACCCGCTGATAGTGCCCCGCGCGAACCAAGCGGAAAGCATGCCCCACCGCATTCGTGCCGGAGGCACAGGCGTTGGCGATGATCTGGCTCGGCGCCGCACAGGGCCAGGCATCCTCGGCATCGAGCACCGGCTTTTGCGGCAGATAGTTCGCCAGCCACGCCGCCCGTTCGTGCGGATGTTTTTTTTGCACCTGCGCACGGTAAAACGCCTCGCCGAAACTCATCCCCCCGCTTGTCGTGCCGATGACCAGCAGCTCAGGATCGAATTTGCGGTCGACCTGCCGCACCTCGCCGGCCGCCGCCATCATCATGAGGCTCGCCGGATGGTGCTGCCGTTCGTGATGTCCGCCTAGTGAGCCGAGGCGTGCTTTCAGCTTGGCCAAATCGATGAGCCCGGCGGTTTTGCAGCGCGTCTTGCTCACATCAAAGGCCGTCACCGGCACCACGCCATCATG
>Ga0207647_10000577_pt1 | contig 28647 bp, 16 predicted proteins | sample KBSCornC2_FD_184295 | JGI IMG/M metagenome (GOLD analysis project Ga0207647, IMG submission 184295) | Corn rhizosphere microbial communities from Kellogg Biological Station, Michigan, USA - C2 (SPAdes) (version 2) | ecosystem: Host-associated > Plants > Roots > Rhizosphere ... | reverse complement strand
AACACGAAAGTGATTCAACTGGCTGCCCGCGTCGAGCGACACACGCAGTACCTGCGAAACCTTGACGCCGTTTACATCAAATGGTTCGTAGACCAGTTCGAACATCACGCGGATTGGACCGTTTGTCAGCACACGCGAATCCACAAAGTTCGTGGGAATGAAAAGCTGGCCCTTCGTCCAGATGCCGTTCCCACCACATCCACGCGTGGGGCCGGCAGAATACGCATCGACGCCTTCGCCGTGGTCCGCGTGATAGTTATCGACCATGTACCAGTCGTTGATGACGAGCTTCGACGTTCGCTTTGACCAGATGTCGATGGCGCTGCTGGTCAGCGGCTCACCTTTCCAGGTGATCAGCGCCTTGCCGTACGTGCGGTGAGCAACGAGATCGTTTTCCCAGGCAAAGTCGTCGAAACGCTCGCGCACGAAGCGGCCGTACGCACGAAAGTCTTCGCGGGAGTATTCGCGCTTTGGTCCAGCGACGACAGTAAAGGTTTTTGTCTCGTTAGGTTGAAAGTCAGCCTGAAAGATGAGCACGTCGGGTTTGTGATAATCGTCGTAGTCAGTATCGACAGCCTGAGAAAGCACTTCCTTGCCCGAGCTATCGCGCACGTGCAGTTTCATCAAATCCTTTTCGGCAAGCGGCGCAAGAGCCTGTGCACTAAGCTCGAGCGTTTCGCTTTGGCGCGGGATGTTGAGTTTATTAACGGCGGTGACTGTAAGTTGTGTTTGCTGAGACGTGCTCGCTGTGAACCAACCGGCAATGGCAAAAACCAGAAGAGCAAGCGAAGTAACCTTCATTCAGGCGCTCCTCAACGCATTGATTGTGTAACGGCTGAGGATTCTACAACCTTTGTTGGACAGGATTAACAAGATTTTCAGGATTTGCAGCGTGAATCTTATTAATCGTGCAAATCCTGTAATCCTGTCCAAGACTGTGGTGAACCACACGCCAGCATGAGGGTCTCACCCTGCGGCTCACGACTAAAAACAGATACCATTCGTCGCCTGGAGTCATGACGAAACGTATCACGCTAACTTTGATCGGGGGCTTGCTGGCATTCATCGGCGGTATTGTCACTGGCCACTCGTGGCACACCGGCGCAGTTAAACCGGTTATCAAGGTTCAGCCGGCTGAACCCGTGATTCCACCACCCCCACCTCCAAGAGTCCCTGAGTCGAAATTTGTTTTTGAGACGGGCCAGTTGAAGATAGTTCCCGGTGAAGTGCGCCTGAGGAGCGATCGACTACGTTATGAAATCGACGCGCGTTACCCGCAGATTACCAGCCCAAAAGAGCCATACATCAAGAAACTCAATCAACGTATTAAGCGACTCGCCGTCGATCATTACCAACGGATGCTAAAACCATCCAAAGAAGATCTGCGGCAGTATAAAAAGACTTTTCCCGACGTCTTCAACTCAGCCCAGGTTGACTACGAAATCGTGTTAGCCAACGACTCGTTCCTGAGCATCTACCTCAATTCCTTTGACTACGGAATCGGCGCCGCACACTCGGTGCAAATGAGTTACGTCATGAATTACGACCTCAAGTTTCACCGTGAGCTAAAACTGGCCGACGTCTTCAACCCCCACACAAGGTATCTTGAGTTTATTGCCGACTACTGTACAAGGGAGATCAAGTTGATCGAGCCGCTGGCGCCAAAAGCTAAAACCTTCCCGAGTTGGAACCTGACAACAGACGGAATTCGCTTCAACTTCGACGCGTGCTCACTCACCGGCTGCGCGGATGGCGCTCGCCAGGTGACGATTCCGTCCAGCGTTCTAAAACCGTTTCTCAAACGAGGCCTGGTCTAAAAACCTTTCACAACCAGAGCCACTGGCCTATCATCCTGCTGTTCTGTCCCCGGGCGCCTGTATTCGGCGCACTACTTTCTTAGAAAGCGAATTCATATGGGATGTGACGTCTCGCTGTTATCCGGAATCGAATTCTTTGATTTTCTAAAAGACGACGATCGACGTGAACTCGCCAATGTCGTCGATGCCATCAAACTAAACGCGGGAGAAACACTCTTCCACACCGGTGACCCCGGCGAAGCATTATTCGTTGTTCGCTCCGGTTCAATCGAACTCTACATAAAAGACACAGCCGGTCAGAAGATCGTGCTCACTATAGCCGAGGAAGGAAGTCTCTTCGGCGAGTTATCGCTACTCGATAGTGGTCCAAGAACAGCAACCGCGATTGCGCTCAATGATTCGGAACTGCTCGTGCTCGATCGTGACGATCTGTTACTGCTCTTTCAGAAGCGGCCCGAGGCTGCACTAAACATGCTCGCAGCGATGAGCACGATGACGCGCAAAGCTGACGAACTGCTGCGCACGCGCGTCTCTCGCAACGTCAACGAAGAGATGGAAGAGCACAGCACTCCGCTGCAACGTATTGCAGACTGGATCGCGTGGTTCAGTGGCAGTATGCCTTTCCTGATGATCAATGCGGGCTGGTTCATTATCTGGATCACACTCAACACCACTCGTACAGGCGTCCCGCAATTCGATCCGTATCCTTTCGGATTGCTCACGATGATCGTCTCGCTCGAAGCCATCTTTCTTTCCTGCTTCGTGCTCGTCAGTCAGAACCGGCAGGCTGAGAAAGATCGCGTGCGATCCGACATCGAATACGAAGTGAACATCAAAGCCGAGCTCGAAGTGACCCACCTCCATGAAAAGACAGATCGCATTTATGAAAACATGCTGGCACGTTTTGCAAAACTGGAAAAGCTGATGGCCAATCCGACGCACTAACAGGCGTGTGACTAAAAAACAACTAAAGTATCGTCCTAACGACACAAAGCGTGGGGACTTTCTCGCCGACAATGCAAACGCATCAGGAGGAGCAAAACACTATGCGTTGGAGAGGCGAGCGGGAGAGTTCAAATATTGAGGATCGGCGTGGTCTTTCCGTCGGGCGAGTAGCGGCTGGTGGTGGTCTGGGAACGCTCGTCATAATGGTTCTCGCGCTGCTGTTTGGCGTGAATCCTTCACAACTGCTCGAGCAGGTCCCTTCCGAACAACCGCCCGCGACGCAAAGCGCGCGTCCACGAAATGCGGAAGAGGAAGAGTTGAAACAGTTCGTTGCGGTGGTGCTGGGGAAGACGGAAGACGTTTGGACCGACGTGTTTCGAAAGAATGGCCGGCAGTACCGCGAACCAACCCTCGTGCTCTTCACTGACCGAGTACAATCAGCCTGTGGTATTGCGGGTTCGGCAGTTGGACCATTTTACTGTCCGGGTGACGAGAAGGTTTATATCGATCTCGCGTTCTACGAAGAGCTGCGACGGCAATTCAACGCGCCCGGCGATTTCGCGCAGGCTTACGTCGTCGCGCACGAAGTCGGCCATCACGTGCAAAAGCTTCTCGGAATTACAGACCGTGTGGATGCAATGTCAGCGCGGGCGAACGACGTGCAAGCGAATCAACTCTCAGTGCGTCTCGAGCTGCAGGCGGATTTCTTTGCCGGCGTGTTTGCCCGCTACGTGCAGAATCAGAACATGCTCGAAGCCGGCGACATTGAAGAAGCATTACGAGCCGCGAGTGCCGTCGGAGACGATCAAATACAGCGCCGCACGACCGGCATGGTAGTTCCCGACTCCTTCACTCACGGAACCTCCGAACAGCGCCTGCGGTGGTTCAGAAAAGGCTACGAAACCGGAGACATCCGCCAGGGCGACACCTTCAACGCCACAAATCTTTAATCCACAGATTACACAGATTAAATAAATGAATCTGTGTAATCTGTGGATACTACTCTTTGAACCGGAATGTGGCTGGGGGGACGACGGCGCGTGCTTCGGGGTTGTAGTAGTCGTAGAGGACTGAGGCTGATGATTTTGCGTTCAATCCGAATCGTGGGCGAAACTTGAGATCAAACTTCACGCCGCCGGCCTTTGGCCAAAGGTAGACCACTACCCGATCGGGCAACACGTCATACTGGTTAATGACCCAACCTGAGCCCTCCATGGCTGTCTCGAGCGAACTCCGATCGACGTCCGCACCCGGCGGAAGACCGATTTCGGCGAGCATCATTCCATAACCTCTAAACGCGACACGCTCGGCTTCGACGTGACAAGTAATCTCGTCCCCTACTTTTCCTTCGGTCTTGTCACACTTTGTCTGCAACCGTAAATCGTTCGATCGCGTTTCAGAATTACTGCTCCACTTGTAAGGCCATGGATCATAGAAATTGGCGAGCGCCTGAACAGACGCGAATGGCGAACCCTCCGGACGCTTGATTCGGATTGAATTCTGTCCTGTACGGAGAAACTTCGTAAGGTCGACAGTGATCGGACTGACCAACCGCGTCCCAGCAGGTAACTTGACGCTCTGTGCGAGCTGATCATTTACAAAGATCTCAGCTATTGCTTCAGAGTTACTTTGCTGCGTTGACTGAGTAGCGAGCAAAGACAACATCGCGTCGAGCACTTTGACGGTGGCCTGCGTCGAGTACCACACCCCGTAGCGATCTTTCTGTTTCAGCAGAAACAACAACGCGCCACGAGTCAGTTCATGGTGTGACTCACATTTGACGCCGGGCGAGTTGCAGTAACGCGTGAGCGCCTGGATCACGAGAGCGGTTGTTTCAACGCGGCCCGCCACTCCCCAACCATAAAACGGAGTGTTTGTTTGGAGGTCGAAGTAAACCGTGCCGCCTTCGTGATGCGCCAGCGTCAACAGTTCCTCAACGACGGGCTTCGCACGCGCAGAATCGCCGGCGTTGAGCGCAGCCAGGGCGTAGGAAGCAAGCATGTAAGGTTCCTGAATCTCTTCAACACGGCGACCGAGATAATCGAGAGATCGCTTTAGCGCCTCAGTTCTCTCTTTCGATTCTTCACCGTGAGCAGATGCAAGAACATTGGCGATGTAAGCGGTGCGAATTGCAGCGCGCCGGCTGCGGTAACGATCATCCCAGTCGTCTGAAGCCCAACTACCGTCTGCTTGCTGCTGCTTAATCAGCCACTCCTGGGCCTCACTAATCACGTCCTCATCAACCGTCATCAGTTCCCCCGCATCAATTAAAAACCGCAGCGCATACGCCGTGAGCGCGACGTCCGGCTTGCCATGTCCCCAGTAAGTAAAACCACTGTCCGCATCGCGATAATTCAGCAGCTTGCTGTAACCCAGACTCAGATAGCGCTCGGCACGCGCGTGCATAGGTGAATCTTCACCCTTCGCCTTCCCATAACGAAGCAACAGCAGACTCGGATAAGTCGATGAGATCACCTGCTCGCCACAGCCGTACGGTCGCTGCATGATCGCCTCAACACTCTCGATCACGTGTGCCATCAGGTTCGGATAAATCTTCAGTTCCGCCTGATTGGAATTCCGAATCATGTTTTCCGGAAGATTCAACTGTAGCGTCGCGGAACTATCGAAAATGTCGCTGTCCGTCACCGATCGTTCTTCGCCATCCGGATGCACAGTGACGGGCTTCTCAATCGCGTCATTACCACCAACTGCAGTGGCTGTGATGCGTTGCTTTCCGTCCTTCACAGAACTGACCGCGCGTAAGTCAAACGTCTCACGCGACGCGTCACCAGCAGCGACCGAGGTTAGCTTGCGTGCTGGTCCAAGCAAAGAAAACCAACTCTCCGGCTTTATATTCAGATCGACTTTTTGTGGCTGCGAAAGATAGTTGCGCACCACCACCGGCAATGAAATTTCGTCGCCTTGAGTAAGCACGCGTGGTGGATCGTGTTCGACAAAGAATGGTTGGAACGACTTGATCTCCGTTTCCGCCGTTCCGATCAGACCATCCTCAGTCGACCCGAGAACGGCGAGTTTCCAGGTCGTAATGTTGTCGGCAAGCTTGAAATCGACACGGGCGCGGCCTTGTTTATCTGTCTCAACTGAAGGTTGCCAAACGAGAGTTTCTGGAAAGTATTCGCGCAGATGTGGCGTCGTGATAAGTGAACCGCCGGATTTTGTAACGACTCTGAATTCTGTAGCACTTGACGAACTCACCACTTCGGTTCTTTCGGTCGAAAGAACTTCGGCCGCGGAGGCCACGGTTACGGCTTCGTTAATCTGTCCGGCCTCGAGTACCGCCTTAAGCTCCGTAATGCCAGAGACGGAAACGGTCACCTGCGTGATCAGATGATCTTTAAAGCCCAAAGCTTGAAAACGAACTTCATAAAATCCCGGCGCCAAATCGTTAATGAGAAACTTTCCTTCGTCATCACTGAAGGTTTCGTAACGTTTTTCCTGCGCCATCTGCCGGGCAGTGACCTTAACTCGCGGAATGATGGCGCCCATTGCGTCAGTGACCATGCCCTTGATCGCGCCATTGCTTGCCGATAGAAGAACTGTTTGCGGTTTCGAGTCTCCGAGTGCTTGCACCGAGAGAATACGGGTAAAGGTACCTACCAAAAAGTCATCTGCCGTTCGCGAAATTCCATCGGGCCCCGGACTGTGTAGATTAATAATTGCGATTTGTTGTGTGACTGGTGTGAGAGTGGCGCGCGCTGACGGTGTCTGCCCGCTGCCGACGCGATTCGCGTATTGTGTGCTGTCTACATACGAGGACTGGATTACGAAGGTGGGGTAATACGGCTGGTTCCACGGGTCACGCAAAGTCTCGAGGGGGGTTCCGGAGGCGCGCAGAACTTCCTTTAACTCCTGTTCGCTTTGCGGAAATGTCGTCGTCTTGAGCGCTTCCTCGATCTTTGTTCGTGTACCCGCAAAATACTCGATTGGCGTCACCCAGATATCAAAATCATCCCCAGCGTAGAGCTTGTCGTCGGAAAACTTCTTGTCAGGACCACTGCTCTTAACTGTCAGCACGTAATTGGTTTGGTAAACGCTGAAATCGTAACGATACGGCTGGCCCCAGCGATCGAGTAACTGATCCGGATCCACATTCGCTCTCGACAACTCATCGCGCAGAGCGGCTACGTCGCGAATAAATCCGCCCGTTCGCTCGTGATATTTGCGAACGGCGAGATCGATCATTGCGCCACGCTCTAAGAAATAGCGCCAACTGAATCGCTCCACTGAAAAATCGTCGCTCGTGTCAAAGCGCTTATCAGCTCCTGCCGACATCAATGTCAGTACGTCGGCTGGACCATCCAGCGTAAAAACGGGCCGGTAACGAACACCCCAGGGATCGAGCAAACTGTGGGGATCGATCTTTTCCTCCAACAGGAAACTATTGAGACTCGCCTCGTTAGCCGGGTATTGAGACCGGGAAAGATAACGCTTCATCAGCGCATCTTTCAGGGGCTCCAGCTGTTTTCTGATCAACTCCGCGAAGACGTCTGCCTCCGCAGTGTCGTAGTCGTCGCCGCCGAAGAACTCGGGCGAGTATCCGCGAGACTGGTTAAGCATGACTTCCGCAACCAGATCCAGATCGCGTGAAATGACTTTTGCGTTATTCAGGCGCAGGAGATCTCTCAACGTGACACCGGCAAACTCCAGATCGAGACCCATGAAGCGTTGCAATGATTGGTTGTAATTGAAGCTGTTTCCACCAAACTCCTGTGTAGTGCGGTAACGCTCGGTTACGGCCTTGTCGGACACAACCACACTCAACGCGCTCTCCGCGCCACGTCCGTCGGGTGCACGCACGTTTAGATTGACGTGTGCATTCTCGCCGGGACGATACGTGGTTTGAGAAGTCCGCGCGTTTACCTTGAGCTCGACGTCTCGTGGATAGAGGACTGTCGCGGTCTCAACAGTGCGACCGCCTTTCTGAGAAATCGGGTAAGCGGTGATGGTTAGTCGGTCTTGAAACTCGGGCCTATAGGGGAAAGTGACAGAGCCGCGGCCGTGGTGTAGTCGCACACGCTCTGTGGTAATGACATTCGAATCCCGCATGACGTCGACGAGAAGAGTTTCGTCGGGCTCAGTCGACGTAATGGACGCGGTGATTGGTTCGCCGGGACCGTACAGTGTTTTGTTTGTCTCGACGTACGATTTATACGTCTTGTCGAGAGTAACGTCTTCGGTGCGCTTTCCCGTACGGCCCTGGGCGTCAGTAGCCGAAACCGCCAGATCGATCCCGTGTTCGTCATCCAACGCGCTCGGTATCCGGACGCCGTTTACCTTTGCCACGCCATACCGGTTCGTGCGAAGCGTTACGAGTGGCGTTCTGCTGTTATCTCTCTTGTTGTACTCCGCGTCGTAAGTGCTCTTTGCGATCGTGACATTCACCTTGCAGCGGGCCGGCGATCCATCGGCATACGCGGTTGACACGTAGAACCTCAATGGCAACGCACTATTTCCGTAGTTGTTACTTATGATGTAGACGTGTATCGGTTCTTTGGTGACTCGCAAATCAAAGCGGCGTTGCTCGGTGCGATTGGTTGTTGGATCTGTGAAGTAAGCAGCGTAGGTCACATCTTCGAAGCGCTGGTAGTCCGATTCGACGAGGTCATCGAGATCGTCTGATAGATCGATACGGGCCACGAACTCTCCATTTGCGTCGGTTTCGCCTTTCTGTTCCTCACCTTCATTAACGTCCCACTTCTGCTCGCGATAATTCCATTCACGGCTCGTTTCGCGAACGACGCGCACGTGACCACGCTTTACTGGCTGCCCAAACAAGTAGTTGGCGCGTACCCGGACTTCCGCGTTTTGACCCGGCAGGTAATAGTCGCGATCCGTCTGTGCAGTGACGGAGAAGTTCGGCAAGTCATAGCGACTGATACGCACGTCGTACAGCGACTCACTTGAGTCCTCATTCTCGGTAGCGCCGTCCACCATCACGTGGATTCGGTAATCACCGAGCCGCACATTCTCCGGTATGGTCCAGTCAGTGCTCGCGATACCAAAGCGCGAACTCTTGACTACCGAGCGATAGACTCCGGTGCCTTCAGGATCGTCGATTTTGAAAAGAATGTTTTGATTGGCGAGCGCGCGTCGCGAGGGTGTGAAGATTAGGGCACGCACATGCATTAGCTGTCCGGGCTGGTAAAGCGGTTTGTCAGTGGTAATGAGAGTATTTGCAAATTGATCGACCAAAGCCTGACCTTCCGCTTCGGCGACGAATGCTCCTCGTTTCCCGACAACTTTCAACTCGCCTCCGGCAGGCTGAAGCGTGTGAGGAAATTGAGGGAAGCGCTTCGGCATCTCAAACTCCAGCATTGCGTAGCCGTCAGCATCGGTAGTCTTCGAGTTGTGCAACTTCAAACCCCTGTCGCCATCATCTTGAAGAGTGAGATCACCATCGATGCGAACGTTCGCCGCGGGTTTGTGCGTAACCGGATGGCCGGCAACAACGCGCGCCTTGTAACGGCGGCCTTCGCGCGCATATTCGGCAGCGGCGACCCGAAGCTCAAACAGATCCGGAGTGATCTCCGATAACGAAATAGTGCCTTCCGTAATTGAATCAGCCTGGCCTTCTTTACTCACCCGATAATGGAGGCGATGCCACAAGACGCGGCGATCTTCGTCTTTGAGTTTTGAGAAGTAGAGCGGGAGCTTCAGCGAGAGTGTTTGATTGCCGGTTCCGATCGACTGTGCCTGGTCGACTTGCGAGATGACGCGGTCTTGCGGATCGCGGATTTCGATTTCGACTTTGGCGTTCAGGCTTTCACCAGTCGAATTGTCAACCGCGAGGAGGACCTCAGCCGGTTCTTTCTCGAGCAAAACTCGCGTACGAGCCTCGTTAACTTTTAACTCGCCACGCGCACGTGTGAGTGGAGCGAGCAGTGCAATCAAGACAGAAAGGCACGTCAGGGACAGAAGCCAGCGACGGCTCATAGTAGCCTCCCGAATAATTCTTCAGTTTTATTTTAAGGCTGAGGACGAACTCGCGATTACAACCGCTGAGATGTAGTAAATCGCGTTTGCGTTGCGCCACAAAAGGCACATAAAGCACAAAAGGCACAAAAGTGATTCTTGATTTCCCTTTTGTGCTTTTTGTGCCTTTTTGTGGCTACTTCTGTGTGAGGTCTTCGAAGGTTTGATTTCCGATGCGATACCGTTGCCAGTCTTTGTAATCGAAGTGCCACCACTCTGCTTCGTACACCGTGAAGCCTTCGCCTTCCATCATGCGTCGCAGGAGATCGCGATGCCAGCGTTGTAGTGACGTGCCGCCGGGGTAGTCGGGATAAGCGCGATCGGTCGTCTCGTCATAAGTGCTGACCATCTCGACCGGCTTGCCCGATTTGAGATCGTAGAGTGTGATATCAACTGCCGCGCCGCGATTGTGACGCGAACCCTTCGCCGGATCAGCGACAAATATTTTCTTGTCCTGCGGCGTCGCATCCCAGAAAACTTTCGTCACATACCACGGTCGATAACCATCGTGAACGAGTAAACCATAGCCCAACGGTTTCAGTTTGCGATTGACGCGGACGAGCGCTTCGGCGGGAGCTCGTTGCATGAAGGCCCGTGGCTGAGAATAGAACTCCGTGCCGAATAAGTTGTTGCTGGTCGCGTAACGGACGTCGAGTTTGATCGTTTCGTCGAGTTTTTTGAGCTCGACGAGATCTGTAGGTAGAAAGTCGCCGTTCTCCTGCGGCGGCTGAGCCTTGAGTGCTTCCTTGATCAACTCCTTTACTGGACGCAGTGGCTTTACTTTGAGTTGTGCGGCGCCTTCTTCCGGACCGAGCGCCCGGCGTTCATAAATGAATCCACCAATCTTCAGGTGCGAGACTTTTTTGTTTTTATCGCGCAGGAAGAAATCAGGTGAGACTTCTTTGATCGACGCCGGATCACCACGCTTCAGCGCGAGGAGCTTCCCGTTCTTTTCGAGAACGATGAGCGTCTCATTCTGACCAACGTATTCGCCAAGCAACGGGCGCCACTCGAGCGGCGCGGCCCCGGGCTTTGCTGTTTGAGCGATTGCTGCTGAGGTCAACAGCAAGATGAGAACGACTGCAACAGAGCGAGTTTTTATTACAGGATTAAACATGATTTGCAGAATTTACAGGATTTATCTTGCCAATCATGGTAATCATGAAATCCTGTCAAACCGATCTTACGACAACACGGCCTTTTGTATTTTCTCGAGCGCGCCCTGCAACACATCATCTTCACGCGCGATGCAGAGGCGCATGTAATTCTCGTGCGCATCACTATCCGCGAAAGCACCGCCAGGCACGCCCGCAACGCCCTTGCTTATCAACATCTGATTGAAATCGATCGCATCCCCGAACCCTTCCGGAATGCGCGCCCAAACATAGAACGCCGAGCTGGAATCGTAAATCCTGAACCCCGTCTCCGTCAGCGCTTCGACTGCTGTTTGCCGCTTCGCCATGAATTTGTCGCGTAGCGCCGCATAGTAATTCGGGTCAGACATCAACACCTCTGCAAGCGCCAGTTGCAGCGGTGTCGGCGAACAAACGTAAAAGATGTTGTTCGAGTTGTTCATCGGCGCGATCAGCTTTGGATCGCCGTAAACGTAGCCCAAACGCCAGCCGGAAATATTCCACGACTTCGAAAACGAGTTGACCGTGATCGTTCGATCCCACATGCCGTCAAGCGTCGCCATCGAGATGTGCGTTCTCTCGCCCACCACGTAGTGTTCGTAGACCTCGTCGGCGATGCACAGCAGATCAAACTCCTGACAAACCGCCGCAATCGCTTCGAGCTCCGTTCTGGTAAAGACTTTACCCGTGGGATTCGCAGGACTACACGCTATGATCGCACGTAAAGGAAACTCCCGGCGATCCTTCCACTCGCGACATCGTGCGCGCAGTTCGTCTACATCGAGATCGAGATTCTCACCATGCAAAGGCAACACATTCGAGTGGCCGCCAAGCTCGTCGAGTATGCGGCGGTGATAAGGATAATAAGGCTCAAAAACGAGCGCCGAAGAATCTTTCAGGTGTGTATGCGCGATAGCGATCAGCGCGGCAGTTGCGCCGGGTGTAATTAGCAACTGCAACGGCGTCGCGGTGGGGTCAATCTCGATGTTATTAAAGCGCGCGATCTTCTGGGCCACTGCCTCGCGTAACTCGCCGACACCTTCAGCCGGGCTGTAGTGATTCCGGCTCGAACTGATCAATCGATCCGCAGCTTCAGCGAGTTTGGGATTAATGGCGAGCTCTGATTGGCCCTGGACCAGATTTCCGCCGGGTGGGACGAGTCGAGTGATCGTGCGTATTTCTGGCTGCGTTTTTGCTGTTTTGACGTTCATTGAAATTCTTCTCTGTGCCACCTTTGTGGCACAGAGAACCGTATCTCAGTAGGTAGAACTAAAACGCAAAAGATTACCAGCGAACGCGAACCAAAGCACGCCGAGAGAGGCCAGCAACAAAATTGCCGACTGTATCTTCATCCAGATACTCCAACGGCTTCCAAACCACGTGAGCGCCGTGTTGACGAAAACAGCGAGCGTTCCGATCGCTCCAATCACACCTACAATCTGAATCAGACGAAACCAGAGAGTACCACGATCACTGAAGACTTCGAGGTGCTGGAGACCGTACATTGTGAGTCCGAACAGAGCTGCAACGAAGATCAGGTCGAGTGCAAAAACCACCCGGACCAGAATTCGAAACAGTCGCTCACGTGAAGTCAATTCCAACTTGTGCCCGTAGTGTCGTCTCACAAACCAGCCGACGGGCCACAGTATCAACGTGAGCAACATCAACACGAGCGAAACAACGAGGACGATCACAAGAAGCTGCCCGTTTTGCAACGTGCCGATCCGTTGGCCCACAAAAAACGGATACGGCAAAACCATTTGCATCTGCGCATTCTGATCTGGTTTGAAGACTAGCTTGTCCTGACCACCACGCTCGAGAAATGTCATGGGGCCGATTGCCTGCCAGCGCTTCGGTTTGCCATTCGTTCCGGTGAGCTGCGCGACTTCAATATCACCATCGTCAACTGGCGCCACCGTAAACTGTCCGAGGAGGGTAGCGGTTTTCAGAAAAGATGTTTCACTGCGACGGCTGAGTTCGTACCGTCCGGCCACGGCTTTCGCATCTTCCTTCGCGGTCGCAGAGGTTGCGGGACTTGCCGTGTAAGGATAGTAACGATCGAGAAACGCCTGCCACAGATTTGTTCTTCCCGGACTGTCGCCGCGTCCGGCGCTGTTATATGAGACGAAGAAACCGACTTTCTGATCCAACACCAGGTGTAGATCGCTGTGGAAGAAAACCGTGTCGCCGCCATGCCCGATGATGCGGTGTCCGTTGCGCGACTCTTCGTAGAATCCGTAACACATCGCATTCATGTTGTCGTCGAGAGCAAACAAACGGCTGTGCATTAGGCGGGCAGTCTCCGGTTTGAGAATCTGCGCGCTGCCGAACTGTCCGTCCTGCAAGTGAGCAATCATGAACTGCGCCATATCGGTAGCACTGCTGCTCAAACTGCCGGCAGGAAACGGATTGACGATCTCAAACGACTGCGCATCGCCCGAGCCGAGACGATAACCATTCGACATGAACGGCGCGAGGTTAGCTGGGAGTGGCTGCGCGAACGTCGAATGTGTCATGTTGAGCGGCTTGAAAATATTCTCAGCCACGTACTCGTCGAAAGGACGGCCCGACACACGCTCGACGATGTAACCAGCAACCGAAGTAGCGTAATTCGAGTAGGCCGGAACCGTGCCGGGTGGATAAATGCGCGCCGGGATATGCGTCTTCAGATACTGGCCCAGGTTTGGAGCGCCGGAATTCTGTGTGATCAAGTCTTTGACCTGCTCTTCAAAGCCCGGCGTGTGAGTCATGACGTTCTTTAACGTGATCGGTTTGCCGAACGCGTCAGGAATTTTGAAATCGAGATACTCGTTGATGTCGCGGTCCAGATCGAGTTTGCCCTGTTCGTACAACTGCATGATCGCGGTCCACGTGAACAGTTTCGAGATCGAGCCTGGACGAAAGAGAGTGTCCTGTGGCGACACTGGCTTATTATTTTTGACATCCGAATACCCGTAGCCTTTGGCGAAGAGCAGCTTGCCGTCCTTGACCACCGAAATCGTGGCGCCGGCGATGTCAGATTGTTTTATTTGGAGTGGGACGAGTCCATCAAGAAACGCTTCGACGTCGGCGGCCGTCATCTCATGTGTGCCGGTTTGCGATGGAGCCGGAACAGGTGGCTGCGCCCCTTCGCTCTTTTTAATCGCCTCCTGGGGCACCTGGCCCACGACACTCAACGCAAACAACACAATCAACGCTAACGCAATCGTCTTTTTCACGATTCCACTCCTTATCTTGGATACGGTCAGTACCGTCCGCGGTAGCGGATGGGTGCATGCGCAGCACAATACGGTTATGAGTTCTACTGTGTACCCATCCGCTACCGCGGACGGTACTGACTGTGTCCAAGTCAGGCTATATGGTCCAGACCTGAGTCAGCACGCGCTCGAAGTTTCCACCCAGGATTCCTTCAATATCCGTGTCACTGTACTTGCGTCGAATCAACCCCTCTGTCAGATCGAACATTCGCTTCGGATGATCGAGTCCCTCGATATCGATCTTCTCCCTAAAGCCGTACGAACCTTTGTAACTTGCACGCAGCTGTCTATTGAGCTCGGGCGGCATCGCGTCGTAGCCGTAGAGATCGATGTCACTGCCAACCCCGAGATGCTCCGGTCCAATCAGCTTCCTGACGTGATCGAAGTGATCCAAAACATGCTCGACGGTCGTCGGCTCATCACCTTTCACGAACATGCGCACACCCGTAATCCCCATGACGCTGCCGGCGAGGCCAACCTTCTTGATGGCTTCGTCAGTCTTCAAGCGCGGATGATTCGGCACGAGCGCACGACAGTTTGAATGTGTAATCAAAACCGGCTTCTTCGAGATCTCGAACGCGTCGAGTGTGGTGCGATCGCCGCAATGCGAGACATCAACCGCCATTCCGACTCTGTTCATGCGTTCAATGATCGAGACGCCGAAGTCGGAAATGCCTTCGTCGCGTCTTTCAGTTGAACCATTGCCGATCAGATTGCGCGAGTTGTAAGTGAGTTGAGAAACGCGCTGGCCCAGCGCGCGAAAGAAATCAACATCGTCAGGACGGCGGAAGTGCTCCGAATTTTGCAGCCCGAGAATGATCCCAAGTTTGCCCGACTTCTTGATTCGTTTCAGATCGCCGGGACTGTCGACGCGCATGAAGTGTTCGTCGTCATTCGCGATGAAACCGTTCCACGAAGCAAAGAATTGAAGGGCGCTGTCGTAGGCGTTTGGACCACCTTGCCCGATGGCCGGGTGAAAGATGTTTATTCCCGAATCGAGGAATGGCTGCAGGTCCTGGGCTGTGAATGTTTCGGGATCCTTGAACCACTTTGCCTGTTTGTTGAAGTCGAGCGTCAACACGCTGAGCATGTCGATCACGGTCGCGCGTCCAATCAGATCGATCGCCTGCCGCGAGTATTCTTTCGTTGAAGTGGCAAAGAGACGAAAGCGCCCGCGATTAATCATCGGCGCCGCGACGATCGCAGCCGAAGCCATACCCGCGCTCTTAATCATCTCGCGCCGGTTGATGAGTGTTTTGTTTTTCATGCTATTTCGACTCGACTGGCAAAGCGATGTAGGACGCGTTCTTGCCGGAGCGAAATACTTTTTGCGTTGCCGGTTGAAAGTCGGTCTCGGTCGCTTTGAAAATGTTTGCTACAAACTTTTGCGGGTTTCGATCGATGACCGGAAACCAGGTGCTTTGGACCTGCACCATAATACGGTGGCCCTTCTTAAAAGTATGATCGTTTGCAGGAAATCCCACCTGGTAGTGATAAACGGTGTTCGCGACGAGCGGCTCGGGTTTCTCAAAACTCTTCAAATACCGGCCACGAAACACGTCACCCGCAATCATGAGCTGGAATCCACTCATCGTCGGATCCGGCTCAAACTTGTCCGGATAAACGTCAATCAGCTTCACGATCCAGTCGCTGTCTGTTCCCGAAGTCGAGGCGAAGAGATTCGCGATGATCTTTCCTGACACGGTGAGATCGTCTGTGAGCGTTTCGCTTTCGAATGTAAGCACGTCGGGACGTCGATCGACAAAGCGCTGATCCTCAACCAGCCAGACGGGCCAGCCTGACCGAACCTGAATCGGTCGCGGACGATACGGAACCGGATTCGCCGGATCAGAAACATAACTGTCGAACGCTGCGGCCGCCGCAGGTGTTTCGAACGACAACTTCCGGTTTGCCTGAAAGTACAGCTTGCGTTCAGTGACATTGCGCTTCGGCGGCCATTCGTTGTGTTCGACCCATTCGTTGGCGCCCGTGCGGAACGTCAATGCTTCCGGGCGTTCACCCGTTCCTCTGTCTTTTAAATAATGAGCGAAGAAGGGCGCGAGAATGTTGCGGCGGTAATGCACGGCCGTGGGGCTGCCAAAATCGATGCGGCCGAGCTTCGTTCCGTCACCTCTCGACCAGCCACCATGATTCCATGGACCAACGACGAGAAAGTTTTGCTTTGCCGTATCGTGACGCTCGAGCAGTTCGTAGATCTTTATAGGACCGTAGAAGTCTTCCTGGTCCCACCAACCGGCAACATTCAGCATCGGCACGGTGACGCGGTTTAGCCACGGCGCAAAGCCCTGGCGTTTCCAGAACGCACTGTAGTCAGGCTCGTTGACAAAGTAGGTCCAGGTCGGAAGTTTGCCATTGAAATATTTCTTATCGGCATTAGAAAGCGGACCGAGATTGAGATACCACTCGTAGGCGTCGAATTTATCGACAACTTTAGTGACGTCGGAGATCTCTTTCGACGACTCCATCATGTACGAGTATTCCAGGCCGTAACTCAAACGGAACGCGCCGTTGTGATGAAAGTCATCGCCGAGCCACATGTCCGCGGGTGACGCTTGCTGCACGACGGCCTTGAGCGCGGGATGTGGATCTAGCATTCCCATCACTGACAGCCACGCGCCATAACTCGTTCCCGCCATGCCGACGCGCCCGTTGTTCTTCGGCACTTTCGTGAGCAGGTACGCGATCGTGTCGTACGTATCAGTGCTTTCGTCGATCGCGTTCTTGTCTTTCGGATCGCGCGGTTGCCGGAGCATCACGAATTCGCCTTCAGACTTGAAGCGGCCACGAATGTCCTGTCGCACGAGGATGTAGCCATCGGACGAGAGCTCCGAAAGTCCGGCGGCGAGTTGTTCAGCAGTAGTGGCGCCGAGGCCGTACGGCGTGCGAAGCAGCAGGATGGGAAGTGATTCCGTGGCCTGCGCAGGCGCGTCGATGGTTGTGTAGAGACGAACACCATCGCGCATCGGGATCATCGCTTCAGTGCGCGAGTAATCAGCGGGCTTGTACTGACCGTGAGCTAATGCAGAAGAACTGAAAATCAGAAAAAGCAGAAAACAGTTTTTCGCAATCTGTTTTTGTGCTTCTTGTGCCTTTTTGTGGCTAATCATTTCTCCTTGCCCTTCGACACTCGATCGATCGGCGCAGGTCGCGGAACACGCCGCACCGGATTCTGTTCGAGCAATCGCAAGCCTTCCTGCACCGCTCTCTCGAGTTGCGGGTCGCGTCCTTTATTGACCTCTGCGGGCGTGTAATCAACCTCGATGTCAGGGGCGACGCCGATGTTCTCCACGTCCCACTCGCCTTTCAGATTGTAGAAGGCGAGATTTGGGGCGGTGATGCCGCCACCATCGATCGTTGCTGGAAAACCGAGGGTGCCGACCAATCCGCCCCAAGTGCGTGTTCCGACAAGCGGACCAACCTTGCGGAGTCGAAACATATAAGGCAATGCATCGCCGCCCGACCCGGCCGACTCGTTGATGATCATTACCTTTGGACCATAGATACCAGCGATGGGCGACGTGCTGGGGGTTCCGTCACGCAACGCAAAGTATCCCATGAGCTTTCGATCGAGCTCGTTGACGATGTAATCAGCCACCTGACCGCCCTGATTGTAGCGTTCGTCAATGATCGCGCCTTCTTTATCCTGCTGCGCGTAATAGTAGCGGGTGAAATACGTGTAACCGGGATTACCTGTGTTCGGCAGCCACACGTACGCGAGTTTTCCGTTTGAGAGTTTGTCCACCAGGCGGCGGTTATTTTCGATCCACGCTCGCGTGCGCAAGGTCGCATCGCTTGCGACGGGCACGACAGTAATCACGCGTGAACCTTCGCTCGTTGGTGTTTTGTTAACGCGAATGAGTGTCTGGCGATTTGCGGTTCCTTCAAACAGGCTGTACGGATTCGTCGGTGGAGTTAGCGGACGGCCGTTTACTTCGAGAAGGTAATCACCTTCCGAGACCTGGATACCGGGAGCACTGAGCGGCGCTCTCAGATCAGGATTCCAATTCTCGCCGGTGTAGATGCGCTTGATGCGATAGTGTCCATTCTCGATCGTGAAATCCGCGCCGAGCAAACCAACTGAGACCGGATCGTCAGTTGGAACGTCGCCGGTGCCAGTTAGATAAGAATGACCAACTGTGAGTTCACCACCAACCATTGCGATCACATAACTCAGATCCGCGCGATGGCCCACGAAAGAGACGAGCGGCTTGTACTTCTCGTAAATCGCCTGCCAGTCTGCGCCATGCATTTTGGCGTCGTAGAAATATTCACGCTGGATGCGCCACGTCTCGCGATAAATCTGCGACCACTCGGCTCTCGGATCGACGCGCATTTCCAACTGCGCGACGTTTAACGGTCCATCGCCGACTTTCGCCGGCCGCTCAGTCGCAACTACGCCCCAACGACTCGCGTCTGCCTGATAGAGCAGCTTCTTCTTGTCGGCTGAAATGGAATACGAACGGATGGTTCCTTCGAGAAACGGCGCGGCTGTTCTTTCCTTGAGCTGATAGCGTTGAAGGCGAAGTGTTCCCGGCGCTGCGCCGGTGATCGGTTCGGTGTAGAAGAATGTTCCGGCTGCACCCGCCGCGAGGTTGTTGTAGTCGCCGGCGGGAATGTTTACGGCCAGCACTCGCTGGCTGATGCCGTCGACATCAATGCGGACGGAGGGCTTCGCGTTTGGATCGGGCGGTTTCGCTTGCGGAGCATCAGCGCCTGGCGCCTTTGGCTCGTCGCCTGTTTCCGGCAACAACGGTGACGGCTCGGTTGCACTCAGCACGACCAGATAGATTGCGCGACGCACAGGCCGATCGATGGAACTCATCTCGAGCCAGCCGGTGCTTGGTCCGTAGTTCGTGCTCGCCATGAAATAGAGATACTTGCCGCCCGCGTCAAACGTCGGCGAGATGGAGTCGGCGAGACCGTCAGTGACCTGATAAGTCTTTTTGTCGGCCCATGAATAAACAAAGATCGCCCGCAAGTGGCTGGCGAGGTTCTTTGAATACGTTATCCACTTGGAATCGGGAGACCACGTCGCGTTGAAGTCTCTGATCGGATCCGGATAAGAGTCAGTATCGATCTTCGTTGCTGCACCAGTCGCGACTTCGATGGCCCAGAGGTTGTTGTGATTGTCTTCAACCAGGATCTGCTTTCCATCGGGCGACCATCTGGTGCCGCTGAAGAAAGCCGTCGATGGCAACGCGACAGCACGCGGGGGAGTGATGCCGGTTGGTTCTCCAATCATCAGTTGATATTCGCCGCTGGCGTCGGAAAGCCATGCGACCTGCGCGCCATCCGGTGACCACACCGGATCGCGATCATGCGCGCCCGCACTCTGCGTGAGATTACGAAAGTCGCCTTTCTCCGAGGGCACAGTGAAGATCTCGCCACGAGCTTCGAAAGCGGCGCGGGTTCCGGTTGGGGAGAGTGTGGCGTTGCGAATCATGCTCGCAACTTTCTTGAACTGCGGCCGAGCCCATGGGAGATCTCCGGTGACTTCGATATTCAGTTTCTGCGGCTTACCCGATTTTGCGTCGACGAGATAGATGTACCCAGCTTGTTCGTAAACGACTGCGTCCGCGCCGGCCGAAGCAGTCATCACATCGAAATCGTCGTGATGGCTGATCTGCGCTACTTGCTTCGTGTCGGTGCGATAGGAAAATAGATTCGCGGTGTGGCTGCGATCGGAAATGAAGTAGATCGTATTGCCGAGCCACATCGGGAACGAATCGTTGCTGTTGGTCCAGGGAAGTTTTTGAACTGACTGATCCGCAAGATTGATGACCGAGATAGGGTGTGTGCGGCCGCCGCGATAGTGCCGCCACATGCTTGCTTCGTGCCATTCCGGAATGAAGGCTGTCGAGAACTCTTCGTAAGCGACCCGTGTGCCGTCAGGTGAATAGGCGCCGAAAAATGCGCGCGGCAGTGGCAACATCTCGGGCAGCCCGCCATCGACGCTGATGGTCCAAAGCTGCATGTGCGACTGTTGTGGGACGCCATTTCGGTTTGAAGCGAAGACGATACTCTTGCCGTCAGGCTTCCAACCACGAACGCGATCGATGGCGGGATGATAGGTCAGTCGTTTGGGATCGCCGCCATTCGCGGAGACGACATAGACATCAGTGTTCCCGGCGACGGTTGCAGTGAAAGCGATTTGGGAGCCGTCGGGAGAAAAGTACGGATCGATCTCGAGTGACGGCGTTGACGTCAGGCGACGTGCAGCACCACCGGTGCGCGCTACGACCCACAAGTCTCCGCCGTACTCGAACGCGACCGAGTCGCGGCTGACAGTCGGATGACGCAACAGCCGCGTGCCCTGGGCCTGACTCGATGCAAAAACGCAGAGCAACAAAAGCAACGAAAAAACTATTTTTTTGATGTGCATAGATTAAGAAAGTAGGGCGCCTCCTTGGAGTGCGGTGCGTTGGTACCGCTTTGGTACCAAAGCGCCAACAAGTTGGCGCACTCCAAGGAGGCGCTATTTTAGAACTCGAGCCGGAATCCCACCTGCCCTTCGCGCCCCGGCTGTACCTGGATCAGGGCACCGAATGGAGCAGGGTTTGTAGTTCGCGTCTCGACTGCCGCCGCATTCTGTCGATTGAACACGTTGAAGAACTCAAACAGTGCATGTAGCTTAACGCGCTCGGTAATGTTGAATCGTTTTGTCAGACGGAGATCGAGGTTGATGAAAGCCGGACCAGTAAAAGCATTTCGACCTGGTCCGTGATCGATGCCGTTAAAAGTCCCATCGCCATCGGGATCTTCAAGCTGCGCTGCCGTGCGGCTGAAATGAAAACCGCTCTGCGTGCGAAAGATTCCGCTCACCTGAAACTGCCACGGCAACTCCAGCAACCCGTTCACCTGGAACGTGTGTGCAACGGATAAATCCGAGGGTCCCTTATCGAAATCCGGACCATTGACGAACGTTCCCGCCTGCGCCACAAATCTTCCGTTAGCACGAACAAACGAGCTGTTCTGATTGGTTCTTCCAGTTCCCGTCTCCGTGACCAGCGGCGCAATCCCAACGAAACTATCCGACGGCAGCGTATTGACTCCGAGCTGATTGTCGGTCTCATTCGCATACGCGTAGTTGCCACTCAAAGTGAACCGTCTCGCAAATCTTCTGGTGAAGCTGACGATGAACCCGTCGTATTCACCGCTATACCAGGGACCAAATGTTTGAATCGGTCCGGCGGTGAACGGCGGCAGAAACTGCCGGCTCGAAGCCCTGGAAGCAAACGAAATATTGGCCTCACGAACGCCAAGTATGTTCTTTATATTCCGATGGTAGTAGTCGGCTTCGATTACGACGTTCTTGATCTCCCGCTGCACACCGATGCTTACGCTCTCCGTAAAAGGCGTCTCGAAAGTGCGATCGATATCGGTGGGAGCCAGTTGCGCCGGTATGGCTGCATGTGCGATGGCGCCAAACGGTCCCCAGAAGAAAAAGCCCGGCGCTTTTCCAACTGCCGCCGAGGCTTGAAGCAGGTACTGATCCGGAGTCAGCCCTGAAAGCGACTGAATGTTGTTGAGATTGATCACAGCATTCGCCGGGATCAATGCATGTCCCGGAGCGACCACGCGATTGAGTCTGTCGATTCCAATAAACAGGCCCGGCGAGAATGGACAAGCCACATTGCCGGCTGCGATCTGAGCGTCGGTGAGATTCGGAGACACGCAAAGTCCGCCGGGAAACAGCGACGCATTGATCGCAGCGGGCGCGAGTGTTGGCACGCCAAAGAACCCGCGCGGATAGGAGAACGGCTGGACCACGCGACGATCTGCGCCGCCAAAAGCCGGCACGTCGCGCACCAGTCCCAGTCGAAACTGATCGTAGAAGAGTCCATAGTGCCCGCGAATTACTGTTCGCGGTGTTGCCTGCCATGCAAAACCAACACGTGGCGAGATGTTTTCCTTCGTTACAAACTCCGAGTCGTAATCCCAGCGCAGGCCCAGATTCAAAGTGAGGTTCTGACGGAACTTCCAGTCGTCCTGAAAAAACAGCGCGTTGTAGTTGTTGCGCAGATGGATCTCATTCGCTGCTGGAGTTAGACCGCCGGCAGTGGTCACCGTGAAGAAACCTGCATTGACTGGTCCAAACGTAGTGAAGTCCGGCACGGTGGCAAAGAGCTGCAGGTTCAGCGTCTGCGACTCTATTCCATCAACTCTTGTTTTCAAGTAATTCCAGCCAAACTTCAGGTTGTGATCGCCGATGAGTTTATTGGCGTGCGCCGAGAGCGTCGTGTACTTCTGGTCCAATGCTGTGCGCGTTGTGTTGTTACCAAACGAGAACGAACCGAGATTGCCGAAAAGAGCTCCCGTGCTGTTGTTGCTGAACATCTGAAACGTGGTGCCGACTCCGGCATCAGGATGAGCCGGGAACGTTTCCGACGTGTCGCCACGATACCCGCCGCGCAAGGTCAACACCCACGGATTGCTTTGACTTCCCGCCAGAATCGTATCGCTGAAAGCCAGCAGCAGGTGCCGCTGTCCGAGATGGTTTCGTCTGGACGGCAAGTCTGTAGCCTGCGACAGCGGGAGAAACTCTCTGACGTTTCCATTCGTGTAATTGACTGCCTGGTTCAAACTATGCCGCCCGACTTGCTCGTCGAACTTGAAGAAACCGCGCGTCTCGTACGTGCGAGATGGTTTGTCAAACTGGTTTTCGAAGTCTCTGGCAATCTGCGGCGTGGTTGCAGGAAAGGCGAAGTTCAGCTCGCGATTCTCTCTGATGCGCTCTGCCGACCCGAAAAAGAAAACCTTGTCTTTAACGATTGGGCCACCGAGCGCGATACTGCCATCCCAACGTTGCAGAAACGGAGCTTCGTCGATAGCCGGATCGACTGAGTTGTTCGAATCGAACACATTGTTGCGAAAGAAGATTGAAGCGAGACCGTGATAATCGTTACTGCCGCTGCGCGTAATGACGTTGACGATAGCGCCTGATGCCTGACCAAACTCAGCCCGGAAACCTGCTGTCAGCACCTGAAACTCGGCAATCGTTTCCTGATTAAACTGCGCCGCGGGGCCGCCGCTGACATTGTCCTTGTTCGGCTGCCCATCGATCATGAAATTGTTGTTGCCTGCGCGTTCTCCAAGCACCGGCGTCGCATTGTCACTGTTCGGATTGACCTGCCGATTGATCACGACACCTGGCACGAGTTGCATCAGGTCGAGGTAGTTGCGACCGTTGGTCGGCATCTCTTTGATCTGTTGCGGCGTAACGGTGGCGCCCGTTGATGCGGTAGTCGGATTCAGCAACTGCGCGTAACCAACGATATCGACCTGGCCTGCAACGGCGCCGACTTCAAGCGGAATATCGAGCGACAGGGTTCGATTGACGGTCAACTCGATGTTGTTGAAGTCGCGCGTCGCAAAGCCTGCGTGCGAAACGGACATCGTGTAGTTTCCCGCCGGCAAAGCCGTCACTCGATAAAAGCCACTTGCATCACTGGTCGTGGTGCGTTCGATGCCGAGTGCAGCAGACTTCACCACCACCTGCGCTCCGGCCACCATGCTGCCCTGCGCATCTTTTATCGTGCCCTCAATCGTGGAAACTGTCGTCTGTGCCAGCGCATGTGAAGCCGACAGCAGCAGACAAAGGACCAGCAACAACGAGCCGCCTCGATAGCCTTTCATGATTCCGCTCCTTAGGAAGAGAGTAGTTGGAACCCCAGTTCTGATCCCGGTAAATCCGTGTAGCCTGTGGCCCGCTATATAACATCGTCCGTTGCATCATGTCAATTCTCCTACAACAATTGTTGCACGAAGCAGATCGGTGTGCTATTTTCTCGCGCGCCATGCAGGCCAGAATCTCAGAGTCGCAAACGAACACAGCAACCGCGATCAAAGTGGACGGTGTGGAGATCCGTTTGATCCGTTTGCCGCTCATCGAACCGTTTGAAACCAGCTTCGGTAAAGTCGACTCGCGCCTCATCTTTCTCATCTGTCTCGAAAGCAATGGATTGAGTGGTTGGGGCGAAGTCGTTGCGTCGGAGGAACCACTTTACAGTTACGAGACTACCGGCACTGCCCTGCACGTGATTCGGGATTTTCTTGCGCCAGTCGTCGTCGATGCGCCGATCACCGGGCTAGATGACCTCTCTCGGCGTCTATCTCAGTTTCGCGGACACAACATGGCCAAGGCCGGACTCGAGCTCGCATACATGGATTTGCTGGCTCAGTCGAGTGGGCAGGCGCTTCCGTCGCTGATCGGCGGTGAACTGAAACGTGTGGCCGTAGGCGTGAGCCTCGGAATTCAACCGACGACGGCACGTCTTCTCGAACGAGTCGAACGCTACCTCAGTCTTGGTTATCAACGCATCAAGCTGAAGATCAAACCGGGATGGGATCTCGACGTCGTCGCTGAAGTGCGACGTAACTATCCCGAGATACTTCTCTCAGTCGACGCCAATTCGGCTTACACCATCGACGATCGAGATCACTTGAAGAAACTCGATGATTTCAATCTATTAATGATCGAGCAGCCGCTTCAGAATGACGACTTGATGGATCACGCGCGCTTGCAGGAGATCATGAAGACGCGGCTCTGTCTCGATGAAAGCATTGTCAATCATCGCCAGGCGAAGCTCGCGCTCGAACTGGATAGCTGTAGAATAATCAACATCAAAGTTGGTCGAGTCGGCGGCTATTCAGAAGCTCTCGCCATCCATGATTTATGCGTCGCGCGAAGCATTCCCGTCTGGTGCGGCGGCATGCTCGAATCCGGAATCGGCCGCGCGCACAACATCGCGCTGGCAAGTCTCAAAGGTTTTACCTTGCCGGGTGATATTTCGGCGAGTTCACGTTATTTTGAACGCGATATCATCTCGCCGGCAGTCAATGTCGCTGCCGATGGCACTGTGGCCGTTCCTGACCGGCCGGGTTTGGGATTCGATATCGACCTGGATTTTATTAAACATCTGACTGAAACTCGGGTATACATCTCACGATTGAAACCTTAGCTCGGTCCACACACGAAGGAGCAAAATATGGGAGCGGGAAACACGCTCAACAGTCGTGGCAATAACGGCTCCAAGTCTTCACTCACCTCGCTTGAAGTTCGTTTTGCCCAATCGCCCCTCAGCGGCGGCCGCCGTCGTCTGATCAGAGAAATCCTCGACAACCACGAACAGACTTTCTTTCTGTCGTCGCGCGAGATGGCGAAACGTTACAACGTCGACGCGGCGACGATAGTGCGTACGGTTCAGGCTCTCGGCTACGAACGTTTCGCAGATTTTGCGGCTGACTTGCGACAGCATTTCGTCAACCACATCACGCCGTACACAGTGCTAAAAGCTGCGACACAGGAAAAACGAAGTGTCACCGACCAGGTGCAGCATTGTCTCGAACGAGATGGCGAGAGTTTGAGCATACTGAGATCGAGTTTGGAGGCGAGCCGTTTGGTTGAGCTGGCGAAACGGATTCATAGTGCGCGGCGCATTTTGGTCGTGGGAGTCGATCTGGCTGCATCGTTGGCCTGGTTTCTTGCTTATGGATTGACGCCGCTCGGGTTCGACGCTCACGCGCCGGTCGGGAGCACTGGCAATCTGCAACACAAGATCGATCTACTCACGGAGAAAGATTTGCTCGTGGCGATCAGCTTTGGCAGGTGTCTGAGGGAGACTGTTGAGTCAGTGCAACGCGCTCACGGACGCGGTGTGCCGACGTTTGGTATTACGGACAGCGATACATCACCGATCGCTTTGCATTGTAGCAACTACCTTGTCGCGTCGACGAGTAGTCCATCGTTTACCGGATCGTACGTCGCTCCGATGGCTTTATTGAATACCATCATCGTCGCCTGTGCTCACCTGCGACCGAAGCGCGCCCTCGCGATGTTGAGTCGCACCGAGCAGGAGTATCGCACCGGTACGCGCTGGTATCAGGAGCCGATCCGTCGCAGCCGAAATGCGAATGGCCGGCGGAAGAAGTGAGACAGGATGACAGGATTTACAGGATTCACAGGATTGAATCTTGTTAATCCTGTCCACTTAAAATCTTCAATCCCTCAACGATTGGCGGGAATTCAAGCAACGCATCTTTCTTCACGCCCCAGGTTGTAAACATATAACCAAGCAGTTTTGAATCAGCCTGCTTCTTGCTGAACTCAATGAGGGCTTTCGTCGCGTCGACATTCTTCCAACCGGCGGGCAACACACGGAAGCCCTTCTCGATGAGCATCGGGATCGACGGATAACTGTCTCTCGGTTCGTAGTGCCACGGGCAGATGATGATGTCTTTGGGAATCAGGTCGATCGCTGTGGCTGTACCGTTCTTCGATGCTTCCCATTCACCGAGATCGTATTTCTTGCCATCGATCAGACGATCGCCCCACATCAACATCTCGAGCTTTCGCTTACGTACAAGATGCGCGTGAAGCTCGTTCACCGAGTTCGCAAACAACACTCCGGCATCTTGCCCCTTCGTCGAAGGCGATTGTTCCGAGCCGAGCAGAAAGACTTCATCCATCCCGACGTGCATAGCATCGGCACGAAAGCCATCAATAATCTCATCCATCAATTCAAAGACGATGCGCCAGACGTCCTTGTTGAGTGGATCCCATTCGCGGCAATAGAGGCCCTCGTTGTTTGGAAATACGCCCGGTGTGAGGTCGAACTTTGGATACACCGTCAGGAGCGGAAACGTCTCAGCCTTCCACGATTGATGACCAAGCGATTGAAACTCCGGAATCAGACGAATCTTGAACTTCCGGCACAACTCCGCGAATCGTCGCGCGCCGTCCCACGTAATCGGATTCGTGCCGCGTCTCAACTCCGGATGCGATTTGAAGTCGAAGTTGTAGTCAACTTCGAGAATGATGACGTTGATTCCCTGCTTCGCGAGGGTCTCGAGATTCTGACCGAGCGAATCGAGCTCACTATCGGTGTTGTAATCGAGCAGATGCACAGCTCGCCACGGTTTCGCATCAATTGGTTCCACGAAGAAGAACATTAGAAGTAGCCACAAAAAGGCACAAAAGGCACATTTAGACATTGAGCGGCAAGGTAGCACAAAAAGATGACGACAACTAAATTTCTGTAGTTTAATCTTGGCCCGAAATGAGACTCGGAAGACGTGAGTTCAACATGGCGATGGCATCGCTTGCGCTCGGAAGTGCGTGCCGTAGTTTGGGTGGCGCAGTCAAACCAGGCGATGGACGTCTTACTGCTCGTCCGCGCGCGGGCGTAGTGACTGCTGCCACCGGAGAGATAAAACTGGAGCGTGACGCTATTCTCCAACTACCTGACAACACTGGCGGCAAGCCCCTCCCGCTGCTGATCATGTTGCATGGCGCAACGCAAAGAGCAGACGACATGTTCTGGTATCTCGGTACGGCACATAAAGAAGCCGGCGTTGCCGTATTAGCACCCAACTCCGCTGACGTCACGTGGGATGCAATCCACAGTAGTACATTCGGTGAAGACGTTGATTACGTCAACCGGGTGCTTAAACGGGTTTTCGAAACTACGGCCATCGATCCCTCACGCGTCTCGGTGGGCGGCTTCTCGGATGGCGCCACTTACGCCCTCTCGCTCGGACTGATCAATGGCGACTTCTTCAAGAGCATCGTCGCGTTCTCAGCCGGTTTCGTAATCGGCGGTGACAAGCACGGTCAGCCACGCATTTTCATCTCACACGGCACGCACGATCACATTCTTCCCATCGACCGCTGCGGCCGGCGCATCGCCGGCGAACTCAAAGGTAAAGGCTACGACGTCACCTTCCGCGAATTTGACGGCGATCACGAGATCCCTAAGGACGTCGCCCGCGAAGGACTGGCGTTCGTCTAAAAGTGAAGTCTATGCGCGGTTGCGTACAATCCTGATGCGTTGAAGTACTACAGTGAAGCGAATCGAAGTAAGGCAACTTAACACCACTCTCCTTCAACTCTGCCAGCAATAGGACCACGGCACAAAAATTTCTTGGGAATAAACCAATCGAATCAGGGGTTGGAACAAGCAGGGTTATGAGCACACTGACAGACTATCTATCAATCAACCAGTCAGAGACGAATTCACCAATAATCTCCGCCGAAGAGGAAGTCAGACACGTCGAAAGCGAATGGGGAGAGGCTTTCGAGCAACATGACGTGGCCACTCTCGATCGGCTCATGGCGGATGAATACTTCCTGACGGATCCGCTCGGTAACGTAAGGAGCAAAGCCGAGACTCTCGCCGCCATTCAGCAAAACGAGTTGCTCTTCCAAAGCACCAATAGCGACGCCGTAAACGTACGCGTCAATGGCGACACTGCTGTGGTGACGGGAAGATCGACGTTTCGTGGCCGCTACAAAGGGTGGTCAATGGCGGGTCAGTATCAATACACAGACGTGCTGGTGAAGCGAAGCGGCTCCTGGAGAGCGGTCGCCTCACACATCACGGCACTCGGAACCGGCGCGCTGCGATTGAAAGTCGGCTTCATGGTCTGCAACTTATTACTATGAATCCACAGATTTCACAGATTCCGCAGAAATCTGTGTAA
>Ga0207647_10000576_pt1 | contig 28650 bp, 26 predicted proteins | sample KBSCornC2_FD_184295 | JGI IMG/M metagenome (GOLD analysis project Ga0207647, IMG submission 184295) | Corn rhizosphere microbial communities from Kellogg Biological Station, Michigan, USA - C2 (SPAdes) (version 2) | ecosystem: Host-associated > Plants > Roots > Rhizosphere ... | reverse complement strand
GCCGAGCATCGCTGCGAACCATCGAGGCTAGTTCCTCGTGATGCCTGTCATGCTCGACCGCATCGTGGCCGCGAGGCGAAAATCGCCTAACGGTACGTCAGTTAGATGCTTCATCGCAGCTCGCTGCATTGCCATATCAAGTGCTTTCCAACGCCTGCCGGCTCCGCATTTGCAAATGCCGTCCGACATCAGTCGGGCGGCATTTTTGCATTTCAGCGCCTTGTCGCCCAGCTAAACCGGAATTTCTTGCGCAGGAGTTCTCGAAATAGACGTCTCATCGAGTCGTCATTCCGATCATGTTTTTGCGGCGGTCACGGCGAATACGCGGCGAAAAGATCATGGTCTTGGTCGGGTCCGGTCGAGGCGGTGACCCTGCTCTGCGTCGCGGAGTTCGTTGCAGGATGCCTTCTTGTTCGCAAAGATAAGAAATATACCAAACGGTCCAAAGGGGTATAAAGGGTGCCGACTTTCTACCTCGCGGTTCACTTCAGTATCAAGGGCTACCCGAACGATTCATCGACACACCAAGGGCATACGGCGAGACAGCTCTCACCGCCCTCAACAAGATGCGCAGTCGAGCCCGGCGCCGCCCGAACAACCAGTTCGACGAACTCTGCCGCCGCGAGCTGAGTTCCGGCGACGCCGAGGTCTTCAACTGGGATGTGCTGGTCCCTGTTGATTTCGAAGGCGCCGTCGAGCTGCCGCTGAAAAACTACTACTCACAGACCACCACGGTCCGTAGCGCCCAGCGGATACTGCCGGTGGCGATGCGTCTCGCCGCCGCGATCGAGTTGCCCGCCGAGGTGCCCGAGTACTGCGACAACCTTCAGCTCACCAGCTTCTTCGGCGATTTCGAGGAGCGCGGGTACGCGGCGAGCGTCAACTCGGCTGGACCATGGCGGGATGATTTGGATATGGCGTTCCACGTGGCGCTGTTCTTACGCGCGGCAGAGCACTCCATACGGCTCAGATGCCCTATGTTCTACAGCTGAGCCGTATTGGGGGCCTCGCGGCCGGCGTTTACTCGTCGTTGGAGTCAGCTGTGCCTGGGTCCTGCGGAGGATCTTCGGTATCGCTCTGACCACGAGCACCTGGCCGGCGCGCAGCCGCCGCGGCCAGGCCGAATCCGTCACCCTCGCTCGTAGAGCTCGATGTCCTCATGGAATCCGGCCAGCGCCGCCTCGGTCAGGGTGGGCCGGGTATCGGCCACGGCGCTCAGGTATTCCTCTGTGCCGGCCGGGTCGCCGACCCCGGTTCTGACTTCGCGTTCGAATGCGTGCTGGGCGGCCTTGCGCGCCGCGGACTCGATGTCGGCCGGGGTGAACATCTCGGTGGTCGCCACCAGTTGCTCCAGATCCACGGTGTTCGCCGTGGAGCCGAGATAGCGCCGCCAGATCGCGGCGCGGGCACCGGGGTCTGGCGGCCCGACCGGGATGATGTAGTCGAACCGGCCCGGGCGCAGGAACGCCGGGTCCAGAGTGCGCAGGGAGTTCGTCGCGCAGATCAGGAGCCGGTTGTCGTGGTCCCGGAAGGCCGGGATGAGTTTGAGCAGCTCGTTGGTCACGCCGTGGCCGGCATCGACCGCTGTGCCGGAGCGGGCGGCGGCGATCTCCTCGACCTCGTCGATGAACAGCAGCACGCTTTCCAACCCCGTCAGATCCGCGAACGTCTGCCGTAGCGCCGCGGCCAGACCGCCGTCGGCCTCCGTGCTCAGCCGCGACGGGAACAGCTCCACGAACGGCCAGCTCAGGCGCGAGGCGACGGCTTTGGCGAAGCTGGTCTTGCCCGTCCCGGGCGGCCCGAACAAGATCACGGCCTTGGGCGGGCGCACGCCGTGGCGTTCGGCCGCCTCCGGCTCGGCCAAAGGCAGCACGATCCGCCGCTCGATCGCGTCCTTGGCCTCGCGCATCCCGGCCAGGCTCGCCCAGAGCCCGCGCGGGAGGATCCGCCCGCCGAGCTCGGTCAGCAATCCGGCGTCGCCGGCACCGAGGCGTTCCACCTTCTCGTAATAGACCAGACCGTTCACCTGCCGATAGCCGGAGTTCTCCAGGGCTGAGGCTCCGGTGGCTCCGGGGGCGAGCAGGGCGCTGATCCGGCGCACTCCTGTTTGCCGCAGCCGCCGCTCCACCTCCGCGATCAACGCGCTGCCAAGGCCTTGGTCCCGCCACGCGTCGCTCAGCGCCACCAGCATGATCCATGCCCGTTCACCGTCGGCACGGGCCACGGCCAGGCCCACCAGTTCGGGTCCGGCCACCGCGACCACGGCGGGCTGACCGCCGCGCGCGGCGGCGATGACCTCCGAGACGGGGAAGACCGGATGGTCCACTTCGGACTGGCGGCCCTGGTCCCACAGCCGGATCACCTGGTCCAGGTCGTCGTCGTGGATGTCCCGCAGCCTCCAGACCGACATGTCCGCCTCCGATCTCTCTTCGTCATACCACCGGGACCGCATCACGGCGATCCGGCCGGCGGAGATTCGGCATCCACAGCCTCGCAGGACGAGTGATGCCGCTCCCTGCCGTCGGCCTTGCCCGCGACGTCGCCGACTTCCAGGTGTCCACGGCATGGTTCCGAACCACTTGGAGCCGCTCCCGCCCCGGTGGCCGGCCCCGATGCGAGCAGGTTGGTCCGCGCACCTAGTGACCCTTGGTGCGCAGGTCTCCGAATGTATACGGGCTCTGATATGCGATCCGGACGCCGGGCATGCGCTGCTCAGCGTGGCCCGTCGACATACGTGATCATTTCGTCTTGAGACGCGGTGAAGGCTTTGCCGGTGACGGTGTCGACGCCGTAGACAGTCCCGGTGTCGGGCAAGCCGATGCCGCCGACCGCCAGCACTGGTCCGGCCAGATGGACACGCTGCCCCGCAGGACCGTAGTCCACGTTCACCAGCACGGCGACGCTGACTCCGGCATGGCCGGCGATGTCGTCGACCGACGACTGTGTGACGTGCGCCAGCCTGCTCAGCCGGTGACCCGTGTCGGCGGCCGAGCGGACCTGGTTCGCCGCAGCTCCGGCGACGGCCAAGGTCATGACCACGACCATCACCGCGGTCGCCCGCCGCACATCCCGTGCGGCAGTGACGCGGATCCTTCGAGCGGTGGCGACCACGAGGGCTCCACAGATGGCGAACGCGATAGCCGCGATCAGCAGCGGGGCCAACGACGTGCTGCGCTGCGCGGACTTCTGGGCTGCGTCGTAACTCGCCCCGCGGAACCCCGCCGCGTGCAGGAACGCCTGCGTACGCCACGGTGCGTAAAGATCCCATGCCTCCCAGAGGACGTACAGCAGCATGACCCCGCAACCGAGCACCCACAGGCTCCGGCGAACGAAGCGCTCTTCGAGCTCCGGAACGGCGGCGATCCGGGTCAGGGCGGTCATGGATTGCTCGAAACCCGGCCACGGTGGCACGGAAGGCACGATTGCCTGCGCAGACCGAGAAGCTGTCCCGACCTACCCACTTGGCTACCGAGCGCGTTCGCTCTGGAACTGGTCAGCATTGAGCCGCTCCGCTCCACGCTCCACCCAGCTCGTCGATGGTTCGGTTTCGCCAAAGCCTTCTCAGCCTTGGTGATGTGGTGACGACTGCGGTGTTGCGCATACCCACCGCCTGCCTTATTTCCTCCGCTTGCGACGAGTGTTGCGGACCGGCTGGGCCCGTTGGCGCGAGACCGGGGCGCGGTGCTGCGGCTCGCCGTCGGCTGCCGACACCGCGTCGGAGACCGCACCGGTCCCCGCGGCGGCGAGGGCCTTCTTGGCCTCCTTCGCCTTCCGCCGGGCGATCATCTCCTTCTCGGCCTGACTGCCCGGCACCGGGCTGTTCCGCAGAGTGTAGAACTGCTGGCCGATCGTCCACACGTTCGTGGTCATCAGGTACAGCACAACGCCGATCTGCACGCTCAGACCGAAGAACAACATGCCGATCGGCATGACGTAGAGCATGATCTTCTGGCTCTGCATCATCGGGTTCGGTATCGACTTGTCGAGGTTTGTGTTCTTGGCGAGCATCATTCGCTGAGTCAGGAACTGCGAGGCCGCGTAGAGCACGACCATGACGAGCGCGACGATTCGCAGGTTCAGCAGCGACGTGTTCGCGAACTGGCCGTTCGCCGCGGTGTCCAAGTAAGTCTGCGTTGTGAAGAACCTCAGCGGGATCGGCGCGCCGAAGAACGTCGAGTGCTGGATAGTGGTGGCATCGGCCTGGTCGAGCGCGCCGACCGCCTTGCCGCTCGCCGCGTGGCTGAGCACGCGGTACAGCGCGGTGAAGAACGGCAGCTGCACCACGATCGGCAGGCAGGAGGCGAACGGGCTGGTCCCGTTGTCCTTGTAGAGCTTCATCGTCTCCTGTTGAAGCCTCTGCTTGTCGAGCTTGTACTTCTTCTGCAGAGTTTGGAGCTGCGGCTGGAGACGCTGCATGTTCTGCATCGACTTGATCTGTTTGCGGAACAGCGGAATCATCGCCGCGCGGATCGTGAACGTCAGGAAGAGGATCGACAGGACCCATGAAACCGAGGAACTCTCGCCGAAGATCGCACCGAAGACCCGGTGCCACAGAACCATCACAAAGCTGGTGGCCCAGATGATCGGGTTGAGAATTGTGTCGATGACACCCACGGTCATGCTCCTCGGTCGGACGTCAGGTCGGGCCCGGCCTCCACGGACGCAGCAACGATTCCGGTGGCGCGCGGCCGCACGCCACATGCCATGATCTCGACAATAGTCGGGAACAATTAAGCACATCGGACAAAGCGGGCCTGGGGTCCGCGAGCGAGTCGGCGAACAGAGTGGGACAGCCAGGAGCGGGCCGAGTGCCCCGATCCCCCGAGCATGAGTTTCCCCCGTCGTTCGGAGTACTCCGTTCGCAGGTCAGTACGGGTGTTTGATTTTTCGGAGCTGTAGTCCGTTCGGGTGATGGACTGCTGCGTGAAGGGCCACGTCCCACACCCTGGCGCTCCCTCGGAGAGCGGTGTATCTCCGCCGCGAAGATGACCTTGAGCGTGCGTTCGGCGCCCTGAGCCTGCCGAAAGCCCCTGCAAGCTGGGATGATTCCGGACCGTGGCGCTACGGTTGATCTATCTGCCGGCAACCCGGATCTTCTCCTGGATCCGACCTACAAGCCGCGGTACGACGGCGAAGAACGTCGAAATCCTGATCCTGCGCCACCAACTGGCCGTCGCGCAGCGCCGTGATCCCCAGCCGGCGCGCAAGCTCGCCTGGTCGGACCGCCTCACAGCTCTGGGAGGCGGAGATCAGCTGCTGGGCCGGCGCGCTGTCCAGGTACAGCTGGCTCTGGACGGTGGCGGCGTCGGGCTGGGCGAAGAGGGGTACGGATGGTTGCCGCCACCATCGCGCCGGACCCGGCCCCGCGAACCCGAACTCCCGGTCGACGCCTGCGTTGACGTCCGTGACGATGGCTACGGCCTGGGAGACAATGTGCGGTGGTTCATGCGGGGGGCATCATTGTTTGACTTCAGCGCTTCCGCCGAGCTCGGCATACAGGCGGGTCCATGCTTGGTCTTCGGATGTCGCCTTGCGGCCGTCGCAATACGGTTGCGTCCCGTGTGCGGTGTAGTCGTGCATCATCAGCATGATGGCCTGGGTATCGCCCTTCACGCCGCCGGTGTAGGCCGCTGACGGCAGGGCGCTCTGGTGGACGCGACAGGTCTGGGTATCGTCCGCGGCGAGCCGGAATCCGCCTGTGCGTGGTCCGGCAGACAAGACGCCGAAGATGGCGGCGGTCACCGTTGCCAGCCCGGCCGTGACCGCGAGGATGGGGGTCCGGCGGGTTTTCGTGGATTTCACGGAAGTCTCCTCGTGGTTCCAGGTCAAGTCAGTGATGCCAGGGAGCGAAGAGCCAGGCTGACGCCGACTGTGAGTATCAGCAGCGCGGTTGCGACCGGTGCGAAGGCGAGTACGCGGCTGTCGAGCGTCTTGCGCGCGAGCAGGCGTTTTCCGCTCCGGCCGAGTCGGACGAGCAGCAGCCCGGCGGCGGTGAGGGTCGCGGCCATGCCGACGCCGTAACCGAGGACGAGCGCGATCCCGAACGCCGTGCGGCCCAGGGCGATCGCACCGAGCAGGACGACGAGCGCCGACGGGCTGGGCACCAGGCCACCGGCCAGGCCCATACCCATCAGGGTTCTGCGGCTGTGGCCGGAACGGCGCGGGTGGTCGTGGTGGTGACCGCCGTCGTGGTGGTGATGGCCGTGGTGGTGATGCGGATCCGCGTGTCCGTCTGCGCCGTGGTCGTGGTCGTGGCGGTCACGGTCGTGGCGCGCGTTCCGCAACAGGCTGATCCCGATGAGCGCGATCAGCGCTCCGCTGACGGCACCGAGCCAGGCGAGAACGGATTCGCCCGCGATCGTCTCGGACATGGTGACGAGCAGCCCGAGCAGGAGCACTCCGGCCGTGTGGGTCACGGTGACCGTCGCACCGACCAAGGCCGCGTCCCGCACGGTCCCACGCTTGCCGGCGAGGTAGGCCGCCATCACCGTCTTGCCGTGGCCGGGCAGCGCCGCGTGCGAAGCGCCCAGCACCAGGGAGAGCAGCAACGCCAGCACCCCGACCCCTAGCGTCAGATGCCTGCTGCCCACCAGAGAGTCGAAGGTCCGGGTCACGGTGCCGAGCGCCCGATCGGCCAGACCCGCGGTGGGGACCGCGAACGCCGCTGTGGTCTGCGGACCGTCACCCGGCGCGACGTCGAGGGCGGCGCTGCGCACGCTCAGAGGTGCGCTGAGCAGGTCGTTGGGATAGTGCCGCAGTTGGGCGCTGATGCTTTGCGCGGGAACCGGCGAGCGTTGGATGTGGACTCCGACGCCGGTGGCGGTGATCTCGCGCCAGCCGACGTGGTCGGCGTCGGCGGTGTCGGCCAGGTTCACAGTTGAGCGGTGGTCGAGCCGGGCGCTCACCGTCAAGGTGCAGGACAGCCGGCTGGTGGGCAGTCCGGCGGCGCCGGTCTGGAGCTCGAGTCCGTTGCGGAGCGTGGCCACCGGCAAGGTCCGGCCGTCGAGCGTGAGTTTGATCGAGTCGGCGAGTGTGGCGCACTGCGTCCTCGCCGCCGTGGCCAATTCAGCCGGTTCCAGAACTCCGTCGTGATCGGTGTCGACCGCGTCCCGGGTTTGGAGGGTCGGGATCTCGGCGCGGTCCACGATCGCGAGTACCTCGATGTGGTCGCGGAAGAGGGTCAGCCCGTCGTAGTGGTTGATGGTGAAGTTGCCGAGGGGATGCGCCTGCGCCGCCGATGCGCCGAAGGCGAGCAGGGCCACGGTGGCGCCGGCGGTGGTGGCGAAACAAATCAGGCTTCGCATCAGACTGCGGCGGGTGCGGTTCATGCGCGGACCTCCAGGCTGGACAGCTCGGCGCGTGCGACCGGTACGGCCAACGGACTGAACCAAGGGTTGATACGCAGCGCGTCGGTCAGGTCTTGGCGGGCGGCGGCACGGAGCCCGAGGGCGGCCTCGATCATTCCGCGGTGGAAGGAGAACTGGGCGTTGCGTGCACCGAGTACGGCGGCTTTGTGCGCGTACACCAGTGCCTCGGCGTCGCGTCCGTTCTTGTGGAGGGCCCAGGCATAGGCGTCGGCCATCTCGACGAAGGGACGGGCTTTCATGCCCGCCTCGCCGTAGCGCAACGCCTCGGCCGGATCGCCGTGGTCGGCGTTGAAGAGTGCGGGATCGGTGTCCAGCGTGACACCGTTGGCGGTGAACAGTTGCTCCTCTGAGCGGAACAGGGCGTACTGCTGGTCGGCCTCGCGGGTGCGGCCGAGCGACTGGTAGAGCTCGCCGAGCTCCATCACGTACTGCGGCTGGGGAACCAGTGATACCGCGCGCGTGTAATCGGCCAGCGCCGCGCCGATGTCGCCGAGCGCTGCCTCGGCTTTGGCCCGGCCTTCCAGCAAGGGGGCGTCGCCGCTGCTGTCTTTCAGGCCGGCTTGGTCCTCCGCGAGCGCTTGCCGCGGATCGCCGGCGTTGAAGGCCATTTCGCCGAGGTAGTAGTGGGCGAACGCGCGGTCGGCCGGGGACGAGGCGTCAGCGAGCGCGCGCCGCATGTCGGCTGTCGCCTCGGCGAGGTCGCCGCGCAGTTCCCACATGTAGGAGGCGCGGGCCAGCGACGGGGTGCCGGGCTTGAGGTCCACCATCCGCTGGGTTGCCCGCAAGGCCTCCGGATAACGGCCGAGTTGGGTGAGGGCGTCGGCGAGGATGCCCTGAATGGTGGAGTTGTAGGGGTCGATGGCCGCGGCCCGTTGGGCCCATGGCAGAGCCTGTGTGAAGTCGTGGCGGGCGGCGTCGAGCGCTGCCATGCCGGCCATCGCGACGAAATTGTCCGTTGCCGACAGGGCGAGGGAGCGCTGCAGGACGCCTTCGGCCTTCGGATAGTAGGTGGGATCCGTCGAGGCCTTGGCCTGCTGGACGTAGTCCATCCCCAACTGGGCCCACCCGACGTTGTCCGCGGGCTGGTCGCGGAGGTGTTCCTGCAGCTGCGCGATGCTGTCGGTCAGCGTGTCTGCCGTGCCGGCGGCGCTTCGCGCGTCCGCCAGCGGGCTCGTGCCGCCGTGGAGCGCGGATGCGTTCTGGGCCGGCTCCGGCGCCCGCCGCGCCGTGCCCAGGCCGATCGCGCCGCAGGTCAGCACGATGGCCGCGAGCGTCAGCGCGCAGAACGCGGGAAGCGTTCGGCGGGCCTTCGTCAAAGTACTGTGCATGCTGCTGACTCACTTCTGCTGGCTCTCACAGCGCCGGCCGCTGCTGGTGTGCTGGTGGTCTCGGTGTTTCGGCGGGCGGCGGTGCCAGGTGGGCGAACACCACGACGTTGTCGCTGTAGTGGCCGGTCGCGCGGTCGAACGCTCCGCCGCAGGTCAGCAAGCGCAAAGTCGGCTGGCTGGTGGGTCCGTAGACCAGGTCGGTGGGGAACGCGTCCTTCGGGTACTGCCGTACGGCTTCGACGACGAACTCGACGGTGCTGCCGTCGCGGCGGCCGATCTTGACTTGGTCGCCGGGATGCAGGGCGGAAAGGAGGTAGAAGACCGCAGGGCCGCGCAGCGAGTCCACGTGGCCGACGATGACCGCCGGGCCCGCGTCTCCGGGTGCCGCGCCGCCGCTCCACCAGCCAGCCTGTGCCGGGTCCTCGGGGACCTGCAGCGCGCCGTCGCCTTGCAGGTGCAGTTCGGTGATGGCGCTGGACACATGGATCGCCGGCACGGTGATGTGCACGGGCACCGGCGTGGAGTCGGCCGGGCGCAGGTCGACGCCGCCATCGGTCTGTGGGATCTCCCCCCGGCCGATCGCCGCGGCCTCCGAGGAGGCCGGCTTCGGGTGTTCGCCACCGAACAACAGCAGTGACGTGCCGCCGCTACCCAACGCGATGCCAAGCGCGGTGACGGCCATGGCGAGTGTCCTGCGCGGGACGCGCATCCGCGTCATCGTTCCTCCGCTCCAACTCGTTCCTCGCCGGGTGTGGTCCGGCCGTCAACAGCACGCCGAGGCAGGCGGCCGGACCACGGGGTTGTCAGGGTCACGCGGACTTGCGGCGCAGCATCAGGAAACCTCCGGCGGCCAGCAGCGTGCCGCCCACCAGGGCTGCGGCGGGCACGAACACGTCACGCCGGAACGCCATGCCGCCAAGGCCCGCCCCGACGCCGCCTTCCGGGGTGCCGACGTTGGCGCCGCTGTTCGCGGCGTCGTTGACGGCCTGGTCGTTCGGCAGGGCGACGTACGGGAAGACGTTCCCGAACGGACGCTGCGGGAGGTTGACACGGTCGCCGGCCGCCAGCGCCGGGACGATCTTCCCGGTCAGCGCGGCCCCCTCGAGCGCCTGGAGTTCGATGTCCACGACGTCGTCACCGAGGCGCCGGCCGTTCGGGAACCCCTGCAGGTCGCCGCCGAGCACGCCGAGCCGGTTCGGCTGGGCGGTCGGCGGGACCGACAGGTTCAGCCGCAACTCCTCAGCCGGCGTGAAGACGGCGGTGTTCGCGTCCTGGTTCAGCTTCTGCGAGTTGAGGTCCGCCTTGATCGGCCCACACGTCTTGCACACGCCGGTCAGGAAGATCTCCGCCAGGTCGTCGCGCGGCGCCGCCGGCGCCGGGATCCCGAAGACCGACTGGATCAGGTGCGGCACGATCGGGTCCAGGACCTTGTCCACGACCGGGGTGACCGTGTGGTCCTGGTCCGGCGGCAGAGCGTTGAAGGCGTCCTTGAACTTCAGCGGGACGACGACCTCGTTGACCAGCGGGTTGCCCAGACGGGAGACCTGCGTGAAGGACGAGTCCTTGTCCTTTGCCGTGACACCGGCGCCGCGCCGGTCGGTCGTGGACCAGATCCCGATGGCCGGGTTGCGCCCGGGGTTCCCCTTCAGCGCCAGGTCCGCTTTGGGCACCTGGAGCGCGATCGTGTTGACGTTGTATCCGGCCAGGGTGTTGTGCCCGGTCTCCTTCAGGTTCCCGCCGTAGAGCAGGTCGAACACCCGCAGATCGAGGAAGAACGGGTCCGCGGCCTGTCCGGCGATCGTCTGCCCGCCGCCCGGCAGCCGGGTGATCGCCTCCTGCCGCAGCGCGGCGTAGTGCGGCATGGACGCCCGGCCGACGTCCGACGGCGCCGCGATCGCATTGTCGACCAGCACCTTCGGCGCGCCACCGTCGACGGTCTCGGTCAGCGTGTAGGTCTGGAAGAAGTTGAGCGTGGGGTCCGTCAGATGGTTGACGACGCCGGTGTTGTACAGGAACTGCCCGGCGGCGTCGCGGACGTGGTCGGTGAAGGTCCAGGTGTAGACGATGTGCGCCTTGCCGTCGCCGACGTTGTCGATCTTGATGTTGTACTGGGCGTCGGTGGCGAACGGATAGAAGTTCGGGCCGCCGTTGGGCTCCTCGAAGGGGATCCAGTTGGACACCAAGGTCACCGTGTCCTGCTTGTCGGGGCTGACGAACGCGTACACGTCCGTGTTGTCGGCCTTCGGGTCGCCCGAGATCAGCGGCGCCTCCCGGTGGCTCGACGCCGAGGCCGCCGGCGCGCCCAGCACCCCCACCGCGGCCGAAGCCGCGAGCAGCAGCGCCCCGGTGCCGGACAGGGCCGCACCGGCTTTACGCTTGGCTATCAGGCCTCTGAGATGTGGGGCCATACGTTCCTCCTGGATGTGGTGATCGAGACACGTCAGAAGGTCAGGTTCCAGAGGCTGAGGCAGGTAATCCTTGATTAGTGCGATTGATCCGTGAATTAGCTGGTATGGCGCTATTCGTTGCCGGGGCGCAGACAGCTGTGGTACGTGGCGTTCCTGGCCACCGGATCAACGTGTGGCGACGCTCCAACGGTCCAGGGCTGCCGTCGGTGTCGCCCAAGGGTTCGGTTATGGGGCCGTGCCTTGCGGTATAGGACCGCGAAAACCGGTAGCCGATCACGGGGCATCTGGCGACGTCGCCGGCCGGGATCAGCCAGGCGCCAGTCCGGGTGGTGCTCGTGCGAGCCGTGATCGTGTAGGTGGACGTCGGCACGATTCCCATCGCCGTGCACTGCGTTCAGACGTATGGTCTTGAACTCACCCCGGTTCGGGCGGCGGTCCACTCGTGTCTGCGGCGTCGAACTCGACGGTGCATCCCAAGTGGGTACAGCCGGCGGTGGCGATCCACAACGAGACACGTTCGCCTTCGAGGGCTTCGATCACCGAACTGCCTATCATCACGGCGCCTCCGGCTAATCCATACCTATCGTAGAAACGCACGAAAGACAGCGATCAGCTCAATTGCACATATATACGCATAGGCGGGTGAACCCGTGCACGCCCTCAGCCGTTTTGAGAGACAACACGCTTTGCCGCACAGCTGTCATGCCGGAAGGGACATCAGGCGAAGCGGAAATTTCTTCGGAAGAAGTTCCTCATGAACCGTCTCATCATCGCTTCAGCCGGTCTGCTCGGTGCTGCGGCGTTGGCCGCCGGGTGTAGCAGTTCCGGCAGCTCTGGCAGCAAGGCGTCGACCACGCCGTCGATGTCCAGCAGTACTCCCGCGGCCGCGTCCGCGGTGCACGCGCAGAATTCGAAGTTCGGTCAGATACTGGTCGACGGCTCGGGCCGGACCCTGTACATGCTGACGGCAGACACGGGCAACCAGTCGACCTGCTACAACACCTGCGCGGGCATCTGGCCTCCGGACACCACGAACGGGACGCCCACCAGCAGCGGCGTCACCGCCTCCATGGTCGGCACGACCGCAAGGACCGACCACACCACCCAGGTCACCTACAACGGCCACCCCCTGTACACCTTCACCCACGACGCCAAGGCCGGTGACGTGAACGGCGAGGGCGTCGCGACCTTCGGCGGGATCTGGTACGTCGTCGGCGTCAACGGCAGCCCCATCACCAGCGTCCCGTCCACTCCCGCGCCGAGCACCTCGGGCGGAGGCGGCTACAGTTACTGACCCGCGGCACCGCCCCCTTCCACGGCGATACGGCGACCGCGTCGCAGCGTCGGCAGCGGCGGTGGTACTGCTCGCGTCAGGATGGGCGGAGCGGGAGGCGTCCCCTCAGGCGTTGACGGCAGCGCCGCCGAGCTGTGCGAGCCCAGGCGGTCCGTCCGCCCTCGGCGGCGCCGCGGCCGCCCGCTATCTCGCCATCGCAACCGCGGGCAACCAACGGCTGGAGATCGACTTCGACCGGCTCGCCGGACCCGACCGCGAGCACCTGGCCGTCGCGCAGGCGGACCTGCGCGACGCCGCAGGAACGGAGCACCTGTTCGACCAATGCCTGCTCGCCATCCCGTTCCCCCCACGAACCTCGCCCGTCGCCAAGTGGCTGTTCGACGTCAATCAGGCGCGCGCCCGGCTGACGCTGACCGCGGCCGGTTCCACCTCGCTGTCTCGCCTCGCCTGGTACCAGACCCAGCTGACGGCCGCCAACGTCCCGGTGGAGGACGCGGTCAGCACGATCCGCCTGCAGCTGGGCCTGCCGCCGCCCTCGGCAAGCTGACGGCCGCCGGCCCAGGTGCGCACCGGATGCGCAGAGTCTGCGCGCCTGGACTCAACCGGCCGGGACGACCAGGTCGATCGCCGGTGGGATCGACACGTCGAAGTGGTCGATCGAAGCCGCCGGCACCGCGACGGCGCCGGGTACCGTCACGCTGCCGCCGTGTGGGCCGGAGGACCAGGTGGCCGCGACCTCGACGCGTCCGTCCTTGCCGACCGCGGTCAGTGTGCAGGTGTAGCCGGCCGGGACGTTGCTCATCGTCACCTTCACCTGGGTACCCCAGGTCTCAGGGTGGTACTGGATCGAGGCGCCGAGGCCGTACCGGCCGGTGGCGGCGACGGTGCGGCTGCCGGCCGGTGTGCCGGAATGGCCGCCGGCCAGCAGGGCACCGCCGATCCCGGCAGTGCTCGCCAGCAACACCCCGGCCGCGGCCAGCCCGAGACGGCGGCGCCGGGGAGTCCAGTCCCGGCGACGACGGTGGGCCGCGGGAGCGGGCAGCGGATCGGGAGTCGGCTGCGGGCCTGGCACCCCCGCCGCGACGGCGCGGTCCAGCACGGTGCGCACCTGCAGTAGTCCGGCGTATTCCGCACGGCACTGGACACAGCCTGCCAGGTGTTCTCGCACCTGTCGCGACTCGTCCTCGTCCAGAACGCCCAAGGCATAGGCGCCAAGAGAAAGCCGCAGGTCGTCTTGACCACAGCCTTCCTGCCGCCGCTGCTTGCCGGCCTGGCCGTTGCACGCGTTCACGGCTCGATCCCCCGCTGTTCGAGGGCTCGCTTCAACGCGCGCAGCGCGTAGTACGTGCGGGACTTCACCGTCCCGGCCGGCACGCCGAGCACCGTCGCGGTCTCAGCCACCGACAGGCCTTTGAAATAGGTCTCCCGCAGCACCGCGCGATGTTCAGGGGTCAGTGTGGCCATCGCCTCAGCCACCTCCCAACCCAGCAGAATCCGGTCGTGATCGTCCTCGACGACCGCCGCCGACGCGAGCAGATGCTCGTCCCCGACCTCGGTTGGCCGAGCCTTTTTCGCCCGCACGCAGTCGATGACCAGGCGCCGCGCCACCGTGCACAGCCAGGCCTGGGCAGAGCCACGCTCCGGGCCGAACGCCTCCGGGTGCCTCCAAGCCCGCAGGAACGTTTCCTGCACCACGTCCTCGGCCCAGGCATGGTCGCCGTCGGTCAGTTTGAGCACATAACCCGACAACAACCCGACGTGGGCCTCGTAAAACGATTCGAACTGCTCGGGGCTGCGGACACGGCCGGGGCGGCCGCTGGTCGTCGCCTCCGCGATCGCAACGTCCACACTATGGACACGAGCGAAGACGCCTTCCGGTTCGATCTTCATCGGGGTGTGCCCGGGTGAGCCGGCGGTGCCAGGGGCCGCGTCGCCGGGGTGACCAGCTGATGCGTGCGCAGGGCGCGGGGGAGTAGCCAGTTCGGTTCAGGGCGGAGATGATCGCTCAGCTGAGGGACTGCGCCGGGTCGGACCGGACGGCTGCCCGGGCGGGCGCCGCGGCTACTGCTGCGGCTGCGGCTGCGGTGAGCGTGCGCGGGTCGTGGCGGCCGGATACTCCAAGTCGAACACCGTGGTGCGCACCAGGGCGATGGCCCGGTCCAGCTCGCCGATCGCGGCGCGTACCCGGTCGTGGACCTGGTCGCTGGCCTCCAGGCCGAGTGCGCCGTGCAGGTCGAGGCTGGCCGTGAACATGGAGCGGATCACTTCGTCGTTCAGGCGGACGGCGATCCGATTCCGCTCGGCGTCCAGATATCCATCGGCTTGCGTTGCCTCGGGCATTGACGAGTTGTCGGCCCGAACGAGGACTGTCATGGTTGAGCCACCTTGCCATTGAGGCAGGCAGCGCGGCGGAACCGGGACCGACGGGGGCTGGGTCCGGGCCTAACCGGGACTCGGCGAGGCTGCCCTTTTTGTGAGCACTCTTTTTGAGACTAGGCGCACTGAAGGCGCACTACAAGCTGTGACGGCCATGGGGAGGTGGGCCGTTGCCCCGACTGCGCGGCGCGCGATGGCCGTCTTGTACAGCGCACTCCTTATGGCGACCACTTGCGGTGCTTGATCGGTCGGCGGGGCCGTCGCGACAGAAGCCCTGGATACGCCAGGACGTATGGCACTGCTCTGACATGCGCGCCGGGGGTTGTATAGAGAGTGAGCAGAAGACGAAGACGCCTTCTGGATAGGAGTTCCCATGAGCGAGATCACACGCCGCGTACAGTTCCCGGCCATGCCGGACCTGAGCGAGCTGACCGATCCGCTGCAGCAGCTGTTCGGCATCCGACCGCAGTCGCCGTACGGCATCCGCGTCGAGAGCCACTACGAGACCGACGCCTACGTCGTCCGGGGCGAGATGCCCGGCTTCGACCCCGCGAAGGACCTCGAGGTCACCGTGACCGACGGCATGCTCATCCTGCACGGCGAGCGCACCGAGCATCAGCTGGACCGTCAGCACTCGGAGTTCCGCTACGGCGCGTACAACCGCTCCGTGCGCCTCCCCGACGGCGCCAAGGCTGAGAAGGCCACCGCGACTTACGATGACGGCATCCTCACCGTCCGGGTTCCCCTGGACAAGCCGGCGAAGGCCGCCAGCACCAAGATCAAGGTCGCGTCCGCCAAGTAGGTCCGGGCACCTGCCGCAGGGATCCTCGTGATTCGTGCGGCGGAGGTCGCCGGCGAACCGCCCCACACGCATCGCGTCTGGGGCGATTCGCTGTGCCGCCGGGTGCATCTTCAGGCCGCCAGGTTCGCGTACTGCGCGGTGGTGGTGTGCTCGCTGGTGGACGCGCCGGTCGCTTCCCTGCGGGCCGGTCCGCTCGGAACCCGCACCGCGGTGGAGGCCGGTGGGGTGGGTTCGCGGATCGCGTTGACGATTTCCAGGAAGCGGACCACGACCGGCGACATCCGCGTCAGTCGCAAGCGGGCGCCGTTGGCGCTGACGCGGGCGTGGACGGCGGTCAGGGCTCGAAGCCCGGCAGAGTTGATGTACGTGACACCGGAAAGGTCCAGACCGATGTCGCGCCGCGCTGATCCGATCAGCGCGGTGAGGCGGAGAAGGAGGTCATCGGCGGTGGCGAAGTCGATGTCGCCGGTGACCGTGATGATGGAGCGGCTCTGGTCGTGCCCGCTTGGGAAGGCGTCCATGAGCGGCCTGCGCTTTCGTGGAGTTGCTGAAGGCGCGAGTCGTGGTCCGGGGTGGTTCGTGAGGCGGGGCCACTGTTGCTGGACTGCCTGGACCACGTGCTGTACGCCGGGACTTCACGGCGCCAGGGACCAGGGCGTCACGAACTGGCATCACTGTAGCGCACTCCGAGGCCGATAGCTGATCTTGGGCGGGGTCGTCCGGCTCGGGTTGGTTCACCATGTCATCCGGTGCGCATGTATTTGATGAGGTCGGGGATCCGGACGGTGGCGAAACCGATCCCCACATCGCTGAAGCCGTACGGGATGACCAGGTTCTCGCCATGGCGGATCGCACCGCACGAGTACACGACATTGGGTACGTAGCCGTCGCGCTCGTCCGCGTCCGGGGTCAGGAGCGGCTCGTCGAGGCTGCTGACGACCTTTCGGGGATCCTCCAGGTCCAGCAGCATCGCGCCGATGCCGTAGACGCGCATCGGACCGACGCCATGGGTGAGTACGAGCCATCCCTCCGGGGTCTCGATGGGGGACCCGCAGTTGCCGCGCTGAACAAGGTCCCAGCTCAGCTCCGCTCTCGTCAGAGGTTGGGCGTCGCCCCAGACGTGTCCATCCGCGGAGGTGGCGACGGAGGTGCTTTCCCGGTCCCATCGGGAAAGGGCCATGTGGACTCCGTTGATGAGCCGGGGGAACAGTGCCATGCCCTTGTTCCGGGCGGCGGGGCCGAGCAACGGGGAGATGTGAAACGTCCGGAGGTCCGCGGTCTCGATGAGCTGGGGTGCGGTGGTCAGGCCGTCGAAGGCGTTGTAGGTGGCGCGATAGCCGGCCACCCCGTCCGGGCCGGTGAAGCGCACAAAGCGGGCGTCTTCCATGCCGCGCGAATCAGTGGAACTGATCGGCCGCAGCACCCGTTCGGACAAGTCGGTGTCTTGGGGGAACTGCAGCATGTACTCGCACGCCGCCACCAAACGGATCCTCTCGATCGCGGCGTGCGCGCCGTTGCGCGCCGCCAAGCTCGAGGGGAGTTCGGCCAGCACGTGTTCGAGATCGGCGTCGGTGAACTGTGCGGGAAGGCGGTGATGCAGGTAGGCGTGAATCTCGTTGTCGTCCCCTGCATCGGCCAGCGCGCTCTCGAAGAAGCCCCGATCGTGCGGCGATGCGTGAGGCCGGCCGGTCCTCGCGAACCGGGAAGGGGCGTCGAGGGCGACGGTTCCGTCCGGTCTGACCACGCCGGTGCGGAACTCGACGCAGGACAAGTGCCCTTCACCGATGGCGCGTGCGCTCAGCACGAAGCGCAGGTACCCAGGGTCCAGATCGCTTTGGTCGGGGTGCTCGACCATGGAAGGGTTCGTCAGCGCCGCGGCCTCGATCGCGTATTCGCGCGTGAAGTAGGCGCCGATGAGCAGCCGGCGCTGGTCGGAGACCCGCGGCCCGCGCGCTATGCGGTGGCCGACGGTTTCGGAGTGCTCTGCGAAGGTCTCCTCGAGATCCCGGTGCCGCGCGGCGAAATCCGCCGAAGTACGGGTGTAGGCGCGGTCCACCGCGTCGTCGTCCAGGGCCATGATGCGCTCGAACACCATCGCGGCGCGCGAGACGCTGCCAGGCAGCTCCTCGCCGGGGACGAAGAGTTCGGTGACGACCCGGCGGGGGTCGTGGCGCAGTCTCGCCATGCCTCGGACCGCGAGGTCCACGTGTCGGCTGCTGAGCGATGCGGTCTCAAGGGTCTGGATCGTCGAATGTTCCCGGCCGACCGCGGTCTTGGTCATGCGACGGCCTCGGCCCGGGCACTGAGCAGCGAGTCGGCCGGCGTGCGGTAGGAGCCGGCGACCGCGGACCACTCCAGGGCCGGGGCGATGCGGCCGGATGCCGCGGTCATGGACGCCGCTGCTCCGGGCCGGGTCAGCACCGAGTGCAGGGCCGCGGTTGTGGCGGCGACGTCCCCGTGCGGGACCAGCAGTCCGGCGCCGTCGGCCAGCAGTTCGACAGCGTGCGGGAACCGGGTGGCCACGATCGGGGTCGGGCGCCCGAGGCCCGGGGCGTGCGGGGTGAACGGGCCGGACGACGCCGGCGGGGACAGCCGCCGGATGCCGGGCGCGCCGTCACGGCCGCCGTAGCCCTGGGGCGTGAGGTGCTTCAGCAGCGCCGCGCTGAAGGTCGCCACACCGCATTGGGCGGGCGGGTATGTGCTGAGCATTCCGAAGGTGGTCATGGCGGAGCCCTCGCTGGTTCCTGGATGTGACCGGGTCGATCGGGGCGTGGGCCGAGCACGGCGGACGCCACCCCCGACAACGAAACGCTGGTGCCGGGCGTCCCTTCCGAACGCTACCGCTGACCTTCGGGCCGCTCGCGGACCTGGAGGGCGGATTCCACATGGAACTGCCGGTGCATGCGCTGCTCGCGGTGCCGGAAGTACTTCGTCGCCTCGGCCATCGGGATCACCTCGGGGCGGTCGACCTCGTACGTGTGCCCGTTGGCCACGATGGTCGCCGCGCCCTTGTCGAGGACGTTCTTCAGCCAGTCCGTGCGCGGGCCGTAGGGGAGCGCGATCAAGAAGGCGTCGTCATGCCGGACCGCGATGACCGGTGTGCTGTAGTTCCGGCCTGATCGTCTCCCGACGTGGCGGACGACGGACGTAGTGGAACCGTCCTTACCGGCCGATTTCATGGCGAGCGGTCGCATTGTTCGGGTGAACAGTCTCAAGGCGTTCTGAAGCGGACCTCTCATGCTCACCAGGTTCTCAGAGCTCGAGGAGGCGGAGTAGGGCCGAAGGACCTGAACGCGGGCGGTGAAGAAGTACCGGTGGAAGCAGACCGCGTTCATGGGCGAGTCGCTGCGCGGCTCCCTGATGGGCGCCTACCAGGCCTGGGAGGGTCGCCTACCTGGTCGAGAGCCTGGGCCTGCCCAGGAACGGGTCCGCGACCGATCGGGGGCTCCCTCGTGCCGTGCCGCGGCTTCACCGTTCGGGGACGATGGCCACCGGGCAGCGGGCGTGGTGCAGGACCGTGTGCGCCACCGCGCCGAGTCTGACACCGTCGTGTTCGTCGCCGTGGACCTTGGCGCCGAGCACGATCAGCCCGGCCATGCCGCTGCCGTCCACCAGGGCCTTCGACGGCGACCTGGGGAACACGTCGGCGGTGACGTCGACGTCGGGGTACTTGTCCGCCCAGGGCTCGAGCACCGCGTCCAGGGACCGGCGCCGGTCGCAGGCTATGTAGTGGAGCTGCTCGGGTTCCTCGCGCTCGGCGGTGACCGTGACGTACCCCTGCCAGTCGCAGGCGTGCACCGCGCGGACGCCGACGTGCCGCAGTGCCGCCTCACCGAAGGCGAAGTCCAGCACCTCCGGGCCGGTGGCCGGGGCCTCGACGTCCACGCCGACCATCAGGGACCGGGTGACGCCGTGCATGTCGCCGCGCACGACGACGACCGGGCAGCGGGCGTGGCTCAGGACCCTGAGCGCGACCGAGCCGAGCAGCTGTCCGGCGAACCCGCTGCGTCCGCGTCCGCCGACGACCACCAGCGAGGCGATCGGGGAGATGTCCGCCAGCGCCTCCGCGGTATTTTTGTTGACCGGCGCCGTTTCCACGTGCAGGTGCGGGTATTCGGCGCGGACGATCGCGGCGGCTTGGCTCAGCAGCGCCACGGCGGCCTCGCGCATCGCCTGTTCCGCCTCGGTGCGGGCGCTCGCGCCGAACGTCGGCAGCGGGGTCCACTGGTAGGCGTGGACCAGCCACAGCGCGGTACGGCGAAGGTGCGCTTCGCGGGCGGCGAACTCCAGAAGGGCTGTGCCGTGTGAGGTGTCGATGCCGTCCACCCCGACGACCACGGGTCCGGCCATGATGCTTCCTTTCCTGCGATGTCCTTGAGGTCTCCCCCCAGGCTCGATCCGCGCGACGTGCGGGCACAGAGCCGAAAGACCTGGCCGGGGCCGGACATCCGGCCCGTCGGCGACAGCAGGGGACGCTCTGCCACCGGTGGGATGTGCTGGTGTCAGCGCTCGAGGACGGACGTGAGCATGGAGCGCTTATGACCGGCTTCCGCGTCCTTATGACGGGCTCCAGGCGTCATCGGTGTTCGTGGGATGTGATGTGGCCGGGGGGATGACCGCGACGGGGCAGGGTGCCGCCGCCGCCAAACGGCGTTCAGGCGGGCCGCTCTCCGGGGCCGTGGCTGCCCGCAATGCCGGTGGCCGGGACCGACGGTCCCGGCCACCGTGGGTGCGGAGCCGCGGCCCCCCACGGCACTCCGCACGCGCCGGACTCGCGGAGGGCGCCCGTCTCCGTGGCGAGTCGGCTATTCCGCTGAGCTGCCAGAGGCCCCCCGGCAGCCGGCGTGCTCAGCTCAGAGGTGTTAGGGGTGTCAGAGGGCGTCGATGTGGAACAGGGCCCTGCGCATCTTGGCGGTGGCCGTCTCCATGTCCACCAGGGCGTGGATGGACGGTGCCGCCGGAGACCTTGAGGGTCTTTGCGTGCCAGTTCAGCTCCTTCGGGCTGACCTTGCCGTCGGCGCCGGCGATGGTCAGCAGGGCGTAGCCGTAGTCGCGCATCGCGGTGGCGGTGGCGGTGGCGGCGGACAAGCCGTAGTGGGACTTGGCGTGGTCGCTGACGTCCAGCAGTTTTTCGTCGTGGCCGGGGGCGGGTTGCTCGGTGGCCATGGGGGAGCGTTCCTTGGATCGATGGCCGTGTCGTCCGAGACGGACGGCGCGTGATGGAGCGCAGTGGACCGCAGGCTGCGGGGAAGCGGATGAGTTCGGCATTCGCACTTCGGGGCGTGCGGGTCCTGGGAGGGTCTTCACCATCTGGGCGGGGGCCAGGCCCGGACAGCGCCCAGTACGCTCGATCGCAGTTCGGATCGTATGCGTACCCTGCGTTGCGCCCTCAGTCTGCCTGAGTCGGGGAGGCGCCGCAAGTGAGCCCGCGGAGCCGGTCCAGACGGCCGGTCGGCATCTCGGCGTCGCGATGTCCAGCTCACCGACATCGACGCCGTCCCAGCCGCCGTGAAGGGCAAGGGTGGCACCCCTTGTTTGGATCCGGAGATCGGGGTGACTCATGGGCGGAAGCCCCTTTGAGGAGGCAAGCATGTCCACAGCTGCGACCATCATCCTCGTCGCCCTCGTCCTGGTCATCGCCGTCGCGGCGTACAGCGTCCGGAGCGAGTACGCCAAGCGCCAGATCCGGACTTCGTTCGGGCCCGAATACGCTCGGGTGAAATCCGATTACGGCAGTTCCCGGGCCGCGGACCGGGAACTGGCCCGGCGTCGCCGGATGCACAACAGTCTGCGCCTGGAGCCGATCAGTGCGAACGACCGGGACTTCTACGTGACGTCCTGGGAGCACATCCGAGGCGGTTTCCTCGAAGACCCGGTGGCCGCCCTGTCGGGGGCCGAGCAGCTGACCGCTCGGCTGCTGCGGACCAGGGGCTACCCGGTCGACGACCGGGGCGAGCAGGTGGCGCTGCTCTCGGTCCGGCATGGGCGCGCCCTGGCGGAGTACCGGCAAGCGCTGTGGGTCAGCGAGCGTGTGCGGGTCGACGCGGCAGCCATGCCGACCGAGGTGAAGCGCGAAGCCCTGATGCACTACCAGACGTTCTTCGAAGACCTTCTCGCCGAACCCGGTGCGGTGGATCCGCTCAGGACCAAGGAATCGGAAGTCACATCGTGAACACCGAAACGATCAATACCCAGGACGCCATCCGCACTGAGCCGACTCATCGGTGGGCCGACGACGGGGGCGTGCTCACCGAGGCGGGGCAGCCGGCGCCGGAGTCCGTGGAGCCGGAGTCCATGGAGCCGGAGTCCATGGAGCCGGAGTCCATGGAGCCGGAGATGCCGATGGCGGCGACGGCGAACCCCGTCGTCGGCGAGCCGCTCCTGAGCGACGAGGCGGAGCAGGCCTTCCTCAGCCGCTGGGCCGAGATCCAGTCCGGCTTCGTGGAGGACCCGGCGGAGTCCGTGCATGACGCCGACAGGCTCCTCGACGAGATGGCCGCGGCGCTGCTGAGTTCCTTCCAAGCCCGCAGGACCGATCTGGCTGTCGACTGGCAGCAGGGCAGCCCTGGAACCGAGCAATTGCGCCTCGCCCTGAGACGCTACCGCGACTTCGTCGGCGTCATCCTCGCGAAGTAACACCCCTGGACCGGTGCCGCGTCTCTCTCCGCGAGGCGCGGCATCGCTGCGTGCGCCGATGGGGTCGGTGACTTCCGGGGTATGACGCAGACCGAGATCGGCGAAGAGCTCGGCGTCTCCCAGATGAGGGTCTCCCGTCTCCTGACCGATCTACTCGGCAGACTCAAAGCGCGCGCCGAATGCGGCGGGAGCTGATCCGTGGGCGCCCGACCGGCTCGTCGGTGCGGGCGACGACTCACGGGGTGTCGATGACTCGCGGCCGGCTCGCTAGGCGATCTGGGTGCCGGTTCCGTGGAGTAGCTCTGTGGCGGTGGTGGAGCCGTTGGCGACGTCTCGGGCCACGTCGGACAGTCGTAGGTTGTGGTCGCGGGCGTAGCTGCGCAGCAGTGTGAAGGCTTGGTCGACGCTGATGCGGCGGCGTTCGGCCAGCACACCCTTGGCCTGTTCGATGGTGACGCGGCTGTTGAGGGCGTTTTGGAGTTGGGCGGCCAGTAGCTCGGCCTGGTGGATGCTGCGTTGGGCCAGGATGCCGATGGTGGCGACGTCCGTCAGTGCCTGGCCGACGCGTATGTCGTCGTCGGTGAGTGTGCGGTTGTCGGCGGCGAACAGGTTCAGGGCGCCGATGACGGTTTCGCGCAGGCGCAGTGGCAGGGCGTGGACGGCGGCGAATCCGGAGGCTTGGGCGGCTTCGGCGAAGCGGGGCCAGCGGGCGGCGTTGGCGGTGAGGTCGGCGTTGACCACGGGTGTGCCGGTGCGGCAGCAGTCGATGCAGGGTCCGGCGTCGCTTTGCAGTTCGAACAGTTCCAGCAGCCGGGCGTTCTCGGTGGAGGCCGCGGCGGCGTGCAGGTTGCCGCGCTGGTCGATCAGCATGATGCCGGCGGCATCGACATCGAGGAGGTGCACGCACCGCGCGGCGAGCTGGTGCAGGAAGTCGATGACGTCGAAGTCGTCGACCAGGGTGTCGGCCACCTGGACGAACGTCTCGACGAGCTGTCGTTCACGCGTCACGGGCATGCCCCCACCGTAGACCTGTTCCCAGGGGCGCCGAACCCGGCCGTGCCGGTGGTGTTCACTGGTCCTCCTCATCGAAGCGCAGACGGCGGGCCACCACATCGGCGGCGACGTCGGCCAGCAGCAGGTCGCGCCCGAAGGCGAAGGCCCGCAGCCGCGCCAGGGCCTCGGCCAGACCCACCCCGAGCTGGACGCTGACCATGCCGGTGGCCTGGTGGACCTCGGCGCGGTAGGCCGCCTGCGCCGCCCATCCCGGGCCCGGCTGACCGTCCGGGTCGGCGCCGGGGCCGGTGCCCTCCCGGGACTGGCGGTGCAGCACCGTGAGCGTGACGGCGTCGGCCAGGGCCAGGGCGTCGGCGACCTGTCCGGGGTCCAGCGGCCCGGCTGTGGCGCGGTAGGCGGTGAGCGTGCCGAGGTCGATGGCCCCGATCCGCAGCGGGAACGCGAAGACCGCGTTCACCCCCAGCTCCAGCGCCGGGCCGGTGAACGCCGGCCAGCGGCGCGCCGTCACGGCCACGTCCGCCACCAGCACCGGGATGCCGGTGGCCACGGCCTCCAGGGAGGGGCCCTCTCCGAGGGTGAACTGCAAGTCCTCCAGTGCGGCGCTGACCGTCTGGGTGCCGAACGCCAGCACCGTGCCGCCGGCCCCCGTGCCCACCACGGCGCACAGGCCGTCGACTCCCAGCACGGTCGAGGCCGCCGCACAGGCCGCCATCGAAAACCCGGCGCCGGAGCCGTCCGGTGCCGAGGTGGTGCGGTCCAGCAGCACCAGGATCATGGCCATCCGATCGCTCACCACGGCCGTCACCGCCTTCCCTGGAGCTGCGTGAATTCTCGTCGCCGACTGGGGCCTACGGTAGGCCCCGGCCGCCGGCCGGAGTCGTGATCCAGATGGAGATGTCGAAGAATCCCTGGATGTTGCCGGCGTGAAACGGTGGTCGGCGATCCGACCGTCGAGAAGGGCTCCGGCGACGCCGACGGTTGCGGCGGCGACGATGCTGTGCGGGCCGTGGTTCCCGTCGGATGCCGTTTGGTGTGGGTCCAAGCGCGGCCTGTGCATAGCAAACCCCGAACTGTTGCGGCGGATCCGTGATTGTCATGGATGCTGACGCCGCCGAGGTCCGGGGTGGCCCTCTCAGCTTACTGCTCCGGCGAGGACCCCGTCATGTCGCGGCACTCGGGCCGCATTCGAAAGGTCGGCGGCGTTTGGCGGGGTCCATGTGGTCGTGAGCGGCGTAGGTGTCGCTCAGGCCCCTGGTGACTGCTGACCCGTCACCACCCATCGGCGCACCGGCAACGTACGGTGCCGCGACTACGCCCGCCGGCTCCACAATGTTTTTCCTATGCTCCGCCGCAGGTCAGGGCATGTGTACCGGCCCCGGTGGCGAATCGCGGTGAATGCGCGGCGGTGCCGCGGGGGCCAGGCCCCGCGGCATGCCGGGTCGGTGAAGAGCGCGTGTGAGTCTCTATGTGGTACGCATCGTCGATACAGTTCCTGCGTCGATCTCGTACGTTGGCTGTCCTTCCCAGTCGCGTGGCGGCGACATAGTGAAGGTGCGGGCACGCGGGTGGGAAGCGTGGGGCGTGGCGAGCGGAACGTTGTCGTGCGCGGATCGCGTCTGTACGAGAAGGCGCAGGCGTTGGTCGGTGATCACGCCAGAGCGGTTGCGGCGGCGCGTGCTGCACTTGCGCCGATCCAGGACGCTGAGGTCAGGCGTGAACCCGATGCCATCCCGAATGGCACGTAGCTCTTCAGCGCAAAGCACAACCGGGCGCCTTTCGGCGCGATCAAGGCTAGCGTCCTCAGGCTCGTCGTGATGATCGTGATTCAATTAGCCCGGCCGTTTACCGCCGACGTCACCTGGCCCGCCAGGGCCGGAGTTATGACGGCGGTCCCACCGAACAGTTCCACGGATGTCAGCTGCGGTCGCAGTGCGCTGAGCAGAGCCGCCGTGTCTTGGGGCAGCGTGGAGGGCACCAGTACCAGTTCGCCGCCGGTGGCTGCGGTGAGTGCGCCGCCGGTGAGGGCGTCGGGGAAGCCGTTGCCGGTGGCTATGCCGATCTGCTGGATCGGTCGGCCGCCGTCGGCGGCCATGGCGGCCTGTACCACCTTGATGTCGGTCTCGTAGCGGGTGGAACCTGACAGCGGTGTGACGTAGCCACGCAGGCCTGCTGTTGCCGTCACGGCTTGGCCGCCGATCGCCCACGCCGCCGGGGCGGCTGGGGAGGATTGGGCGATGCGGCTCGCGATGAAGGCTCGCACGTCCGGTGCCAGGGTTTTGCCGTCGGTCAGGATGACTGCGGCCGGTCCGGATGAGGTCGCGGCGGGGCCGGTGGCGAAGGGGCCTGCGGCGAGGGCGTCGGCGTAGTCCAGGCCGGTGGCCAGGACCACGTGCTGCGGGCTGCCAAGGCCGCGCTGGGCGATGTCCAGTGCGGTGTGGTCGCGGTCGGCGCCGGCGAAGCGGTTCACGCTGTACCCGAGGTGGGTCAGTTGACTGACGATGGCGGGGGAGATCGCTTGGGCGCCGCCGAGGACGTCGATCTGGCCGCCGTTCGTTCCGAGGACACGCTTGATCTCGGTCAGGGACTCGGGGGTCAGTGAGGTCGGATTGGTGAGCAGCAGCGGGCCTCCGGCCTTGGCGGCCAGTGGGACGCCGGCCAGAGCGTCGGCGAACTGGTCGCCGCGGGCGAGCACGACGACGCGCGCGGTCGCGCGGCCGGTGGAGTCGCCGCCGGCGTTGGCCCAGTGCGATTGGGACACGGCGACGCCGGTGAGGAACCGGTTGTCGCCGGACAGCCGGGTGACCGTGGGGTTGCCCATGTTGGGCGGGGGAGGAGGATTGCCGCCGGAGCTCGCGGCAACCCCGTTGCCGCTCATCTGGACATACATCGCTCCCTGGCCATCGGCCGGGGTGATCTCGTACTGGGCCTGTTGCGCTCCGGCTGCGGTCGGGGTGAAGGTCATGTTCACGTGGATGCTCTGGCCCGGTCCGAGGACTTGGCCCTCGGAGATCGGCAGAGCGGTGGTGAACGCGCCGATCGGCGCCTTGGCCTTGGAGATGGTCAGCGGGGCTGTTCCGGTGTTGGTCGCGTCGAAGCCCACGGTCGCGGTGGAGCCGACGGTGACGTCGCCGAAGTTCAACGAGGAGGGCGAGAGTTGCAGGTTCCCGAAGCCGGAAACCGCTGCGCCGGTGAGCGGGACGTTCAGGGTGCCGCTGGTCGACACGATGGTCAGCTTGTCGTTGGCCGGGCCGGCCACGGTCGGGGCGTAGGTGATCGTCGCCGAGATCGACTTGCCGACGCCGATGGTCGTGTCCTGTGACAGCCCCTGGACGGTGAACGGGGCGGACGGCAGGGTGAGGCTCTGGATCGTCTCGTCCACGGAGCCGGTGTTCCAGATCCGGACCGCCATCGTCTGCTGGGTGCCGGTCGGCTGGTCGTTCTGGAATTTCACCGGGCTGGGCGAGGCCCCGAGGCCGTTGCTCAGGCCGCTGCCGTTCAGGGCCACTCCGACGGTTCCGGCGCTGGTCGCGATGGTCAGGATGCCGTTCGCCGCGCCAGCGGCGGTCGGGGTGAAGGTGACGTTGAGGGTCAGTGTGTCGCCGGTGTTGAGCGCCACCGGCGATGCCAGCGGCGAGGTGTCGACGGTGTACGGCGAGTTGTTCACCGTAGCGCCGGTGACCGTGACCGGCTTCGTCGCGGTCAGCGTCACCTGCTTGTGAGCGCTCGAACCCACCGTGACCGCTCCGAACGCTGCCGGGGCCGTGGTCAGTGCCGTCGTCGCGGGCTTGCCGAAGCCGATGACCTTCCCGACGAGGTCGGTCTCGCGGGTGCCGACGTAGACGCGGTTCGAGTCGGTGGTCACGACCGAGTATTTGGCGGCCCGGCCGATCGGCGCGGAGAACAGTTTGTCGAGGGTGCCGTGGGCGTCGGGGACCGCGGAGTACGCGTTCAGCGTCGCGTTCTCGCCGGTCACGCCGCTGCCCCAGGGCCCGCTCGGGGCGTCCACCACCCAGACGACGGCGCTGCCGGAGGTCGCGTTGTCCGAGGTGACGATCGGCGATCCGCTGGTGAAGCCGAAGGAGTCGGTGCTGGTCCCGGCCTGGGTCAGGGTGGGCGTGCCGTCCGCGGTCGCCCCGGCCTGTAGCGCGACCAGCGGCTGCTGGTTGCCTACCTGGTAGACGTAGCCGCCGTCGCCGCCCCATACCGCCGGGTGCCCCCACAGGCCGCCGGGCAGCGGGCCGATGGTCTGCACGGCGGCGTCCGTGCCGCCGGGGCCTTGTCCCATGCCGCCGAGGTTGTCGCGGTTGAGCAGGAAGATCCGGCCGTCCTTGCCTTCCTGGAAGAGCAGGTGCGGCACCTTGGGGGTGCCGAAGCTGTCCGGAAGCGCGGTCGGTCCGCCGGAGCCGAAGTCGGTGTCGTCCAGGTCGAGGGTCGCGTTGTTGGCCGGGCTGAAGAAGTCCACCGCCGACAGCGACCGGTCCGATCCCACCTGGAGCCGGACCACCGATTCGGCCAGGTGGCCGCTGGGACTGGTGCCGGGCCCGGCTTTCGGGCTGATGCCGTTGCCGGTGGCCAAGATGATGCGGCCGTCGCCGTCGGACATCAGACCGCCGCCGGACTGCCAGATGCCGGCTCCGCTGCCCGCGTCGTTGGTCTCCGAGGTCCACATCGCGGTCTGCTGTCCGGAGGCGGCGTCGACGCCGACGACGTAGCCGTGCCAGGGCGTGAAGTCGCAGTGCGCGCCGAACGCGGCGTAGACCACGCCGTCCATGAGCAGCAGCCCGGGCCGCTGCATCTCGTGGAACGCGTCGAACGGCGTCGAGGGATCGTTGCTCGGCGAGCCCTGGATCTTGACCGGCCAACCGGTCCGCTCGGCACCGGTACCCGGGTCGATCGCGTGCATCAGCCAACTCGCCTGAGTCGGGTCATTGTTGGCGTAGGTCTTCGACGTGAAGTACACCGTGTTGCTCGCCGGGTCGAACACCGGGGTGGCCGTGACACCGATCGTCGGCCCCAGGTCGCCGCAGCCGGTCGCGATCGACGACGACGGCCAGGCCGGACCCAGGTCGCCCCGGGTCCACTCGATCGCGCCGGACTGCGGATTCAGGCCGTACACCTTGTTGTTCTCGGTGGCCACGATCAGCATGCCGCCGGCCACCAAGGGCTGGGCGAAGACCTGGCCGTCGACCGTGGTCGAGAAGATCTGCCCGAAGGCCGGGTCGGAGACGTCGGCCGGGCTCAAGCCGGGCTCGTTCCGATCCCATCCGGTGCGGGCGTTGTCGACGGACACCGTGGTGTCGTCGGCTTTGGCCGGCTGCGGCTGGGCCAGGCCGGCCGTGGCGACGGCCGCGGTGATACCCAGTGCGGTTATTCGAGACCGGCGTGTCGGCACGGCTTGCCCCCTATTGAACATGCCGACATGCCG
>Ga0207647_10000574_pt1 | contig 28662 bp, 21 predicted proteins | sample KBSCornC2_FD_184295 | JGI IMG/M metagenome (GOLD analysis project Ga0207647, IMG submission 184295) | Corn rhizosphere microbial communities from Kellogg Biological Station, Michigan, USA - C2 (SPAdes) (version 2) | ecosystem: Host-associated > Plants > Roots > Rhizosphere ... | reverse complement strand
CCCTACCGCCTCCCAGCCACTGGCGTTACCATAGTGTCCGTTAGTTGAAGGCGCCAGTTTAGCCATGCCGTAAGGCACCGCAGCAGGGGTATAAAAGAACCAGCGGCTATGCGCCGTGCCCACATTCGGGTCGACGTAGTTGAGCAGGTCCTGCGCGTTTAGTTTTATGGTGGATAACAGCAGCGCGGCCAAAGCCAGGCTTGTTCTGATAGCAGTTTTCATGAGCGATGTTTTTAATGGGCAGCTTTATAAGTTTCTTTCCAATAATTGTCGATATTTTCAAGGGAGCGGCCCTTGGTTTCAGGAATCAGTTTCCAGGTGATCCAAAGCGCAGGCGAGCAGCAAATGGCGAATAGCCAGAAGGTTGTTGATGAGCCCAGATCTTCCAACATCAGCGGGGTCAACTGTCCCACCAAAAAGTTAGCAACCCATAATGACAGCGTCGCTAAGGCCATTGCCTTGCCGCGGATAGCGTTCGGGAAAATCTCGCCGATAACCACCCAGCATACCGGTCCGAAAGAAAACGCGAAGCAGGAGATAAACAGCAGGATAAAGATCAATATCCACGGACCGGTAGTTATGCCCGTCGCAAACAACACCCCTATTACCAGCAAGGCAAATACGGCGCCGCCAATCCCTACAAATAATAACGGGCGACGGCCCCATTTATCAACCGTAAAAATAGCGACGAAGGTAAAGACCACATTCACCAAACCAATGGTCACTTGCCCGCCTAAGGCGTTGTTCAGGGTAAAGCCCGCCTGCTCCAATATCTTCGGACCGTAATAGATCACCGCATTGATACCGCAAACCTGCGACAGGAAGGGCAATAACAATCCAATCCACAAAGCACGGCGATAAACCGGCGTAAATAGTTCTTTCAAGTTACCGGTTTCATTTTGCTGCGTTTCTTTTACGGCAGCCACTTCGCGGTTGGCGGCTTCGGCGCCGTCAATTTTAATGAGGATGTTTTTAGCTTTCGCCTCCTGCCCCTGCAGCAATAGCCAACGCGGCGACTCGGGCACCAGGAACAGCGACAGCAGGAATATCCCCGAAGGGAAAATCCCCAAACCCAGCATGGCGCGCCACACCTCAGTACTAAATATTTTTTGCATGCCCGCACTGCTAAAGGTGTCGCCCGTATGGGCCACCAGGTAGGCGTTGCTAAAGTACGAGATCACGATACCGATGGTCAAAGCCAACTGGTACAGCGACACCATCATCCCGCGGTAGCGGGACGGAGAAAATTCTGAAATATACAGCGGCGATACCATCGAGGCCACACCAATACCCAGACCGCCTATCAAACGGAAAACAATCAGTTGTGAAAACGAAGTCACCAGGGTACAACCCACGGCCGAAGCCAGAAACAACACCGCCGACAGGATCATGATGAGCTTGCGGCCATATTTGTCGCTCAGTTTGCCTGATATGCTCACGCCGATGATACAACCCAGCAAAGCGCAACTCACAAACCAGCCCTCGTTCACTACATCCAGGTTAAAATCCTTTTTTACTAAACTCACGGTGCCCGAAATTACGGCCGTGTCGAAACCAAATAAAAAGCCACCCAGGGCGGCCACCAGGCAAACCAGGTACAGGTAAGTGCTGCTTTGTTTTGTTGAGGTCATTGCTTATTGATCTTTTAAAAATGCTTTTACAACGCGGGCCTTACTTGCGCCCAGATTGGTTAGTGTATAACTTTTTGCCGCAGCCGGTATCACGAAGGTTTCGGCATACGCGAATTTGTGTTTAGTGCCATCGGCGGTTTCTAATAGGATAGCCTCGCCCTCAACCAGCATCATCACATGGCAAGAGCCGTCGGTTGTGGCGCTCACTTTTTGGTCAAAGTCGAATCGGTGCACATCGTAAAAATGCTCGGCATGGGTTGGCAGGTGTATCAGTTTGTAATTATCGCCCTGCTCAATTACCGCAGGCTTAGATATCAGCTCTTGCTGAACTTTATCGCCTTTACGGTCGAATACCAGGTTATTAAAAGCGTGATCGATATTGATAGGGCGCGGATTACCGTCAAGGTCCAAACGCAGCCAGTCGTACATTTTAAAAGTAAAGATGTATGGCGTAGCGCTGATCTCGAGTACCAGATTATTGGCGCCAGCGCTGTGAACCGTTCCGTTTGGAATCAGGAACAGATCATGCTTTTTAGCAGGTTGCGCCTGCACATAGTCAGTTATTTGCAGTTCGACGTTATTTTGTTGACTACTGATGAGCGCCGCTTTAAATTCGGACGGGTTGATGTTTTCCTGGAAGCCAAGGTATACCGTAGCATTATAAGGCTTGCAGTCCAGGATATAATAGGTTTCGTCCTGTGTGATGGTCTCGCCAAAATTATCCTGAATATATTTTAAATGCGGATGGCATTGGATAGACAGGTTGCCACCATCAAAAGTATCCAGAAAGTCGAAGCGGATCGGGAACTCGTCGCCAAACCTTTCGGCATGTTTGCCCAGTACCGCGCGGCTATTGTTAAACATCACAAAATCAAACGACACCTCTAAAACATTGTCGCCGCTTTTAAAGATCAAACCATTCTCCGGCACAATCAGCTCGAACGACCAGGCATAGTTAACGGCATCTTTATTCAATCCCGGAATGCGCTCCTTCATCCATTGGCCGCCCCAGGCTCCCGGCTCAAACCACGGCCTAACCCTAATCACAGAGTGGCTCATTTTTTCCAGTCCATCTATAAAATCAATCCTGTTCATCCACGTAATGGTGTCGGGCCACTGGCCGTCGGCAATCACGTCAATTTTATCAAGCAGCGCTTTTTTGTGCGCGTTGCATAGCACCCAGTCCACAAAGTAAAAGCGCTTGTACATCTGCGCCGGCTCCTGAATCTGCTGGCTGCCCAGGTTGGTGATGGTAGCAGCGCGCATCCTGAATTGTATTTCGTTTTTTGGCACGTCGATATAAATTATGGGTGCGGTCCAACCAGCTAAAGCTGCCCCTGTACCAATGATGATATTGATATCAAAAGCTTGGTCGGGTTGTTTGGTTTTTAGCGCTGTGATATCATACAGATCCTGCAGTTGCAGCGTGCATTTGGTGCCCCAGACAGATGTCGGGGTACCCAGAAACGGCTGCACCATAGCATCTATATCTTCTGCCGGTTTCAAAAACTCCGATACAGCGATTATATTGACCGACAGGCCCATTTTCTCCAGTCCGGCTTTGATGGTATTTTTTACCAAAGGCCACCAAACGCCACCAAAACCATCAATCACTACTGTTTTTTGCTGCGCGATGTATTTGGCCAGCGAAGCATAGCCATTAAAGATCTTGCCCTCGGGCAATTTAGTTACGGGATAGATATTATAAACCTCGCCATCGTTAAAATCCTGCAGCTTGTCTGGCATGAGGTATTGCGTGGTTTTACGCAATTGTGCAGCCAATTGAGACTGAGTTTGAGATGTTGGGGTAGCAAAAGTAGTATTCATTTTAAATGTTATAATGTATGTACATATTAAACAACTTTATTTTAACGGGATTGATGATTTTGCATACCGGAAAATGTTATAAAAGTGGTTTATATGTTGTTATGTACAAACATATAAATAAATTTGAATAACCTACAAGCGTCTAAAACACTTATAATTGCAAAATATTTATTTATGCGCTACGCCATCGATCATAAAAGCCCTGTACCCCTGCACTCACAGGCCGAGATGCTTTTGCGCCAAATGATCGAGGAAGAAGAGTACCAGAACGGCAAGGTTTTCCCTAACGAAATTGAGCTGGCCAAGAAACTGGCTATCTCGCGCTCAACCCTGCGCCAGGCTATCAATAAATTAGTTTTTGAGGGATTGCTTGTGCGCCGTAAGCGTACCGGCACCAAGGTGGCCAAGAGCGTGGTGAGCTCAAAATCAAACAACTGGCTCAGTTTTTCGCAAGAGATGAAACTGCGCGGCATCACCATCAAAAACTACGGCACCGATATTTCATGGGTACTGCCCGACGAAGAAGTGACCGATTTTTTCGAAATAAAACCAGAACGCAAAGTACTCAAAATGGCGAAACTGCGCGGCAAACCCGAGGGGCCGTTTGTGTACTTTGTATCTTACTTCCATCCCCGCGTCGGCCTAACCGGCGAGGAGGATTTTACGCAGCCCCTATACGAAATGTTGGAGCAGGAGCATTCTGTAATTGCCACCCTATCCAAAGAAGAGATCAGCGCCATTGCTGCCGACAAGTTTATTGCCGATAAGCTGCACATCCCCGTAGGTAGCCCCGTACTTTTCAGAAAACGCTTCGTGTATGATCACGGCGAACGCCCTATTGAGTATAACCTGGGCTTTTATAAAGCGGATAGTTTTGTTTATACGGTGGAGAGTTTGCGGTAGGAATCGCCACCGTCTCCTGATTTGTGCTTGCGAACACAACGTGGCAATCGCAAGGGGAAAAGCCAAATTCGCCCCGAATGTTGGGGATCGTTCTCGCAGCAATGACATAATTTTCAGGCCAACGCTCACCCTTCGAGAGCCTGACAAGCCCCTTTTCGAATTTGTCATCCTGAGCAAAGCGAAGGATCTTATTTAAGCGAAAGCAAGTCGTATAACCATTTAACCTGTGCTCTATCTAGCGCAAGCGTCCGCTTGTGCCTTAAAAACTATTCCTATCTGGCGCAAGCGTCCGCTTGTGCCTTAAAAACTATATCTTTATTTAACAATGAGTGTTAAGTACAAAATTCGAGATCAGGAAAAGCTTTATTTTGTAAGCTTTTCCGTTATAAACTGGATAGATGTATTTATTCGAAATGAATACAAAAACATATTTCTTGATAGCTTAAAATTTTGTCAAAGAAATAAAGGGCTTGAAATTTATGGATGGTGTATCATGACCAGCCATGTACATCTCATAATCGGAACATCCGATAAACCAATGGAAAACATTTTGCGTGACTTAAAAAGCTTTACGTCCACCAACATCAAAAAAGCAATTGAGCTTAACCCGACAGAAAGCAGAAAAGAATGGATGTTATGGATGATGAAAAGAGCCGGAATCAAAAATAATAATAACAACGATTTTCAGTTTTGGCAACAAAACAACCATCCAATTGAGCTTTGGGATAATTATATGATGCAACAGAAATTAGATTATATTCATAACAATCCTGTTGAAGCTGGTTTTGTAGATGCCCCATGTGATTATGTTTATAGTAGCGCACGTGATTACTCAGAGCAAAAAGGGTTATTGAATATAAAGTTGATAACTTAGCTAATAGGCACAAGCGGACGCTTGCGCCAGATTAAGCCGTCATAATTATATTATCGTTGATGGATGCATAATGTCTAAGACGCGAAGCATCGCGTCTCTACAAAATGTTTCTTATGGGTATCGCCTAAAAAGTTTTCAAGATATGGGTTACCTTTTTGGAGTAACATCTTGTTTCATTTTGTTTCACTCAGTTTTGATAAATTATTGAAAATCAAAGCAATATTAAAAAATCCTGTTTCACTTGTTTCATTTGTTTCACATTCGCATGAAACAAAACACGCTTAACCGCTGCGTTATCTCGACCAACGGGAGAAATCTTATACGCCTCGTTGTTCGCTCGTATAAGATTTCTCGCTATGGTCGAAATGACATAGTGGGTTTGAAAGTTAGCTTCCATTATCTGCACATTTGCATATCCGCACATCTACACATCCATCAATCCACCTTCGTCCATGGCGACGGCAGCACGTTACAGCGTTTGGCATAGGCGTCCCAGATGTCGTTCATCTTTTTCACCAGATCGGGGTGCTGGGCGGCAAGGTCATGCTGTTCAGAGCGGTCGTTCGAGATATCGTATAGCTCCCATGGCGATGATTTATATTTCATGCCCTTCAGCAGTTCGGCTTCGCTTACCAGTTTCCATTTACCCATACGCACGGCTTTGTTCATTTCATGATCCCAGCACACAGCCTCACGGTTTATTGGCTGATTGGTGAAAGTTGGCACCAAGCTTCTGCCCTCAACCGGAGTAATATTATGACCATTATAGGTTTTAGGGAATGGCGTATGCGTTACATCCAGAATAGTTGGCAAGATATCCATTTCATGGCCCACCTGATCGCGCATTTCGCCGCGGGCCTTCACGCCGGCCGGCCAGTGTACTATAAGCGGAGTTGATATACCACCCTCATGCACATAATGCTTAAACTTGCGGAGCGGCGTGGTGGACACATTGGCCCACTCCTGCATGTACGACACATAAGTATCCGCCGGGCCAGCCATTACATCATGACCCTGCATTACCAATTTACCGTCGCGGGTAGTCTTTGGATTATTAGAGTAGATCAACGACTCCTTAGTCAACTTACGCAGGTGGACGGTGTCGGTAGCTTCAGAACGAACAGGGCCGTTACCGATGATCTCGGCACAGGCGCCATTATCTTGCAAAAAGAAGATCAGCGTATTATCATACATCCCATCGGCTTTTAACTGCTTAATAATGCGGCCGATGCCCTGATCCATAATATCGATCATGGCAGCATACGTCTCCATACGGCGCAGCATGGCCGGTTTATTTTTTTCGTCGGCCCAGGGCTTGCCATCAAACGGCGACAGCGCTACGTCAGGTTTAACAACACCTATCTTCTTCATGCGTTCCAGTCGCTCTTTGCGCAGCTCTTCGTAACCTTTATCAAAACGGCCCTTGTATTTGGCAATCTCCTCAGGCGGGGCCTGCATCGGCCAATGCGCTGCCGTATAAGCCACATACATAAAGAAAGGCTTATTCTTATCGCGCTCCTTAATAAACTTTACCGAGTTGTCTGAAATAGCATTGGTAAAGTAATAATGTTCAGGATGATATTCAGGATCGTTAGTGGTATTCACCAGTGTATTGTCGCGGCACAGATAGCCGGGATCATAATAATTGGCAGCGCCCAATATAGTACCATAATAATGGTCGAAACCACGTTGCAGCGGCCAGTTTTCATTACCCATGCCCGGTTTAGGGTCGAAGTTTAAGTGCCACTTGCCGGTCATGTAGGTGGCGTACCCTGCCGAGTGCAATACCTCGGCCATAGTAACTACATTATGGCTCAGATCGCCGCGGTAACCGGGGAGCTTAAAATCGTCGGTTGTCATCCAGCCCATGCCTGCCTGATGCGGGTCTAGGCCGGTCATTAACGAAGCGCGCGACGGGCAGCATCGCGCCACATTATAAAATTGAGTGTAGCGCAAGCCCTCTTTCGCCAGCATATCTAAATTAGGAGTAGCCGCTTCGCCGCCATAGCAGCCCAGGTCAGAATAACCCATATCGTCAGACAAGATCACGATGATATTGGGGCGTTTGGTCTCTGCTTTTTTAGATGACGGTTTTGGCGTTGTGCCTTTCCAGGCAATAACAACAACTCCAACCAGAGCCAAAACGGCTACTACCATTAACTTTAGATACTTCATTTTTGCGGGTAAATTGGTTACGGGAGACTAAGTTATAAATTAAACCCGCATAAATACAAAGCCCCGCATCGAAAGATGCAGGGCCAGTTTCTTTTAAGTAAAAAAGTTTGGTCGGTTGTTATTTTAAACTGCCATTACCGACGCATTCAGCATCCTCGTAATGGCTCAACTATTTTGCCTTACCGATCAAAGCTGGCATTTCTAGCTTGACCGGTTGAGCTTTGTTGATCAGCTAAATAGGGGTATGTATAAATTGTCTCTTTTACGTTTAAAAGAGTTTTTACTAGCGTTGCAGCAAGCCTTGACAGGCATAATTATTCAACGCCACAAAGCTATTGAGCAGCCCTGCCGAATTAATTAAAATGAAATTAGAATTGCTCGTGTCGCAGGAAAGTAACCGTCATGCAAGTGCCTTCATTTTCGACCGATTTTACGCTTAAGGTACCGTTAAACAGCTGGATGATCTTTTGGGTAACATACAACCCAATGCCGTTGCCACCAAAGTTGCGGCTGTTATTAGCGCGGTAAAATGAATTAAAAACAAGCTCAATATCCTGGGCGGGAATACCTATTCCGGTATCAATGATCTCCATCCTGATTTGCCGCTCATCAGCATAAAAGTTACATTTTACAGGCTGCTGATTTGAGAATTTAAAAGCATTGCCGATAAGATTATTAAGCGCAATAAAAAGCAGCTGGTGATTGGCCGGGATAGTGAGCATCGTCTCGTTTTCCGGCATGTGCTCTATATTTACCTGTAACGCTCCCGAATGTATTTTGCTGCTCCAATAATCTTCAAGCTCCCAGAGCAGTTCATCAATACGTACCGGGCTTTGGTGGGCAATGGTAAAATCCATATCCACCTGGGCCAGTTCCATGAGGCCGGTGATAGTATCGCGCAAACGTTCTGATTCTTCGAGTATAAGCTGTAGTATTCTTTGATTTTCTTCGGGCGATAAGGTTTTTTGCAGCGCCAGCTCAGTTTCGCCTATAATGGTAGTTATAGGCGTGCGCAGCTCATGCGAAGCATTGGCTACATAGGTACGCTGCAGCGAGAAGGCATTTTCAAGGTGTTCCAGCAGGCGGTTAAAATTGCTGGCCAGCTCGCTTATTTCGTCCTTGCCTTTTCCTTCATCTACGCGCAGGTGCAGGTTGGTGGCTTTGATAAGTTTCATTTGCTTAACCACCTTTTTTATGGGCGATAATGTGCCCTGCGCCAACCAGCGGCTTACCAAAAATAAAGTGGCAGCCACAATTAAAAATACGATGATCATCGCATCACGAATTTCTTTGAGCTGCCGGCCGCCGGTTATATCAACGGCCGAAACCAGGATCACGAAGTTGCCCTGATTATCCTTCACATAGATACCTACTACCTGGGCTGCTTTATTGGCATACTCTAAATAGTTTCGCTTGCGTACCGTCTCAATTACTTTATAGTTCCAATATTGCTGGTCGTCGCGGATAAAAGCGGCAGTATTTTTATCGTCATAAAAACGGGTGACCTCGCCGTGCAAATTGCGCATATAGCGGGCGCGTACTTTCATTAATGAATCTGGACTGATCTCATCGGCTTTCAAATAAAGCTGGGCAGCCACGTTGGCGCGGTCATAAAGGTGCCGATAAAAGTCATTGTGGACAATGGAGTAAACCGATATATAAAGCGATATCATCACTACGAGCAGAATGCCCGAGCCTATCAGCGTAAAGTAAAGCGATAGCCTGTCCTTTATTTTCACCCTTTACTGTTGTTCTGTTTTAAAGATATAGCCCTTGCCTATAACGGTATGAATATATTTTTCGGCAAAGCCTTTGTCAATTTTATTGCGCAGGTAGTTTACATACACATCAACCACGTTAGTGCCGGTATCAAAATTTATTCCCCATACTTTTTCGGCGATGGTTTGACGCGATAATATCTTGTCGTTATTGTGCATCAGCAGTTCCAACAGTGCGCATTCTTTGGTGGTAAGCGTGATCTTTTTGCCTTCACGTTCGACCGTATTATTGGCAATGTTAAGCACAATGTTACCCTGACTGATGATAGGCGACGAATCAGAAGCATTGCGTCGCAACAAAGCTTCTACACGCGCAGTAAGCTCTTTTAGGTGGAAGGGCTTAACCAGGTAATCGTCGGCGCCGGTGTTAAGTCCGTTAACTTTATCGTCAACACTATTTAGCGCCGTCAGCATCAAAATGGGTATGGTTTTATTTTTTTGGCGGATGTGACGGCAAACCTCCATGCCGCTCAGATAAGGCAGCATCAGGTCAAGGATGATAAGATCATAAGGTTTGTTAGCAAAGCGTTTAATCGCTTCAGCGCCATCGGCAGCAATATCAACCGCGTGGTGATTCTCTTCCAGTGTCTTTTTCACCAGAGCCGACACCCGTTCTTCGTCTTCAACTAAAAAAATTTGAGCCATATCGTATAAACAAATATAGTTTTAAAGTATTATACTGTGGCTCTGATTTATTTTGAATAAACATAACCCGTTCTGTCATTCTCATAGCGATGAATCTTGTATAAGCGATTAATAAGGCGTATAAGATTCTTCGCTATGCTCAGAATGACAATGCCAACAACAGCGCGGAGTTAATCCTACGAACATTCATCCACCAACATCAAAATAGAATGGTAGTTCCTACCTATAGCATCCGACAAGGCAATCTCGCAGGTTTTTGACGATGAATAATAGCCATCAAACTCGCGTCCGCCAATCTCTTTAGCCTCGGGCCAGGTTGCCGAGTGCGTTAGTTCGGGATGCAGAAAGCCCCTGTCGCCGGCCATGCCGCAGCAACCTGCAAAAACCGGTACGTCAACATTCTCAGCAAACCTGCGCGCAATTTGGGTGAACTGCGCTTCCAGTCCCGGCATTTTTTGCAGCGAGCATACGGGGTGCAGTACGATATTATCTTTTTTATGCAATATCCTGATCTGCGGCATCACAAAATCATGGATGTAAGTAATGCTGTCGATAATAGTGAGCTGATCAAACTTGATCTTGTTTTCTTCGGACAGCACGCCTCGACAATGCGTTAATGTCTGCGTACAGGAGGTTACATCCAGTATCACCGGTAGTTTACCCCCGGCCGTAACCTCCCACAGTTTACTTATGGTTAGATTAGACATGAATTCATGCGCATCTTTAAACCCTTTGGACGAATAGATCTGTCCGCAGCAATTTTTCTGGATACCCTGAGGGATAATGACGTTAATGCGTGCCTTTGCCGACACATCCATAAACGTTTGCATTACGCCTTTTTGGCCACGTACGGGCTCGCCCATGGCGCGCGATATACAGGCAGGGAAATAAACCACCGAGCGGTTATAGGTGGCATTGTACAGATTACCGGGAATATGTCCGGCAGCAGCCAATTGATTTGACCAAAGCGGGAAGGCCGGAATAATTTTGCGCAGCCCTTTAGTGAGTTTAAACATGGCGTTCTCGCCAAATACGCGATTGATCAATACGCCGATTTTTAACCCAGCACAAACCAGTTTATAAACCAGTCTAAACCTGCGAGCTGTAAATAAAGCCAGGCTATTGGCCGTTTCTGAATGATTTTCGCGGCGCAGACGCTTTACCAGATCACCGGTATTGATATCAACCGGGCAGGCAGTGGCGCAAAGGCCATCCACTGCGCAAGTGTCGAGCCCTTCATATTGATATTGGTGCAGCAGCTCTTTATACTGCGGGTTGTAGCCTTTCTCTTTTAACTTACGGAGCTCGCGGCGCACTACGATACGCTTGCGTGGCGTAAGTGTGATATCGCGGCTGGGGCATTTATGCTCGCAGAAACCGCATTCAATACAACGGTCTACCTCTTCCTCAACCTGTGGCAGTTCTTTTAAATTTTTGATGTGCGCCTGCTTATCGGCGTTAATGATCACCCCTGGATTCACCAGGTTGTGCGGGTCAACAGCTTCCTTGACCGACTTCATGATCCGGTAAATCTCGCCGCCCCATTCCGTCTCCACAAAAGGCGCCATGTTACGGCCGGTGCCATGCTCGGCTTTCAAAGCGCCGTTATATTTTTTTACCACCAGATTTACCACATCCTGTAAGAAAAGCCGGTAGCGTTCCACCTCAGATGGGGTATCGAAAGCCTGCGTAACCACAAAATGGATGTTGCCATCCTTAGCATGTCCAAAAATAATGGCCCGCTGGTAGCCATGCTGTTTGAACATATCCTGCAAATCGGTAATGGCATCGCCTAAACTATCTACCGGAAAAGCCACATCCTCCAATATCACCGACGTGCCGCTGGCCCGCACCGCACCCACTGCCGGGAACATGCCCTTGCGCACTTTCCAGAATGCGGCCTGCTCGGCTGGCTTGGCGGTAAACTCGGCTTCATGAAGTAAAGAAAGCTCATGGGTGATGGCCATAAAGGCATCCATTTGCTGTTTCAGCTCGTCTTGGGTATTGCCTTGAAACTCTACCAGTAAAGCAGCTGCATTTTCGGGCAGGGTCTTAATTACCTCAGGCATGCCGGTCATATTTTCTATAGATTGCAGCGAGGCTCTATCCATCAGTTCGACGGCGGCAGCACCGGCGTTGGTTAACGGGCGGATAGCCTGACAAGCCATATAAATATCGCTGAAATACAACATGCCCGTTAGCTTCTCGGGATAATCAGGCACAGTTTGTAAAACGGCCTCGGCAATGAAGCCCAAAGTACCTTCACCGCCTACCAACAGGTGCGCCATAATATCCATGGGCTCCTCAAAATCAATAAAAGCGTTTACCGAGTAGCCAACGGTGTTTTTGGTTTGATATTTCTGGCGGATTTTTTCGTAAGCGGCATTATCATTCAGGATAAGCTCGCGTAGTTCTTTCAGTTTATTATAAATGGGCGCCGATTCTGTTTTGAACCGCTCGTAATCGGCAGCATTTTCGGTGTTGTAGCGCTTGCCATCAGGTAAAATAAATGTGATGTATTTTACGGTGTGATATGAGTTTTTGCTCACTCCGCAACACATCCCGCTGGCATTGTTGGAGATAATGCCCCCCATCATGGCCGCGTTGATACTCGCCGGGTCGGGACCAATTTTGCGCTGGTATTTTTTGAGGAAGGTATTTACATGAGCGCCAATGGCTCCCGGTTTTACCCGCACCAGGTCGCCGTTATTTTCAATGACAACTTTGTTCCAATGCTGACTCAGGTCGACCAGGATACCGTCGGTAACAGATTGGCCCGACAAGCTGGTACCAGCAGTTCGAAAAACTATCGGGATATTATGTTGCCTGGAAAAAGCTAACAGAGCAATCACTTCAGCTTCAGACACCGGTAACACTACCGCCTGCGGGCGCAGATAGTAAAAACCAGCATCAGCAGCGGACGACACCAGGTCAATCAGGTCTGTCTTTATCCGTTCGGCGGGCAATATCGCCCCCAATAAGTCTCCGATCTTTTGATCCACAATAAATTTTATTTTTTTGGTTTATACGGCTTCCCGGTAACCGAAAAGCTGTGCTAATTTAAGACATTCTTCCGAAGGTAAAATACCATCAGACGATGTTGGTTCAAATAAACTTGAAGCAGCGGCACAAACACCGAGATTAAGGCACCCGGTAATATCCATATCATTATGCACACCGGCTAACACCCCGGCAGCAAAAGCATCACCCGCGCCCGAGGCGCCGGCTATTTTTTCGGCAGGCATGTTAATGCTGGGCTGGTAGTGGGTTTGCCCGTCATTACTAACCGCAATAACCCCTGTTGGGAAGTGCAGTATCACCCATTGCTTAACGCCCATTTCAATAATACGGTGAGCCGCTTCATAACATCTTTTCAGGATGATATTGCCATCCATCGTAGTATCCACACCTGAGATCTTGCCGGCTTCATACTCGTTCACAAACAGGTAGTCAATATAAGGCAATGACGGCGGAATCACATCCTTAAACCGGTCAGATCGCTCGCTCACAATATCCACCGACGTGATCAATCCATGTGATTTGGCATTTTTTAGCACTTTACTGGCGCGGGTAGTGCCGTCGGCTTCAATGATGTCCAGTTTATCCAGCAGTAACAGATAACCCAGATGAAAGATCTTATCCTGCGAAGCAGAAAAATCAAAATTGTCAATATCCAGCAAAGCATTAGCACCACGCTGGTGAAAAAATGTGCGTTTGCCGGTGTTTTTCACAGTCATAACGTCGGTGTATGACGTGTGTACCTTATCGGTTTTACTGATCTGTTTTGTGTTGATACCGAGGCCCCGGCAGTGGGCTATAATGCTTTCGCCTTTCTCATCATCGCCCACCAAACCTACACCGCTCAGCGGGAAATCTACCAGTAGTTTTACCAGCCCCATGATGACATTATAAGCCGAACCGCCATTACACCGGCTCTCAGTAATGATATTCGCCAGCTTTTCTTCCTCCGGGAAACCATCAATCAGTTTTACCTGATCCATGATCCAGTTGCCGCCAACCAAAATACCGTTTCTCATAGCTATTTGTCGCTTAATAGTTTCACTATAGGGGTTTCGTCCTCGTCGATCTCGGCGTAGCGGCCGATGTTCGGGTTGGAGAAATAATTATCGTTGACATCGTCATTCGCGGTAGATACTTCGCCGATGATACACTCGTCCGAAGCCGGGAAAAACTCATGCCAGATACCCGGCTCGATGGTTACCCGCTCGCCCGATCTTAAATGCAGCTCATCGCCCGATTTAAAACCCTTAAACTCGCCATTCACCTTCATCTGGAAAACACCCTGACCCACCTCATGCGACGGGTCGTTGGCCCAAAGGCGTATTACCAGCTCGCCGGTACGGCAAATAATATCTTCCTTTTTCTTTTTATGGGTATGCGAGGGCGTGGTTTGTCCTTTGGCGGCATACATCAGCTTCTCGCAATACTCAGCCTCTTCGGCCAGGTTGATTAAGATCAAACCATACTTTTTAAAGTCTCCCAGGCCAAAGTCGGTTACGTCCCAGCGGGGCTGTGGCGGTAACGTCCAGCCGCCTTGTTTAAAAAATTTGCCCGAGGTTATAATTGCCCGGTTGATCTCTGATCTTTTCATGCCGGTTGGGTTTGATTATAATTTATTTTTTCTACCGATTGATTAGCGAACGATTTCAGCGCCGCGTCAAACACATAATGACTGGCAACCGCCTCGTCCGGCGTAACGCAACCAAAGCGGCCATTCAGGAAACCTTCGCGCTCGGCAATGTAGCCGGCCAGCATCTGCATAAAGCAATCGGCAAAGCCAGGCTCAAAAATACCGCCGGTTATCACCGGGAACGGCACACCTTTAAAGCCCAGATCGGTACGCTGCCAGTACTGGTCGCCGTCAATGCGGAAGGTCCATAGCGCCTTGGTGTCCTTGGTGCTGTATTTTACGCCGCCTTTAGTGCCAAATATCTCAATGTACCAGGTGTTGGTTTCGCCTGGTGCTATGCGTTTCATTTCAAGCAGCATAGGCACTTGTTTACCGTCTATGGTTACTTGCGTATTCAATGTCGCGTTGTTCCAGGTATCGCAAACCGCCATGCCGCCTTTGCCATCAGGGCGTTGTTCAACTATCTTTTGTAAGTTAGCATAAACCAGCTCTGGTTTCCAACCCAAACGCAGGGGCACGTGCAAAACGTGCATCCCCAGATCGCCCATTACACCAATCTCGCCACAGTATTTAACCTGGCGCTTCCAGTTAATGGGTTTGTTTGGGTCGATGTCGCTCGAGTGCAAAAACCCGGCTTTTACCTCAATGATCTCACCCATGCGGCCAGATTTCACCTCGTCCATTACCCGCTGCGGACCAGGCAGGAACGGCATCTCAGAACTGCAGCGCACAAAGCGGCCCAGTTCTTCTGCTTTATCGCGGATAGCCAGTGCAGCTTCCAAATCAATACCGAAAGGCTTTTCGGCCAGCAAATCTTTCCCGGTTTCCAAAACTTCGATATAAAAATCTTTGTGCAGATTATGCGGCAGTGCGACATAAACAATATCTATATCGTCGCGCTGTAATAATAGTTTATAATCATTGGTCAGTAATTCAACCGACGGAATGTTCTTGTACCAGTCAAGTACCTGCGGGTTCAGATCGCAAACGGCTTTCAGCGCCACTTGCGCCGGGAAATCATTAAGCGCAAACCAACGACCGAAAGCGCTGGCTGCCTCGCGGCCCATCAGTCCGCCGCCTATAATACCTATGTTGATTGTTTTCATGGTCATTTTTTAATCCTAATCTTTTTGTCATCTCGACGAGGAACGAGGAGAGATCTATACACCCGTTCATAGGCATGTGTATAGATTTCTCCCTTTGGTCGAAATAACATGTATAAATTTGTCACTTATTTTAACAAATGCATTACATCAGCCGGCTTTGCGCCATCATGCACCAGGGCCATCAGTGCTTTGGTCATGCCTGCCGGGTTAGCGTGCTGTATCACGTTGCGGCCATACACTATTCCTTTAACGCCTTGCTGCATCAGTCCGTAAGTACGTTGCATAATTTCCCCGTCGCTGGCTTTGCCGCCGCCGCGCACCAGCACCGGGATGTTGCCTGCAGTTTCCACCACGCGGTGATATTGGGTAACGTCATCGGTCGGGTCGGCTTTAATAATATCGGCACCCAGCTCAACGCCCTGGCGCACCAGCGGGATAATCTTTGACGGATCGCCATCAACCATATAACCACCGGCCTCCTTGTTTGGGCGAAACACCAATGGCTCAATCATCAGTGGCATAGCAAAATGCTCGCACACCGGTTTTATTTTCAGGATATTGTTGATGCATTGGTCGGCCACTTCAGGCTCGCCGGGAATGCTGAACAGGTTTACCACCACGCAGGTAGCATCCAAACGTATGGCCTGCTCAACCGGGTTCTCGATCATACGGCTAAACAATGCTCTTGGCAGCTCTTTACCGTAAACGTTAGCCACGTCGGTACGCAGTACCAGCGATGGTTTCTGGCGGCCGGGGATCGACTGTAAATACTGCGCCTGGCCAACGGTTAGCTGTATGGCGTCGGGTGCGGCATCCACCAAAACATCAACCGCCTTCTTTATATTTTCAATACCATTTAAAAACGAATACTCATTAAAGAATCCGTGATCTATCGCCACGTCAAAGCAATTGCCCGAGCGTCCGTTAAATAATCTGTTTAATCTGTAGCTTTTCATGTTCCAAATATAGATGTTTTTACAACTTGTATATACAAGTTGTAATTTTATTTATGTTTTTCACTTAAATAAATATTCATTACGCCGCCTTTGATTAGGTCTTTATAAGAGATGGTGTTTAGTTTATGGCTGACTCCGTTTAAGTTTGCGGACCTAATATAAATAGCCGACGGCGTATTTTTAAACACATTGATGGTAAACTTTTTACCATTATCCAGATTGATCACTGCCTTTTTGAACAGTGGCGTACCCAATTGATAATCGTCAGATACCGGGTCGACCGGGTAAAAGCCCAGTGCCGAGAAAACGTACCAGGCGCTCATCTGCCCTGAATCGTCATTGCCGCTCAGGCCACCCGGGCCGTCGGTATATTCTTCCTCACGTACTCGGGCAACCACCTGCTGCGTTTTCCACGGATGATTGGTAAAGTTGTACATGTATGGCGTCTGATGGCCGGGTTCATTGCCATGCCAGTATTCGTCTTTAATAAAAATACTGTCGAGGGCGTTTTCGAGCTTGTCCTTGCCGCCCATCAATTGGGTTAAGCCCGCAACGTCCTGCGGAACGTAGAAAGTGTATTGCCTTGCCGTACCTTCTGTGATGTAGGATATTTTCTTATCCGGATCAAAAGGTGTAACCCAGCTGCCATCGGCATGTTTACCGCGCACTAAGCCGGTTGATGCATCAAATACGTTTTTATAGTTTTTGGAGCGGGATAATAATTGAGTATAATCCTCTTGATGACCTAAGGCCTGCGCCAGTTTTGCCAGCGCATAATCGTCATAAGCATATTCCAAAGTTCGCGATACCTGCTCGGCGCGATGCGGGGCGTCCTTTACGCCATCTTCCAACGGGATGTAGCCATATTTCAGGTATGTGTTCAGCGCACGTCGGCCCTTGCCCGCCAGGTAATCAGCCTGCGGAGCGACATCAAAGGCGTTTTGCCTTAACAGGCGATAGGCTTCCTTCGCATCATAATCTTTGATTCCCCTTAAGTAGGCCGACGCAATAAACGGCGCAGCATGATCGCCAATCATAGCGCTGGTATAGCTATTCCAGGCCGGGAATATCGGCATCCAGCCCGCTTGCTGCCCTTTCTGGATGAGCGAGTGGACAAAATTGCTCACTACCTTAGGCTCCAATATTTCCAGCAGCGGCAGCTCTGCGCGATAAATATCCCACATAGAAAAATCGTCATAATAATTTTTTCCTGCGGATAGCTTAGCGTTTTGGTATTGATGCGAAAATTGGGGATAGCTGCCATCTACATCATTATACAAACGGGGCATCAACATGCTGTGAAAAAGCGCCGTGTAAAAGATGTGCTTGTTCTTTTCGCTCGGGTCGGCAATCTCAATTTTGTGCAGCGTTTTCTCCCATATAGCCGCTGCTTGCTGGCGGACGCGTTCAAAGCTCCAGTCGGCTATCTCAGCATCCAGGTTTTTGCGAGCCTCAGCTATGCCGGTAAATGAGGTGCCAATCTTGATACGTACCACCTCGCCTTTCTTCACCTTAAAACCTACATAAGCGCCGATATCTTTTTTATCTGCAATGCTGTCCGCAGGCGAATGTTCGGCACCGGCAAAAGTACCGCCATTTAACGGGCGCTTTTCAAATCGCACCACAAAGTACCCGCTAAAGCCGGCAGGTTTGCCGCTGCCTGTGTAAATGCGGTAAGCCGGGTTATAGCCTGATATTTCATTTTTATCGCGGTTCACAAAAACATGCGCCTTACCCTTATCGCTATTAGGCGATACCAGCAGGTAAAGGCTGTCGTCTGCGCCTGCCGTAAATTGCATGATGGCGCAGCGGGCCGTGGCGGTAATTTCGGTTTTTAAATGATTGTCAGTAAAGCTAACGCGATAATAATCAGGACGGGCCAGTTCATCGCTATGCGAGAAAGTGGCTGTGGTTTCGGCAGTGGCCGTCCGCAGTTTACCGGTGATAGGCATGATGGTGAAGCTGCCATAGTCAGGCACACATGAGCCGCTGAGCCAATGCGTACCCCTGAAGCCGCTTATTTTGTTGTCTTTGTAGATATACGGCGGGATGCACTTGGTTTCCAGTCGTTGAGTTTGGGGCACCCATTGAGTCATGCCAAAGGGAACGCAAACCTCGGGGATGGTGTTGGCCTGCAATTCGGTCCCGCCGCCATGCTTGGCCGCCGACAGGGTGGTGCTTGGAGCGGTGCCTACGTAAGGGTCAACATATTGCAGCAAACTTTTGTGCTGGGCAAATAAATTGCCTGCAACCAGAAAGAACGCTATTGTACTAAATGTCCGGCGCATGGTTACATTTAAGTTTTAAAAAATACAGTTGGGTTGCTGTATTGGTTTACAGATTCAAACTTAAAAAGTTTTCTTGTATATACAAGTAAATGGTTGTGTTTTTTAAGTCGAATAAACTAAATTAAAATGGGAGGCACCTACGGAGCCAAATGCTGCTTGTAATTTTAGCTACAAACAGGTTACACCTACGGAGTTAACAGATTTTGAAAAATATAACACCGTAATGTACCCTGTTTGTAGAGATGTAATAGCAATTTTGAAGGCTCCGTAGGTGCCTCCTGTTTACTATTGATTTTTAAAAAGTGAGGACCTTTTTAAAAAATTACCTATACGTTGCGTAAGAACAACATTTTATTACATTTGTAGTTGATCGCCTAAATCAATGAGTAAAAGAGAAGTAATCCATTTATATAAGAAAATCATTGACGACCTTAAATCGCTGATAGAAAAAGGCGAGTATAAGAAGGGCGATATGTTGCCGTCTGAAAACGAGCTGTGCAAAAAGTATGACACCACACGGGTAACTATCCGCCAGGCGCTGTCGGCTTTGACCAATATGGGCTATATCACCCGTAAGCACGGCAAAGGCAGCATTGTGTCTGAACCTAAAAGCGGACTGGGGATTCTTTCGCTAAGCGGCGTTACCGCCAACATAGGCGATCGTAAATTAACTACCACCATCCTGCAAAAACCCACCAAATGTGCCTGGCCCGACGATTTCTTTTTTGAGCTGAGTGAGGACGAGCAGGAAGCGGGCTGCATTTTCTTTTCGCGCCTGCGCTATATCAATAATACGCCGGTGCTTTACGAAGAAACGCATATCACCAATGTTGATCTGCCGCATTTTTCGTCGCGCAGCCTGGAAAACAAATCGTTGTTCAAGATCCTGAAAGAGCATTACAAAATTGAGGTAAAAGAGGGCGAACAAAAGATCTGGGCCATCCACGCCGATAAAAACATCAGCCATTTATTGAATATAAAGACTACGCACCCTATAGTGCACATGAAACGTCGCCTGCAAACCAACAACGAGAACGTGCGTATCTACTCGTCAATATACTGTAATACTGAAGAAAATTTCCTGCAGGATAGCTTTTAATTTCCTTTAACAGGCTATGTCATTTCGACCAAAGGGAGAAATCTATACACGAGCCGTTACGCTTGCTTAGACTATCTGTGTATAGATTTCTCGCTACGCTCGAAATGACACTTTTGAGAATTTCTTTTAGCTTTATGATTAATCCAACTGATCAATACGTACCCAGTCCATGTCGGCAGCAATGGCCGATTGTACACCCGGCTCACCATCTTCAAATACCAGGCAGTCTTTTGGCTCAACGCCAAGTTTAATAGCTGCAGCCAAAAACGGATCGGGTGAGGGTTTGCCATGCGGGGTTTCGCCGGCGCAAACCAGGGTTTCAACCAGGTTGGCTATCCCTAAAATGTTCAGGGTCTTTTCCACCGCCTCGCGCGAGCCACCTGATACTACCGCAATTCTAACCTTACCGTAGTGAGCTTTCAGGTGATCAACCACATGCTCAACCGGAGCTATTTGGGCGATATATTCGTCGTGATATAATTTCTGACGAACCTCGGCAAACTCTTCAGGGTCCATGTTGGAGCCATAACGTTTGTTGATCTCTTTAACCACGGCAGGAACGGGCCAACCGGCCAGTTCGTCAATGATGTCGCTGTTGATAGTTACGCCGCGGTCGGCCGCTACTTTGATGTAGGTTAAGGCGTGGGCCTTCATGTTATCGGCAAGGGTGCCGTCGCAATCGTATAAAAATGCTTTGTAGCCTTTGTCGCTACGGGCTAATAGTTTTTCGTATTTGGTAGGCAATGTAATTTCCATAGACCGCAAAAGTACGCAAACGCGGCCAAGGAAAAATCATGGCAATGTAGAGACGCATATTTTGCGGTTCCCGTGCAGTCCGTCCAAAACATAAAAATGTAGAGACGCGATGCCTGGCGTCTTTGCACACATTCCTAACCCGGACATGCGGTTATATGCGCGGCGTGATTGTATGTCGGGAGACGTGAAGCATCGCGTCTCTACATTAACCGACGCGTCATTGCGAGGAGGAACGACGAAGCAATCTCTGCGCGACAGTTACACCCTGCTGTTTGATTAGCATGTGTAGAGATTGCTTCGTTCCTCGCAATGAGGTGTTGAGGTGAGTTTATCAGGCCATCGCCTCCGCCATTTTCAAATGCAGATTAGCGCCAAAATGTTCCGCGTCCAAAGCTAAAACTTCATTAAATGCCTGTATGGCTTTGTCATATTGCTCCAAACCCAGATAGCCAAGGCCCTGTATGTACAAACAATGCGCTTTGTTGCGCAGATTCAGATCGTCATCAAAGATCAAAAGATTTGGCAGTGATACCGCGAAGTAATCGATCTTCACCTCGTCATTCAGATGTTTTTGGCCAAACTCCACCAGCTTATTGAAAATCTGTTTGGCTTTGGCTCCTTCGCCTAATTTGTTCCAGGCCAGGCCCTGGTAAAATATCTTGTCAGGCTGCTGGTCGTTGTAGAATATAGCCGCCGATGGCTCGTCCAAACCCTCCGTCGCTTTGCGGAAAAACCATTGGGCCTGCTCTTTGTCGTTCAGGCCCGTATTGGCGCAACCCAGCCAGTAGAACACATCATTCTCGGCCGCGCCGAACAGCTTACCCTCGCCCAGGTTATGCGGGTATGTTTGCGCTTTCTGCAACAGATCAATCGCTGCGGTAAACTCGCCGTTATTCAGCTTTTCGCAGGCTATGGCTACCAGGCTGTAAACATACTGACCGGATGCTTTGCCCTCGCCGCCCTCCCAGGGGTGAAACTGGCGGTCGCTGATCAACGTCAGCGCTTTTTCATGATGTCCCAGGAAATTGTGGATGGCCGCGCGTTCCAGATAAATATCATCACGCCCTAAAGTGGTAGATAAGTTGTCTTCAAGTAGTTTTAGACGGCCAGAAGGGGTATAGTTAAGTCGTTTATAAAGCTGGTCGAGTTCCATTAACACCCGCGCGTCGGTTTTATCGAGGCTGAATGCTTTTTCAAAACAGGTCACCGCTTTTTGATGCTCGCCGCGTTTATTGAAATAGGCAATGGCCAGGTTTCTCAAAACAGTCGGGAAGCGATCATCCAGTTTGGCCGATTTCTCCCAGGCCTCAATAGCATCGTCATACTGACGCTTGTCGTACCATAAATTACCGAGGTAGTAAGGAGCCTTAGCATCAGATGGATTTAGTTGAAAGGCCAGCTGTAAAGCTGTAATATCCTCCAATCGGTCAGGAAAACACAGATATGGATTAGCCGACGCTGCTTTTTGCAACAGTTCGATAGTTTTCTCATCATCAGCGAATTGATGATGAAAATTAGCCAAATGATAATAAACCATCGGATTGGTTGAATCCCCAACAACAGCATATTGCAATAACTCAGACGCTTCTTCAAACAAACCCGCATTGGCGTAATCCAGGGCGTACTCGATAAAGTTCTGATCCAAACCGCGCGACAGTTCAAGCAAGTTGTTCAGGTAAGTTTTGTCGTTATTCACCAGATACAGTTCAAACAGCGCGCCCAAGTTAAAACCGTCACGCTTCAGGGCTTGGCGGCAAATCTCGCTAGCCTCGGCAACCCTACCCAACTTGCGGTAAGCCGCCGACTGTAATACATAAGCCTTACTATTGTTGGCATTCCGGTCAATTGCCGATTGAATATGATCCAGCGCCAGCTCATAATCCCAGTTAATCAGATCCAGCTGAGCTACCATAAAGTAGCCACTATCCTTCCATGCATTGCTCCAGGTGGCTTTGTAAAAGGCATCATAAGCTTCTTTGTTTTTGCCTTGAAATTTCAGCGACAAGCCCAGGTTGTAATAAGGCTCGCTATCATAAGGGTTTGGATTCCGTTGGATGCTTGTTTCCACCGCTTTGCGGAAATAAGGCTCGCTTTGCGCAAACTTTCCACGACGCAGGTACCAGGCACCGAGCGCGTTGTTATTGCGGATATCTTTCGGATCGCGACGCAAAGCTTCTTCATAATAAGGCACCGGACTGTAAGTAGCATGGCGATATTGCTCCAGATGCTGAGCGGTCAAAAACAACTGCTCGGCGTTTTCTATCTCACCCGGCAGCAAAGCGGGCTTGGCCGGCTCGGGGATGTTATTTAGTTTGTTGGCCGACGGATCGTACGACAGTAATTCTTTCCCGTTTGACGCGGAGATAGTTACCAACAGTCGGTTTTCATCAATATTTGCTGCCGCGATGGTCTTGCTATAAACCTGCTCCGGGCTGATATCGGCTACATCCTCCAGCAAAGTTTTACCCTCATAGCTCAGCTTGATTTTCAACGCTTTTTGGGCACCTGTTGTGTACACTTTCAGGCTGATGGTTTTATCGGCATAATCCAGTGCTAATAGCACATCCTTACTGGCATTTTTGATTAGCCCTAGGTAGCTGTAAGGCATGAAATACTGGGTAAAGTGCTTTTCTTCGTTTGGCATGAGCCAGCTAAAGTCGGGCTGGTTGTCGGTGAACATGCCGGTCATGAGTTCAATGTATGGACCGTCCTCGTCGGTCAGATTGCGGTCCCAGGCCTGCCCGAAGTCGCTGTGGCCCCAGGTCCACTGCTTTTTGCCGGGCGACACATGGTGATTAGCCACATGCAGCAGGCCCCCTTGCGAGTCATGCTCGTATCCTCCCACAAAATCATAAGCCGAATTGATAGCCATGTACGACGTAGGCACCGGAATATTTTTATATCTGGAGATATCTGTACCCGGCGAGTAATCTACCTTGTAATAAGTTCCAGTAGCAATAGGGAAAGTCGACACATCGCGCTTGCCATGATCAAATACCGCATTCACATCCGGCGGGAAAACAGATTGGTAATCGTCATTCACCTTAACCGCGGGGTTGGCCCACCATAAAAATGTTTGCGGCAGGAAAGAGCGGTTCAACAATTTAGCTTTGATCTCGATGTATGCTTTGTCAGGATACAGCGTAAAACCCGTAGTGCCTTTGGTATGGAACATGCGCTCGATCTCGTTTGTCCAAATGGTTTTGCTGCCGTCAGCATTGCTTTCAATTTTATAGTCGATAGGCTCAAAAGTGCTTGGGCGATGGTGTTGCGGCCAGTTAAACTCGATACCGCCCGATATCCACGGACCGGTTAGCCCCACCAAGGCGGGCTTGATCACCTGGTTATAATAAATAAAATGACGGTTATGCACCTTGTCGTAAGCCATCTGGATACGTCCGCCCAGTTCAGGCAGGATCATGATCTTGATGTATTTGTTTTCGAGAAACAGGCCGGTGTATTCCTTATCCTCCTTCTCGTCATAAATCTTCTCGATCACCGGATTTGGGTATACTTTGCCGCTGCTACCCTGGTATACGCGTTTCTCAAAAAACATCGGGTTCTTGTCAGGCTTGCCGATGCCATAGGTTGGGATGCTCACTTTTTCTTCCCAGATATTTACAAATAGATCGCTCATAGTCGTAGATCAGTGTCTTATTAAATTATCTTCCAGCTCTTCCAAAGTTTGGCCCTTGGTTTCTTTAACTTTTGTTTTGATGAATAAAAATCCGCCAAAACAGATAGCGGCATACAGGTAAAACGGACCGTAAGTGCCCAGTATCTTAGCCAGTATCGGGAAGGTAAATACCAATATAAAATAGGCTCCCCACAATGATACCACGGCTACGGTTGATGCCTCGCTGCGGATTTTATTCGGGAATATTTCTGAGATTAACACCCAGGTGATAGGCGCTATCGAGATAGCGTAAACACTTATCGCCAATAAAACAGATATCGACACAAAAACCGCAGCAGCATGGCTTTGCAGTAAAAATGCTAACGCGATGTAAAGGATAGCCAAGCCCAGCGAACCGATGAGCATCAATGGGCGGCGACCTAACCGATCAACCTGCCACATAGCCAGCAACGTGAACAGCAGGTTAACAATACCGATAGATACCGTCTCAAACAACTGCTCGTTCAGGCTTGAACCTATCGACGCAAAGATGGTCGAGGTATAATTAAACACCACATTGATACCGCAAAACTGTTGGAATACTGCCAGTGTTATTCCCACCAAAACTGCCGGGCGCACGGCTTTATCAAACACGGCTTTGAAGTTGGATTTGGTATTTCCTAAGAGCGATTTTTTGATGGCCTGCATGGTATCTTCAGCAAAACTTCCTGAACCAATTTTGGACAATACGGCTTTGGCTTTGTCAGTTTTTCCTGCTTTCATTAACCAGCGCGGGCTTTCAGGCAGCCAAATCACCCCGAATAAAAATACAGCCGATGGGATTACGCCTAGGCCAAACATCCAGCGCCAGGCGTCATTACCACTATCGGCCAGAAAGTAGTTGCAAAGGTTGGTGATAAGGATACCCAGCACCACCGTTAGCTGGTTTATGGCGACACTTCGTCCGCGTACGGCAGCCGGCGAGATCTCGGCAATATACATCGGGCAAAGCATGGAGGCCATACCCACGCCAATGCCCGCTGCAAAGCGCATGATCACAAAAAATGTTAAGCCTTTTGATAGCGCGATACCCAGTGAAGACACTGCGAAAATGAATGCCGCAACCATCAGTCCGGGGCGACGGCCGTAACGTTCGGAAATATTACCGGCGATAAGGCAGCCGACGATGCAGCCTAATGCTAATGACCCCGTTAGGAAACCTTCCCAAACAGGGTCCAATAAAAATTCTTTGCGCAAGAACGGTAGCGCGCCGGAAATCACCGCAAAATCAAACCCGAACAGGTACCCGCCCAGGGCCGATATAAACGAGATACCGACAATATAAGTGCTGTTAAACGATGTTGTTTTCTCCATTAATTTAAGGTTATAAGTGTACATACAGAGCCGCGCCGCCGCCTTTGGCCAGGTTTAGCTCTAGTTTGGTTTTATTAGTTACGTCGATGGTTTTGCAGGTATAGCTGGTGGCCACAGTGTTGGCATCTGCACCATCAGTATAAATTTCTGCTTTGTATTTGGCGCCTTTCGGCAGAAATGAAAAGGCGAGCGTTAATTTGCGTTCGTCCCAATTGGTCATGGCGCCCACAAACCAATCTTTGCCTTTGCGTTTGGCCATCATGGCGTAGGCTCCCGCCTTGCCGTCGAGCACCTTGGTTTCGTCGAAAGTGGTTGGTACGGCTGACAGATAGCGCATAACATCGGGGTATTTTTCATACTCGGTAGGCGAGTCGGACAGCATCGCAAAATACTGATCAAACACCACGTACATGGCCAGCTCATGGCAGCGGGTACCTAATGATGATGGCAAGCCTGCACCAATCGGTTTAAAGGTCGCCATAGTAGCATTGCGCATGGAGCCCGGTGTATAATCCAGCGGACCGGCCAGCATCCGCGTAAATATAAACGTTAAATGATGCTGCGGATTAGCGGTGTAATCCCACTTATCACATTCCTCGCCGCGCACTGCCTCGTAGTTGACGATGTTAGGATAGGTGCGTTGCATGCCCGTAGGTTTGCCACAACCGTGAAAGTCGATCATTAAATGACGCTTGGCGGCGGCTTTTGCAATCTTTTCCATCCATTGGGCAACTTGCTGGTCGTCGCGGTCGAAAAAGTCGACTTTGAGGCCTACTGCTCCGAGCGATTTTATAAAGTCCAGGTTTTTGTCCAGATCATTCAGTAAAGGCACCGCCACCGCCCACAAAAACACACCGACGTTTTTGCTTTTAGCATAGCTGATTACTTCTTTGATATCCACCCGCGGCAGTACTTTCTTTACGTCATAATTGCTTGACCATCCGGCGTCGACCATCAAATATTCAAGCTTGTGCCTGGCGGCAAAATCAACGTAATATTTGTACAGCACTGTATTGCGGTTAGGCATCCCTGAGGGAATATCTGCACCGGGCAGCATGGCGTCATGCCACCACTCCCAGGTTGCTTTGCCGGGTTTTATCCATTTGGTGTCGGTTAATACCGATGGCTTGGCCAGTTTATAGATGAGCTGATTATTGAGCAGCGATTTATCATCGTCAGTAACTATCACCATCCGCCATGGGTATTCGCGAGTGCCCGAAGTTTTAGCGATATAATTCTCGCGCGCTTTTACTACCGACACAAAATTACCCCAGCTCCCCATTTCGGTCTTCGCCGGATATTTGGCCCATTCACCACGAAAGCCGCCGTCATGTTTTTGCATGTACATGCCGGGGTAATCAAACACATCAGCCTCGGCAATTACCACCTTAACATTGTTTTGCGGATAGGCAAACAGCGCAGGCGTAATGGCCCGGGTGTCGTTTTTTATTTCTGCGATAGATGGATGATTAACATAAGGCAACTCCCATGCGGTGTAATTTGTCGCCTGCGCCCAGGTTACAGCCGGCGTGCCGGACAGGTTGAACGAAACCTGCTCGCTCATTACTTTTACAGAGTCTTTAAGCGAGGTTACAAAACGATAGGCCATACCTTCATCATAAGCACGAAAGATAACCGAATAATCACCTTTAAATTTGATAGTGAGTTGCTCGTAATTATCTGTCAGCGTTGCAGATTTTCCATATAGCGGATGTAATGTGCTTTTAATTCTCCCGGTTGCGGTACCGATAACTTTGGCCCGTTTACCAAGCATACTCTTATTCAGATTTAATGATATAGATGATTTCGATATGACAGGTTTATCTTTATAGACAACCTCATAAACAATGCTGTCGTCAACAGCAATATTCACTTTAAGATACTTGTCGGGTGAGGCAAGATGATAAGTTTGCGCCGATACACCCATGCCCATCATAACCAGCAAAAACAAAACAAATAGCCCTCTCATATTACACCAAATTTATAATTGATAAACTCATTATATACGTGGTGCTTGGGCAATAAAGCTGATGGGAATTCCGGGCGGTTCATAGCATCAGGATAATGCTGACACTCCAGGCAAAGCCCTTCAAAAGGCTGGCAACGGCGGTTGTTTAAATTTAAATGTTTACTGTTTAGGTAATCGCCGGTGTAAAGGAATACGCCGGGATAAGATGTTTTGACCGTCAATGTTCGGCCCGATGAAGGATCGATCAATTTTGCTGCGAAATTGGTGTTATTTAAAATATAATAGGAATTGATGCCCCTTTCGCGATCCAGGATTACTTCATCAGCGGCTACTATTTCACCGGTAGGGATATAATCATCGCCGGCAGCAACCATCTTATCGGCATTTATTTGTAGTTGATGGTCAAGAATCGTTAAATCGCCGTTGGACAGATTAAAGTAGGCATGATTGGTAAGGTTGACGAAAGTGTCCTTATCGCTCACGGCTTTATATTGGATAGAAAGCTCGTTGTCGTCGCTCCATTTATAAGTTACGCGCAGGTTCAGGTTGCCGGGATAGCCGCCTTCGCCGTCATTGCTATGCAGTACCATCACCAGGTCATCATCGTTCACCTCAAAACCAAAAACCTTGCTGTTAAAACCGCTCGAGGCGCTGTGGTTACTGTTGGGGCCATCGTTGGCTTCTAATAAATAAGTTTCTCCATTTAGTTCAAAGCAAGCTTTGCTTATGCGATTGGCATATCTACCAATAGTTGAGCCGATGTAGCAGTTGTCATCCAGATAAGCTTCCAGCATGGGGTACCCAATGATAGTGTTGCCCAGCTTGCCGGTTTTGTCGGGCACATTAATGCTTACCAGCGTTGCACCATAATTGGTTACTTCGGCAAAAGCACCGCTGCTGTTGCTGAGTGTGAAAAGAAAAATATCCTTACCCTGCGTAGTTCCCCACGCTTTATAAGTGATGGTTGTACTCATAATTGTGTTTAATCGGTAAGGGTAAAAATAGCAGCTTTAA
>Ga0207647_10000572_pt1 | contig 28706 bp, 27 predicted proteins | sample KBSCornC2_FD_184295 | JGI IMG/M metagenome (GOLD analysis project Ga0207647, IMG submission 184295) | Corn rhizosphere microbial communities from Kellogg Biological Station, Michigan, USA - C2 (SPAdes) (version 2) | ecosystem: Host-associated > Plants > Roots > Rhizosphere ... | reverse complement strand
ACGGTGTATGAAAGGAAGCTGATGTACCGATCCCATCAACATAACCCTCATTTCCGCTGCCGGCAAACGTGCTTACCGTTGCCCTGGTGGGTTTATGTTTGTCTTTAGCATATAATGAAACCAGAATGCTGCTATCCGTTAACGGGTTTACCGTTGAACCTGTGTGATTAATGCGTTCTTTAACGCAAGAAGTACCGCCTGAAAGGAAAGCTAATACCAGAACCAAAGTTATTTGAGTTTTCATAAGATGAGTTAAATAAAAGATAAAGACTATTTAACGCAAACTTAAATGAGCACCGGACAACCCCCAACGACAGCCGACACTAAATTTCATGATCCTCATTATAATTAGGAGCGCTATGTCGAAGAAATCAAACTAATCAACTCTATTTCGATAATATACAACTATTCATTTCCCGTCCCCGCAGGGTCTCTCGAAGAGGACCCTGCGACGCACTATTTCCAATAATCGCAATAATTTGTGATTTTGACACGGGGATGTATCGATCCCTCGTAATAGTATGCAGCGCTGCTATGAGGATAGGCTGTAAACTCGTCAGCCAAATTCCACTTTCCGCTAACCGGATTGTGATGAATGTAATCTAATTTCTGATTTAGAAATCCAAGCGTATAAATCGGCTTTGCATCAAACGATGGTTCAAAAGCTTTGTGAAGTTGACCTTTTGCTTTTTCTTTAACACTGCATGCTAAGGCAAGGGTATTTAATAATGTATGTTCATTCTGACGCTGCAATCGCTGTATAAATTCATATGCCATAAATCGTTTCGCATTGCCTATAACGGTATTCAAATTAATATTGTATTCTGTTAAGTGTAATAACAAGTGAACATGATTAGGCATGATAACGAAGGCCAGCGTTTTTATTTGATATTTCACTTCTATTAATCCGAGCCATTTGTAAACCATATCATACAATTGGGTGACCTCAAATAAAGGCAGCCAGTTAAAACAAGTGAATGTAATGAACCATGTGTCGTCTGTAACCTGATGTTTGGTACGAATAACCATAAATACAAATTAACCGCAGGGTACTTTATAAAGAAACCCTGTGTGAATGGAAAGATAGTATTAAAGCATAAAAAAATAAAGGCTCGGACTTTAATCGCAGGGTCCTCTTCGAGAGACCCTGCGAGGACAGAACGGTTATTTTGATCTGAAAAGAACACTTGGGCTCTGCTGTCATTCTATTTACCGGGTTGAAGTAAATAACGTATTTGTCATTCTGAGCATAGCGAAGAATCTTGTATAAGCGATAAGTTTGACGTATAAGATCCTTCGCTATGCTCAGGATGACAAACCCTCTTCTGGTTGAAGTTTTCAACTCGATCTAAAATATCGCAAGCATTCTGCTTGCCAATTAAGCTGAAAGCTTAAAACATTTTGGGACGAAGTTACGCTTCGCTAAACTTCGACCAATTAAGCGCTGGGTTTAGTACTCGATTTTAAAAGTCGATGTCATTTCGACCAACGGGAGAAATCTTATACGCCGGGCTTATCGCCAGTATAAGATTTCTCGCTATGCTCGAAATGACAAACACAATATAGGTCGGTTCGGTCAGGAAACAAAAAAGGGCCGAATCAACATCCGGCCCTTTCCTATTTATATTTAATTAATAATGCTTCTGTCTCCGCAGGGTCTCTACTGCGATGCGAAACAAACTAGTTAATATATCCTTTTCCATACATCGCTATGAATATCTTTTATTTCTTGTAGCAAAATATCTCTATACATAAAATAACAAGTCAGAAACTCGTACTTCTTGTTATGTGGGATACCAATCACACTGGCGTTCTCAGAAGTATTTGGAATCTTTACCTTTATAGCCTTTGATTCAATATAATATACCTTATACAAATAGTCTTTATTTTTATTGAGTTCAAAGAAACTTCCATTAAAAATAGAATCTTGAGGAATTTTAAAATATTCTGCTATTTTTCTTTTGCCGTATTCTCCGATCAAAAATGATGTTTTATCAGAAGCCGGGCTGACCACATGATTTCCATTAAATAGTTCAATGGAATCAACTACCGATACATCGGTGATGTCGGTTGTAATCGGCAAAAAATTAGCATATTTTTCATAATCAATCATGGATTTAGATGATTTCGGATTTTTAAGTTCGAAAACTTCACTGGCTTTATACCATGTGACTAAATAGCCCTTTAATAAAACTTCCTCGCCCCCAATTGCGATAGTTTGAGCCATCACTAATGAGGAACATAGGCAGCAAATTAAAGCCGTAAGATAAACACCCCTCTTCATTTTATTGTTTGGTATAAAACCCGGTTTTGGTTATTACTCAGCGGGATCAGTATTCATATTTTCGTCCCCGCAGGGTCTCTCGATAGAAGACCCTGCGATGCAAACATTACTGTCCCAACAACCACGCAAATATCAGCGGAGCAACAATTGTGGCGTCGCTTTCTACAATAAACTTAGGGGTGGTTACATCCAGTTTACCCCAGGTGATCTTTTCGTTAGGTACCGCACCTGAATACGAACCATATGAAGTGGTTGAGTCAGATATCTGGCAGAAATAGCTCCAGAACGGGATATCCTGCATTTCCATATCCTGATATAACATTGGCACAACACAAATCGGGAAATCGCCGGCAATACCGCCACCAATCTGGAAGAAACCTATGCCCTTGCCCGACGAGTTTTTCACGTACCAGTCGGCCAGCCAGGCCATGTACTCGATACCGCTTTTCATGGTAGTGGCTTTGATCTCGCCTTTAATAACGTATGACGCAAAGATGTTACCCATGGTTGAGTCTTCCCAACCCGGCACTACGATAGGCAGATTTTTTTCGGCAGCGGCCAGCATCCATGAGTTTTTAGGGTCAATCTCATAGTATTGCTTTAAGTCGCCGCTTAACAGCATTTTGTACATGTACTCATGCGGGAAATAGCGCTCGCCTTTGTCATCAGCATCTTTCCATATTTTATGGATGTGTTTTTGTAAACGGCGGAAAGCTTCCTCTTCAGGAATACAGGTATCAGTAACGCGGTTGTAATGGTTCTCCAAAAGATCCCACTCATCCTGCGGACTCAAATCGCGATAGTTAGGCACACGCTTGTAGTGCGAGTGTGCTACCAGGTTCATGATATCTTCTTCAAGGTTTGCGCCTGTACATGAAATGATAGCTATTTTATCCTGACGGATCATCTCGGCCAATGAAATACCCAGCTCGGCAGTACTCATGGCACCGGCTAAGGTCACCATCATTTTACCACCTTCAAGCAAATGGGTCTCGTAGCCCTTAGCGGCATCCATTAACGCTGCAGCATTAAAATGCAGATAGTTTTTTTCAATAAACTGAGATACGGGTCCTTTAGTTGTGCTCATTATTTTATTGTTATAAATATTGCGCAAAAGTAGACATTTTAGCGTTACCCCGATTTTAAATTTCAAATGTTGTAAAAGAGGTCTTACTCCCCCAACTGTCATCCGCCCAAATTAAATCTTTATAATACGTATATAATATAAATAGCTAACATCTATCTTAGCGGCTACAACGCCACATGAAAAAACTTATCGCTTTACTGGCCGTCATCAGCATTACGGGAGGCCTTCGCCCGGTTGAGGCACAAAAGATCATCCCGAAGTTTATCCGAAAAATGTATTTTGAAAAAGATACAAGCAAACGCAGCAGCTTTGTGTTATTACCCATATTGTCATCTGCACCTGAGACTGGCATCGAGGCGGGTGGTGCCGGTTTGTACTCCTATTATTCTGATACCATTCACCACGAAACCCGTGTATCTAACTTATATGCCTATGCAACTCTCACAACCAAAGGCCAAAACCGTTTAAACCTGAGCACTACTTATTGGGCGCCGCAAAATAAATATCATTATTATGCATCATTGGGCCGTATCGACTTTCCGTTTTCATTTTACGGCATAGGCAACAACACCGCAAAAGCCAACGAAGTAACCGTGGGCCAAAAGCGTTATCGCCTGATGTTAGAGGCGCAAAAACGCGTCGCTAAAAATATTTATGTGGGATTAGTAGGCGGCGGCTATAAATACGATTTTAGTAATAACGACCCGAATAGCATTTATAATGCCAGTCCGCTGGTTGAGGACCGCGCTGGCGGTACCTTTTTATACTTAGGTCCAAGCTTTATTTTCGATAGCCGAAATAACAACACTTATACCACCAAAGGTATGATGGTTAACGCCTATTATAATATCATGCAGGGCGTGTTTGGTAATAACAGCTACCAGGGTGGCCTTTTAAATATAGAGTATACGTCGTTCTATCAACTAAGCAAGCGTTTTGTTTTAGGGTTTGACGTGCAAGAACAAAGCCTTACCGGCGCCCGCTCGCCTTTTTATTTGCTGCCGCAGATGGGTAGCGACGAAATGATGCGCGGCTACTATGGTGGCCGCTACCGCGACCGCAATTACCTGGCCGGCCAGGCCGAACTGCGCTATCGACTGAGCGAACGTTTTGGCGTAGTTGGATTTATGGGCACCGGCGAGGTGTTCCATACCACATTCACCTTCCCTGCCCTAAAACCAAACTACGGCGGCGGACTGCGTTATTTCTTCGACGTTGAAAAGGGCCTAAGCATACGCGCCGACTACGGCATGGGCCAAAAACCATTCGGCGAAAAACGCGAAAGCGGATTTTATGTGGGACTGGGTGAGGCGTTTTAGTAGATGTGCAGGTGTGCGGATGTGCAAATGTGCAGATGAATGATTTGATGTGAGCTCCAGATTTTAGACTAGAATAGCGTTGTCTTAAGAACTATATTTTCCTTTTTTTGCAGATCAATTAAAAATTGATCCTGAAAATTATTTTTGAAAAGACTTTCGACCCCGTGGTCTTTAAGATTACACCCGCCAATACTTTGGCTATCGTTTTGTTTATAGATACAGCTTAAGCCAAGTCGAGTAGATTTATTGAAATCATAAATAACCATTTGGTATCGGATGGTATCTAACTTATGAATTATTGACATATTAACATCCCTTGCACTAAAATTGTCGCTATTGTCCCGCCAGGAAACCTTACAACTGCTATTGGCATTGACTCTTGCATATTGCTTAAATCCATTCTCCAATTGATCCATCGTACCGGCATATTTGTAGGTTTCGATGTCAGGTGTTGTGCAACTAATACAAGCAATCATGTAAAAACATCTCCCGATACAAAAAACAAAAGCAGCGCCAATAGCAATGACTATAATTTTGATGGTTTTAGGCATCTATAAATATAGAAATTCATCTGCACATCCGCACATTTGCATATCTGCACATCAAATACGTATCACAAAATCCTCCTTCACCTGCCCTTTCCTAAAGTAAACCAGCCCCATCCAAAACAGGTCGATGGTTACCGTTACCTGCGGATGTGCTTTGATCTGCGCCCAGGCTTCTTTCATGCCCCGGCTCCAGTGGATGTCATCAAATATCAGTAAAGTACTTTCGTGCACTTTGGGCAGGCACCATTCAAAATATCTAAGCGTAGCATCTTTTATATGGTTTCCGTCTACAAACACAAAATCAATTTGATCAAGGCTGTCTATAAGTCCTTTCAAAGTGTCATCAAAATTACCGGGGATTAGCTCGATCTCTTCTACCCCGGCTTTGGCAAAACTTTCTTTAGCGATGTCAACCGTTTCAGGGCAACCCTCAAGCGTATAAACATGTGCCTCTGGTGCTGCTTTTTGCAGATAAATACTTGTAGTACCCAGGCTGGTGCCCAACTCGATAATGTTTTTTGGTTGCAAATCGGCCACAAGGCGGTAAATAAGCTGTGCAAGCCTTGGCGGTTTCAAAGCATTTTGAGCGATATCGCCTATCCGTTTGTGGGGATCATTATTAACGCGCGACCCAGCACCCAGATCTGTTATAGTTATGATCCGGTCGTCCTTTAACAATTCCTGCCGAATGGCCTCAACCTCGGCATATACGTTTTTGGCATAAAAATCGTATATAATATTATCAACCAATCGATAAACGAAAGGTGAGTGCAGGCCGTGCCTGGTTTTTGCTTTTGAGCGATAGCGAAGGTAGTCTTTGGCAAACCTAAAATTTGACATGGTTGTAAAATTATATAAACGTTCGTATTTTAGCAGTACCCATGATAAATCTAATTGAAGTAAACTCACTTATACGTCTGTTGGACGATCCCGATCCGGAAATATATAACCATGTTCATAACAAATTGTTGTCATATGGCAGCGAGGCCATTGAACATTTGGAATCTGCTTTCGGTGAGGCCTTTGACAGTATTCAGCAAGAGCGTATCGCCAATTTGGTACATGAAATTCAGTTTGGTATAGTAACTAACGATCTGAAGCTTTGGTACCAGGGGGGCGCTTTTGATTTATTGCAGGGTATCTTAATCATTAACCGCTACCAATACCCTGACCTCGACGAGCAAAAGATCATCAACCAATTGGAAGCCATTAAGCGTGATGTCTGGATACAGATGAACAACGAAGCCAGCCCCGTTGAGCAGGTTAAGCTAATCAATCATGTATTTTACCACATGTACGGCTTTAGCGGCAATACCACCAACCATCAGGACCCGCAAAACAGCTACCTGAGCCAGGTGATGGAAACCAAGAAAGGCAACCAGATCTTACTGGCCATTATATACTCTGTCATTGCCCAAAAACTGGATATACCGGTTCACGGTGTAAACCTGCCGCAACATTTTATACTGGCATACCTGGACGAAAGCAAGGAAAGCGAGTTTGAAAGCGGTATTCTTTTTTACATCAACGCCTTTAACAAAGGCTTCATTTTTGGCCGCAGGGATGTAGACATGTTCCTGAAACAATTGAACCTGAGCTTCGACAAGCAGTTTTATGAACCCTGTTCAAATACCGACATCATTCGACGCGTGCTGCGCAACCTCATCAGCTCGTACGAGCATTTGGGCTCAAACGAAAAGGTTGACGAGTTGAAGCAGATGCTGGCTATCTTAGATTAATATTCTTCCATCATTACATTAATGAAAAAAATCTTCTTTTTGCTGTTATTCATTTACAGCACAAGCGTTTCTGCGCAATTTAAGCTAAGCGGCATCATTAAAAATTACAACGGTAGTAGCGAATTAAAAATTAACATTCCGCTGGTGTATGGCTTTGACGATGCTAATTCCATAAAAATCCCGGTTGCAAAAAACGGCACATTTGCAATAACACTGCCCGCCAAAACCACCCGATTTGGCGATTTGGTCTTTGAGCAAAACTTCCATCTTATTTTGCAGAAACCCGGCAAAAACCTGAAAGTAGAATTAAACAATCAGCAGCCTAAAGGTTTTAAACTGGCCGGTGGCACTGCATTGCCTGAAAACCTGGTACTGCAAAAGATTAATGTAGAAGAGTATCCCTTCTTTTTACAAAATGACGGTGCCTATACCAACCTGAGCCCTGCCGACCTGAACAATAAACTGGTAAAGCCTTATTTCGCTATGCGCGATAAGAAAATCGCAGCGGTTAATCAATCAGCCATCAATCCAAAAGATAAAAAACTTATCATCGGCGAAATTAAAGCTGCGGCCTACAATAATCTTTACGAGCTGGTGCTGCTGGGCGGCGATACTCACGAAAAAATGGTAAACCTTATGATCAGCGCACTTGACCAGGCCGATCCTAAACCCGAGGTCTTCCCGCCGGGACCACAATATTATCTATTTGCTAATAATTACTTATGGTACAAACAAACCAAATCGGCTATAAAAGTTAAAGCTCAAAATATTAAATCCAACCAGCCAATGCCCGACTATGGCATCACTGTCGCCGAGTTCAACGCATTCAACAATAAATATGGCCAGGTATACATACGCTGGCTTAGCGCCACCCGTTTTTTGCCTAACCCTGTAATTGAGCAATTAGGTTATTTACTGGTAAGCAACGCCATTAAAAGCGGAAATAAAGATTTGGTGAATGAACTGGTGAAAGACTATAAACGCAAGTTTCCCCACGGCCAATTTATTGACGGTATCAACAGGCAGACAATCGGGTTAAAACATTAATTGCGCCGCCAAACTAATGGGTGACCAAAATCTGACCCATACGATTACTCAGGTCCCGCAGCCAACTTTCTGTCACAGTTATGCAATGAAATACAATGCATGCATAACAAATTTGATTTTCCCTTTGCTAAACACGCTGTAAATTAGGTAAATTGCGCATCCTGAAATATACTTAATAGATAAAGCAATGACTGATACCCTGGACATTAAAATCACCAGAACTAGCAAGTCGCGTTTGGCAGAAACGGACTTTAGCAACCTGGTTTTTGGACGCACGTTTTCTGACCACATGCTGGTTGCTGACTACAGCGACGGCGAATGGAAAAATTTTCAAATTGTTCCTTATGGCGATATTACGGTCAGCCCAGGTATTTCTGCTTTACATTACGGCCAATCGTTTTTTGAAGGCATAAAAGCTTACAAACATGCCGATGGCAAGGTTTCTATCTTCCGTCCGGATAAAAATGCGGCTCGTTTCAATAAATCGGCCGAACGTTTGTGTATGCCGACTATCCCTGAGGATGTTTTCCTGCAAAGCCTGGCAGCTATTGTAGATATTGACCGCGATTGGATTCCAGGCGCTGCCGGCCACTCATTATACATCAGGCCATTTATGTTCGCTACCGACCAATACCTGGGTGTAGCGCCGTCGCAAACCTACAAATACATGGTTTTACTGTGCCCGGTTGGCCCTTACTTTACCAAGCCGCTGCGCGTTAAAATCGAAACACATTATACCCGCTCGGCCGAAGGTGGCATGGGCTTCGCCAAATCATCCGGTAATTACGGGGGTTCTATGTTCCCGGCTAAAAAAGCAACTGAAGAAGGTTTTGACCAACTGATTTGGACCGACGCCAAAGAGCACCGCTACATTGAAGAAATGGGAGCCGCTAACGCGATGTTCATGATTGACGGTAAACTGGTAACCCCGCCTGCGCTGGATACCATCCTGGATGGTGTAACCCGCGATACCGTAATTCAATTGGCGCATGATTTTGGTGTACCTGTCGAGATTCGTAAAGTTTCTGTTGACGAACTGATTGAAACCGCCAAAAACGGCAAACTGACCGACGCATTCGGCGCGGGTACCGCAGCAACCATCGCCCCGGTAGGCTCTATCTACGCTAATGGTGAAGAATACACCCTGATTGCTCCTGAAAAACGCGAGTTCTCTCAAAAAGCATTGAAAGCTTTAGATGCCATCCGCTATGGTAATGCACCTGACACACATGGGTGGAATTATTTGGTAGGATGAGTAGTGAGTGGTGAGTGGTGAGTAATGAAGTAAAATCTGTGTCAAATAACAAGAAAGCCCTTGCAATGCAAGGGCTTTTATATTTTAACAACACGGTTCATCACTCACTATTCACCACTCACTACTCTACACTCACCGTCAAACCTTCTTGCTGTAAAATTTTGCGATAAACCTCAACCTCGGTAAATGATCCTTCGAGGATGGCACATTTGCCTTCATTGTGCACTTTCCAGGCAATGCGTTCGGCCTGGCTTTCGGTATAATCAAGGTATTTGATCATACAATGTATTACATGATCAAAGGTATTAAAATCATCGTTCCATAAAATAAGACGATGCATTTCTTTAAACCCCGCCAACAACTCTTCGAGCGTAAAGGTTTGTTCTTGTGTTTCTGTAGTGGACATGCTGGGGTACAAAATTAACTAAAAACCATGACAAATGCGTGATAATGTTTAGTGCGCTTTCGTCGGGTAGTGATTTTTAGAAAGTGTTCTTCCACATCATACTCTCAACCGGGCGTGTGGTTTTGTTTTTGTATTTAGCGTTGTTTTTGGTTTCGTAGGTAGTTTCAATATCGCCCTCAACCACAAAATAAATCAGCTGGCCAATAGGCATCCCCTGATAAATTTTTACCGGTTGCGTACATGATATTTCCAGCGTCCAGGTGTTTGAGAAACCTACGTCGCCTTTACCTGCAGTAGCGTGGATATCAATACCTAAACGGCCGGTACTTGATTTACCTTCCAGAAAGGGTACATGCTGGTGGGTTTCGGTATATTCCATGGTTACGCCCAGGTATAAAGTATTGGGTTGTAATATAAAGCCCTCTTTAGGTATTTCGAAGCTTTCAATCTCATTGTGCACCTTGGCGTCAAGCATACGGTTTTTGTAAGTGGCCAGGTATTTACCCAAATGCACGTCGTACGAATTAGTGCCAAGGCACTCTCTTTTAAAGGGTTCAATAACTATGTTGCCCTTTTCAATTTCTTCAAGAATGCGTTTGTCAGACAGTATCATACGGGGAGGAAGGTTTTTTGGGTAAAATTAAAATTATTTGCTCTATGTTTGTCATGCTTTTTTGCAATTTTACCACATGGCTATAGCTTTCAGACAAAGGGTTGATGACGATACAGAATTTGCACTCTGGCGAATTGAAGAGCAGGCCGAAGATCTGTACAACCAGCTACAGCTGAACGATGAAGAAAAAGCCTTTGTTCAAAATATCGGCAACGGCAAGCGCAATTTACATTGGCTAAGTACACGTGTGCTGTTACGCACCATGCTTGACACCAGCGAGTATATTGACTGCAAGGTTGATGAGCATGGCAAACCCTACCTGGTATCGCTTCCCTACCATATTTCTTTTAGCCATTCGTTTGATTATGCTGCAGTGATGATCAGCCATAAAAGCCCGGTGGGCATTGACGTAGAGCAGGTAAAAGAAAAAGTAGAGCGTATTGCCGCGCGATTTTTGTCGCCTGAAGAATTGGCATTTATTGATCCACAACAAAAAATAAATCAGCTGTACGCCTGCTGGTGTGCCAAAGAGGCCGTTTACAAGTGCCACGGGCAAAAGGAGGTTTCATTTATGGATGATATTGCCCTTAAGCCGTTTAGCTTTACCGGCGAGGGTCAGTTGAATGCCATTTTAACCAAAGGCGACACCAAAATTGACTACACCGTTGGATATTTGCAATACGAAGACTACATGATTGGCTACGTGAAGGAATAAAATGAAAAACAAAAAAATAAGGGTACAGGATTGGGGATTGATTGATTACAAAGAGGCCTGGGCAAAACAGGAAGAATTGTTTAATGCTACCATCGCGCTTAAAATGGAAATCCGCAAGCGCGAATTACAAGTAGCAGCAGGCGACGACCAGCCGGAAGAAATCATCACCCCAAATTATCTTATTTTTTGCGAACACCCACATGTTTACACGCTGGGCAACAGTGGCAAACCTGAACATTTGCTATTGGACGAGCAAGGCTTAGAAGAAAAGCACGCTACCTATTATCATATCAATCGCGGAGGCGATATTACGTATCACGGTCCGGGCCAGATTGTAAGCTACCCTATTATAGATTTAGATAATTTCTTTACCGATATACATTTATACCTGCGCACACTCGAAGAAGCAGTGATACTAACGCTTGCCGATTACGGCATCGCTGCATCGCGCTACCCGGGCTATACCGGCGTTTGGCTTGACCCCGACAATGAACGGGCCCGCAAGATCAGCGCTATGGGTGTGCGTTGCAGTCGCTGGGTTACTATGCACGGACTGGCGTTTAATATCAATAATGACCTTTCTTATTTCCAAAACATCATTCCCTGTGGCATTGACGACAAAGCCGTAACCTCCATGAAAGCCGAATTGGGCCACGAGGTTGACATCAAAGAGGTTCAGCAAAAGTTGCAGCAGCATATTGTTGAGTTGTTTGGGATGGAGTTGTCAGATTAGGCATTTATAGGGTTTCTTAGGTACAAAAATCATAACTCTCTATTATCGACATGAATATTAAGGTTCTCCTTGCAGGTCTGTTTTTTTTTATAGTTGGGTTGATAATGTACTTAAACATCAGAAAGAGAAAGCCTGCATCTGAAAAAAATAATTGGGAAGGCCAAGCCCTTCCTCAATTCGTTAGCTTTTGGATAACTGCTTGGTTAGCAATAATAACAGGCATTGCGCTTATTTTGGGATCATTTTAGCATCTTATAAATAGCTGGTGCACTCTATTGTTTCATGGTCTATCTTACTTTGTCATTCTGAGCATAGCGAAGAATCTTATATAAGCGAATAATAAACGTATAAGATTCTTCGCTATGCTCAGAATGACAACTTCAAATTAAAAAAGGCTGTCACCCTGAGGCGCTCGAAGGGTGAGCGTTGGGATGGAACGCGCCAATTGTCGCCTCAGGCGGATCATGCTTCGAGCACCTTAGCATGACAGCCCGGCTTGTGAGAAAACTTATTGCTAAAAAATTTGTTTATCTTTGACAAGTGTCGTAAATTTGATGACACTTGACGCAAAAGGAGGCAAAGCCATGGCTAAAGAGAAACCATATAAATTTGTTGACGACGACACTTTTGATTTAACCAACATGGTTAGAGAGGGTGTGCCGTATCCTTATTTTACCAAACTTTCAAACCAGATACATCTGGGTGTTGAAGAATGGTCGTCATACCTGCACCTTTCTGAGCGTACTATGCAGCGCTATAAAAAAGAAAATAAATCTTTTGATCCCTTATACGCTGAGCGCATTTTGCAAATTGAACTGCTTTACAAAAAAGGCATTGCGGTTTTTGGTGTTGAAGATAATTTTTACACCTGGATGGATACCGTTAGCCTGCCCTTAGGCAATGTAAAACCTAAACAACTTTTGGATACCATATTTGGCATTGAAGCTATTTATGATGAATTGGGGCGCATTGAACACGGTATTTTTGCATGATCGTTTATCGACTGGCCCGGCAGGCGTTTGTTCATGACCTTTCAGGTTATGGTGCCGAAAAGACCGGCGGCCGCTGGAACAGCAAGGGCCGCGCAATTTTATACACGGCAGCGTCAAGAGCTTTGGCTATGGTTGAGGTGGCCGTACACGTTCCGCTGGGCATTATCCCAATCAATTACTTCATAGCAGCGATAGATATTCCCGAAACAAACATCCTCGAACTTAAGCCGACCGATTTGCCCACCCACTGGAACAGCAATCCATTTATTAAAGGCACACAGCTTATAGGAGATGATTTTTTGAGAAAGGCTGAACATTTGGTACTGCAGGTACCTGCGGCAAGCGTCTCCGGCGATTTTAATTACCTGATCAACCCGCGTCACCCGGATTTCAACAAGGTCAAAATAAAAAGCGTCGATCCGTTTGTGTTTGATGTGCGCTTGTTTAAGCGGTGATTTACCGCAGGGTCCTCTATCGAGAGACCCTGCGAAGACATTAACCCGGCGATCCAAAAATGACTTAAAAGTCCTGAAAAGGTGATCCAAAGTGATCCACCTTTGCAGGACTTATTTTTTAAATAAGTGATTACAAAGCGGTTATAATTCCGAAGTGATCCAACTGATCCAAAGTGATACACTTTCGCGCGTGGATCACACATCATTTAGCACTCGGGCAAGCTCAATGGAATATTGATCGCCAGGCCACCATCAGCAGTTTCTTTGTATTTGGAGTTCATGTCCTGGGCCGTTTGCCACATGGTTTTGATCACGGCGTCCAGACTTACCTTAGCCTTGTCCGGATTGGTTTGCAAGGCCAGTTGCGAGGCGGTAATAGCTTTAATGGCCCCCATGGTATTACGTTCAATGCAGGGCACCTGCACCAGGCCGCCTATCGGGTCGCAGGTTAGGCCAAGGTGATGTTCCATGGCAATCTCCGCAGCCATTAACACTTGCCGTTGCGAGCCTCCCAGACACTCGGTAAGCGCCGCAGCAGCCATAGCCGACGAAACCCCGATCTCTGCCTGACACCCGCCCATAGCAGCCGATATGGTGGCCCCTTTCTTGAAGATGCAGCCGATCTCTGAAGCAGTCATCAAAAACTGGATGATCTGCTTGTCGCTGAAGCCATCGCAAAAAACAATAAAGTATTGCAACACTGCCGGGATAACGCCTGCGGCGCCATTGGTGGGCGCCGTCACTACGCGACCGAAAGAGGCATTCTCCTCATTCACGGCCAGCGCAAAACAACTCACCCAATCCAATATATTCTGAAAGCCATTGCCGGTTTTACGGATAGCCACTACCCATTCATCGTAATTACTGTACGGGTTATCGCCAATCAATCGCTTGTTCAAATTAGCTGCACGACGGGCCACGTTCAAACCACCGGGTAAAATGCCGCTGGCATGGCTGCCGCGATACATGCACTCGGCCATGGTGCGGAATATGTTGAGGATGCCGCTGCGGGTCTCTTGCTCGCTGCACCAGGCCTGCTCATTCTCGGCCACAACTTCCGACACTTTCAATCCCGTTTTCAGGCACCAGTGCAGTAAGTCGCCTGCCGTATCAATCGGGAACGGCAAATCAACCTCGGCTTTCTGCTGGCCGCCCCCGCCTTCTTTCACCACAAATCCGCCACCTATGGAATAGTACGCTTCTGAAAGTGCTTTTCCGGTATTTAAAAGTGCCTGGAAAGTAACCGCATTGGGGTGGAAAGGTAAACTTTCGTTATACAGAAAGAGCAGATCAGTATCATAAGTAAAACTTATCTCCTGCTTACCTGCCAGAACCAGTTTATGGGTTTCGCGGATCTGGTTGATCTTCGGGGCGACATCATCCACCGCAAAAGTCACGGGGTCATCGCCGCTCAGGCCCAGCAACACCGCGATGTCGGTACCGTGGCCGTGCCCTGTTTTGGCCAATGAGCCATATAGCAAAATTTTGATTTCAGTTACAAGGAGCAGTCTGTTCTGACTCTCAAGGGTCTGAACAAATTGTTGGGCGGCACGCCACGGGCCAAGCGTATGCGAGCTTGACGGACCAATGCCGATCTTAAACATATCAAAAACAGAAAGTTGTTCGCGTTGCATTATTGCTAATATACGGCTAAAATGCCCGATTTATTACCATACAAGCGGATAATTAGGTTCAGCCGATGATCAGGTACCTAATAGGCGGACGCCGGCTGCTTTCAGATCTTTCATGATCTTTTCTTGCAGGGCTATCTTTACGGTCAGGAAATCAGATGGGTTTACCCAGACATTGATGGTATAACGAATACAATCTACCTCTAAACCTATAATACCCACACGGATAGCAGGCGTTTTGATCACGCCGGGGATAGCATTGACAGCGTCTATCATAATCTGCTTGGCTTGGTCGACATCTACATAATACCCCAACTTCACTTCAAAATCCAGTCGGCGTTTGCCCTGGCGAGTGTAATTGACAATCACCTCGTTAAATAGCTTACCGTTGGGTATAATGATGGTTTTATTATCGACTGATAACAGAACGGTGTAGAATATTTGAATAGAGGTCACTCTGCCCTCTTGCCCTTGCGCTAGAATACTATCGTCCAACTCAAAAGGTTTTAACAGCAAGATGAGCACTCCACCGGCAAAGTTTTGAAAGGTACCAGACAAGGCCAAACCGATAGCCACCGTTGCACCACCCAGAATGGATGCAAAAGAATCCATCGGTATGCCGACAGTGGTTAGCACCAGTAGCAATAACAAAACGTATAGCGCGGTTATGGAAAGACTAATGAAAAATGGCTGCAGCGACGAGTGCATCTCCCGCTGGCTCATTCGGCTGCGGATGCGGTTGCCTAAAAATTTAATAACCTTTAGACCGATCAACAATATCGCAAGTGCGATGACAACTTTAGCGCCGTGGATAATTAGCCACTCGTAGGCGCTTAGAACAAGTTCGTGTAACTTCATAATACAGACACGAAGTTACAAATTTTTAGCGTCCGTAAATAGATACAAATAGCTCGAAGCCTTTGTAAAACACCCAGTCGACGACTGCGGTGCGGATTTGTGTTTTGGTTTCTTTTAGGTGTTTCATTTGGGTAGATGTATTCAATTGTTATGCCTGTTTTTCGTCAATAAAATTAAGTACAAATTTAAGCCTGTATATTACCGATTTGTTATGAAATTAATCATTTGATTAACAAATGACGCTCCGTTTACCTCTCTATGACAATGAATTATGTTTTGCATAAAAAGCAGAAGCGTCTAAAATAAAATACAGCACAGCGTGCATCGTTTCAAAACGCAGTTTTGTTTCACACGAGTGTGAAACAAATGAAACAAGTGAAACAGGATTTTATTATAAATTATTGATTTATAGATGATTAATGATTTTGAGTGAAACAAAATGAAACAAGAAAAGCCCCGTCTGTATTCCAGACGGGGCTTCTATATTTGATTTAGCCTAGGGGCTATGATATTACATCATACCACCCATGCCGCCGCCACCCATTGGCGGAGCAGCCGGTGCATCTTCAGGATCGTCAGCTAATACGCACTCGGTTGTTAACAACATTGATGCGATAGAAGCAGCGTGCTCTAAAGCTACACGGCTTACTTTAGTTGGATCGATAACACCTGCACCGATCAAGTTTTCAAACTTGTCTGTACGGGCATTATAACCAAAGTCGGCTTTACCTTCTTTTACTTTTTGTACTACGATAGAACCTTCGATACCCGCGTTTTCGCAGATCTGACGCAATGGTTCTTCAATAGCACGACGGATGATCTGGATACCTGTGTTCTCGTCATCGTTGTCGCCTTTCAAGTCAGCTAATGCTGCTACGGCGCGGATGAAGGCAACGCCACCACCTGCAACAATGCCTTCTTCAACAGCGGCACGGGTTGCGTGTAAAGCGTCGTCAACGCGGTCTTTTTTCTCTTTCATCTCAACTTCTGATGCTGCACCAACATATAATACAGCCACACCGCCAGATAATTTAGCTAAACGCTCTTGCAGTTTTTCTTTGTCGTAATCAGAAGTAGTTGCTTTTATACCAGCCTGGATCTCAGCAATACGGCCTTTGATCAGGTCTGAGCTGCCGGCACCGTTGATGATGGTAGTGTTATCTTTATCGATAGAGATTTTTTCAGCCTGGCCTAAGTCGCTCAATTCAGCCGACTCTAATTTGATACCTTTTTCTTCAGAAATTACAGTACCACCAGTCAGGATAGCGATATCCTCAAGGATAGCTTTTCTGCGGTCGCCAAACCCAGGAGCTTTAACAGCAGCTACTTTCAGTGAACCGCGGATTTTGTTAACTACTAAAGTTGACAACGCTTCGCCGTCCAGATCCTCAGCAATAATTAACAATGGTTTGCCGGTTTGTACTTGTTTTTCCAAAATCGGCAATAACTCTTTCATTGAAGAGATTTTTTTGTCGTAGATCAAAATGTAAGGGTTTTCCAACTCAGCTTCCATTTTGTCTGTATTAGTTACGAAGTAAGCTGAAAGATAACCACGGTCAAACTGCATACCTTCAACAGTTTTAACTTCGGTTTCAGTACCTTTTGCTTCCTCAACGGTGATCACACCACCGGTACCTACTTTTTGCATTGCGTCAGCAATCATTTCGCCGATAACGTCGTCGTTATTAGCTGAAATTGAAGCTACTTGTTTTACTTTGCTAAAGTCGTCGCCTACGTCTTGTTTTTGAGTTCTTAAGTTCTCAACTACTTTTACAACAGCTTTATCGATACCACGTTTCAAATCCATTGGATTTGCACCGGCAGCAACGTTTTTAATACCTGCAGTAACAATAGCCTGAGCCAATACAGTTGCAGTAGTAGTACCGTCACCTGCAATATCAGCAGTTCTTGAGGCCACTTCTTTAACCATCTGAGCACCCATGTTTTCAATTGGGTCCTTCAATTCAATTTCTTTTGCTACAGTAACACCGTCTTTAGTAACCGCTGGTGAACCGAATTTTTTGTCGATGATCACGTGACGGCCTTTCGGACCTAAAGTTACTTTAACCGCGTTAGCCAAGGTATCAACGCCTCTTTTCAGAGCGTCTCTTGCTTCAACATTATATTTTACTTGCTTTGACATGCTTTTGATTAATTTTTGAATTATTGATTTATTGAATTATTGATTGAAGTAACAAGAAAAACTCATTCATTCACTCAACCACTCTCCCGATAGCTATCGGGGCACTAATTACAGTACGATATAAATATCAGATTCTCTCATTATCAGGTAGTCTTTACCTTCAATAGTTACTTCCTGACCTGCAAATTTTCCGTAAAGAACTTTGTCGCCGGCTTTCACTGTCAATGGGATTAAGTTACCTGTAGAATCAGCATATCTACCCGGGCCCACAGCTACAACTGTTCCATGCTGCGGTTTTTCCTGAGCGGTTTCCGGAATATAGATACCAGAAGCGGTTTTGGTCTCGGCCGGAGCAGCTTCCACTACTACCCTGTCTCCGATAGGTTTAATGTTTAATGACATAAAATATTGTTTTTTGGTTTTTTAAGTATTTAGTTGTGCTTTCCTCACTTCATCAATTATGCCAATTGTACTATTGACACTTTGATACTGTTGTATTGTCAGATTTAAGTAACCTTGGGTTTTTATCTGGCGGTTAAACTAGCAGTGCAGTGTCATGATGACAGTGCGAAAGTACATAAAAAAGGCTTTGAAGTTTTGCTTCAAAGCCTTTCTATATCGCATTTTTTACAGCTTATTTTTTTGCCGGCAATTGCAACGGCGCAGTCTGACCGGCAGGTGTTGCCGATGGCGCAGCTACAGGAGCTTTTAAAGATTTATCGATTTGATCTTTATATTGTGAGCTTGAAGATGCAGCCGGGCCGCCTTTGCTTACCACATTAATTACTAAAGCCAATACCATTAATGTGATGGCTAAAGTCCAGGTACCTTTTTCTAAAAAGTCGCCGGTTTTTTGAACACCCATTAGTTGAGATGAGTTTGAAAAATTCGATGTTAAACCACCGCCTTTAGGGTTTTGGATAAGTACGATAAGCCCTAAAAGCACGCATACTATCACAACGATAATCGATAATACTAAATACATTTCTTTATATTAATTAATTTTATTTTCTAATTGTTCAATTTGGCCTGCAAAGTAAAGGCTTTTTTCCGGATATTTCAACATCAATTTTTTATACGTGATGATGGCTTTATGGTAAAGCATCTGCTCGGTATAAATACGTGCTAATGTTTCAGTTACCAGTTCCTCTTTATCTTCTGAACTGCGCTTGGCTTTATTCTCATTATCCAGCTTCATATCGGTTGGATGTTTGATGTGCGGTTCGTCTTGTATAAAGCGTTCAATGATCTTATCTTCTTTACGCGGCGGATGTGTATTTGCTATCAGCGGAGCGGCTTTGTCAAACTCTGTCAATGATGTGTTGGCAACTATGCTTTGATAGTATTGCTGCTGCAATTCATCAACCACAGGTCTTTTTGGCTGCTCTTGCTGAGCAGGAACCGCAGCTGCTTGCCTTGAGACTATTGCATTTGCATAAGGCTGATAAATAGCCGCATGCTCTTTACGGGTTTTGTCAAGCCACCACATAAAAGTATACGGCATTTTCTCATCATTATACCTTGACAAATCATCCTTGAAATATGGGTTAGGATATTCTACATCCGGAGCCTGTATTTGCTGAGCAAACAGTTCAGACCCTTGCACGGGTTGTGGCGCCGGTTCATTCTGCTGATTTGCATATCCGGTAATTTCAGGTTCAAAAACAAAATAGTTTTCGTCGTTTACCTGTTCATGTGCCGATTTATTTAAGATAGCCAGTTGCTCCAGGCCAATATCCTCAATACTAACTATCTCATCATACACCTCGTCTTCTATCGGTTGATGGAAGTACCTAACCTGGTCTTCGTCATAAGATGACACCGGCTCGGTTGGCGTAATTTCTGTTTTGGCCATGTAGGCTTCGTACTCTTTAGCCAGGTTATTTTTTTCTTCTTCGTGAGATGATATTATATCCGGTTCTTCATGAAAGGCTAAAGGCACTACTTCAGCAACATGCTGAGGTTCTACAACCCCGGCTTCAGCAGCCGATTCGTGTCCATTGGCTGTGTGCACGGGCTCATCATCAATAAGCTGAGCGTATGCTTCATCAGATTCAGGTGCGAGCGACACCAATGGCTCATCCTGCGGAGCGCTATAATGAACGTCGGACGGCGCAGCGGCAGATCTTTCAACAAATATGATTTGCTCGTTTGATACTTTCGGCAGGCTGTCCGGATCTGTCGCCAGCTTGTGCAGCAAGCCGGGGTTAAAATAAGCAGCAGCATGTTTTAGCTGACTCTTATCGCCATTAGGCATTAATAAAGCACGCAGGGCCCCGCTTTGCGGAAAGTCTGAAACTAACGACTGTAAGCCAGAGATATACGATTGGTTGCTATCGGCAGGATTGGCCAAAAGCTCCCATAAAAAGTCGTATTCTGCGTTATTTATTTGTCCGTTCACGGGTTGAAGCTATAAAATACTTACCAATTATTAAAGGCTTTATTGAAAATGTCGTCTATCAATTGAGTAGTAACAGTTTTAATTAACCCTTGTTCCTGCGTACTCAGATCGCCCTGAAAGTTGACGTTTTTTGAGAATGTTTGATCGAAATTAAGCTTCTTATCAGCAGCATATACAAACTTAACTTTTACCGTAATGGTTAGTACCGATGCGTTTGCAATAGGCCGTGCATTGCCACTGGTAGCCTGTACCGAAACCGGAGCGTAGGTATAACCAATAATTGCTCCGCTCATATTGGCATCGCCCTCGCCGCTAACGATGCTCAGGCGGGTAGTGGTACGGATACGATCTTTCAAGGCTTCCGTAAAAGTCTGACTCAGGTTGGCAACTACTATGGGCGCGTTGTTTTCGAAAAAGCCTACGTTAATGGTACGCATAGCCGGCGGCACAGCCGATCCTGACAACGAATAACAGCCCGGCGAAACAAATACTACCACAGTCAGCATCAGCCCTAAATAGATACTTATTGATCTTTTCATCAACCCTTATAAATTTAATTCTTTTATTTTTCTGTATAAAGTACGCTCTGATATACCCAGCTCATTGGCAGCCAGTTTACGTTTGCCTTTGTGTTTTTTTAAGGCCTTACGTATCAGATCAGATTCTTTTTCGATCAGCGACAATGACTCTTCCACCTCTTCGGCGTCATGAGTAATGTTAAAACTGTCGTTGTTATTAACGGGTTGTTGAATGGTAAATTGTTGGTCTGCACTGCCCGGCATCTCAATATCACGATATAGCTGATTAATAGCCTGCGAATGGTTAGCGAAACTTGGCGTAACGCCGCCATGTTCAATAATGTCGGCCACCAGCTTTTTAAGCTCAACCATGTCGCGCTTCATATCGAACAATACTTTGTACAATATATCGCGCTCGCTAAAATCTTCTTTAGGCTGATTATCCAGGCGCATCGGCAGGTTTTTGCCGTTGGCTTCCTGCGGAATGTAAGTTAACAGTGTTTGTGCACTGATGGTATGATCACGTTCTAATACGGCCAATTGCTCGGCCATATTTTTTAACTGGCGCACATTACCCGGCCATGAATAATTGATAAGCACTTGTTGCGCCTCCTCATCCAGTTGGATAGGCGGCGTGCGGTATTTATCGGTAAAGTCTGACGTAAATTTCCTGAACAGAAGGTAGATATCCTCTTTCCTATCGCGCAATGGCGGTATACGCAGCGGAACGGTATTTAAACGGTAATACAAGTCCTCACGAAACTTGCCGTTTTTCACTGCCTCGTACACATCAACGTTGGTAGCAGCAATAACCCGCACGTTGGTTTTCTCAACTTTTGACGAACCTACTTTTATATATTGGCCAGACTCCAAAACACGTAACAGACGCGCCTGGGTACCCAGCGGCATCTCAGCAATCTCATCTAAAAAGATAGTACCGCCATTTACGGTTTCGAAGTAGCCTTTACGCTCGCCCACGGCACCGGTGTAGGCACCTTTTTCGTGCCCAAACAGTTCTGAGTCGATAGTACCTTCAGGTATAGCGCCACAGTTAACCGCAATAAACGGCCCATGCTTGCGCGGGCTCATTTGGTGAATAATGTGCGAAAAAACCTCCTTACCGCTACCGCTCTCCCCTGTAATCAAAACAGAGATATCGGTAGGCGCTACCTGGTTTGCAATATTTATTGCCCGGTTCAACAACGGCGAGTTGCCGATGATGCCGAAGCGTTGTTTTATATCTTGTATTTCCATGCTGTCAGAATCAAGAATTTAGAATCAAGATTCGAGATGTTTTTTATCGTTTATAATATAATCCCTGAATGCATAAATCATTCTTTGCATTTCTGATGAAGCGATAAGCATTCTTTAAGTTTATCCTCATTGCCATATTTTCTTCTCTCACAAATCATTAATTGCGTTTCAAGCTCATAAGTCGATGTCAAAGCAGTAGACAAAAACTCGGCAAAGTGACTATTGGTCCTTTTTCCTGCTCCTTCCGCAATGTTTGAAGGTATGGAGCAAGAACACCTATTTAATTGATCAATCAGGTTATAACGTTCACTGTTTGGTAAATCTTTCAGATAGTCAAAAATCAAATCTGTTAGGTCCATTGACTTTTGCCATATCTTTAAATTCTTAAAATTATGCGTCATAGAATCTTTAGTCTTGACTCTAAATTCTTTACTCTACAATACGCCCTATCAATGTCGCCGTCGTACAACTTTCAGCCATTACGTAAGCATACTGCCCTGGTTTATAATTCTCATCCTTCGGGAACACCATCATCGCATTTTGATCGGTGCGGCCGCAGTAGTCGTCTTTTGATTTTTTTGACAGACCTTCAATCAGCACTTTCTGTACCTTCCCAATTTGCTGTTGCAAACGGGCATGCGACATTTTTTGCTGTAGGGCGACGATCTCTTTCAGTCGCTCGGCTTTTACTTCTTCAGGGATATCATCTTCGTAACGTTTAGCCGCTAACGTTCCCGGGCGCTCAGAGTACATGAACATGTAAGCAAAATCATATTGCACATATTCCATCATGCTCACGGTTTCTTTGTGCTCTTCTTCGGTCTCAGTACAGAAGCCGGTGATCACATCAGTCGAGATAGCACAGTCAGGCAAAATACGGCGGATGGCGTCCACACGGTCAATGTACCATTCGCGGTCGTACGTACGGTTCATGAGGTCCAGAATACGGCTATTGCCTGATTGTACCGGCAGGTGAATATACTTACAAATATTATCGTGCTTAGCCATGGTGTACAGTACCTCGTCGGTAATATCTTTTGGATGCGATGTCGAGAAGCGCACGCGCAGATCAGGATGGATCAGGGCTACCATTTCCAGTAAACCGGCAAAATTCACCTTTTCTGTTGATTCTTCAACTTCGCCTTCCTCCTGCGCTTTCGCCCATTTATAACTATCCACATTCTGACCCAACAAAGTCACCTCACGGTAGCCATTATTGAACAGATCTTTACACTCCTGTACAATTGAATATGGATCACGGCTGCGCTCGCGGCCACGGGTGAACGGCACCACGCAGAATGAACACATATTATCGCATCCGCGCATAATGGATACAAAGGCATTAATACCGTTGGTATTTAAACGTACCGGATTAATATCAGCATAAGTCTCCTCACGCGAAAGCAGTACGTTCACAGCTTTTTGACCACTATCTACCTGATCTATCAGGTTGGGCAAATCACGGTAAGCATCAGGGCCCACCACAACATCAACCAGTTTTTCTTCCTCTAAAAATTTCGCTTTTAAGCGTTCGGCCATACAGCCCAATACGCCAACAACCATTCCCGGGTTTTTGCCTTTGGCCACTTTGAATTCTTTCAAGCGATTACGTACGCGGGTTTCGGCATTTTCGCGGATAGAACAGGTGTTGATGAAAACCACGTCGGCGTCGTTAAAATCGCCGGTAGTTTTGAAACCCTGCTCTGACAAAATAGACGCAACTATCTCACTATCAGAAAAATTCATGGCGCAGCCATAACTTTCAATATAAAGTTTACGCCCGTTATTTTTACCCTCAACAGGTTCTAATACCAAGGCTTCACCCTGCCTGCTCTCATCATGCGTCTTATCCTGACTAACCAAATCCATCATTATTTATAAAAATTTGAGCAGCAAAAATACATAAATTTTAAATACGATGTGACAGATTGGCAGAATTGTGAAATTAAATAAACACTTCTAATCTTATTTGATGAAGCAATTTTAAACAACCTTTAAGTATTAGTGTTATCAGCAAAACAAAGTGGAGTAAATTAAAGTAATCATTAAAACCGCGGCTTAACCGATAAATTCGATATTTTTAAGCCAACGGAAATTAAAAGAAATTAAATACGGCACATCGACAGACAAGTGGGAGTTCGATAACCAATTAAAAACAACCAACATAAACGGCTAATGGCGTTAAAGATCTTGAAGCATAAATGGCACAAAGTAACGCTTATTAGTGCAGGAACGTTCGTCGCGCTGCTTTTGGTTGCGGCATTTTTTGTCAATAAGTATTGGTCGCCTATTCTTTCGTCAAGGGTCAGGGATGCAGTCATTAATGGTACGGACAGCCTGTACACCGTCGATTTTTCGGCAGCCGAACTGCATGTGCTGGAAGGCCGGATACTGATCTACAACATCAATTTAAAGGTCGACACAAACGAATACAATCGCCGTAAAGCCCGCGGACTGGCGCCTAACAACCTGTTTAATATCCATGTAAAGCGATTAATCCTGTCGCACATCCATCCGTTTAAACTGTACTATAAACACATTATTGATATTGATCGAATCACGCTCAACTCGCCCGATGTACAGTTAAGTTATCAGCTCAATCACACTAAGGACACTGTCAACAAAGACCATCGCACGGCCTGGCAAAAAATCAATAAGACGTTTAAATATATTCATGTCGGCGATATTTTTCTTAACGATATCAAGTTTAAGTACAAAGACTACTCGGGCAATAAACTGGAGGTTTCTGAATTGAAGGAAATGAACTTGCAGGCCAGCGACCTGCTTATCGACTCGGCCACCCAAACCGACAGAAGCCGCCTCATGTATTGCAAAAACATCGTCGCCGATCTGAACGACTATAGAGGTAACACAAGCGATGGCCTGTACAAATTCAATATCAAAAAGCTAAAGCTATCTACCGAAATTTCGCAGCTGATGGTGAAAGGTGCAACCTTTGAGCCGGTTAACCCGCATACTTTTTTCGAGAAGACGGATAAAGACCGTATTGCTTTCGGCATCGATTCTTTGTGGCTCAACAACTTCGACTATCTGAATTATCACAAATACCGCATTATTAACGCCTCAAGTATGGTGATTCACGGCGGCGATGTCAGTTTGTTTACCAATCCCAATAAATCGCAGGCATTTAGAGATAAGATTAAAAGTTTCCCGAGTGTTGCTATTTATCATATCGATGCAAACCTGAAGATTGATACCGTCCGGATAAAACACCTCAACATAACGTATTCAGAGCATACCAAAAAATCAAATCTGGATGGCAGCATCCATTTCAATAGTACGTCGGGTACTTTATTAAATGTCACCACCAATAAAGATGCGCTTCAGAAAAACAACCTTACGCGCATTAATCTCACTACCTATTTCATGAACCGCGGTAAATTTGAAACGGCCTTTGTTTTTAACATGACTGATCCAAACGCCGCTTACAGCTATACGGGCCATATGGGCCCGATGGATCTGTCGGTGGTGAATACCGCTACCATGCCGTTTGCGATGATTAAAATTACCTCAGGTACGCTAAAGAGTTTGGATTTTAAGTTTGACGCCAACAGGCATCATAACAAAGGTAAGGTCGCCGTGCTGTATAATGATCTGAAAGTTAAGCTCCTTAAGCCAGACACCGTGCATTCAACCTTAAAGGGTAAAATTGTGGCGTCGTTGTTTGCTAACATCTTTATCCTTAAGCATGATAATCCCGATGGGCCCGGCGTCGCACCGCGCATTAGCTATGTCGATTTTAAACGACCGGATAATTTCTCGTTTTTCAAATCAATCTGGCGCAGTTTGTTATTGGGTTTGAAGCCATCAGTAGGTTATGATGTGAAAACCCAAAAAATAACTACCGAACGCATAGCCCAAAGCGAGCTTAAAAAGAAAACCCGCAAAATCAAAAAAGAACAGCGCAAGGCACGTCGCGCAGAGCGCAAATTAAAAAGGGAACAGAAAAAAGCAGAAAAAGCCGCCGAAGCAACGCCATAACCCCTACTGTAATAACAGTTTCAGGTTAACCCCAAAGTTGGTAAATGAGGTATTGAATGCCTGCGAGGTATAAGGCCGCGTCATGTTTGAATCGTAAAACAGGTTAAGTACAAAACGCTGACTGATGGCATAGTCAATGGACGGACGATAAGTGATATTTTGTGCGCCTGATGATATTTGCGCAGCAGTAAGATCAGCCTGATAAATGAGCGTTTTATTGTTCCGCAAAGCGAAGTCGACTTTAAAGGTCAGGTCATTTTTAAGAATGAGGCCGTCAAACAATCCAAATGGGAAACGGAAATTATTCGTCTTATATCCAAAGCCGAAGGTAACCACCTGCTCATTCTGCTGCGTTAACTGGCTGTTCAATAAGCTTAGGCTCAATACCCGGCTTTTACGATACTCCAGATTGGTGGTCATGTTGTTTTTGAAACGGATATCGACACCCAGTAAAGGCACAAACTGTTCCATGATGGTAATCTGCGAAAACTGATATTTAGGCAGGAAATCATTATTCACATCGCGCTGGCTTGACGCGCCGCCCAGCTCCTGGTATTGCAGCAAAGTGCTGTACTGGCTCACCGAGAACGACGATAAATAGCCATGATTAATATCGAAAGAATCAAACAGCTCCTGGAAGAAAGGCATACGGCTCAAGCCTGTGTACCTGACCTGCCAGTTTGGTATCGGCGTGCTCGGGAACTGGCTCAGGCTGGCACTGCCGGAGCTCTTGCCAGTATAAGCGGCCAGGAATGCGGGCACCAATACGTTTTGCGAGTTCGGTCCGTAACCATCGGCATAACCGGTTGCTCCTACTCCACCCGAGTTAGGGTTGGCATCGCCCAGGCGTCTAGAGATAGTTTGCCGGTTGTCTAAAAACTGCTGGAACGGCTTGGAGGTGTTGTTCACTCCGCTTTCTTTCGAAAACGCCGTTGCTAATGTGAAGTAAGAAATACTGTAGTTACCTGTAGTATTTGGCGTTAGGTTTTCAAATGTGCCGCTGCTGCTTAAAAACTTAAAGTTGGTTTGGTAGGTATGATCCTGTGTTTTGTAGGCTGATAACTGGATCTGCAGATCAGGCGTTGGCTCTACAGTGGCCTTCAATCGCAGATCGACGTTTACCGACTGTACATATAACTGATTCTGCAAAGTATCGCGTGAAATCCAGTTGTTGGTGATGGCACGGCCTCTGATATCGGCCTGGCTACCCAATAAGAAACCAATTCCCGGCGCATCATAACTTAAATCCTGACCAAACAAATTCGATTGCGGTAAATATCCCGGCAGGAAGGTTGCATCTGTACGGGTGTAATTGGCGCTCACGCTTTTAACACTGGTAAGCAACCCTGTAAACACCCGGGTAAACGCGCTGCTTTGCGGACTGGTACCATTTCGCAAAAAGCCGATCTTGTTATACAGCGTAGCCATAGTCAGCACAGGGTCCAGCTGAATTTTGCGCGCATTCTGGATGCTGTTACCCACGTTAAACTGCGGGTTACCGATAGCAAACTCCGGAGCCGCCTGCCAGTTAAAGTTGGTACTGTAGTGCGATGTCAACGCCACCCAATCCATGCCCGGTATTTTATTCAGCGGAACGATATAGTTGATGTTGAGTGTATGGTTGTAATTGGTGGTACGCCCCAACTTGCGTATGTTTTGCCAAAGCGTGTCAATTTTCAAACCATCCAGTTTGCCATAAGGCTCATCCACTACGGATAGATTGGTTGCATCCACATCTACAGATAAAGACTTTGTAAGCTGCCACCCAAAACCATACACACGGGTAATGTTAAAGTTTTTGTTGTAAGTGGTTGGGATGAACACCGGATTATTCGGATCATTATTTCGCGGCGAATTTTGCGAATAGAAACGGTCAAAATTGATACTGAAGTTCAACCGCGTTGGCGCCAGGGCAAAGTTAATATCCCGTATCAACGCGAGGGTGTTTGACTTGATAATCTTCTCGAACGGACTGATATATTTAGGCGGATTAGCGTAATTGTAAGCAAAAGTCAGGTGGTAGGTCTTTTCCAGATCGCTCTCTGTAGTGAAGTCATGGTGCGTGTACTCGGTGTAAGCGTAGCTGGCGTTAAAGTTCTCGACGTCGTAAACATGCACCGTCTTTTTGTCCGGCGATCGTTCTTTATGCACATTGGTAAAGTTCACGCTTTTGCGCAGCGTGTAATCCTCAGCGGCATGCTTGATAGAATCTCGCTGCTGGGCAGATTGCGTCGAATTAAGTGTTTGCTTCAGCAAGATGTCGGCTTGCGCCGGATCATATTGCGGCGTGTTTACCTGGTTGGATACATTGACATAAGCCGGTATTTTAATACCACTCTTCGCCGGCAGGAACCGGCCCAAATCCATATTGGCAGACACATCGTAACCCTGATTATTGGTAAGCTGCCGGTCTTCCATTTTAGAATCGAGCGCGCCGAAGCCTGCCGTACTCTTATTTCCGGCGACAGTAATGGTTCCTAAATCGGCCAGTTTCAAATCGGCACGTGCCACAGCCGCCCAACCACCCTTGTTATCAAAATCCGTCAAACGCAACTCATCAAACCAAACAATCGCCGACTTTGCCAAACCATCATCAACCCCAGGCGCAGAGTTGTTTCGATAAGGGTTGCGCACACCCAGCATGATCGTTCGTAACCGGCTCAGATCGGGCACACCCATAATGGTAATGCGGTTTCGGCCATTGGA